>Ga0098059_1000310_pt1 | contig 33572 bp, 30 predicted proteins | sample 20_taG_FD_92580 | JGI IMG/M metagenome (GOLD analysis project Ga0098059, IMG submission 92580) | Marine viral communities from the Subarctic Pacific Ocean - 20_ETSP_OMZ_AT15318 metaG | ecosystem: Environmental > Aquatic > Marine > Oceanic | place: Subarctic Pacific Ocean | collected 2015-01-19
AACATCCGGCAAAATCGAGAAAATTCGCGCCCGTTATTCAGGCAATGGCTACGTAGCTCAGCTGGTTAGAGCACAGCATTCATAATGCTGGGGTCGGTGGTTCAAGTCCACCCGTAGCTACCAATTTCTCCTTTAAAATCAGAATACTACGGACCTCTCAAACCGCCCCGCTACTCTCCCTTCGCCCGATTGCGGGGAATTTGCGGGAGTTTTCACTTCGTATCAAGGTCAAGGTCGGTGTTGACCGGTCTGACCAGCTCACTTTCTCTACTGCTTCAATCAATTCGCCGATTTCCGGCGATGAATAGTAAGTCGTGATCTGACCGTTTTTATGACCCAGCAAAACCTGCCGCGTCTCATGACTCACACCTCTGGATCGTAACCGCCGTCCAAACGTGTGTTTCAGGTCATGCACCCGCACTTGAGGTAATCCTGCTTCCTCTCGTGCTCTTCGCCAGGCCTTGGTATTGATCCGGTCAGTGGGTTTGCCATTAGTATAGGTAAACACAAACTCCGGGTGCTTACCTCGCTGGCGATTGATGACAGCACGTGCTTCTGTATTCATCACCACCAATCGATCTTCACCATTTTTAACACCATTACCTGGAATCACAAAGACGCTGGTTTTGAGTTCTGGAATCGACACCTCCCAATCCCATCGCAAACAAGTGACTTCCTGTTCCCGTAACCCAGTATTGACCTTAAATAAAACCATCTCCCTCAAATGGTCTGGCAGACATTCAAACAACCTCGCCTGCTCCTCCCACGATAAGGGGTAGGGTTTTCGGGCATCATCACAATCCAACATTTGCAACAAAGGTGCGGTTTCCAGCCAGGTCAACCCGTATTCATCCCGCCATAATCGCGCAGCCAGGTTCAAAATGCGCCTGACCACCGCCAAATCACGGTTGATGGTATTGGCTTTTATACCCTGTTTTCGACGGGACTGGATAAACTCATCCAGCGTTCCCTGATGAACCTGGCGTAACGGCAAGTCACCGATTACTGGATCCAGAGCCTTCAGGGATTGTGCGTAGCGGCCAACACTGCGTTTATGCTGATAATCCAGCAGAATTTTTGTCGCCGCCTGCCGAAAAGTGCGCTCAGGCCGAATGCCATAGACACTCGCTTTACGCATCTCTTCCAATCGTCGAATCAGGTACTGCTCCGCTTCCTTGAGGTTGCTTGTTCCAGTGCTCTCATGAAATCGGCCGTATCCTTTGACGCATTTATCAATGTGCCAGATGCCCTGTTTGCCTCGTTTATAGAGGCCTGGGATTCGCTTTGACATAGTAGATCTCCTCTATGCTTCTGCGAACGCCCACAGCGGGACTTATAATCCTCCACCCAGCCGTCCAATTCAAGTCGGTCAAACGCAATGCCCTGTTTACCTATGGGCATTTCAGTCAGGTACGGTCGCACTTCCCGATTGAATCTATTGCGGTCCATGGCGAGATAAAGCGGGATATCACGCAACCGGATCAGTCTCGGTAAAAAAGGTGTGTTTTTCTGGATAGTCATTAGCCCATCTCTGCTGTCTAGCGTTCACAGTTCCATTACGCCAGCAGATTAGCGACAAGCTCAGGATTGACTAAGAACCTGAAAGGGTCATTTCACTTCCCGCTTTGGGCACGAATGCTTTTTATCAATTTTTTGAGGCCTGAATACGGGTCTTCACTGTCATGGGAGTAGAGGCCCAAGTGTTCAACAAATATCTCGCAAATGTCATCCCAGGCAAAATTATCCAATACACCTGTTTCGTCCAACACACCCACCAGATAGCGAATGGGATCATACTTTTCTGCGGGCCGCCTGGGCTTGGCCTTTGTTAAAGCCTTGGAAAGCGCCAAAAAGAAGCCTTTGTCATCCATTAGCGCACCTGTCGCGATCCTTCCCTGAACCACTGGTGAAGCCATAACCGCCGGGTCAACCAACACGGCTTTGAACAAAGCCTCATCACTTCCAGCCGCGGCCTGGCTCAACAACTCATCCATACTCTGGTTAAACATATCCATAGCCCGGCTATGCCCTTGCCAGGCGATGATCATAAGCATGAACAGCGCTTCGTTATCCTCCGCCACTTCAACGCCTTCATACATTGAAGCCAAAGTCTGGTCGTGCAGGGGTTCCTGGCTCATAACTTCTGGTGAAGGCAAGAGGCTGTCCAATTGCTTACCACTCAAAGCAACCATCTCACTCAAAAGCTGATTAGCCGGTTTGTTATATAACCAGCCCCAGCTACCGACCTGTTCAATCCAGGGAAGAACGCCCGCTTTGACACTACCGAATTGGTCAACTTTGGACTGGTATTCATCAGAAGCCGACAGAAGGTTCCGACAAAGTTGAATGACCTGCTCCTTAGTGTAGCGTCCGCTCATAACGCGATCTCCGAACAAGTAAGATGTTACTGGATTGACGGCATAGAGTAAGGGAGTGTTTAGGAATCCTTGTGACTGAGTTATAAGTGCCTTATGCGGACGTTTTGAATACCTTCTGCCCGTCCTTATACACGTAAACCGAACTATCCGCTTTTTACCAGGAGCGGACCTTAGATCCAATAGTAGCCATCGCTAGACTGCCAAGCCCCCGAAGTATATGAAAAAATTGGACTTTCCCCGATACGCATGACACACCCCAGCCTGAAACGGAGGCCATTTCAAAGGCCTCTGGGCTGCTAAAAGCAAAGAGAGGAAAACGATCTTATTCATGCCATCACCTAGATTAAAGCCCATAACGCCGTGCACACGGGCAAGCGAAACGCAGTGTAGCTTGTCCGAGCGGCGCAGCCGTGTTGTGCTGCACTTTGTTATATGTTTTTACAAATGACATTTTTTAAATTGCCACTCTTCAGATTTTTCAGTTTCTGACAATTGGTTTGCATGAAAGCCATATGCTTGCCAGCCTTTTGAACCTATTTTGTTTAAGAGACTTGGAGCGTGAACAGCCTTTATCCCAAAATACTCAGTGAGTGGCTTTTTTATAGACGCAGGCAATGGTTCGTTGTTGTTCCATATTCCGTATTCATTTGGTGCCTGCCAAATTACAAATGTGAAAACACCTCTAGCCTCTTCGTTTTCAATTAGCGTTTCCGTTACGAAGCTAAGACTGGCGTATTGCCATTGAGCGCAATCGCTGTCTTGAGCTATTACTAAGCTTGATGGCAACAACGCCGCCAGCAGGAGGCAAACCCAGAGCGAAGCGGCGGGTTTGACTTCCCTCTGACTGGCTTTGTTATGCATCGATTGTATGACCATGCAACTTACCGTGGAAAAGCTCAGCGGCGATATGAGGAGATATTTCTTTTTCGGCAAGAAAGACATTTTTTGCACCGACGCCGTAGCCCACCTCTCTGAAGGCTCGCTTCTCTATACTTGTATAGCCACCATCATTCTTACCAAGTAGACAGATCAGCAAGTCCGAGCGAATCCACTTGTGTTTGAATATCTGGCTGAGAACGTCAATGAATTCTTGCTCGACCACCCCAAAATCATTGATGAGACTTCTTGGATGATTATCTCGTCGCGCAAGTGTTGCGGTTTCCTTAGTGTTTGTATTCGTAGCTTTCAAATGCTTATCAGAAACATACACGACGCCTTGTTGTTTAAGCCCAGGAATTCTTGATAGTAATTGAATCAGCATCAGACTCTCAGTTGAATTAATGCATAACGCCGCATTCAGCGGCTTGTCCGCTGCAATGCCTTGTTAACTTGTAGGCCTGATCTATCTGGACGCATAGTGAACCGCACGATAAACCAAACAGACTAATTCGTTTAAGTAAGCGTGGTTGTAAACAATAGTCACTAGGAGAAGCTCTTTTCCTTCAAAAGCATGTGCTCCTTCTGCTTATCGGGCATAAAGAGCACGCGATTGTTCCGCAATGACTCTGGATACTTATTCAGACCTGTTGAAATGATAACCTGAAAATCAATCTTATAGTTCTGCAACTCTTCCAACTGCCGAATACAGTTAACCAGGTGCTCTAATTCAATCCCGGCAGTTTCTGGAGTATCAATAAGTAAAAAGCGCGGGAATGTCACCGATTCATCAGACAAAGCTAAATGCATAAGAGTAATAAAGTACATCAGACGAATAGAAACAAGTGAGCTTGTCTCCCGATAGAGACCGTCATTAATTGAAGGTAAATAGTTGTCAAGCGTAATCTTTGCCGATCTACAATCAGTCAAAGTATTTTTCATCAGTTCGTCATATTTTTTACTAAATGCATTTACTTTTGAGGTAACATCCTGTTGAGCTTTAATTTCAAGCCCCTTCCTCTTTAACTCAGCTTCTTTTGCTTTGGAACTAACCAAATCAAAGTCTTTTTGAAAACTCTCTAACTTTGACTCAATCTCTAACAATCGATTTAAATTCGCAATATCCTCTCTAATCTGCAATATTTTATCGTCAACATCATTTAGACTTTCAATATCAACGATCTCATCGACACGCCCAAGAATTATCTGTAGCTTTTCACGCAATGCTACCGATCTTTTTTCTACCGATTCGATTTCTCTTTTGGTCTCTTGAACTTCAGAGTCACAATCGTCGTATGCAATTTTAATTGTCGATAGAGCCTTAAGCTTCGCCTTCAGAATATCCTTATATTCTTTTGACGTGTAAAAAAACCTTTCATATTGTTCTTCTTCAATAGAAGCACCACAAACACAATGACCTTCTACACGATCCACATGGCTTAAGCAGTATGGGCAAGTATCAGATGTAAAGAGATTTAGTTGATCGTGAGAAAAAATAACCTTTTCAATCCGTTTTATTTCTGAAGCAGACTCACTTCTAACTACGTTTAGTTTGTATCTCTCATCAAGAACGGAGATCAGAGTTTCTTTCAACTGACTTAACTTGAGTTCACAATTAATTAGTTCTGACTTGCACGATTCAATATTTTGATTGATAGTGTTCGACCCAGACCGATTACGCTTAAATGCTTGTCTTGCATCATGAAGCTTGTCAATTTGCTGTTCTTTGTCTGAGATTTCTTTCTGCAAAAAGCTGGCATTTTTAGCTTCGCCATTTTTTCGCATCTTATCGGCTAACAGTGTGTACTCATTTAGAACCTCTTTAGCCAAGATTTTTTCTCTCGACAGTTTCTTTTCCTCAACAATAGAGTCGTAGTAATCAGAAAAAGCCTTACCAACTAAGAGTTCGAATATAGCTTTTCGGACTAACTCAGAATCGGAAACATAGGTTGAGTTAGTATCTGGCTTTTTATAAATACCCTCTGGATTCGGTTGTTGATCGTGATAAATCAACCGCATCAAGTCTGATATATTGATCTTAAATGTATTGTATCCATGAAAAAGCTCAACTACAGATATTTCTAACTCCGCAAGAATCCAGTCAGAAAAAACGTATGCATCTTTGCTTCTATTAACGGGGTATATTTTAGTTTTGTCCTCCGAAAGAACAAACCTCACCTTCTCTTCAAGTAAAGTCTTTTTATCTTCTGAGTATATTTTCTCAACCACCCGCTCATAGGGGATTACAGTTACTTCATTATCTCCCAAGTAGCGCCTCAATAAATAGCTACCATCGTTGATGGAAATATAAAGGTCAACATAGTTGTCGGTATCTGAAGTTACTTCATCGTGACGCTTATCATTATTTCTTCGAAATATTGGAACTTCACCACCCAATGCAAAATAAATTAAATTACAAAAAGTACTTTTACCCGTTCCATTATCACCTTCAATTAGGATGATATTCTTATCGAATTCTTTAGACTCAAAATGATACTTGTTTCCCTCATAAACAAGCTTGTTAACTCGCATCAGACCCATGTTCGAACTCCATTTTCAACATAGATTTTGTTTAACATGGTATCCATAGTTAACGAGGCCAATCTCCCCACTTTCTTTGCTACATTTTTTATATTCTTAGATTCCGAATCAAAAACATTGTTATTTAAAAAGTCATCGGGAAGATTTTCTTTATCCAAAGTCACATCAATCTCTTGAGCTTTGCCTCGATTCAGGCTTACATAACCTCGCTTCTCAAGGACAAACAATAACTTGAGAATTTCACTTCTTCGGGTTAATCCATTCGAATAGCTATCAAGCAAATGCTCATAATCTTTAGGGTTCAGCTTTTCTCCTATAGAATGTGAAACCACATAAACTGTTTTATCATCACTGATAATGTCCGTTAAAAATGCCAATTTTCTATAGTCTCTAAAATACTTCCCATCTCGACAGCCTAAAGAATCCAAAATAACAAAAACGGAATAGCAATAAAGATAAAAATCTTCACCGCTTAGGTACATTAGCCTTTTCTTTGTACTTACGTTACTCATCACTATACTCATCAAAAGCTAAAAAGCACCCATCAAACAAATTCCAAATAATCCCTTCTATTGTTTTATCATTGGAAATCGTATATGTGTAATCTGTCTTTAACTTAGAAATATCCTCTACCGCTTTCGATACAAGTATTTTAAGAGCAGCATCCAAATCGCCGCCATTTTCAGGGGCTACATACCCATCACCTGAAAAATATTCTTCGCAGGCTTCAAAAACACGATACTTCAAAGATAAAAAAGACTTGTCTGATTCGCGCTCTTCATACTTCGAGCCACTTGCTTTCCTTGCTAACTGTTTAATTCGACGATCTGAAATATCCTCGATTACTGAAAGCACCTTTTCTTTCAGATTTCGTTTGTCGGTAACTTCCTTTTCCAACTCGGCAATATAGCGCCATGTAGGATCGATACTTTCGTCCGGAATTTGAGACTCTGCTTCTTTAAAAATCAGCTTTACATCTGAACTATGAACCAATTTATCAACTAAAGTTTCACTATTTTGTCTTTCGCTCAGCTTTTCCATTAGCAAACAAAATATTATATTTTCTTTACCTATATGGGCATTGTTGTGAAGAGACGAATTCTCAATATCTTTTAAAACTGTCTTCTTGAGCGCATCCTCATCTTCCTGACCAAAATACCATGATATTTTCTTCAAGAACTCTTTAAACGAGTCAATAGTTAGATCCTTAAGCGTTTCCAAGTTTCCTAATTTGGAGTTTTCTTTATATTGAGAAGCGTACTCTTCAACAAGAATGTCTTTTACTAAACTAATAGCTTCGTCTGAGGCGTCGTCCAACGATTGAAGAATTTCCAAAATTGGCTTTTCTGGCAAAGTTATGTCTTTTCCACTGTCAAGCTTAGACTTTCTCTCCTTTCCAACATCTCTCGTCGTATAAAAACCCAAATAAACGTTATTACTGGTACGAAAAGGACCTACATAGATGTCAAAGAAACTTACCAACGTATTGGTAACCGGCGGGCTAAAAATTGTGAAATTCCCACTCAGATCATAATTCTTGTCTTCTTCAAAGTAATTACTAACTTCACCATCTAGGATGGTCTGATGAGAAACATCTTCAAGATTTTCAACCGCAGTAAAAAATACAGTATTTACATCCTGCTGTATCGTCTTAAGCATGAGCTTTATCGCCCTTATGAGCTGTAATCTAAAGCCTTTGCCTGAGTCTCCGGCTTCCCTGTCAATAATCTCTGCTGTCATGCAAAAGTGTCGCTTTGATTAAATTTGGCCAATGTACGTGGTCGCTCTTTAAAAGTTAACGCCCGCGTAATAGGCGCGAGCTTGCGAGCGTCCTAATTGACGTGTTTGTTAGATTCATGACCTTAATCGCTCCTCACAGTTTGTAACAACTTGGTTAACTAATAAATGTAATTCACTAGACAAGTATGTCTGTGTTGGTAGGACCCAAGGGTAGTTTTTAAAATGCTCAAACATACCGTATTCCTGATCGGTTGACTCCAGAATAGGTTGTACTGGCACAGAAGGTAGATGAGGAACAATGGAGGTTAGTTCTTGAGGAATACTTCTTGGGTCAGATAAGTCTGCGACTATAAATTTAGAAAGAGTTGCCAAAGTTATAACTGTTTCCGTTATATCTCTGCCAGAAGGAACTTCAAAGTCGAATATAACTGCTAGATATCCATGTCCATCTAGGTGATTTTTTATCTCATCAAGAACCGCCTTCCTCTCTGAGGTAAACCTACCTAAAATCAATACAACTTTTGAGGTTACCGTTTCTATTACTTGACGGAGGTTCTTGCTATTAATTAGCAGAGCAATGAATTGCGCTAATTCTATCGTAGGCACAGTGATAGAGTTGTTTGATTCTGAAATAGCGATATTTGCTTGCTGACACCCATCTAGTTTTAAATCCCAAGCAGAAATACCATAAGCGCAAGCGCTTTCAATGCAAGCATTGCTAAAATTTGTTTTAACTAAGCTCATGTTGCTTAGATTTGTATTGACCAAGACTGATCCAGTGAAGTTGGTCTCCTCTGCGCTGCAATATGAGAGATCGGCATCTGTGAAATTACAATCAACAAACTCTGCCGAGCCAATTTTTGAAACATTTAGACCAGCCCCAGAGAAATTACAATTCAAACAGTAGGAGTCAACTAAATCTGAAAAGTGAAAATGGCTATTTGAAAAGTCGCAATCTATAAATGTGCTGTTTCTCATCGAAACGCGATTCATATTTATTCCAGAGAAATTAAACCCGTTGAATTCTGGTAAATCGTATAACCCGTCACCACTTGGACAATCTCTAACGAAATCAGTATCGCTTAAGTCAACGCTTCTCCCCTCATCTGTGAGACGCCACTCATTCCAGGAATCCGGCCCAGACTTTAACTTTTCTAATACTTGTGACGATGGCATATAGTTCTCTGAGTGAATCTAACGCCGTGCTAATGGGCGCGCGATAGCGCGTCCCGTAGAGGCAGTCTTGACTGGCGGAACGTAATTGAGCACCTTGTTATGTAGCACCTGGCTCAGGTGTCAAATATTGCCCCTTTATTGATTTTGTGTCGCTGTCATTTGTATGCGTGAATACTTTCGTATTTGTATCGAAATTGAACCTGCTATGGACTTCCCCATCGCTTTGAATTAGCTCCAGCTTTCCATTTTTTATTGCCCAGCTAGATTCGTTATTATTGTCACCCTCTAGAATTTTTCCATCGGAACCAAATAGCATCAGTTTTTGACCCGGTTTTCCCTTTTTAGGGTTAAAAACCAACTTATATGGCTGCTTCAAGATTGCTTCTTTAATAACCACATCGCTAGCGGCTTTGACTCCAGCTTCGGCCGTAAATTTGGGCGACGATGCATTAGCTAGGTCTTCATTCAGTTTTTCTATCCTATCCTGTTCATCAGATAGGGATTGTTTAAGATTTTCTATCTCGTTCTCTTTATTCCTTATTTGTTTTTCATAGTCGCTTTGAATTTCGACCACTTGCCTTCGGATACGCTTTGATTCATCAAGCGTCAATAGAGCCTCATCTTCTATTCTCAAGCGAATATCTCTCAGCTCCTTTTGTTTTGTCCGCCAAAACTCAAAAACTTTGGCAGCGGGGTATGGGTAAATAAAGAGGAAGGCTAGAGCGGTCACTAACGGTCCAAGGAAGAGGCGCAGTAGGCTGACCCAGATACTCGGGTATAGCGTTTGTTCTATAAATTGAAACTTAGCCTCCAGCGGCATATAAACCAGGATAGCTAGAATAAATTTGTAGTTCCAAGCTATCCATGAAAGCACAAAAGCTCCCAGCAAGGGACTAGTCGCTCGGTCTCGCATATATCCTACTAATGATTTATTTGATTCTACGAGCATCTACGCTCTCTCCTCGAGCTACATAACGTCCGCATTTGCGGCTGGTTTGGAGCGCAGCGGAAAACCAGTCCGACAACATGCGTTTGTTATGTCATTCACTTTCCAGTTCCTGTACATGAGCATCTATTCTTTTAGCCAACTCACGGCAATTGTTTACTAACTCTTTAATACTTTCTACCGACACGGTAATAGACTTTCCTTCCTTATCATAACCAGCGCGATGCACACAATCGTGTCTCACTATAACGGCTCTAAATAGCCATGATATATCCCCAAAATCACATCCAAGCACTTCAGCATACATTGGTTTTACCTTGCGCATATCATGGAAGATAATACCTTTTAAATATGTGGCAACAGTTGATTTGATATTACTGTGCTGAGCGTAAATCTCGTTTACTGTAAACTTGCGATTCCCAAATTCAGGATCAGTTTCGATCAGTTTTCTCGTTAATTTGTCGGAGTTCGTGACGCAATGAATAAATATAGTAGACAGGAAGTGCTCCAGCGTAGAAACAATATGAGCATGCAGCATTACCAATAAACTAAATTGAGCGCTTTGAGTTGTTTCTATTTGAAGCATCGCAGGGATTTCAGCCAACTGCTTATTAAACATTTCCAGCTGCTCTGAATTAACCAATTCCCACTGAAGCTCATCTTCTTCAGGATCTTCCAAATCCCACTGCGATAAACTCACATACGAGCCTGAAGTAAGGCCATCTATTTTTGCCATGATAGACGGATCGTTATCATCGTCGAACCGAACAACATAGCCATAAAGCAATCCAGCTTTGCTGTAATCACCTTCAATGTCGTAAGCGATCTGCTCTAATTCATCTTCGGTAATTCCAAGAAGATTAGCCAAGCGACAATTTTTCTGTGCTTCAATTCGATCAAACCAGTAGTCTTTAGTACTGCCCATCTATGTGACTCCCTACGGGGACATAACGCCTAAAGCAGCGGACCAAAACCAGAGCGAAGCGGCGGTTTTGAGGTCCGCTGCCTTTACTTGTTATGAGTTTCACCGCATTTCCCAATGGTCATAGAACGGTGCATAAGGAGGTTTGGGGAATTTAACCCCAAGAAGAACCTTTTTGAAGCACTCGGACTTTGGATTGGATACATTTGCCACCACTGAAGTAATGACACCCTCTGAATTGGTTGTGGTGACGAGTTTTACTGGAAGCGTCCCTTTCTTGTAACAACCACCTCGCTCGTCAATGCGATGCTCATTGTTGAATTCTACAGCCAGATTAAGGTAATCGAGCCAACCGGGATTCGATTTTGAGTCTTCCCACGCTACGAGTGCTTGCTCGTAAGTTGGAGCAACAACATCCTTTGCAAGTGCTGGGAAACAAATCAAAGAGGAAATAATTAATAATATTGCTGATTTCATTCTAGAACTCATAACGCCTCAAACACCGGCGCAGCTTTGCTGCGTCCGAATGCTTTGACTTGTTAGGCGATTTTGACTGTTATTTTTAATAACAGAAACCATCATTCTTGAGGCAAATATTTGGTTACTTCAGCCCAAGGGATTAGACGGTTTAACTGAATAGTTTCAAATACCTCCTTAGCTTTTCTTTCACTAGTCATTTTAGCTAATAAAACTAGCGCACCTTGATAGGATGGAATACCACCGTTGCTAGAAATTCTGTTTCGATCAACAACAACATTACGATCCTCGATAACATTAATTTTAGGAAACTCGCGTTGTAATTGCTTTTCACCGCCCGCCCAAGTAGTTGCTGTATAGCCATCTAGCAAACCAGCATGAGCATACAAGAAAGCACCAGAGCAATTACTGGCCAACCATGAAACATTTTCAGCTTGGTCTCTAAGAAATTTCGTCAAATCTTTATTTTCAAAAAGGGTGTCCATGACATACGAACTCGTTACGATTAGCGCATCTAACTTCGGATTGTCATAAATAGTTTTATCTACCGTTAAACGAATTCCTTCTTCCGTTGTAACAACGGGTGCATCTCGCTCGACTCCAATCAATAGTACTTCATAGTTCGAGAACCACGATTTTCGCGTAGCCACACCGAACACCTCGGCGGGTGCGGTTACGTCACTACTCAATACCTTGTCGTAAACTAAAATGCCAATTCGCTTATCGGCTGCAAGTGATGGGAGAGAATATAGGAGTATGCCTACCAATAAGATGATTTTGCTAAGTAAAGATTTATTGAACACCTGATTCTTCCTCTTTGTGTGAATTATAGGTTCATGTATGGGATGCCTGTACTCGCCTAACAGCTAATTATAAAGACTCGGGCCCTATAACACTTTGGCGCCCTATCTCGGAAGGGCCAACGATACTTCTTCTTAAATTTAAGATTAAACAAGGTGTTGGGAGGAGCTGTAAATTTTTTGAATTGACATATAGTGCCTTTTTTTAATTTTAGTTATTAATTGCATTTCTCACTATCATAAATCTGTTTCGTTAAATAACAAGAAGTTACGCCATATTTAAATGTGTTATGACGACCATGGCCGCTGATCTAGGAAATTGACCTTTGGCATACAGCCAATATACTGTATATATATACAGATATATGAGGTTCGATCATGGATGATGTACGTCACAAACTACCCTCCACCCCCACCCCACGGTTTTTAGACCAAGTGAGATTTCATATTCGCACGTCTGGCCTGGCATACCGCACGGAGCAGACTTATATACATTGGGTAAAACGCTTTATTTACTTTCATGGAAAGCAACACCCAAAAGATATGGGAATTGCGGAGGTAGAAGCCTTTCTAAACCACATAGCAGTCGACCGGAATTGCTCCGTAAGCACTCAGCGCATAGCACTTAACGCCCTAATTTATCTTTATAAGCGTTTTATGGGGATTGATGTAGGCCAACTCGACTTTTCTCCCGCACAAGCACACCGCCGCTTACCGGTTGTGTACAGTCGAGAGGAGGTAGCAGCCATTTTTTCCCATTTGCATGGCGTCCACCGCCTTCAGGTCGAGCTGATGTATGGCACGGGCCTTCGTAGCGCAGAATTACTTTCTCTGAGAGTCAAGGATATCGACTTTGGCAGCAATAACGTATACGTGCGAGCGGGCAAGGGAAATAAAGATAGAACCACCATGCTGCCTCAAAAGCTTATTCCAGCTCTGAAACGCCAGATTGAGCGAGTAGAACAAATGCACCTCCAAGACCTAGAGGACGGCTATGGTAAAGTCTATTTGCCCGATGCTTTATATAGAAAATACCCCAGCGCAGAGAAAGAAACTGCATGGCAGTTTCTATTTCCTTCCAACAAAATCTGCCGGGACCCGCGCTCAGGCGTGTTAAGACGACACCATCTGCACCCCTCTGCGCTACGTAAGAAAATAAAGCAGGCGGTTATAGCTGCGGGCATCAATAAACCCGCGAAGTCCCATAGTTTCAGGCACAGCTTTGCCACACACTTACTAGAATCAGGCTACGATCTTCGTACCATTCAAGAATTATTAGGTCACTCAGATGTAGCCACTACAGAAATTTATACACATGTGGTCAATCGTGGTGGAAAAGGGGTATTAAGCCCAGTCGACAACTTGATGATTTAATTATGCAGCTCACTGCTATCGAACAAACTATCAATCTGTGCTGATCAAATGCTCAGGCAAGAATACGTCATGGGTAACTGGAGCAACAGTTGCGGGAGTTTTGCGGGGAATAGTCCCGCACTGTTGTGCTTTGTTGTGCAAATTTGCTGTGAGCGCCCGCATTAATAGTTAATAAAAACAATAAGTTATTGATATATATACGAATTCATAATGCTGGGGTCGGTGGTTCAAGTCCACCCGTAGCTACCATATATTTCAATAATTTAGGCCAGTTTTGGCCTTTCCATACTTTCTACAATTACGACTTAAGTCCAAGTTAAGTCCACTTTTGATACTTTGCGCCCCATCAATAGCAAAACATTTTAAGCATATACACACTCGCTCAAGCAAGCGTTTTGCGGAAAACCCTTATTTCCACTTACTTATTACTTATTAATCCCTTATCCGCAGCCTATATTTCACCTTTACATCACCATAAATTGAACCATAGCTCCACCACCCCTCTCCGCCTACAAAGCGCTTATCGTTCACCTGTTAAACACGAAAAGTTTTTTTCTTGGGACTTTCACAGTTTGCGTTATACCCTGATTTTACAGACAGCTAGGTCGAGTGCGCGTTTATAAGGGGCCGCGGATAAAAAAGTTACAGGTCTGGTATATGTGAGCCTTGGTGTGAACCTACTTCGTGCGGAGCTATAGTTCTTCGTTCCGGCTTGAGTTTACATCGCATCTGCGGATTGTAGACGGTGTAAGTAGTCACCGCTCTCGCCATGTGCTCTTCATGTCAGCCGCTTCACAGACTGCACTCAGGTCCTCAGATAGAGTCAATGCCATTCTGGACCGCTCCAGCGCCAACCCACGGTGATAATTGGCGGCATCTCGTATTTTCTCATCGCCGATTGATGCCAGAGTGGACAATGCCTTCTGTAGCCGAACTGAAACCTCGACTTGGCCGGCACCGTCGCGGGCTATCACTGTAAACGCGTCATCCAACATATCTCGCACCGAGAGCTCGGGCACTTCCACCCGGTCATAAATTGGTCGATTTTTATGCTGAGCCGTTGACGGCTCAGACCAAATATGCAACAGCCGCACAAGCCTTCCAAGCACATCAATCGCAGTACCTGGATCATTGACTGCGGGCGACAATGCCTTTCCGGCTATCTCCGCGAATACAACCAAACCAAACCTTGGGTCGTTATAAAACCGGCGGTCGGTACCGACCTCGAATGCCTCGATGACATCCTTGTAGTGCAGTGTGGCATGGTCGACGCGAGAACTAACGACATACGCCAACGGCCGGTCTGGCGTGGCGAGGGTGCCCGGCAACGCCGCAATGACCACCCGTCCGTCGGCCTTCGTAGCCCAGATTTGGAGAGTGGCCATGTCGATGTCTTGTACGTAGCCGATCTTCGTCGCGAACACCGCTTGTCCCGCTGGGTAGCCTCGCGCCACGGCTCCCTGAAGGGTTGGCGCATCTCTCCGCCGCTTCAAGGCATCACTAGTTGCCTTCTCTACCTTGTCCAGCGTAGACCCCATCCGCCCAAGGCGGGCGATGCTATCGACCCAGCGCACAAAGATAAAAATAACCATGCTGAAGACAAGCGTCGTCATGACAAAGAGGATAAAAAGACCGCCAGTTTGGTAGTAGTCGTTCTTAAGCGCTGTGAGTGCGACGATGGAAAAAATGAAGGTACCGACAAAAGCCGAAAGGGCGTTCTGTGATTCATTGTCCGCGATGAGTAACGGAAATGCCCGTGGCGTTGCCGTGTTGCTTGCTGCCGCGTAGGCTGAAACCATTGATGCCTCCGAAAATGTGGCAATAACCAGCATGCTGGCGGCCATGACGGACAGCAGCTTCTCGACTGACGCCAAAGTGACTTCCGGTACGAATTGCCTCAACTGGGGGCCGTCAAAAAGCGTTGCGACAAAAACGATGCCAATCGATAGCAAGCAAACCGTCAAGGGTTTTATCCAAAGACGCTCGCGAAGCCGACTGACCAACAAGCTGATGCGTTTCTTTAAAACCCTGGAAGTCATCTCAGTTCTCTCTGCGCCAAGCGTAACTGCAAAGCTAATCTAGCTAACGCAAATAAGGTGCTAAAGCCAGCCCAAGTAATACCGGCAACCCAAGGCAGATTAAACAAGAGTAATGAAACTGACCAGCAGTTTTTCGCGATCACGATTTGACCTTTGTTACCGGCGTGAACGAAATAACTATAGAGTGCCGGAGGGCTACCCCGTTTCTAAGGACGGTTTGAAAGCGCCTGAAGCTTTAGCTCCTGCCTGGCAGTATCTCAGCCCTTGAATCAACCGTACCAGACAAAGCAACTGTTGTATCTGAAACCGCAAGTGCAAAGAACACTCAATGTCATAAGCAAACCGCTTTTTAAGTGTGCAGAGCAATGCCGTAGGTAATTTTTACAAAAAATGGTAAAAGTTACCTACGGCATTGCTCTGCGCCGGTGAAAAAAAGAATGAATATGCGTGAATTATCCAACTGCAGTTCTAGTGGCACAGTCCTTGCTTGATACAAACTCAAGTGCTCAACGTAGAATACGTCAAGCACTGTTAAGAAACGTTATTAACGTTAAAAAAGGAGAGCACATATGATAGGTTGGGCGGTAACATTTTTAATAATCGCACTAGTCGCGGGCGTCCTGGGTTTTTCAGGAATAGCGGGGACCGCGGTAAATATTGCTTGGATCTTGTTCGTGGTAGGTCTGATTTTGGCCGTCATTTTCTTCATTACCGGCCGCCGTCCTCCACGGTAACGCGCACGACAATAATAACGGTGTACCGCATCCGGTCGCACACGAACTATATTGATGTTTAGACTGGTAACGCCGCAGCATATCTTCCCTTTTAGTTCAGTCTCAAAGACTGGGGTATGCTTGCGGCGAAATAGGTAAGGTTCTCAAGTTCGAGTGGACATTACGTATCTCAATTTTCCATTACCACTGTTTGAATTTTATCGCGCAGCGTCGTCGGGGTTGGACTACCTCAGCATTAAGCTCCTTCATTGTCTTGGTAGGCACCGCGCCGCAGAATAGAGTTGCGGAAGCAATTAACCTCTAAACCACGTTGTTTTTACGAACATACACAGATAAACAAACAAAACAGCCGCATTTTAAGTCGACGTCGACGTTTCCTAGACAATGAACTTGATTTGCGATGGTGATGCTATCGTCATTGTGGTTCATTTGGATAGCAGAGGGGCCAACGCGGAGACGCTCGGTGAATTCTCGAGCACAATTTTTATACCCACCATAATCGGAACGGCCAGCAACATGCCGATAGGACCCCATATCCAGCCCCAAAACACCAGAAATAGAAAGACAGCAACGGGACTTAGCTCAAGACGCTGGCCGATGACCATCGGTGTAATAACCTGACCCTCCACGGTACTTAAACAGAAATAAAGTAACGGGCTAATAGCGGCTTTTATTGAATCTGGAAAAGTAGTAATGCCGACAAACGCAAGGACTAATATGGTGACCATCGGCCCTATATAGGGAATAAAGTTAAGCAGGCCAGCGACGATGCCCCACATCCAGGGATCTTCAAAACCGAGAAGATACATGGTGCCCGTAACAGCGAAACCCAGCACAGTATTAATGCAGGTGATGGTGACGAGGTATGTCGATATGCTCTTCCTTATATCAGATATGACCATTAAAATACGACGTCGCTCGGCGAAGCACCTACCCATGTGTGTAAACTTGCGACTAAAGTTCCCGGTAGAAGCCAGCAGGAAAAAAGTCAAAAATATAACAATGCCTATTGAGGTTACCGATGTCGGCAACCTTTCCACTAACTGACTCACTAGGTCGGGTTTTTCAATTTCAACTTTCTGAACGACCTCTTCACCGGCTTTATCCAGATCTGCCATGCCCTTCATTTCATTCGACAATTCTTGAATGTTCTCCATAGGCTGCTTCACATTAGCCAAGTTCGTACGTAAATCACGCAGTCGTTCTGGTGCCTGACTAATCCACTGCTGTGCCGGTTCGTTAAGTACACTGATCGCGGCGACTACAATCCACACGAGCAGGACTACCACCACCAATGCTGATGCCGCCTGCGGAATACCGACGCGCTGTAGCCGACGTATGAGTGGCGACAACAACAGGTTAAGATAGATTGCCAGTGACACTGGCAGCAGAATATCCGCAGCAAAATATAGAGAATAGAGAATAGCAAGCGCCGCAAGTAGACTCATGGCTAAGGACTTTGCCCCCAAACCCTGTAACTCAGGAAGGATAGCGGAGCGTGTATTGGCGACGGGACGTATTTGCTTCTGCCGTGGTTTGACGGGATTACCACGCATCAACAGACTCACTATCACTAGCCTGAAACACCACTGCAACAGGATTCGGGGATATATCTCGCTTCAGGACCAACATAGAAAACCCGTGTGGATTAAATTAACGTCGCGAAGTGTATCACCGCGTTCAGGACACTTGTGTTTACAGTACTGCCACCATGTTGTTGCTTGTCTTTACTGCTGTCAGATTGTTCGGTGTTGCCCAGATAGCCGACGAGAGCACCGCACAACCCAGCTGCTGCAAGAGTCGACGGTTTTGAAGCCGTGTGGCGTACGATTGTCCTCACCTCAAAAAAATCGTGCCTAATACGCTGACGTCTCGCTCTCATTTGAGAGTACTGGTGAGCTATCGCACGTTTCTTAGCGTCCACTCGTTCCATCTTCTGATCCTACGTCGTCCAAGAAATTATTTAATCTGGAAAATCCGACATCTTTCCCGATTTTTTGTAGGGTTTTAAACAGCCACAGCGTAATTCCTGCGTTTAAAATCAAACACAACAGCAAAGCCACTGGTACCGATAACCCGGTCCAAATGCCTGTGAATATGATGGTAGCAATTGCTAAGCTCCAGGTACTAAACAGGCCGAAGCAAAATATTACCCACAAACCAGCCACCTTCTTCAGTGATGCAATTGATAACTGGAGCTCCATCAGCCCCAATTTAGCAATCGCCTCTATCTGATCGGCGCTATCGCGCGCTAACCGGGATACTGCGTCGATCAGATCACTGATTGAATCCAACGACGCCGTCGGATCGTGTATCTCTGACTCGGTCGACTGCTCTACCCCTGCCGCACCTGAACTATGAGGTTGCTGATCCACGGTCGATTACTTTTTCAGTATGACCGACAACAAATATCCCGTCGCAAAGGCTATCCCAACTGACCTGACAGGATATTGGTCAACATATTTCCTGACACTGGAAAGAGACTCACTGCCCATCTGCCGAGCCTGCTCAGACATATCGCTGACCTTGGTTCCTGCAGCCATTTGAGCCTCGCGCAAAGCACGCTCAGCCTGCGCCAGGTTGGCCGCCGCTTTGTCCACTGTGGCATGCGCTGCCTGGGCCATATGGTCCGTGGTGCTGGCGTCATCGCCGGCATGACTTTTATTTTCAAAACCTGATTTTTTTTGAGGGGTAGAAACTGACATGATGAATCTCCTTTGTTTTGCACTGATTTTACCGTTCTTCCGGAAAAATAAAGCACAATGCATGCCAACAATTGTGATTGGCCAAAGTAAAACACCAGATGTAGTGGCAAAAAGCTACAAAACGGAGAGGAGGAAAGCAAAGCGACACACTGACAAATCTATCGTATTTGGTTAATATTCCCCGTCCATTTCATCTAAATACTTCGATTTATCTTTAATTAAAGTGACACGCATTGGAAGGATACTTGCGCTATGGACATTGACATACAATTAATATGGCATCATCTGTACACGATAGGTATCGCTTTTATACTTGCGCTGCCGATCGCCCTGAATCGGGAGTACAAGACCAACGGGGCTGGGCTGCGCACATTTCCTTTAGTAGCGATTGCAGCCTGCTCCTTCATGTTAGTCGGCATGGATGTCTACGAGGGGGCTGAGCCCGAAGCACGAATCATGTACGGCATCATAACCGGCATGGGCTTTATCGGAGGTGGATCCATCGTCAAGAGCAGGAGACGGGCGGAAGGTACCGCAACAGCAGCAGGCCTATGGCTGACAGGCGCCATTGGTTTGTCGGTGGCCTACATGCGCTACGAAATCGCGATTGTGCTATCGAGTATCGGATTTCTGATCTTTCAGTTCTCAGGATTTATTAAAAATCGCCCCTATAGAACTAGCGAAAAGTGATATAGAAGATAATCGAGTTTTAACAGATACTTTGTATCAATTTTACAGTGGCACCAAGATAAATATCGTTCCCTCTTTTACCATTTCATATTAGTATTGCAAACCCTGTCATAGCGACTCAGCAACAAAAGTATGTCTGAGGCTATGGCGGCTTTGGGTGAAACGAGTTTAAAGCGTAATTTATGCTACAAGCACTTCTGGTCGATAGGAACGAGGGTAGCCTCGAAAAGGTTCGGGAGGTTTTCAACGCGCATGGATTTTCAATTGACGTGGTGCAAAGCTCAGCCGCAGCGCGCAACGTCCTGCTTAAGGCTCGTCCCGAGGTCTTGCTAATTAATCTGGATGGTAAGAGCATCACACGTAGAGCCAAACTGTTCACGTTTCTAAACGAGTCCAACCTCGCCGATGTCACCGAGATATTCCTGATGAGTAGCAGCCCCTCCTATGTCCAGGCGGCAGAAGGTATGAGGGCAGGGGCGAGCGATATTTTTGAGTATCCCTGCAATCTCGATAAACTGAGCGAAGCACTGACTAGGTACAAGCAGGGGATGACCTGTGACGCCCTTAAGCAGAACGAGGCCCACAAGAGCGGACGCGGAATGATGCTGGGCGAATCACCCCCCATGCAACGTTTATACAGAATTATACGCAAAGTAGCGCCTAATGACGTATCGGTTTTTCTTGTCGGAGAGAGCGGCTCCGGCAAGGAACTCGTGGCTCGCACAATCCACGAACTTTCCTCGCGTAATCACTGCCCCTTTGTAGCCGTCAACTGCGGAGCCATCGCCGCGGAACTAGCGGAAAGCCAACTATTCGGGCACACCAAAGGCGCTTTTACCGGTGCTAGCAAGGCGCATGCCGGCTTTTTCGAGCAGGCCGAGGGCGGCACGCTGTTTCTGGACGAACTGACCGAAATGCGGCTCGACTTGCAGGTAAAACTGTTGCGTGTGCTGGAAAGCCAGGCCTTCCAGCCCGTTGGTGCGGAGCGAGCTAAGAGCAGCAATGTGCGTATTATTGCTTCCACTAACAGAAATATCGACGAGGCAATTGGGCAGGGATTGCTGCGCCAAGACCTGTATTATCGCATTGCACAATTCCCTTTAGAGATACCGTCATTGCGCGAGCGCAGCGATGACATTGTACTCCTTGCCGAGAAATTTCTGGCCGAGCAGTGTGAGGCGAACAATATTGTCAAACATTTCTCGGACGAAGTGCTCGATGTGCTGCGCGTTTATCACTGGCCGGGCAACGTGCGCGAGTTGCGCAACGTAGTAGCCCGCTCATTTTTGCTGGCCGGCTCGGAGGTGATTCTGGATGATTTACCGGGCGAGATGATATCCGGGGAGTCCTCGGCGGGGGATTTTATGCAGCTGTCAATGGGTCAAACCCTGGAAGATATCGAAAGACGCATCATACTGGCCACGCTGGAACACCGTGACGGCAATAAAACTGTAGTCGCCAAAGAGCTGGGTATCAGCCTTAAAACACTCTACAACCGCCTCAAACGCTACGAACAGCATAACTAAAGTCTGTACCCCCTCACCGCTCCGGCAGTGATTTCTACACAGAGTTATATCCGCTCATTTACCTCTTAGCCCGTTTTATCTCAGGGCAGCTCTACGATTGCTGGCGGCCTTTAAGTAGCTGTCTTTGGCGTAGAATGTGCATGAAGCATAGGAAAACCTGAGATTTCGTTCTCGGTCTGTTCAGAGTTATGGGAGGTGTCATGTCACACAGACTTGCTAACCTTGAGCTGAGTCAGTTGCTCAGCAGTCCGGTAAAGAATCGTGGCGGCCAGATAATCGGACGTATTGACGACATTATACTCAACGCCAGGGACGGTCGTATTGAATATGTGAAGTTATCAGTTGCAGTCGATGAACATGCGCCAAGTCGATCCGTGGCCATCCCCTGGAGTCAGTTTAAGCTGGGGGATGTCGCAGCAGAAGTGGAGCTGAATATCAGTCACAAAGTGCTAAAGATGTGTGCTACGCGGACGCAATGACTGGACGTATGCTTTATTAGTACAAATTTAACTGATCTTTTTTGCAAAGAGTAAAAGTTTGTATAAAACAAAAAGGCCGGCAGTCGTGAAGGCTGCCGGCCAATCGATTTGCTTTTGGCGCAAGGTTAGAAATCGCTGTTGCGTAATACTTCGAATTCGCGTTCTGCCTCCTCCTTACCTTTGCCGTACTTCTCCTGCATAGTGCCAACAAACTCATCGCGCCGACCTTTGATTCGATTCAAGTCGTCGTCGGTGAGATCACCCCACTTTGCCTGGATTTTTCCCTTCATCTGATTCCATTTACCTTCTGCAATATCCCGATTCATAATCGACTCCTTGCTACTGATAATAAGCACTACAGTTGTGAACACCTTGCGGCCTCACGTATGCTTCTGGATACAGGCAGATACGCTACCGCCCGCCTGTTCTCCACTTTACTTTGCACGCAGTTCGTTCTTTACACCAACAACCCCATCGACATTGCCAGCTAGCTTCTCTGCAAGGTCCTTCTCAGTGGACGAGGCGACAGTACCCTTGAGGGTGACCTTACCTTTCCGAGTGTCCACATTTATCTTCAACCCTTGAGTGTTGCTGTTGGCAAGCAATTCCATCTTGATTTCAGCGGTCAGTGTGGCGTCGTCCACCTGCTGAGAAAACGAGCGGTCATTGTTCTCGTCCATCTCCTGATCGTCATTTTTAGTCTTACTTTCTGGAACAACCTTCAGTTCGTTGTTCACATGCTCTATACCATCCACACTGAGAGCAATTTGCTCGGCCAGCTCCTTGTCTATGTCGGACTCAACCTCGCCTTCTAACTCTACGGAATTACCATCGACTTCAGAGTCAATGGTAAAGTTGTTTAGATGCCGATTTAAAAGAAACGCTGTTTCCAATTTACCGTCCAGCCATGCCTCTCGTACGTCAGACTTAGCATTGTCCATATCGTATTTTGACGAGCTATTTTCCGCCATAACATAACCGGAAGCACCCAGTGCAACCGCCAGAGCAAGAGCCTTGTATGTAAAGCCTGCGATCCCAGTTTTGGTCTTCATGACATTCTCCTAATCAGTAAATCCATAACGGCGTTCAAGTAAAGCGCCGCTTCACAGTTAATACGAGCAGGTTTTATGCCAACTTTAATCCCCAAGCGCAGCTGTAGCCGCAACTGCTTGCGCTCACCTTCGAATCGAAAAGAGTTCACCCAGCATTTAAGACAAACGGCACCAAAAGATATGCACTGACGTGTAACTTTTACATGATTGGATTGTGAAAATTACCATCAAAAGTGATGTCACCGTGGTTCAGTTGCACAAACGAATCCATGTATCTAGTCACGTGATGCAGATCGATCCCGTAGGCAGCGCTTTTTCAGACGGGTCTGAATTGGGTCTGTGCCAAATGCTCTGGCAACGAGCATTCATACGCGATTGATTAGGCTTGAGCGAAGAACAGATAGAACAGATAGAACAGACCGAGAGTGCAGCGAAATATGGTCATAGAAGTTAGTAGAGATCCGGCTCCCAGTATCTGAATCGACACTTTGCACCGATAGATCTGCTCACTGATAAGCTATTATCAGCAGCTCAAAAGTTTTATACAGACTGCCCGTGGTAAGGAATCGGATGCCAAGTGGCCGTGAAGGCTCCTGGGGGAAGCCCTTCCACCTCTTACTTAGCCGCTGCTAGGCAGGAAACTAGGGTGCACTTCAGAAACGGAACGATCCAAGACAGGCATTAGTGAGTTGTAATAATCCAAATCGCGTGAAGAACACCCGGAATATAGCCCAATATCGTCAAAAGTATGTTCACCCAAAATTGAAGCCCGACACCCACCTGAAGGAAAACCCCAAGCGGAGGAATGAGGATCGAAAAAATGATTCTTAGAAAATCCATATTCACTGCACCTCTGTGCCGTTGTATGGTCCTTCACCACAATAAATGGCTCTACGCGGTTATTCCATAAAGCTGAAACTTATAGGAGTGCGGTTAGCTCTCGTTGAGAGCTAACCGCACAAGCAGGGGGATCTCAATCAGCGGCATCTTCAATCGAACGCCCAGCATCCTGAGCAGCCTCATCCACCTCTTCACCAAGCTCCTCTGCCGGGCCCTGATCGTCACAGGCAGACAACCCCAGTATTCCGAACGAACTCAGTAGAAGTATTGCCAGAAGCTTTCGAATATGTATTATCATTGATCGTCTCCGTTCTAGTTGATTAAGGGGACAGAAGCGCCTCCCAAGTGCTGACTATAGATTCATGACCAGCACTACTTCGATTTTAACCTGCAAGATTAGTACCGATAGAAGCTTTACAAACCATCCGTTTACAGAATAGCACATCTGTTTGTTATATTTTCAAGCTCCTTAAGGTTGCCTCTAGGGCCAAGGCCATAAAAAGAAACATATACGAACCTCAAAAGGGATGGGTATTTGTAGCAATCTCCGGGCTTCATTTTGGGTTAAGTTATATCATTAGTTTGTCTTTTTTCGGGCGCGCATCTAAAGTCACTAAAAATGCGTGAATTTTTATCAAACTAATGGTTACCCTAGATTGCCGCACAGAGTCGGCAGATAAAAAAGAAACCTCCAACGGTAATTCCTGCACTAAAGTAAGCTAGCTCCGGAGTGCGAATTGACAGAGATTAGGCAAAGAAAAATACCCGATATAACACAGGTTTTTCCTACTGAAATCTGTCGGAGTACGACGTTAAGGGCCAAGTTTATGAAACGAAATCCAGAATGCTCGGAGCTGAATTATATGCTTGGACCAGATGACAAACCGCTCCCCAGGAACTGCAAAGACTCCAGCAGCATGGTGGATTGAGCTGGACTTTCATCAATCAATATTCGTCACTGACACCCATTTATTTAAACCGATTGAGATTGCAGACGACATGAGGCACAAAAGCTCAACACCGGTCAGAATGCCCGAAATAGGTTTTCGGCTCGATGAGCTATTTAAACCTCCTATGTTGTCAGGTCATCGAATACAGCCATTAATTAACGGCGACCAAATCTTTTCATCGATGCTGCAAGCAATTGCTGCAGCAGAACAAGAAATCTGCCTTGAAACATTCATTTATTCCTCCGGAGAGATAGCACAGCAATTTGCAACAGCGCTCATCCACGCTGGAGAGCGCGGCATCAAAGTTTTTGTCTTGCTGGATTGGTGGGGCGCAAAGGACATAGATGTTGGCTTAATAGAGCACATGCGCGATGCAGGCGTTACCGTTCGTTTTTTTAACCCCCTTCGATGGTGGCAGCTCCACCGAATGAATTATCGGACTCATCGTAAAATACTGGTGGTTGACAGAAAGCTAGCGTTCACAGGTGGAGTAGGTATAGCGAAGGAGTGGCAGGGAAACGCGAGATCACCGGATGAATGGTACGACATCCACTATCGGATCACGGGACCTATCGTGCACAATATTCGTGAGGCATTTCGAGAGCTTTGGTCGGAAGTGATTCAAGAGTCTCTACTATGCCCAGACGACAATACGCCACCATTTCCACACTCTACAGACACAGTAGCGGCGCAAGTGCTGAGTAGTTCTCCCCGAGGGGGAAGCGAACTCATTTATCAACTGTTCCGATATGCTCTCGACACATCAACCGATTCAGTGCAACTCACTACCGCGTATTTTGTGCCAGACCAAGATATGATTTCCGCCATAATTTCTGCCGTAGAGCGCGGTGTCAAAGTAGAAGTGATGGTGCCGGGCCCACACATTGACTCCCAAATAGTCCGGCACAGTTCCAAGGCGTCTTGGGGCAAGCTCTTGAGTGCGGGCGTGCGTATCCTTATTTACCAACCGACGATGTTGCATGCGAAGATCACCATTATCGATAATGATTGGGCAATACTCGGCTCAGCCAATTTTGATAACCGGTCGTTTTCTCTCAACGATGAGATGATCCTGAACGTTTGTAGCAAGGAATTTACGGCTATACACAGAAAAATCTTCTTAGAAAACTGCGAACATTGTCAGCTCTTCAGCTATGAGGATTGGCGTCGACGTGGACTGATATCGCGTTTGAAAGAAGCTCTGTCAGATTTTCTAAGGCCACACTTGTAAGAAAACCCCACTAAAAACTAACAACGTATTCAAGAGCCACTGGCTCTTGATCTCGGAATCGATAGGGTTGGCTTGCTTGAGGAGTGAGGGTAGTAGAGACATCATGAGCCCATTTAATAACTTAATCGAATAGATAATTTGACAGCCAGAGATTTACCAATAAAATTTTTCACTCAATTCTGGTCACTCCAAGCATCAAGTGCCTCTTGTGTATAACGGATAGATCGGGAGCCCACTTTTTGATATTTTGGCCCAGTGCCATTCACTCTGTGTTTATCCAAGGTATTTCTGGTCAAACCAAGGTAATCAGCCGACTCTTTTACGGTGAGCAGTTTTTTAGTTTTTTCAGAGCTATTACTTTGACCTGGAAACCCTTTTGCTGCGTCTGGATTGACGCGTTCAACAAAGACAGCACCCATCATTATTTCCAGTGGTTCTTCCAGAACAAAGCTCCGGCCGTGCTGAAACACCTTTTTACAGACAATGTGATCACTGACAATGGCTTTTGATATATCTGATAAATTGAGTTGAACCCAGCCGTCAATGCTGTCCGGTGGGCTTTGTTTCACTTTCCATTCATTAGCCATGACAAATAAGGGAAATTGACCATGACCTGCCGCCTGAATCACATCCCCAATGGGGTTTTGCCAATCCCTGGCCGCTTCGATAATGGTCTGATAAGGCGCATCAATATCCATCTCTACACTCTTAATTCTGTAACATTCGCTGTCAGCCAGGGTGCCGTTAATTTGGCTACCGCTTGCGCTTTATGGTCTGGAGACAAGTGGGCATAGCGTATAGTGACACTTAAGTCTGCATGACCCAACAGTTCGCGAATGGTATTCAAATCTTCACCCAACATCACCAGGCGACTGGCAAAGTGGTGTCGCAGGTCATGCCACCGAAAATCTTTAATCTGGGCTCTGGCTAACACGTTATACCAGGAACGTTTGATGTCCCGTAAAGGCTTGCCGTTTCGACCAGAAAAGACATACTGCTCTTGCCTTTCCTGATACTGCCATTGTGAGAGTACTCTCAGTGCCTCTTCATTTAATGGAATATAGCGAGTTTTATTACTTTTTGATTTTTCTGCCCGAACAGTCAGCTGCTTCAGGGTGAAGTTAATATCTCGCCATTCGAGAGAGAAAACTTCTCCCCTACGCATCCCTGTGTTCAGCGTTAGGATAACCATGGGCTTTAGAAAATCAATATAGGTGTCCCTCCTCAAGTCCGGAAAAAGGACATAACCCCGTTGAGATAAATGTTCATTATGTCGCTCTCTGCCCTTACGGATATCTTCTTCCCTTGCATCCAAGGCTTGGCGAAGAGCTATTTCTTCCTCATCCCTGAGGTAGCGAACCCGTGTTAAACGATCAACCGCATAGCTTTTCACACTGGCAATCGGGTTATAAAGGATCAAATTCCATTCCGTTGCTTTGGAGAGACAGCCCCTTAGTGCCATGATATCCCGATTGATGGTTGTCTTCGAGATACCGTTGGATAGACGTTGCCTTCGCCAGCGTTCAATTTCCAAGGGGTTAATGGTATCCATTGCCCTGTTTAACAGGAAGTGAAACTGGCGTTTTAGGCGTTTAATGGTTTCAGGGCCTCGCTTGCGGTGATCGTCTAGCCAGTCGGCATATTCGTTATCAATGAACCACGAGAGTAATTTGCGGGATTGCAGCTGTTTTTCCCGTTTGATTGTTTGCTTGCGAAGTTGCACATCGGTGCCGCTGGCCACATCACCGGCCAGGGTCTTTGCCTTTCGCCTTGCCTCATTCGGCTTTAACTCACCGACACGACCGATTTTTATCCGTTTACGGGACCCCCTCTTATCGCGGTAGGAAAAATAATAGACTTTCCGTCCACTAGGCTGGATACGCAGAATAAATCCTGGCAGTTCGCTATCAGAAACCTCATAGGGTTTTGGTTGAGGGTTAGAGCGATCTAGTGTCGATGCAGTAATCTTGGCTTTCATAACAATAGCCCCTTCAGTATTAAGTCCATATTAAGTCCACTTTTTGTCCAAAATCATCCAGTACGCACAATGGATCAGAAATGACAAGACAACAGTAACATATTGTTATAATTGAAAAAAATATGGATTTTTATGGAAATTTATGGATACTTATGGAGCCCCATTTTAAATTCATAATGCTGGGGTCGGTGGTTCAAGTCCACCCGTAGCTACCATTCCTTTACCCTACTTCTAACACCTCTCCAGACACACCCCATATAACGACCAAAGGCATTTTAGCCATCCAGCAATCTTGCCAATCCACCAACCAATTTTTCGTGCAACCGCGTTCAGTAATACACCGATTCCAACTCACTCTGTGACGGCGGGTACCAGCCTATAATCTCAATCTCTACCGCTGCATTCAGGGGAACTTTACCTGGCTGACTCACATCAATTGCAAAACAGGCTGACATAAAAAAACCCGCAATTAGCGGGTTTTTTTATTGGCGCGAAGAACCGCTGGGTATCAGCTTGCCCGACGACGGCGACGCAGGGCCATCGCAAGGAGGCCAGCCGCAAGCAAGGCCAGTGGAGCCGGCTCGGGAATTTCGTTGCTCTCGAATTGATAAGAGGCAAAGTGATTATTGACGTCAGTGGCATCCACTCCAGTCAACTGGAACAAGGAACTACCGCTGGCATCAAGAAAATTAAAGTCGTAAATATCACGACTCGAACAGCAATCATCTGTCCGTCCGAAAATTGCCATACTGCTCAGATCCACTGCCTCAAGAAATGTAATCGTCAGCGTATCACCTGTTTTTGGGTTGCCTTCATGAAAGACACTGCCGTTGGAAAATACACCATCAGTATTTCCATCAATGGCTTTGTCCGGCGTGGAGGATGCGTTCCAGCTATCGGGCGCTGACGCCGTTGCTGTCAGCGCAACATTCACATTACTCATGTCAAAAGCCTGAAACTCAGCCACCTGCAACCATTCGTTAATACTGTTGGAAATCTCAACGCTTTTCACGCCCATCAAACCGGCATTGGCACCTGCCATAAAAGAAACAGCCACGGCACAAACGGCAACCTGACTAGCAAAACGACGCAAACGCGATGTGATCTTGGAGTTGAACATACTTCTGGCCTTCTTCAATAATTTTAATGAATCACACTGATATACATAATATGTAGGCAAAATGCAGGCCAATAAAATAATATTCTTTTATATCAAATAGATATATATATCGCTGCCAGAAATAAAGTGCCGTCATTTAGCTTCTGTAAAGAAACCCGACGCAGGTTCGTTGTCACAACCTTTAACCTTTGTGTTATAGAGCCCTATCCTCTCACTTTCTTTTCATACGCCAGACCACGTATCTGACTGCGCCATCACTTACCCCATAATCCATTCAACGACCTGCGGACCACTAAACGGATAAAACTGTTCTGGACTAAAGTACCGGGTAAAGCAACACAAACCCGACGCACCGGCTTGCTTACCTCAGCTGCATTTTCTTTAGGTCACGGCAGTAGACGATACTGTTCCCGTGAATCGCTTAGATCGTTAGAATGATGAAAACAATCACAGGGATGACCGTGCATATTTCCTTCAGCAACATCAGGCAGTGGGTAACAACCCTGTCACTACTGATGCTCACTGGCTTTGGCTGGGCCGGGCCGCATCAACCAGCTGTGGCCAATGCCAATCAGCAAAGTGAAGCACTCAAACTGGCTCAGGCTGTCTATGGCAACCCTACCGGCCAGGATGCGAGCTCACAGGTAGTCATGGTGCTGGAAGGCAGCGGCTCGACCAGACAGCGCATGCTGTTCAGCTACGCGCTGGACAAGGGCAATGCCGAGCGGTGGACACTCCTTCGCTTTGTGAAACCGAACGATGTAGCAGGTACCGGTCTGCTGACCAAGGATTATCCCGGCGACGAGAGTGACCAATGGCTGTATCTGCCTGCTCTGGAGCGTGTTCGTCGCATCGCCTCTTCGAGAAAAGGCGGCCGGTTCGTTGGTTCCGATTTCTACTATGAAGATTTATCCGACCGGGAAGTTTCCATGGATCACCACCGGATTATCGGCAAGGACAAGGTCGGCGGTGCCGGCTGCACCCTACTGGAAAGTATTCCGGTCGATAAATCCAACTCGGTTTACAGCAAACGCATTCTCTGTATTCATCCGGGAATTCTCGTTCCCCTGCGCATTGACTACTACGAGAACAACCGCGAAGAACCTACCAAAAGACTTCAGGCGAGAAAAATCAAACGCGTACAGGGCTACTGGACCATTTTTGATAGTACGATGTATGACCTGCAATCTGGTCGAAGCACCAAGTTACTCACTATTGATATCAAATACGATCAGGGTATTCCCGAGACACTCTTCAGCCAGAGAGGGCTGTCTGATGACAGCCGGGAAATACCATTCCGTCCGCAGAGCGAAGACAGCCAGGAAGAATGACATGAAAACAACTGACCGCGGATTAGCGACGCTTTTTGCCACCCTGCTGCTGACCCCTCTTGCATCTCCAGTCAGCGCTGAGGATTTTGACCTGCTGATTATTGAAGAGGAATCAGAGGAATTATTGATCCTTGACGATCAAACGGATTTGCCCACCAGCAGCGAGGCTCCCGGCGACGCACTAATCCTTGATTCGGGTGAAGACGAAAACGGATTATTTATTGATGAGGGCGACGACACCCCCACCGAGTCACCTCGGTTCACGAGTTACACCACTGAAAAATCAGCGGGGCCAACTGTCAAGCTGAACCGGTTATGGGTCGAGTACGGGCACTTTACCCAACAAAGTGCTGGCAAGAACCATCAGGGCTACATGCACGGTCTGGCCACGGCCGAATGGTCGCCATCATCGGCGTGGGAATTCCACGCCTCGGTTCGTGCGGATGGCTACAGGGAATCCGGCAGCAACGACTGGAGTGATTTCCGCCTCGATTACGATGAAATCTATGCACGCTACAAAACAGCCAGCTCTATCTTCACCGTTGGCACTCAGCGAGTACTATGGGGCAGAATCGATGAGTTCCCCCCCACAGATCGTCTGAGTACTCAGGATTTTCGACGGTTTGTGATCGATGACCTCGAGGATCGTCGGCTCGCTTCTCCCGCTATCCGTATGGAGCATTTTTTTGGCGACAGCAAAATAGACTTTGTGCTTTACCCCCACTTCCGTGAAACACAGCTGGCTGACAGGGACAGCATCTGGTACCCAGTCAACAAGCGCACTGGTGAAATTCTCAGTCTGAAAACCACCGCTCTTGCAGAAACCATCGTAAAAAATGTCCCCATCAAGGAAAACGCCCCCGACTCAGAAGGCGGTGCCGGTATCCGCTTCAGTACACTCGGCTCCGGTTTTGACTACGCACTGACTGTGCAGAAAGGCCGCCAGACAGTGCCTTACTTCAGCTATAACCCCGACCGGAATATTATTGAAGGCCAGTACCCACGCACCTGGATAGTCGGTGGTGACTTCGGCATTGAAGCCCTGGGTGGCACCGTCAAGTTCGAGGCGGCCTGGCTGAGCGACACACCTGTCACCCGGGTGGATGGCAGCTACACCACGGTTAAAAGCATCAGCTGGGGGGCAGCACTGGAGCTGTTCCCCGGAGACGGCGATGCCAGGCTCAACCTGCAGTTGACGGGCGTCAAACTGCTCAGGGCACCGGAGGTGATGGACCGTGCAGAAATCTATGCCCTGAATGGCTCCTACAATATACCGTTTGCCCAGAATCGCTGGCGAGCCAAATTCCGTTTCAATGTCGGACTGGATAAAAAAGACATCTACTTTAACCCGGAAATCGCCTATACCGGTTGGGAGGCGCAGGAAGTGTATCTGGAGTTTCACTTCTTTGATGGCAGCCTGGGTACACCGGGCGGGTTTTATCAGGACAACGGCATCCTTACCCTGGGCTGGCGGGCAGATTATTGAGCAGCCTGGCGTCGGGCCAAATGATCAGGGATTACTGACATCAATAAAGAATTACAGGATTATCGTCAGCAGCTAAGCAATGAGCACCAACCTGTGGCGCTCATTCAGGACGGTATTCTGCTGGCCGCCAATGAGCCTTTTGCACGACACGCGGGCTTTGAATCACCAGTAGAACTGGAATCAACCCCGCTACTGGACTTGCTGGAGGGGCTGACCAAGGAGCAAACCCGCGACTTTCTGGCGAGCGCCGGCCACACTGACAAAAATACCCGCGACGCTCCCCGAACAAAAGTCACCCTGCGACGCAATGATGGCACTCGCCTTCCCGCTGAAATTCACGCCCACCAGGATAATCTGAACGGGGAAAAAGTCGTCAAACTTTATCTGCTGACAGCAGACGACCTGACGCCATCAAGGCGCATGCTCAGGTTGCCCTGGAAGCTGTATTTTTGCCTGTTTGGCCTGTTACTTATCGCAGCATTGCCCAATCTGTTACTCCCCAACCTCAACATCAATAACGCACCCAGAACTTACCTTCCAGCTGATGCGCCCTCCGTTTTAATCGACCAGCAGATACGCGAAACTTTTCCCGATGACGAAGTCATCGTGATGCTGTTTGAAGGTCTGGCGATGTTTTCAGATGACTTCCTGCTGGCCTATCACCAACTGTCCCAGTCGCTGTCTGCACATCCCCTGATCGACAGCGTGATCGGAATCACCCGACAGGATCACATCAGTGGCTCGGCTGACGGATTTCTGGTCGAGCCCCTTATCAACATCGATACCCTGGCAGATACGTTACCCGCAGAGCGTCGCGAACGAGCACTCTCGGACCGGTTTGCCATGAACTCCCTGATCGCAGCTGACGGTTCGGCGATCGCGCTCGTAGTGATTCCCCAGGCATTGGACGACAGCTTTCGCCACCTGGCACTGGAACAGGAAATTGTCGCGCTGGTTGAGGAAAATCGACTGGACAGTTACCTGACGGCAATGGCCGGCGAAATCGCCACTGATGTGGCACAGATGCGAGCCATCCTGCGCGACAACATGATTTTTATTCCCACCACTGTGCTGGTCGGTTTGATCCTGATCTGGTGGCTGTTTCATCGCTGGATGGCCGTCATCATTACCGGTATCGTCACGGGGGCCGTAGTCAGCTCAACCATTGCTTTCTACGTCATCTTTCGGCAACCCTTCAATTCCATTGCAGGTATTATTCCGCCGCTGCTGTCAGCGCTCACGATTGCCGCCCTGGTGCATTTTTTTAATGCGTTGCAGTATGCCTCCAAGCGAGGCTTGTCTGGCAATGACAGGGTGCAGTCCGCCCTGTCACAAATCCGCCGACCCGCGCTGTTCAGCGCCCTGACAACGTCTGCCGGACTCGCCTCGCTCGGGCTGAGTCCGATACCACCCATCAGCACTTTCGGACTCACCGCAGCTGCCGGGGTCTTTCTGATTTATCTGATTGTCATACACCTACTGCCACCGATCTTCTCCCGCTACGACAACCGGCAATGGCCCCACCATAAAGCCGGACTCGGGTTGATGGATGTCATGGTGAAAGGGCTGTTCCACACCGGCATGCGCTATCCGATATGGGTGCTGGGTTTTACCCTGATGATCCTGGCAGCGACAATCCCGCAGATATTCAAAGTCGATGTAGAAACCAACATTCTCGAGTTTTTTCCTCCCAGCCATTCACTTCGTCAGGCGACAGAACACATCGAGGAGAAACTCGTCGGCACCACACCGCTGGAAGTGTTCTTCAGTTCCGATCAACCGGACGCGCTGATAACACCGGAGGCACTACGGGACATAAGGGGGTTTCAGAACTGGCTGGGCCGACAACCCGAAGTGGACAAGAGCATGTCGGCAGCTGATTTTGTGGAGGAAATGCACTGGGGTTTTCACGAAGAGAACAACCGGTTCAGGAAAATCCCGCAGAATGCCGACTTGATCAGCCAGTACCTGTTTATTTATGACGGCACAGATTTGTATGACTTTATCGACCGGGACTTCCGCCGGGCGCGAGTTGCCATCAACGTCAATGTGCACGGGGCAAATGAGATTGGCGACCTGATGGAACGGATTGGCTATTACCTCACGGCAAGCCCGATAGCCGGAGCGGATTGGGAGCTGGCGGGAGCCGGCAGAATGTTCGCCGACCAGGAAGACCTATTG
>Ga0098059_1000314_pt1 | contig 33309 bp, 26 predicted proteins | sample 20_taG_FD_92580 | JGI IMG/M metagenome (GOLD analysis project Ga0098059, IMG submission 92580) | Marine viral communities from the Subarctic Pacific Ocean - 20_ETSP_OMZ_AT15318 metaG | ecosystem: Environmental > Aquatic > Marine > Oceanic | place: Subarctic Pacific Ocean | collected 2015-01-19
ATACGCATGGTTTGATAGTTAAACTCAGCCCCTACTGGATTTTGCATCCACGCATTAGCGACTAAAATCCACAGCGCAGACATATTTGTGCCCAGCGCCATTAAAAATGTGACCCCTAAATGCTGGCGTTTAGAGAGCCTATCCCAACCTAAAAAGAACATTCCCACAAAGGTTGATTCTAAAAAGAAGGCCATTAAGCCTTCAATGGCCAGTGGCGCACCAAATACATCACCCACATAATGCGAGTAATACGACCAGTTAGTACCAAACTCAAATTCCATGGTGAGGCCCGTCGCCACGCCAATAGCAAAGTTAATACCAAATAACTTGCCCCAAAACTTAGTCATATCACGATAAATTTCGCGACCGGTCATAACATAAACCGATTCCATGATAACTAAAATCCAGGTCATACCGATTGTTAACGGCACAAATAAAAAATGAAATAGAGCGGTGACAGCAAACTGTAATCGCGATAGATCCACAAAGGTTTCATCTATCATTTTTGGCTCCTTTGGTTGTGATGCAGTGACAGCACAAAGCAATTGTTAATGTTTTAATAAACTTTCAGTAATTTCTGAAAGTTTGCATCATTATTAGCGTTTGTACAATTTTTGTCAATATGTATATTAGAAAACTTTAATATACTATGACATTACATCAGTCTATAAAATACGCAATCATCAATTAAGAGTAAGTTAGAAAAAAGTGGTGTGTTTTAAGCGTTTAACCTAGCCTTAAAACACGGTAAACTAATCGGTATAAATGCCGGGTTTACTTGTGAAAAAATAGCAAATGAAAAAAGATAAAAAACAACTACGAATTGGTATTGTGGCAGGTGAACTGTCGGGCGATATTTTAGGTGAAGGGCTCATAAAAGCGCTTAAAATACACTTTCCTGATGCCACTTTTGAAGGTATTGCAGGCCCTAAAATGCAAGCTCAAGGCTGCAAAACGCTGTTTGATATGGATGAGTTGTCGGTTATGGGCTTGGTTGAAGTCCTAGGCCGTTTACCGCGCTTGCTAAAAATCCGCAAACAACTCGTGCAGCACTTTGTTAATAACCCTCCTGATGTATTTATTGGTATTGATGCGCCGGACTTTAATTTACGTGTAGAAAAACCGTTAAAAGATGCAGGCATCAAAACCGTGCAATACGTAAGCCCTTCAGTGTGGGCGTGGCGTGAAAAACGTATTCACACTATAAGTGCAGCAACTAACTTAGTATTGGCTTTATTGCCTTTTGAAAAAGAATTTTACGACAAACACCAAGTACCGTGTACTTTTGTAGGCCATACATTAGCTGACGACATTGCACTTAAGCACGACGATAGCCAAGCCCGCAGCCAACTAGGCTTAAGTGCTGATGATAAGGTGTTAGCGTTATTGCCCGGGAGCCGGGGCTCAGAAGTGGGCTTGTTAAGCGAAACTTACATAAAAACAGCGACGCAGTTACAAGCGCAGAACCCTGCATTAAAAGTCGTGGTGCCACTGGTGAACGAAAAGCGCAAAGCGCAGTTTATTGCTATTTTAAATGCCACAGCGCCCTCACTTAATGTTAACTTACTGGATGGGCAATCAAATTTAGCCATGCAAGCCGCCGATGCTATATTGCTTGCATCAGGTACAGCAACGCTTGAGGGCATGTTATATAAAAAGCCAATGGTGGTTGGTTATAAAATTAAACCCATGAGTTACTGGATTTTTAAAACCTTATTTACCTTTAATATTAAATATTTTTCGCTACCCAATTTATTGGCAGATGAAGAGTTAGTACCAGAGTTTTTACAAAGTGAGTGTAATGTCGCTAACTTAACAGCAGCACTTACCCCTATGCTCAATAGCGATAATAAAGAATTAAAAGCACGCTTTTTAGCCATACATGAAAAAATTAGATTAGATGCAAGTAAACAAGCTGCAAATGCAGTGGCGGAGTTAATAGATGCAAATTGAACGACCCAATGTAACCTTAATAGCCGGTGTGGATGAAGTTGGTCGTGGACCGCTGGTGGGTGATGTGGTTACAGCCGCTGTTATTTTAAATCCCGCTAAACCGATTGCTGGCCTTGCCGACTCTAAAAAATTAACCGATAAAAAGCGCCAATTATTAGCCATCGAAATAAAAGAAAAAGCACTGTGTTACGCCATTGGCCGTTGTAGCCCCAGTGAAATAGATGAGTTAAATATATTACAAGCCACTATGCTTGCTATGAGCCGCGCGGTGGAAGCGCTTAGCACAGTGCCTGAATTTGTGTTTGTAGATGGAAACCGCCTTCCTAAATTAGCCATGCCCGCACAAGCGGTGGTAAAAGGCGATAGCCTAGTTGCTGAAATATCAGCCGCGTCTATTTTAGCAAAAGTTGCCCGGGATGATGAAATGATTGAACTTGATGCACGCTACCCACAATATGGGTTTGCAGGGCATAAGGGGTATCCAACTAAGGCACATTTTGCAGCGCTTGAACAATACGGTGCGATAGATGAGCATCGCAAGAGCTTTAAACCTGTGCAGCGTGTGCTTGCGCTTTCGGGTAAGGAGTAATTATGGCGGCTCCTGAATTTGTTCATCTAAGAGTTCACTCAGACTTTTCAATGGTTGATGGTTTGGCAAAAACCAAACCAATCGTCGCTAAAGCACAAGAGCTTGAAATGCCAGCGTTGGCAATTACCGATCAAATGAACTTTTGTGGTCTGGTGCGTTTTTATGGCGCAGCGCATAATGCGGGTATTAAGCCGATTGTTGGTGCGGATTTTTGGGTACGTAGCCCAGAATTCCCCGACGAACCAAGCCGATTAACATTATTAGCCAAAGATAACATTGGCTATAAAAATATTACTTTATTGATCTCTAAAGCCTATCAACGTGGCCATGTTTTTCATCGCCCTGTCATTGACCGTGAGTGGTTAGTTGATTTAAAAGAGGGGCTTATCATACTCTCGGGCGCCAAAGATGGCGATTTAGGAAAAGCCTTAATAAAAGGTAACCCCGCTATTGTTGAGTCGGTGGTCAGTTTTTATAAACAGCATTTTAGCGATCATTATTATATAGAGCTTATTCGTACCAACCGTGCTCAAGAAGAAAATTATTTGCACATGGCGGTGGAGCTTGCAACAAATGAGCAATTGCCAGTAGTGGCCACCAATGAAGTGGTATTTTTAAAACCTGAAAACTTTGAAGCCCATGAAATTCGTGTGGCTATTTTTGATGGTTACACTCTAGATGATAAACGCCGACCAAAGCGTTTTTCACAAGAGCAATACCTAAAAACGCCAGAACAAATGGCAGAGCTATTTAGTGATATTCCAGAAGCGCTACAAAATACCGTAGAAATTGCAAAGCGCTGTAATGTAACCGTGCAATTAGGTGAGTATTTCCTACCAGATTACCCGACGGGCTCACTAAAAATTGATGAGTTTTTGGTTAAAGTGTCACAAGACGGCCTTGAAGAACGATTACAGTTTTTATTTCCTGACGAGCAAGAACGTCAAGAAAAACGTGGCGAATACGATGAACGTTTAAAAATAGAACTTGATGTAATTAACCAAATGGGATTCCCTGGTTACTTCTTGATCGTAATGGAGTTTATTCAGTGGAGTAAAGATAACAATATTCCAGTAGGCCCAGGGCGTGGTTCAGGTGCGGGTTCATTAGTGGCTTATGCCCTTAAAATTACCGACCTTGATCCGCTCGAATTTGACCTACTCTTCGAGCGATTCTTAAACCCTGAACGTGTTTCTATGCCCGACTTTGACGTCGACTTTTGCATGGATAGGCGTGATGAAGTAATTGATCATGTATCGGCCTTGTATGGCCGTGACGCGGTATCGCAAATTATTACCTTTGGTACTATGGCAGCAAAAGCGGTAATACGCGATGTAGGCCGGGTACTTGGTCATCCGTATGGGTTTGTCGATCGTATTTCTAAGCTTATTCCGGGCGACCCTGGGATGACACTGGCTAAAGCATTTGACGTAGAACCCCGTTTGCAAGAAGCCTACGACGGCGATGAAGAAGTTAAAGACTTAATCGACATGTGTCGTATTCTTGAGGGCTGTACGCGTAATGCCGGTAAACATGCCGGGGGGGTTGTAATATCGCCGACCACCATTACCGATTTTGCGGCGCTCTATTGCGATGACGAAGGCAAGTTTCCTGTTACCCAGTTTGATAAAAACGATGTAGAAACCGCCGGTTTAGTTAAGTTTGACTTTTTAGGCTTACGTACGCTCACCATATTACAGTGGGCGCTGGATATGACCAATGAGCGCTTAAAGCGTGAAGGCAAACAGCCGGTCGATATCAACACCATTCCATTGGATGATAAAAAAAGTATAGAGTTACTGCTGCGCGCTGAAACCACCGCGGTATTCCAGCTAGAATCACGCGGCATGAAAGACCTAGTCCGCCGATTAAAGCCCGATTGCTTTGAAGATATGATAGCCCTAGTGGCCTTGTTCCGCCCAGGTCCACTGCAATCAGGCATGGTAGATAACTTCATCGACCGAAAGCTCGGCAGAGAAGAAATCTCATACCCCGATGCGCAATACCAACACGAAAGTTTAAAGCCGATTCTTGAGCCGACATACGGCATTATTTTGTATCAAGAACAAGTTATGCAAATAGCGCAGGTGCTGGCCGGTTATACACTGGGTGGCGCTGATATGTTACGTCGTGCTATGGGTAAGAAAAAGCCTGAAGAAATGGCAAAACAGCGCTCAACCTTTGAAGAAGGCGCACGTAACAACGGTATTGACGGCGAACTGGCAATAAAAATATTTGACTTGGTTGAAAAGTTTGCGGGTTACGGTTTTAACAAATCTCACTCAGCAGCTTATGCATTAGTATCGTATCAAACGCTGTGGATGAAAACGCATTATCCGGCCGAGTTTATGGCGGCGGTAATGTCGGCTGATATGGATAACACCGACAAAATAGTAACGCTGGTGGATGAGTGTGAAAACATGAAACTCACTTTGTTACCGCCCGATGTAAACGCGGGTGAATACAAGTTTACTGTTAACCTTCAAGGTGAAATTGTTTACGGCATAGGGGCAATTAAAGGCGTAGGTGAAGCGCCGGTTGATGCCATATTAGAGGCGCGAGCAAAAGGCGGCCCATTTAAAGACCTATTTGATTTTTGTGCGCGTGTTGATTTAAAACGCTTAAATAAACGCGTTACCGAGAAATTAATTTATGCAGGCGCATTAGACCAACTAGGGCCTGAAAAAACTCAGCCAGGGCGAGCAACACTATTAGCCAGCTTAAAAGATGCGATGCGCGCAGCCGATCAGCACAACAAAGCTGAATTATTAGGGCAAAGTGATTTATTTGGTTTATTGGCTACAGAGCCTGATGAAGTAGAGCAAGCGTTTATAAAAGCAACACCGCTTACGGATAATCAGTGGCTTGATGGCGAAAAAGACACCCTAGGCCTTTATTTAACCGGACATCCTATAAACCAGTATCGACGAGAGCTTGGGCATTATACCAGTGGGCGACTCATCGACTTACAACCAACTAATCGTGATGTAGTCTCAACCGGAGCAGGTTTAGTGATTGCAGCGAGAACCTTAATTAATAAAAAAGGAAATCGTTGGGGGCTGATAACTTTAGATGACAAAAGCGCCCGAATTGATGTACGCTTGTTTCCAGAACAGTTTGAAATGTACCAAGATATGTTGCAAATCAACAATATTTTGGTGATATCCGGACAGGTCAGCTTTGATAACTTCTCTGGTGGTATTACAATGACCGCCAGAGAAATAAACACCATTGCTCAGGCGCGTGAAAAGCGTATAAAAGCGATTAAGATGACGCTGAATATGGTGCAGATCGAGGCTGGTTTCTTCGATAAATTACAAAAAGTACTCGAACCATACAAAATGGGAACGTGTCCGATCAAGGTATATTATCAACGCCCCGATGCGTTGGTGCAATTAACCCTAGGGATCGAATGGTGTGTTACGCCAAGTGACGACTTAATTCATAAGTTATCGCTGATGGCAGCGCAAAATGTAGAACTAGAATTTAACTAATTAGGTAGTTTAGAGCATGAGCCTCAATTATCTTGATTTTGAGCTTCCAATTGCAGAATTAGAAGCAAAAATTGAAGAATTACAAAATGTAAGCCGCGCTGGCGAATTAGACCTTGGATTAGAAGAGGAAGTCAGTAAACTTAAAGAAAAGAGCGCACAAATGAAGGAGAAAATTTTCTCTGAACTAGGCGCTTGGCAAGTATCACAGTTAGCACGTCATCCGTTGCGTCCTTATACTCGAGATTATATCGAGCGTATTTTTACGGAATTTGACGAATTTGCGGGTGATCGCACGTTTGCTAACGACCCTGCCATTTTAGGCGGCGTAGCCCGTTTAGATGGTGAGCCAGTAATGGTGATCGGTCAGCAAAAAGGCCGTGGTACTGCTGAAAAAATCAAACGTAATTTTGGCATGCCAAAACCTGAAGGTTACCGTAAAGCATTGCGCTTAATGGAAATGGCAGAGCGTTTTAAAATGCCAATCATGACCTTTATCGACACCCCAGGTGCATACCCTGGTGTTGGCGCTGAAGAGCGTGGTCAGTCTGAAGCAATTGCACGTAACCTAAAAGTAATGGCCGCACTTAAAGTACCAACAATTTGTACTGTTATTGGTGAAGGTGGTTCAGGTGGTGCATTAGCCATTGGTGTGGGCGACAGAGTAAACATGTTGCAATACAGCACTTACTCGGTTATTTCACCAGAGGGTTGTGCCTCTATTTTATGGAAAAGTGCTGACAAAGCACCATTGGCTGCAGAGGCAATGGGTGTAACAGCAGAGCGTGTTAAAGAGCTAGATTTAATTAATAATTTAGTTGAAGAGCCTCTAGGCGGCGCGCACCGTAATTATGATGCGATGGCACGTAACTTAAAAGTACGCCTTAAGCGAGATTTAGCAGACCTACAAGCGTTATCGCTTGAAGAGATGCTTGACCAACGTTACAAGCGTTTAATGTCGTTTGGTTATTGTTAAAAATAGCTAAATATAGAAAAAAGCCGCCTATGCGGCTTTTTTTGTTTTAAAATACCGTAACGTAGAGCCTTTATTGTTCGGGTTATTAGCAATTTACTCATTGGGTATATTAATGCACAAAACACCTATTTATCTGCAGGTAAAAAAAGCCCTTAATCACTACTTAGAAAATGGGCAATTCACATTTACAGTAGCCTTATCTGGTGGGGTAGACTCGGTGGTGCTGTTGCAGGTAATGCATGCGTTAAAACAGCAGTGCCCGCAATTAGATTTAAGTGCAATTTATGTCAATCATGGCTTAAGTGATAACGCCCATCACTGGCGGCAATTTTGCCATGCACGCTGTGAGCAGCTTTCAATTGATTTTAAGGCGGCAAACGTCATTATTGAGCCGAAATCGCGCACCAGTATTGAAGCGCAGGCTCGCGAAGCGCGTTATCAAGCGCTTGATGAACACAGCCCAAGTGATAGTGTCATTTTGTTAGGCCAGCATTTAAACGACCAAGTAGAGACATTTCTACTTCGTTTAAAGCGCGGCTCAGGCTTAAAAGGGCTCGGCGCTATGCAGCAAACTCGCGTGCTTGAAAGTGGCCGTGAGTGCTACAGGCCATTACTTGGGGTAAAACGCAGCGACATAGAAGCGTTTGCTCAGCAATTTAATATTAGCCATATTACTGATGAGTCAAACTCCAATGAACGCTTTGATCGTAATTTTTTGCGTCAACAAATAGTGCCTAAGTTGGCTGAGCGTTTTACTGGGTTTGAGCAGTGTACAGCCCGTAGTATAGAATTATTACAACAGCAACAAGCACTGCTTGATGAATATACCCAGCAAGATCTCGCACAGTGTATTAACCAACATCAGGCGCTTAATATACAAAATATGGCTCATTACAGCGCTATTCGCATTGCGAATCTTCTGCGCGCATGGCTGGCTTTATTTACTCATACCATGCCTTCGCAAAAACAGTTAATGCAAATAATGAGTCAGGCTATTCATGCCAAAGCTGATGCGCAAATGGTTATTGAGCTAAGCGATGGACAAATACGCCGTCATCAAGGTTATCTGTATTTTGTGCAACCGACGCCTTTAGCCGTTAATATTGAACACGTAACAAGTCGCGAACTAGTGCTGAATGACGGACAAATACTACAATGCCTGCAGGGAATAGGTATACGCGCCCCTAAACCTGATGAACAAGTCAGTGTTCGTTTTAACTGTAATAGTGCGCGTATTAAACCACTCAAAAAACCAGGCAGTAATACCCTTAAGCATTGGTTTAAAGATGCAAAAGTAGCGCCTTGGCTACGTGCTGATATTCCATTAATTTTTTACAATGATGAGCTAGTTCAAGTGGTTGGCTATTTTATTAGTGATAATCACAAAGATGATACTGGTTTTATTTGGGAGTATAAATCATGAGTCAACAACCTCATGTTGGGCTGTCGCTTATAAATAAGGCACCTACTGGCATATTAATTACGCTATTGATTGCGGTTTTAGCGAATGTATTTTTAACCCTTAATATAATTACATTAGGCTACGCTGTGTTGGGCGGTATGGTATGTGCCGCCATTTTACTTGCCTATTGGTTAGGTAAGGGGGGCGTATTTTTCATTCTAGGGGTGAGTATGCCCTTACTGTTAGTGCTTTTTACACCGCTTGCGACAATTGCCGCATTGCTTAATTTACTCAGTGGCTTCTTTTTTGGCTTTTGCGCCATGTTGCTCATTTATAAGCACGTGATATTAAAAAAGTAGCGTAAAAAAGCCCAGCGGGGGAGGCTAGGCTTTTTAAAAATAATGTTTTTATTACTTAATAGGCTTTTGCGCAGTTTCGCCCAGATGCTTTTGCTTTATATAAGCCTTTATCTGCGCGAGAAAATATCTCGTTCTGGCAATCGTCGCTATTAGTCAGCGTAAAACCAATACTGGCTGTGACGTTGTATTTAGACATAATCGGTGAGTTTCTGACTAAACGCATAATACGTTCAGCCACCACTTTATTGGTGGTAAAAGCCGGGTCTTCGATTAATATTGAAAACTCATCGCCACCAAAGCGAAATACCGAATCAGTCCCCCTAATACTACTAGATAAAACCGCAGCAAACTCGATTAAAACGTCATCGCCAATTTTGTGACCATAGTTGTCATTTACTTGCTTAAAATTATCTAAATCAAGCAGCATTAAACTAAACGAATGACCGTTACGTCGATGATTTTCAAGCTTTTGTAGCAACATGTCATTAAATTGACTACGGTTGTTTAATCCGGTTAATGAATCTTTTGTGGCTAACCTTAATACACGGTTATACATAAGCGCATTACGCAATGGATAAATTAGTACACTATGAAAGTGTTGTAGCTTTTTCTCAATAGCCGCACTAAGCGGATACTTTGTATAATAAGTTAATGTGCCTAAGTACTCATTTTCAACTTTTAAATCAAACGAGTACGCTGGATTTTCAACATCACTATTGGGTGTTTTTACATCAATACTTGTTGCTTTAAAATGCACACCAGAAAAATTAAGCAGTTGTTTTGCAAAATTTGCAAACGTTCCTAAAATATCTTCTAAAACTAAGCTCGTTTGCAGTTTAGCTGCTAGCTCATGCAGTGCTGTCGGTGTATTGCTATTATATTGCTCTGCTGAGAACGGCAAAAATTCGCCGCGACCAGAGATACGTTGTGTCAAAATATGAACGTTTTCCACTATTTCTTCCCCCTATAGTATTACTTTTTATAACTAAGCAGGTTATATGCCATATTTACATTCTGGCTGAAACTTATACGGTTGCTATAGTTAAGTTACATTCCATTGATTGCTTATAAGGATTGCATTGCAAAATATTAATGCTCAGGTTTTTGGACTTTTAGTTGCTGCGGTTCTATTTGTATGGCTATTTAAGCGAATAGGGCTTCCCCCTGTATTAGCTTATTTAGCGGTAGGTTTACTAGCTGGTGGCCATGGCGTTGGTTGGATGGCACAAAGCCATGAAATGGACTTTATTGCTGAGCTGGGTATTGTGTTTTTGTTATTTAGTTTAGGGCTGGAGTTTTCTGTATCGCGCTTAATGGCAATGCGAAATATCGTATTTGGCTTAGGCTCATTGCAAGTCATAGTCAGCAGTATCTTGCTTATTTTAATCCTTTATTTATTAAATTTTAGTTTATTAACTAGTTTTACCATCGGCATTATTATTATGCTCTCCTCTACGGCGGTGGTTGCTAAATTATTAAAAGAGAGTGGTGATTTAAATAAACGCCGAGGGCAATTGGCAATCGGTGTTTTACTATTTCAAGACATTGCGGTTGTGCCGTTACTCATTATTTTGCCATTATTTGCCAGCAGTGATCCCAATAGTATTGGTTGGGCATTACTGTTTGCGCTGACTAAAGGCGCGTTTGTGTGTGTATTGCTATGGGCTATTGGCAAGTGGGTTTTGCCCAAGGTGTTTAAAGAAGTGGCACTAGCACGAAGCGATGAGCTGTTTGTATTAACCACGTTATTGGTGTCTTTGTTTGCCGGGTTACTCACATACTCTTTTGGTTTATCGATGGCATTAGGGGCTTTTTTAGCAGGCATGATGCTAGGGGAGAGCCACTATCGTCATCAATTAGAGGCCGATATTCGCCCGTTTCGCGATATTCTCATGGGGTTATTTTTTGTAACCGTGGGGATGCAGTTAGACATTGGTTTTGTTGTTGATCATGCGGGTATTATTATTGTTGCCTTGATGGGCATCTTAATCTTAAAAATTGCCGTAGTGATGTTATCTTCTTTATTTATGGGAGAGCGAAAACAAGATGCGTTAGCGTGCGCTATAATGTTGTGGCAAATGGGTGAGTTTGGCTTTGTGTTAATTGCACTCGCTGCACAGCATAACTTGCTGAGCGTTGAGCAAGTATCATTTTTAATTGCCATGGGCGTAATTTCTATGGCGCTTACGCCCTATTTAATTGATAAAACCCCTTTTATTTTAAAACGACTAGGCATGTTAGAGCGCGCAAAGTTTGCCTTTGAAGACGAGCTTCAAAGTAGCACGCTTTATCATAACCATGTGGTGATATGCGGTTTTTCTCGCGTAGGACAAACTATTGCCCGCTTTTTATCCCCAGAGGCAATTGATTATGTGGCAATAGAGAGCGACCCCATTTTAGTACAGGAAGGAAAAGCGGCGGGCGAGCCTTTAATATTTGGTCATGTTGAGCAAAAAGATATTTTAAAGTGTGCGGGGGTAGAGCGAGCGCGACTAATCATTATTACTTTTACCGAATTTCAACAAACTCAAATAGTCATTAATGCCATTAAACAGGTTGCACCTAAGGTTAAAATACTCATAAGAACCCGTGATGATAGTCAGTTAGAGCGCTTAAAAGCGCTAGGGGTTACTGAGGTTGTGCCTGAGGCGCTTGAAGCAAGCTTAATGTTGGTGTCGCATGTGTTGTCAATGTCTGGTGTGCCAATGAGCCGTATTATTCGCCGTGTTAGTAGTGAGCGACGAAACCGTTATAAATTATTGCATAGCTTTTTTGCCGGCGAAAATATTGACAGCGATACCAACTTGCCAGAGCGTTTAGAGTATTTACATGCAATAGCCTTACCAGATAAAGCATTTGCGGTTAATAAAGCAATTAGCGAACTCAATTTAGCAAAAAGAAAAGTGCTAATTAAGGCGCTTCGCCGCGAGGGCGAAGAAATAGACACACCACAAGAACACACAATATTGTATGCTAATGATATTCTAGTGCTGCAAGGTAAACCACGGCGTGTAGAACGTGTTGAGCATTATTTACTTGATGGTATAGAGTAGCCCATCAAGCAAAAAAACTTACTCTAGCTCTAAGAACTTTCTGATTTCAGGGAGTTGTTTCATACCATCGTCGTATCCGATTTGAATTAAATGCTGGGTGTAGCGTTTTTCAAATAACAAATAGCTGGTCAAACTCGACTGAGAGCGCTTTTTTACCCCGATCATACGTAATAAAACTTTTATCGCCCAAGGCATATCATCGTAATACTGCGCGGCAATGGCATTGAAGTTTTGCGATGGATTAATAATAAAGCTATCTATTTGTTTCAATTCTTGATGCTTATGCTTATTGGGCAGTAAACCGAGTGTGCGGTTTATTCTGTCCAAGCGCTCTAAATCAGATTGCATGGTGTCGGTAAATACACTGTCGAGTAAATGCCCTGCCACGGCCGAAAGCCCCGGGAAATGTGCAGAGTACCCTGGAGGATGTGGCTCTTTGGGTTGATCAACCCCAATAATAAATATTTTATTTGCCCCTAAGTGAATAGAGGGGCTCAAAGGTGAAAGCTGATGTATTGAGCCATCGCCAAAGTAATGGTTATAAATATTCACACTTGGAAACACCATAGGAATGGCACTTGAGGCCATTAGGTGTTCAACATTGATACGAGTAGCGCGTCCTTCGCGCTTGGCTCGTTGCCAAGAATGCTGCGTATTTGACTGAAAAAAAGCAACAGAATCGCCAGTAGTATAACTGGATGCAGTGATAGACAGCGCCTCTAAATATTCACGGTGTAAATTACGCTCAATACGATGTAAATCCAGTATATCGTTTAACAGTTTTCTAAGTGGTCGGTTATTTAACAAGCTTGCTGGTGGATGGTTTATATGCTCTGACTGGAAACTGGTTAAAATATTACGGGTAATATGACCAAACACACTTAAAAAGTCGCTTTTATATACCATCGAAGTTGAAAAGTTTTTCCAAACTGTTTCTAGTTTTCTTACCGCTAAATGCATACATGAGGCGTAACATGCTAAGGCTGCAGAATTAATTGCACCGGCAGAGGTGCCATTTATCACTCTAAAGGGGAGCGGGGCGGTTCTGGGCATACTTTGCGCTAACGCTTTCAAAACACCCACTTGATAAGCCGCTCGGGCACCACCACCTGTTAGTAATAAGGCAATTTTAGGTTTACTAGGATCGACTTGCTTAATTTTCATGTTAGGTATTTAAACTGTTCGCTGTCTTTACTTTATTTATTTACTGTAAGTCTTTAAGCTAGAAGAATCAAAGGATATGTTAGAGTCTATTTATCTTTCGAGGTTGAATTTTTAGTAGTGTGTTTGTTTTTCAGGCAAGGCTGAGCCTATGTATTGTGGTTACTTCCCATAAATAGGCGATAACGTAGCTTAAAAATTAAACATCCTCTACCCAAGGGGGCTGAACAAATTTTAATCCGGAAAGGTCAACAGACCCTACTTATTAATGAATATTAGTGTAAGTTAGGAATTAAATCTGTTTAGAGTACTCTAAACGGTATCGCATTTTTATATTTATGGAGTTCGTATGTCAGATAAACCATCAGAATCAGATGTTCAAAAACGTCCACCGAATAACAACCTTATCTTCGCAGGGGTTATTTTATTAATCATTATTATTGCCGCCGCGTTTGTATTATTAAAACCAAGCGGAGCCCCAGAAACAGTTATGCAGGTTGAAGAACCCATAAAAGAGCAACCCGTTATGGAGCTAAAACCTGAAAACGACCCAGTGGTCGGTGCGCCATCGGTTAAGCCAGAAAAACCTGAAGAGTTGGCAGTGCCAACACAGCGCCCAGACGTTGAGCCAGAGTCTGAGGTTGTGCCTTTACCAACATTAAATGACAGTGATCCTGTCGTGGTTGCAAAATTAGATGAATACTTAGGCGATGCGGCAATGAGCCTAGTGTTGAACGATGATGTTATTCGTCGTGGTGTGGTGTTTATCGATAACTTAGCAAAAGGTAAGGTGGCTAAGAAACATACCCCAGTTGTAAAGTTAGAAGAAGGTTTTAGCGTAAACGAAGGCGATATTTTAACCATTGACCCTAATAGCTATGAACGCTACACCCCATATGTAAAAGTACTAACAAGTATGAGTGCCGCACAAGCTGTTCGTTTATATGAAGAATATAAACCGCTAATCAACAGTGCATACACTGAAATTGGCTATGGCGATGATGAGTTTACACAAACACTTGAAGATGCCATTGACTTGCTACTTGATACTCCAGAGCCAAAAGGCAGCTTACCTTTATTGCGTGACTCGGTTACTTATCAGTATGCGTTTTCTGAGTGGGAGCAATTACCCGCTGCACAAAAACAACTTTTACGCATGGGCCCAGAGAACATGAAAAAGGTAAAAGCAGCGCTACGTAATATAAAAGCGCAGTTAGAGAGTAATTAATAACCGCTTTAATAACTAAATACCCTGCGATTGTATATGAAGTATGCAATCGCACTTTCTTTTTTGATTATCCCTTGAATAACAGAGTAAAAGTAGCGATAATCTCAATCGCGCCAACCAAGGCCCTCAATGGTAGTCTTATTGGTCCTCTCGCAACACTAGCAGGCGAACCTGGTCAGGCCCGGAAGGGAGCAGCCACAGTTTGTGACGTGTGTGCCGAGATGTGGCTGGTAAGACTGCCACCCAAATTCCTCATTTGGGTGTTGTTTGAAGTATAAGTTGACATATTTGTACTAAAAGATGGCATAAATTGGAAGTATAAGGTGGCATAGTCTAGTATTTAACCAAATGGTTAGATGGTTGATTCACATGCACAGAAGAAAACTCAAACACTCCCGTGTTAAAAACCTCCATAAATTTGCTAGTCATAAAAATAAATCTACCTGTTTAGTTGAATCCTCCTTAGAGTTCGATGCTTGTTTCCATTTTGAATTCTCACCATCAATAGCCGCATTTGAAGCACAACCACTCGGTTACGAATATGAGTTTGATAACCGTACTTGCCGTTACACACCTGACTTTTTACTTACCCACACAGACGGCACGCAAAAATTTATAGAAGTAAAACCGCAAAGCAAAATTGCTGACGAAGACTTTCGTGCACGTTTTATTGAAAAGCAAACCATAGCTAAGCAAGATGGACGCGACTTAATACTGGTTACTGATAAACAAATCCGTGTATACCCAACACTCAATAACTTAAAGCTTTTACATCGCTATTCTGGTTTTCAGTCTTTAACAGAGCTGCAAGCATCGGTGCTAGAACTTGTTAAGCAATACGGCTCTATTAAAGTGGGCCAGTTAGTTAACTTTTTAAAAGTAACTGCCGGTGAGCTACTTGCTACGGTGCTACGCTTATTATCACTAGGGCAGTTATTTGCCGACTTAACTACAAATGAAATATCAATAGAAACAGCAATTTGGTCTAACAATGTTTAATGACGGTTTGTTTGAAGATGAATTTAACCAGCCATTACCAAAAGTAGAAACCAAACTACCTCAAAATTACGCCAAAGATTTACAAGCCCTTCCTGAAAAAATTAAAGCCACAACATTTGCTAAGTTTAAATATATTCAATGGCTTGAGGCTAATATTCAAGGCGGTTGGACGCAAAAAAACCTTGAGCCTATATTGAAAGTAATGCCCGAAGTTGAGGGAGAGAAAAAGCCCAGCTGGAGAACAGCTGCACGATGGTATAGCGCTTATACAAATGCAGATAAAAATATCATGGCGCTAATACCAAGCCACCAAAAAAAGGGTAACAGGGAGCGCGATACAGCCACCGATAAGTTTTTTGAAAAGGCACTTGAGCGTTACTTAGTAAAAGAAAAGCCATCGGTGGCTTCGGCTTATAAGTATTATGCAGACTTAGTTGTTATTGAAAACGACAGTGTTGTAGGCAGTGTTTTAAAGCCTTTAACATACAAAGCATTTAAAAATAGAGTCGATAATTTACCGCAATACGACGTGATGGTTGCTCGTTATGGTAAGCGCCTTGCTGATATTGCTTTTAATAAAGTAGAAGGGCATACACGGCCTACCCGAGTACTCGAAAAAGTTGAAATTGACCATACACCGCTTGATCTTATTTTATTAGATGATGAGCTACATATCCCGCTTGGTCGGCCGACACTCACCATGTTAGTTGATGTGTATAGCCATTGTATTGTTGGCTACTACTTTAGCTTCAGCGAACCCTGCTATGATGCAGTAAGGCGAGCGATGATGAATGCCATGAAACCTAAAAGTGAAGTGGCAAAGCTATACCCTGATACGGTAAATGAGTGGAAGTGTGCAGGTAAAATTGAAACGCTCGTTACTGATAATGGAAGAGAATTTTGGGGTAACAATCTTGAGCTTGCTGTTTGTGAAATTGGAGTTAACATTCAATATAACCCAACGAAGAAGCCTTGGCTTAAACCTTTTGTAGAACGTATGTTTGGCACTATTAACACTGAGTTATTAGATCCAGTTCCCGGTAAAACCTTTTCTAACATTTTACAAAAGCATGAATACAATCCCAAAAAAGATGCAATCATGCGCTTTACGACCTTTATGCAGCTATTTCATAAATGGGTAGTAGACGTTTACCATCAAGATGCCGACAGCCGCTTTAAGTACATACCAAGCCAATTATGGGATCAAGGCTTTAATACGTTACCACCAACAATGCTGAGTGATGCTGACCTTCAACAACTAGATGTTGTACTCAGTATTTCAAACCATCGGGTGCTTCGTAAAGGTGGAATAAGGCTAGAAAACTTAAGCTACGACAGTACTGAACTAGCAAATTATAGAAAGCAATTTAGCCACAAAGTATCTCAAGAAGTTTTAATGAAATTAAACCCCGATGATATTTCTTATATATACGTTTACCTCGATAAGCTAGAGCATTACATAAAAGTGCCATGCATAGACCCAAACGGTTACACCCAAAATTTAAGTTTGAATCAGCATAAAATAAATATGCGCATTCATCGCGACTTTATTTCGGGCTCTATCGATAATGTAGGCTTAGCAAAAGCGCGTATGTTTATTCATAATAAAATTCAAAACGAGTTTGAAGCGTTAAAAAATGCGCCAAAAAACTCAAAGGTAAAAGGGGGTAAAGCGTTAGCTAAGCATCAAAATGTTAGTAGCGACTCGCAGAAATCAATAGCTCAGAGTGAGCCAGTAGAACACAAAAAGGTTACACCTAAAGAGCAAGTAACTGATAGCTGGGATGACTTTATCTCAGATCTAGATGGATTCTAATTATGCTGACCGAAAAACAAAAAGAAAAGCTTAATGAATTTCGCGATGTATTTATTGAATACCCAATAATAACCACGGTATTTAACGACTTCGACAGATTAAGACTTGGTAAAGGGTTAACAGGTGAAAAGCCTTGCATGCTGTTAAATGGCGATACAGGCACAGGTAAAACAGCACTAATAAAACAGTATAAAGAACGTCACTTACCGCAATTCATTAATGGAGTGATGAATCACCCTGTATTAGTAAGCCGCATACCTAGTAACCCGACACTAGAATCGACTTTAGCCGAGCTTCTTAAAGACTTAGGGCAAGTAGGGAGTACAGAGCGTAAGCTGCGAATAAACGGTACTCGATTAACGACATCATTAATAAAATGCCTAAAAACATGTGGTACAGAGCTTATAATTATTGATGAGTTTCAAGAGCTAATTGAGCACAACCAAGGTAAAAAGCGCCGCGAGATTGCCAACCGATTAAAATACATTAACGATGAATCGGGTGTATCAATTGTCTTGGTAGGTATGCCGTGGGCAGAAAAAATAGCAGACGAGCCCCAGTGGTCATCGCGTTTATTAGTAAGGCGGCAGCTGCCTTATTTTAAATTATCAGAAAACCCAAAGCATTTTGTGCAGTTAATAATTGGCCTAGCCAACCGTATGCCATTTACCGAAAAGCCAAACTTAAGTGAGCAAGCAACAGTATTTGCTTTGTTCTCATTGTCAAAAGGCTGTTTTAGAACCCTTAAATACTTTTTAGATGATGCCGTACTTTATGCATTAATGGATGACGCGAAAACCCTCACAACCAAGCACTTAGTTAAAGCATTTGAGGTACTGTTTCCTGATGTATCAAACCTATTTACCTTGCCCGTTGCAGAAATTACAGCAAGTGAAGTCGAGCGCTATTCACTTTATAAACCTGAAAGCGCCCAAGATGAAGACCCGTTTATAGCGACTAAGTTTACTGACCGAATGCCTATTAGTCAGTTGTTGAGGAAGTGAAGGCAATTATGAAATCACGGTATATGTAAATAGTTTTTTAATTATCGAATTATTCGTATAAAGAATATCAGGAATAAATTGTTCTACACATATGCCTTGTAGCGGTACACGCCAATGCATGAACTGATGGTAATGAGCATTGAAGATGTGCGTAATATAACAAGTGTCATGATGGGCTTTATTTATAATCGGAAGTAAAACAAGGGGCTATTAAGTTCCTTATTTTATAAGACTATTAAACAAATTTTTCATTTCAGCGTCAGAATAGTTTTTGAGCATGTGATCTGAGTTTTGGACATCCGATGGCTTCTTAGTTGTACTTTCCGCTTCTTCCATTTCAGAGGCCATTGAGTCTAAAAGCGTGATGACGTCATCTGTACTGTATTTTGTTATATCAGTTATTTTTTTGAAGCTTTCAAGGTATAGATCTACATCGTACAGATCTTCCAGATATGCATTGCCGTTTTTTACGTTTAGTATTTCATCAGAAATTAAACCATTAATGGTTACTTGGACTTTACTGGTGAAAGACTCGGGCATGAATTCATATAAATACTCGATAGTAGATACGAGATCTTCTATGTCCATGTTGAAACTCAATAAATGGCATATTTTTTTCTCAATCAAGGTAAGTAACGCTATTTTCTGTTGGCTACTGATATCCTCTATTTCCAATATCTCAGCATGTATTTCTGGAAGGTTTCTAGAGTCACGGGAAACATCTAGAGCCAGATTGTCTGCAAGTAATAATGATGTGATCGCCTCGATGGTCTTTATGTCTGAGGTGTCAAAAAATATATTAAGAAGTAGGCTAATTCTATCTGAAAGATAGAGATCATAGTTTTTATAGGTAGTGTACTCATTTTCTTGTTCTACTAAGGAAACAGGTGAAGAAAGAAACAGTGGGAACAAGCTTTCATACTTAAACGTACTAGCTTTTAGGTTTAGTCGATTCTGCTTAAAGAGAAAGCGAATGTGGTGCCATACCTTCTGCACAAATCTCACGCGAGTGGCGCTGCTTAAAACGAGAAATATAAGTTCATCGTTTTTTAGGTGGGCTTTTAAAAAATCTTGAACTGACGGATTTACAAAACTTATTTTAGTATTTGAGATTGAAATAAACCCTGACTCCAAAACCTTAATTGCTTCTTCAAAATCATTTGGTTTTTGTTGATTGGAATAGTGCTCAGATAACAATCTGTGCAGCGGTATATAATAACCTTTTAAATCTTCGACTTCAGTTCCGAAATACTCATCACAAAAAAACAACGTAATCAGCAAGTGACGACAATTAACAGGTAGCTGGTTGAAAGCCTTTTCCCAAATTAAGCTCGGATTTTCAAGGGCTGACAAAATTGATTGTGGATAGTTTTGAGGTGAAGGTAGTGCAATGTTCTCACTAGACATATGAGAAATAACCCGAGGGTTATAGTTTTCGTGATCGACAATTAGGCGTAGCCAATCATTTTCTAATAGCTTAGAAATATGCTCTGAACTAATCTCAGAAATAGATAAATGATTGAATAATATATGTGATTTTATCTTTCTTGTATAGAGCCCTACATTGAGGACAAACTTTGATAGTTCAAACCTCTGGCTGTCTATGTTGTCAGATAAGGTTCTTGCTTCCTCGTAAATATGTGACCTTGTAGTCAGAACAAACTTTGAGTTATTAGACCTTTGGATTTTCCTAACAAAAGTCGCTAAAGCTGATTCGTGGGTCACTAAGGCTTTTCTATTGAGCTCAATTTTGCCTAAAAAGTCATCAAAGAAGAAAATTGTCGGCTTTGTTTCGTTAATTCTCGCATATCCTTGTTCTAGCGAATTTATTGCTTGAAAGGACCAGCCATCTTTTAGATATTGGTAACATACCATTTTTGCTAAGGTAGTTTTCCCAACACCTGGAGGACCTGAAATAACGAGGGTATTTTTGTCGTTTAAAATAGTGGATGCATCAGGGTAGCTTGGGTTCATCACATAGGTTTTTGACTCTTCGATAATTTCTTCTTTAGTGATAGCGGTAAAATTCTCTAAACCCGAATGAAGGATCTTGTCCAATATTGCAGAATCAGTGAGCCATAGTTTTATATGTGATTTAAGGATATCTGGATGCTTTCTAAGGGAACTCTGAATATCTTCAGTACCCCAGATTTCAACATTCTCAATGTATGGAGAAAATAAGTCCTGAAGCCTATCGCTTAGGGCGGGAGTCAATGAGTATGAGGTTAAGAAAATATATTTATTAGCTCCCAATTTTTGGATTTTTGGTAACTCTTTTCTTGCGGCTCTTATTAGTTCAGAAGAGTTTGAGCGTATGTAATGCTTACATTGTAAAATAGTTAAATTATCGCCTTTTGAATGCCGGCCATCAATGCCACCATCAGCTCCTGGTCCAAAAGAAGAAAACCTTTCTTGGGTCTCTTTTTGGATGATGTCGATGCATAATTCCTCAAAGTCAATATGTGATAAATTAGCAAGGTTTGTCATCTGGTAATACTTCCTTAGTCTTTGAAAAAACGGCGGCAAACTAACTTTATGACATCTACCTTATGATTTTACAAATAAAATTAGTTTAAATAATCGAATAAACTACTATGCAATGTAACTTGTATTTTCAAATATGTATGGTTTCTTTCTGGTTGTGCTCAATCTAAAATTATTATTGGTAGCTATTAGTTCTAAATTTAAAAAAGGAGAACTTGTAACTTAACTAAGTATTCCTTAGTACCAAATAGGGCGTTATACTAAGAGAATCTTAGCATAATATAATTTATCGCTAAGGTTCACATGGAAACTCCAACACCTTCACGCCTAAAATCTGCAAGAAAAGCAGCTGGCCTTACTCAGCAACAGCTAGGTATGGCATTAGGAATGGAGCCAAACACGGCTAGTGCTCGCATGAACCAATACGAAAAAGGCAAACATGCCCCTGATTTTTTAACCATGAAACGCATTGCTAAAGAGCTAGATGTGCCAGTTGCTTATTTTTATTGTGAAGAAGATGTTTTATCTGAATTAATCTGCACGCTTGGAAAGTTGAGTAGCACTGATCAAAAAGAATTGTTAATGAAACTTAAGGAAAAGTAAATGTCAAAAGATTGTAAGTCTAATACCGAAGAGCCAAGTGACGAAAAACCGAGTAAATCAGATCTATGGGATATAATTAAGCGCTATGATTCGTACATTGCCACAATTAATTTTAAAAGCGGTCTAATTACAACGTTTAATTTCGGTGTTTTTGCTGGCTTGTTGGTTAAAGCCCCTGAGTTACTTCCTAATTCAGGGTTCTATTTGTGGGCTATCTCTATTAGTCTTATCGTAATTGCCTTGTTTAGTATGCTTAGTATTCTTTATGTAATGGATAGCATAAAACCTAAGCTAGATAGCTCAAAGAAACCTAGTCCTAGTTCTGTTATTTTTTTTAGTTCAGTGGCTGAGTTTGATCGAGAGGATTACATTAATAAATTTAAAAACACGGATGCGGATGCCTTTCTAGAGGATATTTCAGGGCAAGTTCACGAGGTCGCTGGTATTACTAAGAGTAAATTTAATAGCTTAGACAGAGCCACGACAACCACTAAAGCAAATCTATTTCTATTATTAATTCTCTTCATATTAATAGTTTCAGACACATTAGGGATCACATTATGTCAAAGCTAAAAGGAGCTTACGGGTCAATAGATGAAATTTTGAAGCGGAGTTTTGACAGGGAGAGAAGCTCTTCCAAGCAGGAAGAAAGTGTTTATAAGGCTAAAAGCTTTTCACAAGATTCATTGAATTATGAAAGCTACCAAACAAGCCTAGAAACGGCTTCTTCGATTCTAACTACTAACACGGGTTTACCACAGGAACAAAATTTTGGAATTCAAGAGAATATCCGAAAGGCTTTTGGCAAAAAAGGAATAAGAGACTCAAAGATAGGTGGGCATCCTGATTTTGATTATTTAGCTGACACGAAGACCCTAAAAAATGGTTTTAATGTTACGTTATTTATCGATATTAAAGGTTCGACTAAACTAGGCGTTACTTACTCTGCGGAAACAGTTTTTTTAATTAAAAATGCAATTATTAGAGCCGCTATTGAGACAATCCAAGCATTTGATGGTCATGTTCACAGAATTATGGGGGATGCCGTACTTGCTTTTTTTAGAAGTGATAAGAAGGCAAGAAATGCTGCTATTGACGCTATTAATTGTGGTACTTATATAGTTCAAGTTATGAACGAAGTTGTAAGGCCATATTTTGAAAATCAAGGTATTGAAGATGATGTTGGTATTCGAATAGGTATTGATTATGGCGAAAAAGAAAATGTCATATGGGGTATGTATGGTTATTCCGGTGCTTCTGAAGTTACAGCTACATCTTTCTTTGTTGATATTGCAGCAAAGTTGCAGCAAAGAGCCCCTAAAAATAGAGTTTTATTGGGACAATCAATTAAAGAGTTATTAGATTTACCTGAGGATATTTTGGAAATAATGTATGTTCAATCTAAAAACGAAAAAGTAAAAAAAGAATTTGTTGAACCAAATTATCGAAATGCTGATGGCAACCAAATTAATTACAAGCAATATGTACTTAACCATAAAAAATATATAGCTTTGTTACCGAGCCCCGCAACCGACACTTCATTAGAAAATATAAAAATAACTGCATGCTTAAAAGATAATGAGAACGCCCCAACAAAGTTTACTTACTATCCATGTGGAGAAGTAGTCAAGAAATCTTTAGGTATAGATTTTAAAGTTAACTTTAAGTTGCCTCAACAAGAAATAAACACAGAGATTTTGGTAAAATTTAGAGTAAAAAATACAGGCAAAGAAGCTGAGAAATCTGCTGAAAACTCAGGCAACCATGAGACTATTGTTTTTGCTCAGACTACAGATGGTTGTAATTTTAAAGCTAGTCAATGGGAAGAAACTTCTTATCTAGGTCTACATTTTATGTATATTTCTGTTTTGGACAAAAATAATAAAGTTTTATTAAACGAGGAATGTTTTGGAGTATATGTTGGAGATCCTCTTTTAGAAATTGATTAAATATTAATTTTTTGACTATCTAATTTATTTAGCCTAAACCTAAACTAAGATTTTCTTAGTTTAAGTTGGCGATGCATTTTTTAGTTCAAACAAAACCTTATCCTGAAGAGGCACTTGAAAGCTATTTACTCAGGCTTGCAAGTGATAACTCATACAATGGCTATAGTGAGCTTGCTGATATATTATGGCAATGGCTTGCAGAGCAAGATCATGAGCTTGAAGGTGCGTTGCCGTTAGAGCTGTGTAAAGTTGATGTTTATCATGCTAGGCAAGCGAGCAGCTTTAGAATAAGAGCGCTTAAGTTGGTAGCTCAATTAGCTGATGTAAACGCTGGTGATATTCTTGCGCTTGCATGGCGGCGCAGTAACTTTAAATTTGGCAACCTAGCAGCAGTAAGCCGTAATGAGCTGACTATTCCTCTTGAACTACTTCGCACTGATAACATACCTGTTTGCATTGAATGCTTGTTTGAATCTTCATATATTCCTTTTCATTGGCATTTAAAGCCCTATAAAGCGTGCCATAAGCATAAAACACAATTAACCACACATTGTGGTGAATACCATAACTTAATTGATTACAGAGCTTCTGAGACGTTTCTAGAATGTGATTGCGGTTGTAAACTATCCAGTAATGAACAGTTAAACGATGCAGACTTTAAAATTGCATTTGCGCTTGCAAGTAATAACAGCCCAAAAATAATGGGGCTGTTATCGTGGTTTGCGAAGGTTAAACAACTTGATGTAAGTGATGCTGACTTTAACCGTACTTTTGTTGATTACTTTAGTACTTGGCCTGAAAGCCTTACCACTGAATTAGATTTACTCACAAACAATGCGCGGCTTAAGCAACTTAACCCTTTTAATAAAACTAAGTTCAACTCTGTGTATGGCAATGTGATCCGTGATGCTCAGATAGCTGCAACAAGTAACCGTAAAAACAAAGTTCTTGATGAGATTATTAATTATTTTGTCGAATTAGTTGATAGTAACCCTAAAGCTAAACATCCAAATATTGCTGACTTACTGCTTTGTACTTTTGATACCGCAGTATTATTAAATACCACTACAGAGCAAGTTTACAGGCTTCATCAAGAAGGCTTTTTAAACTGCGCTTACCCACAAAAAAAGCACGAACAGCTCAGAGCTGATAGCCATGTTTTTTATTTACGCCAAGTAATTGAACTACAGCAAGCATTCGCAGCTGAAAAGCCTCAAACAAAAAAACAATTTATAGCGCCGTGGTAACTTATGAACTTACAAGATGCACTTGCAATTGAATCACTAAAAGAAAAAACCACAACACTTAGAAAGTTGTTTGCTCCATACATGCCTCATGTTGCGGTAGATGGTTTTGAGGAACAAGCGCTGACTGTGCTCATTAACCTAGTTTATAAGCGAAGTGAGATTGATGATTTAACAAGTGTAAGAACTGCTAAAAGTGTATTACGCGATGAAGTGTTATTGAGTAAGTGCATTAACGAAGTAAAATGGTTTCATACTCATAATTTAAAATACCCTGATATACGAGTAAGCCATCAGCGTTTAATTAGTAAGGTCGTAAGTGAAGATATTGCGGGTATTTGCAGTCGGTCATTACCTTTGAGTTTTGGATGGTCGCACAACAGTGCTGAAATTAATCATGCAAAGCTATTTTTAACCTCTTTTAATTGGCAAGGTGGAGTAACTTGTTTAGCAAAGTTACTAATAACTGAGGAGCCTGTTTGGATTAATTTAATAAGAGCATACGGGTTTTCTAAAAAGGCGGTTTTAGACATAGCTGGTAAAATAAAACAGCAATTGCCAGTAGCAGAGCTCCCATTAGAAGTGAGCTCTTTTTCACTACAATTACAAATGCCATACCTGCAAAGCTACCTTGCGGTTACGCCTGTAGTAAGCCACGTAATGCTAGCTAAAATTCAGCAATTAACAACAGAGCGTAAATTAAACTCTGGTTTAGTTGAGCACTCAAGACCTGCCAATGTTGGCGACTTAGCAAGCTCAGTAGGTGGTAATTTAAGAGTGTTGCGCTACTTCCCTAAAACATATTCTAAGGCTATTAACCGCTCTAAAGTAGCCAATAATGATATTGAGAAAGCATTTAAAGTTCGTGCGCTATTAAGTAGTCAATTTCAACAGGCGCTTTTGGTATTGGTAGACATTAAGCAGTTTAATACATTGAGGCAAAAACGATTAGCGCGAGTAGCGGCTATTAGGCAAGTCCGTGTTAGTTTGCAGTTATGGCTTGATAACATTCTTGAAGCTAAAAATAACGCGCAAGAGCAATCTTACCCTGATTGGGCAAAGCATTACTTAGATCAGAGTATTACTAACTGTATTAGCCAATTTAGTAACATACTAAATGAAAGCCTTGGTAATTTAAGTAAGCTCAAACGCTTTGCATATCACCCTAATTTAATGGGGCTGTTTAAAACGCAGTTAAACTATGTGTTTACTCAGTGTGCAACTGAAGAAACATTAAATGATGAGCAAATAGTGTATGTACATTGCCAAGATATGCGAGTGTTTGATGCCGAGGCAATGGCTAACCCGTATATTCAAGGTATGCCGTCACTTACTGCTTTAAATGGGCTTGCTCATAACTTTGAGCGTAAGCTAAAAAACTTTATAGACCCTTCAATTAAGTGTATTGGCAGTGCCATTTACATTGAAAACTATCAACTACATACGGATAAACCATTACCTGAACCAAGTAAGTTAAAACAAGTTGCTGGCCGTAGTCATGTAATAAGATCAGGAATTATCGATAAACCTAAATGTGACATAACACTCGATTTAGTGTTTAGGCTTTTCGTACCAAATACTGAGTTGTTAGATAAGTTAAATAGTCAGTTTATAAAGCCTGCACTACCATCTTCATTTGCAGGCGGGACTATGCATCCACCTTCGTTGTATCAAAATATAGACTGGTGTCATGTACATACTAAACCGAGTGAGCTGTTTAAAAATATAAAGGCAAAAGCGTTAAATGGCAGTTGGTTGTACCCTTCAAAAAAAGTAGTTAAAAGTTTGGAACAATTGATAGATGCGCTTAACGGTAACTTTAATCTAAGACCCGCTGCAATTGGGTTTGCTGCGCTTGAAGAACCCGTAAAGCGAGATACAGCATTACATGAATATCATTGTTACGCTGAGCCCGTAATTGGATTGTTAGAGTGTGTTAGCAATACGTCAGTTAAGTATGCAGGGGCTAAGCAGTTCTTTCATGACGCATTTTGGGTTATGGATGTTCAAAAAGAGTCTATGCTTATGAAAAAGTCTAAGTTTGAGTATGAATAATGCAATTACCTCGGCACTTAAGTTACTCGCGTTCGCTTTCACCCAGCAAAGCAGTGTTTTTTTATAAAACACCAGAGTCTGATTTTGAACCGCTACAAATAGAACAAAATAAACTAGTTGGGCAAAAATCAGGATTTGGCGATGCGTATCAAAAGCAAAATGTGGCTAAAAATTTAGCGCCACAAGATCTTGCTTTTGGAAACCCTCAAACAATTGATGTGTGCTACGTGCCTCCAACAGTAAAAGAGCTATTTTGTCGTTTTTCACTCAGGGTTGAGGCCAATAGTATTGAGCCTCATGTTTGTGATGATCCTAAAGTTATTTATTGGTTAAAACGTTTTTTTGAAACCTATAAAAAGCACAATGGCCTTAATGAAGTTGCTACCCGTTACGCAAAAAACATACTGATGGGAAACTGGCTTTGGCGTAACCGTCAATCACCGAATGTTGATATAGAAGTACTTACTGAACATGCAGCCCCGATTGTTGTTGAAGGTATACAAAAGCTAAAGTGGCAGGGCAATTGGCAAAATAATCAAACAGCGCTAATAACATTATCAGAAGCTATTCAAGAAGGGCTTAGTAACCCTCAAAGCTACTGTTATTTAGATATAACAGCAAAAATTAAAAATGCATTTAGCCAGGAGGTTCACCCAAGTCAAAAGTTTGTAGATACTGTTGAACAGGGCATGTCATCTAAACAACTTACATACACTCAAGTAGGCGATAAAAAAGCAGCAAGTTTAAACTCACAAAAAGTAGGGGCTGCTATTCAAACTATTGATGATTGGTATGAGGGAGGCTACAAACCTTTGCGCACCCATGAGTATGGTGCAGATAAGCAAATATTAGTTGCACACAGAACACCTAAGACCCATTCAGACTTTTATTCATTACTCCCGCGTATTGCTTTGCATATTAAGCACATGGAAAAGCATGGTTTAGAGCAAAGTGAACAATCAAACGCGGTTCATTTTATTGCGGCAGTGTTGATTAAAGGTGGCTTATTCCAAAGGAGCAAAGGTTGAAGCGCTATTATTTTACCATTACTTATTTACCCAAAAATTGTGATGTAAGCCTTCTGGCTGGGCGTTGTATTGGCATTTTGCATGGGTTTATGAGTTCGCGTGAAATTAGTAATATAGGTGTGTGTTTTCCTAAATGGAATGAGCAAACAATAGGTAATGAAGTAGCGTTTGTATCGACAGATAAAAAGCAATTAATGAATCTATCTCAACAAAGCTATTTTGAGATGATGGCTCATGATAAGTTATTTGGCTTATCAAAAATACTCGAAGTACCAACAGAGCAAAATGAGGTTATGTTTATTCGCAACCAATCAGTAGCTAAAGCTTTTGTTGGCGAAAAGCAAAGGCGGTTAAAACGCGCTAAAAAAAGAGCTGAAGCCAGAGGTGAGGTTTATAATCCTGAATATAAATTTGAGGCAAAAGACATAGGCCACTTTCATTCAATACCCGTATCAAGCAAAGGCAACGGGGAAAATTTTATACTTCATATACAAAAAATTGAGAAAGCTGAACCCATAAATAATCACTTTAACAATTATGGCTTTGCTACAAATCAAACATTTCAAGGCACGGTTCCCTCTTTGAATATCCAATAAAATTAGTTACAGAACAGTAATAATAATTCCAATAAGTTATGCTACTAGTTAGAAGTAAGGGTGAATCATATAAAAGTCACTTAACAGTTTGGTATTTATAGAAATTTAAACTATTTTTATAGTGAACTGCCGAATAGGTAGCTGGAAATTGAGTGCAAGAAAGTAGAGGGGAATTGGAATTGTGAACTGCCGAGTAGGTAGCTGGAAATTTAGAAAATAGTCGTGTAGTTCCTACACGTGTATCTTCTGCCGAATAGGCAGCTGAAATTAGGCCAGGAAGTAAACAACCACAACTTGTGACTTTTAACTGCCGAAAAGGCAGAGGCTAAATAAAAAGACCCCAGCAAACGCTGGGGTCTTTTTATTTGAATTCGATTAAGGTATGAGCTATCAGTGTTTATTCATACTTGAGCTATTTTTTGTTTCACAGATAATTTTATCCTTACCATCTAAGCCATAAAATTTTTCGTTACCGCTCAGTTTTTCAAAATGCTTAGAAAAATCCTGTTCTAAATTAGAGTTTATAGCTTCATCAAAATCATCCATAAATACAGCTTGTTCAGCGGCGCTAAGATCATCTATCGAAAGCCGACCATTTAATGCAGCTTTTACATTGTCGCAATCGAAATTCGCCGATTCATCTATGGTGTTGCTGGTTTTTATTGTTTTAGCCATATTAAACTCCCAAAATATAAAAGATGATGTTATCTAACCATAACTTAATTCTAAAAATTTGCGAAGTTCGGCTATGAGCTGTGAGTTCAACCATTCGATGCAACACACAGATAACCAGTCAGTCAAAAATTGTGTTGTATGAAGAGGAAATTTGACCGCTATGTAATTCATTGTAAGCAATAAAATGATCGCAACTATTAGGTGTGTAACGTTTATAATTGCACCTCAATAGTCTATTTGCTATTTTACGCGCTAATAAAAGGAAATTTTAAGGATTTAAGGATGATTCAACTACAGCGCTACCCAATGCCAGATCGACCAAGTAACCCCAGCCCTTTAGAAATGGCTATTTATAATTATGAATTACTAGCCAAAAAACACTACGACGATAAGCGCCGTAAATCTGCTGCATCTAAGGAAAAGCTACAAAGAGATTACGACCACTTACAAAAAGAACGTAAGCGTTTAGAGCACTTGCTTATCGCGCAGCAAAGCTTAGAGTCTTACCGCGCAGAAAGTGAAGGGAGTTCTGTTAAGGAGCTAGCAGAAGAAGAACATCATCCTACTGAAAAACTTGCTAAGTTTTTACGAGCGGCAGGCGAGCCAAAACCGACTTCATATCATGAAGCACATCATATTGTTTGTGGTAAGGGGCGTTATAGACAACGCCTTACATATGCTGCGCGTTTAAGAATGCATTCGTTTGGTATTGGTATTAATGATCCAACGAATGGGGTATGGCTAAGAAACTTTGAAAAAAATAAGTCAGATGATTGGGCTACGCCTGACACTGTTTCTCACAGAAGGCTGCATCGCCATAATTATGAAGTTTGGGTGTCTACTAGTTTAAGAACCAAAGTAAATAAGCTCGATTTCATAAATGCATTACGAGGCGTGAAAATAAAAATTAAAAATCATATGATGCCAGCCAGCGTAATGATGCGTAAAAATGCTAATTGGGATGGTAAATCATGAAGTTGTTCTCGTTAAAGCCTGTTACTAATTCTTACGACATGGTTGAGTGGGACATACTTTCATTCGCTGAAAAAATACAACCAATATTGCCATCTAATCAAGATGCTTGCATGTTTCTACTTGATATCCATATGAATAATGACTCTTTATTAGAGTATTGGCCTGAAGGTTATGAGTTGTCTTTTTTACCTGGTTATCTAAAAGATAACTACGATATAAGTATCATGGATGGGTTTATCGCTCTTCGGATGAATGCTTATGAAGCTTTAAAAGATTTATTAGCGCCTTTAGGTGAGTTTATTGAAACAAAAGCTGATGGTGAACCTATTGTAATCTTTAACTTGCGTACATTTGGACTAGAAGATGAAGGAAAATGTGAACGCGAATATTTAGATGGTTATCCTTTAGATTATATCAAGATTGCTTTCATAAATGATGATGTAAAAAATAAGCCTGTTTTTAAGAGTAAATTTACAGGTGGTTCTCGTTTGTATTGTACAGATAAGTTTAAATCTGCTGTAGAAGATAATGGATTAACGGGTGTTTATATTGACGAAGATCTCGATAATATTTTTTCTAATTAAGTTAATTTAGAAAATGTTACTCAAAAGGATTTAAGATGATTCCAAAAATCAAGAAATTAATAATCAAAAACTTTGGTTGTATAGGAGCTAATGAAGTAACTGTAGATATTGATAAGATAGTTGTTTTAGTTGGTGCTAATAATGCTGGTAAAAGTACTATTTTGAGAGCTTTTGAAGTCGTTACAGATTGCTTGAAATTAGAACAAGATGATTTCCACAATAAACAAGTTACACCTGAATCTTTTCCGGAAGTTGAGGTTTATTCTTTAGCAACTGATGAAACGAAACCTGGTGATGAGTGGTGCTTGGAACAAGATGATGGGATGTTACTTGTAAGAGAAAAATGGACTTGGAATGGAATCAATGTTGAGCCCGTACGTGTAGGGTTTAATGTGAACTTAGGCCGCTATGCTCAAAAAGGTGATGATGAAACTATGCCTTGGGGTATGAATAACAAGGCTAAATCTAAAAGACCGAAACCTCATAGGGTAAGCACATTTGATGACCCAGAAATTCAAGCGAGAGCAATTAAATCACTTTTGAAAAGTTTACTAGATGAAGGAATTAAACAGTACAAAGAAAATGATGCTGATGAAAAGACTGTTTATGAAAAGGTATTAGATTCTTTGGACAAGCTACGAAAAGATACAAAGGTAACTCAAAATCAAAGTGTTCAAAATTTAGAGGCAACTGCAAACGAAATAATCGGAAAAATATTTCCAAACCATGAATTATCAATTCTAGCTCCTGAGAGCAATTCTACTATCAAAGTGGATTTGCTAGGAGATGAGTTCGACGTTCAAATGGGGGCGATAGGTGGCGAAAAATTTCCTCTGAATAAACAAGGAAGCGGAAGTCGAAGAACTGCTTTGTGGACTATTCTCAAACTTTTAGCTGATAATGGCATTAAAGCTAAAAATACAACATCTAAGTCGGCAAAATCTCAGCATGAAAAATTGGGAAATAATACGTCTCACGTATTATTGTTGGATGAACCAGAAGTAAGCTTACACCCAACTGCAATAGATAGTGCCAGAGATGTTCTGTATTCGTTACCAGAAAGTGATAATTGGCAAGTAATGATAGCTACACATTCACCAAACTTTATTGATCTTAGTAAAGACCATACAACGGTCATTAGGGTTGAGAAAAATGAGCACCGAAACATAAAAACAACCACTCTATATAGACCAGAAGATGCGAGTTTAGATGATGACGACAAAGAAAATTTGAAGTTAACAAATTTATTTGACTCTCATATTTCGCAAGCTTTCTTTGGGGGGAGAGTCCTAGTTGTTGAAGGTGATACTGAATATTCAGCATTTGGTTACATTAAAGATAAAGAAACCTCTAATGATAATTTTGAATATCATGATCTTAATATTGTAAGAGCTAGAGGTAAAGTAACTGTAGCGTCAATGATGAAAGTGTTAAATCACTTTAAAGGTCAGTACTTCGTTTTACATGATACAGATACACAAAAATGTATGTCGAAACGAAGAAATAAAGAGAAAAGCAAAGATGGTTGCATTGCATACGATGTGTTTGAAATGAATAATCCAGCGTGGACAAATAATGGGAAAATACAAGCTCAGATGCAACCTGAATCAAAAGTGGTAGCATCAATAGTTAACTTTGAAGAGGCTTACTTTTCAGAAACAGTTGCAAATGATAAACCTGAAAACTGTATTAATAATATCAAAACAGATCCAGATATGTATTCCAAAATTAAGCAGTTGCTAGATGCGATTTTGGAAAAGGACGGCGTTAAGCTACCAAGTGGTGCCATTGCTTGGGCTGATATTAACGAACTTGATGTTGCGGTAACAAACTATCAAAAATCTGTTCAGCATATTCACACAGAAGACTAGCGATATAACAAACGCATTAAATCTGACGTCACACATCGTGCGATTTTTTGCTTAGAAAGAAAATGACGCAAAAAAGCGTCCAACACGTTCCGCAGCTTATGAGGGCGTTATATACTAATTAACTATACAGAGTCACTACAAAGGGAGTAATAAGTGAAATTAAGATACGATTCTATAAACCAATATAAAAGTCCTCAAGAACTCATATTTAGGCTTAGGTTATGGACAGATCCAGCATTTAAGAAACCACCAATTTTAATGGCTTCGCAGCAGGTAGGCTGGAATGGTATTTCGGTTGTTAATGCTTCGGAAGGTATATACAGTTATTTTATGTCTCAAGATATTCTAGCTTCAATAAAATCTGAAGAGCAAGACGTTATCAAGAAAATTACATCCTTCGACTTAATGGGTGTTTTATCAAAGCTACAACAAAGTTTATCGAATGGAATGAATACAGCAGGTAATATAAATGATGAATTATCGGCTTTGATGTGGTTGGGGCCCAAAATCGGTCCGAGTTTGAATGATGCAAAAAATCATATTATTGAGTATTACAACGAATCTGAACAACATAGTTTAGCTTTTGAAAACGTCAAATTTATTGAGCATTATCCATCTCAGGCAGGGCATGTCCAAGACTGGTTTACACAAGAAAAATTCTTCGTGATTAGTTACAAAGAAGGATTTAGAGATCAAGAATGTATTGTTATGACTCATGATGCAATGCAACGAGAGTATGGGATTAAAGGCATATAACAAACTGCTCAAGAAGGGTTCGCAACGCGTGGCGTTTTTACTATGCGTTGAATTTAGTGATTAAGGTAGTACGCGGCGGGATCTGTATTGCGTTGCTCACTCCTAAGCAGGGCATTATCAATGTCCTCAAATAGCACTCAGTCAATAGTCGGTATAGAGTGGTTTAACTTTCAGTATAAAGCAGTTATTTATATCGCTAACGGGTAAATTGGGCTGTTTCTGGTAAATTCATTATTTTTGTCGGATGGCGAGGCTCCGCCACTTGTCCAACCTACATTAAAAGGTAGGTTGGTTAAGCCGAAGGCGCCACCCAACAGGCTTTCAAATTCACTTTTTATCCGAACGGCACAGACTGTGTAAAAACTAATTTTTAATAAATTGTCTTGGGTATGTTCTTAGTTTAAAACCATCTAGGATGGTTGCGATCGATTTTTTCTCAGTATTGCAATTTTCTCCGC
>Ga0098059_1000319_pt1 | contig 32450 bp, 41 predicted proteins | sample 20_taG_FD_92580 | JGI IMG/M metagenome (GOLD analysis project Ga0098059, IMG submission 92580) | Marine viral communities from the Subarctic Pacific Ocean - 20_ETSP_OMZ_AT15318 metaG | ecosystem: Environmental > Aquatic > Marine > Oceanic | place: Subarctic Pacific Ocean | collected 2015-01-19
ATCTCCCCAATCACTTCGTGGTTGTAATCCATCAGTAATCATTAAACTTCTCATTACCCTTACGTCTTTACAACCTAAACCCAAATAATAATTTACATCACTTTCATTATGACAATAAACCCAATCTGCATCCATCAATGTATTATAATAATTAAATTGTTTTTCTATATCATAATCTTGAAAGTACCAATGTGGGCCTTCCTGCATTACTGCAACTTTATCACAACAATTTCTAATAAAATCTAAATTAACTTTCGGATTATTCTTTGGTATAATAACAATACCTAAATCAAAATGTCCATCTGGTAATACATCAAGTGCACACATTGGTGCATCTAATGCCAAACACCAAGCCACCTCTGTACGAGCATTTGGAAAATCTCTTGGATACTTTTGATTATTACCTGTTTCTGAAAAGAATGCTACTTTCATTTTATCTCTGAAATTGTTGTAAATTGTAACTCATACTCCGATAATAAATATTCAATAACTTGTTCAAAATGTAAATAATTTTCTTCGCTCCAAACATTATTATTATGAACTCCATTAATATGTGATTGAAACATAAATGTATTACCATATAAACTTAAACTTTCTGGTTCGTTTATACCATCACAACCCTCAAAGAAATAACAACCCCAATTAATTCCATTATTTATTTCACTATGTCCCGCAGTCCATTCAAAATAATTTGAAACTGCATCTGCACTTTGTTGATTCACTCCCCAACCTGGTGCTCTAAATCCTTTTGGTTTATATCCACAACTTTCCCACAAATCTAAACTCTCTTGTATTCTCTGACTAGCCTCACCATAGTTTAATTCAAAAAATTCCATTTCACCAATACCTTCATTCTGACAAGCGTGGTAATGTCCGTGATTAGACAATTCAATATAATCTTTTGATTTCCAAAAATCTACAAACTCTTTCGTAAGTGGATATTTACCGTGATAATTACTTGGAATAAACAAATTAAACTTAACACCATATTTCTCATTAAGAGAATCTAAGTATTTTATTTGTTCATCACCCTCAACACCCCAATCCTCTTCAGGATGTACGTCATCAATTGCTACTACTACATTAGTTTTCATAGTCTTTAAATACATCCTTCCAACTATAGGTGTATCCTTGTTTATTATAACTAAATGCATTTGCTTGTGACATTTTATCTGCGTTCTTAAACCAAAATTGTTGTTTTCTCATACGAGTCATATCTCCATCAGAAAAATCTTGTCCTTGTATATACATTCTTTTATTTGGTAATTTTCTATTATGAACTAATAAAATATTCTTTATAATATATTGTGGCAATTGTCCTTGAAAGTGTGAAAAACATTTATTTAAAAATGCTGTATCTTCGTGTACAAAGAATACACTTTTTGGTATATTAACTCCACTTCGAATAACTTCTGAAGATATTACTAATCCACAACCATTAAACTTTAATTCATTCGTTGTTTGTATATCTAAATCATCAACTCTATCATTTATCTCATCCATTTCTGATTGGCTCATATTATATCGTAAACTCCACCAATTCTCTGTATCCATTTCTGTAAATGGTTTATCTGTGAAATCTGGATGTTCTAAAATCTTCCAAGTATCATCCCACATTTTACAAGTACTGAAAAACCCAACATACTTTGGTGTTGTTTCTTCTACTGCAGAATGTAAATTATCTAATATTTCCCAAGTTTGTCTTGGTATTAATGAATCACTTTCACCCCACATCAACACATCAACCTCATCACAATATTTCTCATTAAAATCTCTACGATAATCTGCAATTGTATAGATATTTTTTTCTTTACTATAAAAATCTACTACTACATCGTCAGATAAATGTTTTTTTACAAAATTACTCATTTTTGCAATTATACTTTTCATATCGAGTTTTTTTGTATCTAACTTTTCTAATTGTTCATTTGCATTTAAACAAATATCCACTATAACATTATCTTTATTTTCTGTTTTCTCTAATGAATATTTTACACTCTTGATGTAATCTTCTATAATATCTATTTCATAAAATTGTACTAAACAACCTATTGCAAATTTATTTTTCAGTAACATAATTTTCCTTTACCAAGTCCCAGACTTGTTTCATTATATTATTTCTTTCTGTCTTTTCAAATCCATTGAAATGCCATACCCAACCTACTTCAGAAATCAATGGATTCAATACTCCTCTCAAATGTAATTGAGATAGATTAAACCTTTCATCTAAATAGTTTATTGAATGTTCACTTGCCCTTATCATATAATTGATTGGAGTTTGGTCTGAACCTTTTTTAACTGTCTTGTGTTGTCTTGTTCTCAATTCTTGTTCATTTTCATAATAAAAATCTGTAACACTTTTACACCACTCTTTGTGTTTTTTATTCAACACAATAAACCCACAATTAAAATAACTTGTCCAATCAAACTTTACATCAGGCCATAAATCTTGATATCCATTAATACTATTGTGTACCCATTCAATATAAAATCTATCTTTTATTGCACCGAACTCACCATTTGCGGCATCAAAGAAATTAGGAGCATCCCAATGAATCATTGTATCAATATCAACTAACGCTACATTCTCACATTCTATATCATTAGCCTCCAACACATCAAATACGTGCCATCTTTGCCATGTAGGTTTCATTCCAACTCCATCACCATAAACTCCACCACCTGTAGGTCGTAATTCTTGGTCTAAAATTACTAACTCTACATCATTTTTATCACACCAATATTGCCAAGTTCTGAAACACCACTCTTTATAATCTAAAAAGTCTGGTGCCTTTTCAAAACACGTCATAAATACTACATTTTTACTCATAATACCACTCATTATCATATTTTACTATGATACCTTCCGATTCCAATAAAGGTTTACCCTTAGTTCTAACCTCTCCTTTTGGAATTCCAATTTCTTTAATAATATTAAATCCTTTTTGTTCTTTTGAAAATTTATCCACAGCTGCCGTGACACCACCTTCGTGATAATATCCACCTATTCCATAATCATCAAAAATAAAATATGATTCTTTATTTGAAATATTACAACAATTGATTATATCACTATAAACATTTTGAAAATCGTGAACACAATCTATAAAAAACACATCAAATTTTTCTTCTAAATTCCATTCACCTTCATACAAATTCTTTTGAATATAAGTTATATTGTCTCTATCTTGATTCAATTCTCTTGCCATTCTTAAATTTGGTTCTTCTCTCCAATCCATCGTGGTAACTTTATCAAATAAAAAACTCAAAACTCTTGTAGTATGTCCGTGATTTGTACCACATTCTAATATTTTTTTATCTTTAAACTCATCAATGTCAAAAAAGTTAAGTAAATCATTTTTGAATTTAATAGTCGTTGTCTCTTTATATTCTCTTTTTGTTGGAATATCTTTAAATATATTTGGTTGAACATCCATAACTAATCAACAATTCCTCTATTTAATTTAAATTCATCAAAACCCTCAAACTTAACATCTGTAGTGTAATCAATTTCACCTGTCAAGTATTCTTCTATATATTGTATAATACGTTCTTTACTTGGCACCTCGCCCACAAAACAATCTCCATAATTCTTATATATACGATTTCTAATGTGTCGTCCTAATTCTTCAGAATCAAGCCATTTTGTTAAAGTGAAATGTTTCTTAACATTTCGTATTCGTTTAATATCAATTGGTTTTCTATTACTCATATAAATTTACTGAAGGCTCCCTTTTCATACAACTCCAAAACCCCTGGACGAAAACTCTCAGGAGAAACGTGAGAATTTGAAAAAACTCCTCGTTCACCCTCAATACAAAACTTACTTACTCTATAATTTGGTGATAAAAATCGGATTCTTGGATATAAATTATTATTTTCTATGTATTTCATAAATTGCACACACTGCATATTCCAATTTTGCATTATAGCATCACCATAACCCTTAGTACTCGTATTCTTTAACCGAGACTCCATATCACAGCCAGTAAAATCAAACTTACCACCTAAGTCATCCATAACTCTACGTTTTATAAATTCAAATGAACCTCTAATCATACCTCTACCTTGTGGACAATTATTAGATAAAACTAACCAATCTTCATTATAATCTACTTCACTTCTGATGTAATTACCAACATCACCATTACTATATACTTTTGTAAGTCTATTACCTAAAACCTTATCCAATAAATCATCACGAATTATAAAATTATCATCACCTGATATTAAAAACATATCATAGTCAGTATAGTCGTAATCCTCTGCCCATTGATTGTATACTCCCCAATCTCCTAATGTATTTGGTTTTTCTATATACTTCCAACCATAACTTTCAATGGACTCTATTGTTGCAATATTTTTATAATAAAAACAATCTAATAATTCTAAAAGATTATCACTACCGATATTTAAGTTCTTCTCTCCAATAGCGTATTTAGGATCCCTATGTGATACACAAAAATAGTCTACTTCCCAACCTTCAGGTACGTCTTGACTTGGTAATTGTTTATAAAAATAATCTGGATAATGCCATCCACAAACTACAACTACTAATTTTTTCATTTAATATCCTATAACCTTTTGATGTTTTGTGTTACCATCACTAATTTCTTGAAAGGGCACTATATAAGTTCCTTTACTTTGTCAATTATCTGTTCTACTTCTAAATACGATAATTTTTCATTCATAGGTAAACTCACGGTTCTATCTTGTATTTTTTCTGATTTGGGTAAAATCTGATTTACACCTAAACCTATTGCTCTATTGTAAATAGAATTTAAATGCAATGCTGGATAATGAATTCCACAAACTATCCCATTTGACTTCATATTCTCAAGAAATTTTAGGTTATCCAAAACTTCTATCCTATAAAGATGTTTACTTGAATTCTCATAACCTAATTCTCTATTATAAGTATCAACTAAAGTTTGCAACACTCTCATTTTTTTCTCAAAGTATTTAAAATTATTAAGTAAAATTTGTGCCTGAATAGAACTCATATACATTTTATATCCTGGAAATGAAATTGACCTTTCCCAATTATTGTTTGCAAAAGTAGTACCATTTAAAACTGCCTCTTTAAACCACTTATATTTTTCATAATCATCGGTTACAATCATACCACCATCAGAACCACCAAGAGGTTTAGTAGGATAAAAACTAAATATCATTAAATCGTTTGGATTACACTCTTCTTTAAATTGATTTCTTTGAAGTTTTTGAGCCGAGTCAACTATTTTATAATCTTCAAATTCATGTAACACATAAGAATCACCAACCCAATTCACATCGTCTATAAAAAATATTCTATTACCACTTGTTAGAATTGCGTTAGCAACTACAGGTGGAATTATACTTGGAAGATTAACATTAACATTCTTATCTAATAAAGATAAAAATATAGCATTAGTAGCACTATTAACTGAACAGGCATATTTTGCTCCAACATAATTTGCTATTGTTTCTTCAAACTCTATGACATTTTTATCGTGTAGTAGATTAGAAAACTTAGAAGTATCTATTATATGATCATTTACATTAAATAATTGTATCAACTTAAACACTCTTTTATTTTATCACACACATATTTTAAATCATCATCTTTCATTCTAGCAGAACCTGGTAAGTTTACTCCTCTATTTGAAACATCATAACTTACAGAATTAATATTTTTATTATTTTCTAATCCCTTTGAAAATGGTGGTAGTTGAGATAAAGGATAGAAAAATGGTCTAATAGGTACTCCTAAGTCACTCATTTTTTTAATAAAAGTTTCTTTATTAATATTATGTGACTTTCCTATAACCATTGTGGTAATCCAAGCACCATTTTCAACTATATCTGATTGTTCATTAAATTGTAAATCTGGTACTTTTGATAATTCATTTTTATAAAATTCTAATTGATAAACTTTTTTACCAACTAACTCATCTATTCTCTGAAATTGCGCGTATCCAATTGCTGCCTGTAAATTAAATGGCATATATTTGTAAGTTACCTCTTCATTAAAATACATTTTAGTATTAGGATTTCTCATATGAGGTGGTAGTGCACCATCTCTTCCGTGATCTCTCCATATCATACATTTCTTATAAAGTTCTTCATCATCTAACAATAACATTCCACCCTCACCTGTAGTTAATGTTTTTGTTCTATGAAAACTAAATACAGAACCAACACCAAACTTACCCGCTCTTGTACCTTTATATGTAGAACCTAAAGATTCTGCCGAATCTTCTATTAAGGGAATATCATACTCTTCTGAAATTTTAACTATCTCATCCATATGTGGCATATTACCAAATAAATCAACAACAATAATAGCCTTTGTTTTATCAGTTATATTATCTCTAATTGATTTTGGATCAGAACACCAATTATCTCTATCAATATCACAAAATACTGGTGTTCCTTTTAAATAAGTAATTGGTGCAGCTGATGCAATCCAAGTACACTCAGGTACAATGACTTCATCTCCCTCACCTACACCTAAACAACTCAAGAGTAAATGAATTGATGTTGTACAATTTGGTGTCATAATACCAAATTTCCTATCGTGATATTTCGCAAACTCAGATTGAAACTTTTCCACATAATAGTATGGTTTTTCGTGCCAACCAGTTTTCATAGCATCAATAACAACATCTATTTCGTGTTGAGTTATATCAGGCCCTGCCATATCTAAAACTCTACTCATCTTTATTCTCTTCTACATTAAGTCTAACATTATATTTTTTACCATCTAAATAAAAATATGAACCTCCAGATTCACCAAAAGTTCTAGCTCGTATAATATTAATCAAATCTATTGCTTTATATTTTTTATCTAATTCTATTTCTGAATGTTTAATTAATTCTTTTGAATAATGAAACGTACCTTTTGTATTATCAACACAAGTCTCTGTATAATCACCATTTAAAATTTTATGAAAGCTTTCTTTAAATAAATTTATAGTTTCTTTTATATTCTTAGAATATAAATCTCCACCCGTATCAGTAATATCAGAATCTATTTTCTTTTGAAATAAAATTTTACCCTCATCTATATTCTCATCAATAAAATGAATCGTAGTACCAGCCTGATTTCCATCTACAATAGCCCAATAATATGGATGCATTCCCCTATTATATGGAATATAACTTGGATGTAAATTTATAAAACCTTTATTAACAGATTTCAAAGTTTCACTCTTTACTATAGTCGGAAACCATAGCATAAAAACCAAATCTATTGATTTTTCTTGATTTAAATATACGAACTTTTTACTATTAATGTCAAGCCTTTTTTCCACTTGAATCTGATTTTTTTCACATAACTTTATTATGTCATCCTCATACGAATCATCAGTAGTAACAACATACTCTATTTTTATATTATTTTCTATGATATAATCTAATAAGTTAAAACCAACTTCATTAGATGCACATATTCCAATTTTCATTCTGTTATGTAATTACCTTCCTCATCCATATGACCTAATGCCTTAGCTACATCATCACTTGTAACTTCATCACTATAAAATTGAGCCTTAACATTAACTTTTTCTACATCTTCATCAGACATTTTAGACCAAAACATTACACCTAAAGTTTTTCTATCAAATCCTTTACTAATCTCTGGCAATCCGTGCCAAGAATTTTCAGAACATTTAAAAATATTTAGTTGATTAAATTTATATGGAATTGTAGTTTGATTATTAACATCTCCATCGTGAACAACTAAATCAAATGAAGAATCGTATTCCTCAGATATACATAAGATTGCACTATATTCACGTTTCCAATTTTTATTATTTCCGTGAGTTATTGCATCAACGTGCATTCCTAAATAACCACCTTCATCTTTTTTATTCGGTGTAATCATCATTCCACCACCATAATAAGATGTATCTGGAAATGAATTTGTAGTGAAACCAAATTCAAAATCAGGATCTAAATGTGTAGAAATATAATCTAATACAAGTAATGCATCTGGAGTAATATGTTCTCGTCCCAATTGATTACAATATTGAATTTGACCCGAATCTCCACCATACTTTACCCATCTATCATCATCTACAGTATCAAAACTTTCTGATGCAGCTCTCACAATTGATGTAGATGGTATAAAATTTTCTATACTTGTATGTGGATAAGGTTTATTATTCACGATAATCTTTCTTTAATTTAATAAATTTATCATAATCATTTATATAGTCTTTTGGTATATACTTAGTATTTGCAACCACCATTAAAACACTATCTTCTGTTAAATACCTTTGTTCATCCCAAATCATCTCTGGGATAAATAATCCTTGTTGTGGTGATTCTAATAGATATTTTCTTTTTTCTTTACCATCATCACAAGTAACTTCAACTTTACCACTAACACAAATTAATAATTGTTGAGTTTTAAAATGAGAATGTTGCCCCCTAAGTTCAGTATCTCTAACACCATAGACATAAAATATCCTTTCTATATCAAATGGTACATCTGAATTAGTTTCAATTGGAACTAAGTTTCCATCATCCTCTATAATAGTTCTCATATTATAAAACAAAACATCTTTTAATGTGGTATCTCTTTTTATCATTTGTTTGGTGTATCCCATTCTTCTCCAAAATGTCCTACTGGTACTCGTATTTCATCTTCGGGATTATATTTCTCTGTTAAATAATAAAGTAATATAGAACCTGGTTCTAATGCTTTGTATCCGTGATAAACTCCTGGTTTCATCTGGATAACTCGTGGATTTTTATCTGATAAATAAACAAAGTCACAGCCATCTTCCTCTGTTGCCATACCCACTTTAAATGAACCCTTTAAACAACACCAATAATCTGATTGTATATTATGTTTGTGCCAAGCCACAACGTGTTCTGTACTATTAACGTATGAAACATTTATTTGACCATCTAATACATCAAATACATCAAACAATCTTTGTGCCCTATCATCTTCGTGAAAATTCAAAATAACTCCTTTATTTATATACCATAACTTCAGGAACGTGAGTAATAAAATTACCACCACTCCTAAGAAACTGTAACTCATTGTTCAAAATAACAGGACCGAAATTCCAAGCACCTAAGAATGCGTAATCATAATCATTAAGATTAATTGATTCTCTATCTACTACTGGTATATGAGAACCTGGAGCTAATAAACCCCACTTATCAGGAGTTGTATCTGTAATACATTCTATTAAGTTTTCATCAATATCACAATAATTAAATACGGTTGTAGACTTAGAAGTTGCCCCAATACTTAAAACTTTCTTATTATCTTCTTTTAACTTTAAAAGTAATTTACGTAAATCCTCTTTAGATTTCTTAACTCTTTTTGCAAATATCTCATAGGTTTTAAAATTATCTATTCCAAAATCTTTTTCTTCGCGTATGGCTGAAAAAACTGAATCTTCTGGATCAAACATATCTGAATTTATATTCATATGCCTCGCATAGATTCTATTAGAACCTCCGTGAACTGATAAGTTCTCTACTTTGAACAAACTCAATCCATTTCTGGCTAGTATTTTCTTTAATGCTATTACTGAGAACACGTGTGCGTGTTCATCATATATTTGGTCATAAGAACCTCGTTCCATCATTCTTAATAATGAAGGATCCTCGAATACAAACATACCTTTTTCTGAAAGTGTATTTTTAACAGCTGTGAAACAATCATCTAAGTCTTGAATATGACATATACAATTAGCAGCGTAAATCAAATCCATTTTAGTATGACGTTCTTCTACTATCTTTTCTGCTAACTCTGTTGTCCAAAAATCTGTATATGTTTTGTAACCCATATCCTCAGTTACTTTAGCGAAGTTACCACAAGGTTCTACACAAGTACCTTGACCTGTTTTAAAATTACTTATAAAAGGCCCATCATTAGAACCTATCTCTAAAACATTAAGTGTTGGATAACCCCATAGTTGTCTTTGTTCTTTTAAATGACTTGCGGTATTTTTAAAATGTTTTACCATAGGTACTGACAACGAAGTGTTATACTTATACTCATCATTGAACATAAGTTCTGGTTTTACAAATTCTTTCAATGATACTAACTTAGTTTCTTCATCAAACACAACTTTTAAATCAAAGAAAAATTCTTCTTCAACATCTTTAATATCTAAAAAATTATTTGCTATTGGTTGTTTACCTAAATCTAAAAACTCTTTTTTCATAACATTTTCCGTAATCCCTCATCTATAGATATAAACTTATAATCTGGAAATAACAATTTAATTTTAGAAATATCTGGTTGCCTTCTCTGAGTATCATAATCTCTTGGTGGAAGAAACTTAGGTTTAAATTCTTTATCAACTGTATTATGTACTTTTTCTGCAAGTTCTAATATAGTTATCTGCTCATCATTACCAATATTATAAATTCCATTTTGAACAGTCCATTCTGATAACATAACTGCTAATTTTTTATGGTCATCCACGTGACAGAAACTACGAGTCTGTGAACCATCACCAATTAAAGTAAATTCTTCTTCATTAACTTTTCTAAAAAATTCTGGTACAACTTGACCATATTTAGTATTATCCATTCTTGTACCATAAGTGTTAAATGGTCTAAGTATTATGTGTTTCGTATGACTTCTTCTACACCAATATTTTACATAAAATTCACCAATTGCCTTTGATGATGCATAACTATCTCTATCCGAAAATATATTTAATAATATCGGTTCAGATTCTTTTGTTGGTAGTGGTGGATTATCTCCATAAATTTCTGAAGTAGAGGTATAGATTAACTTTTCTATCTTACCATACATTACTACACTTTCCATAACCTTTTTAGTTATATCAATATTATCATTAAATACTTGATAAGGTTTATCATAAAAATGTTCTGTACCATTTATTGCAGCATAATGAAATATAGTATCTATCTCATGATTTTCTAAAATATCAACTGATAATCCTTCTCTTAAATCCATTTCATAAAATTTAAAATTTGAATGTGTGGGTAAGTTTTCTTTCTTACCTCTAAAAAAATTATCTATACCAATAACAGAATACCCTCTGTCCAATAGTTCATCACTCAAATGACTACCTAAAAATCCAGCGGCTCCTGTAACTAAAACATTTTTCATATTTCTTTCCTCATTCCTTCTGGTACTTTAACAATAAATTTATCATTTTCTTCAACAACTGTTTTGAAAAGATTTAAATCCAATCCTAATTTTTCTATTAAAAATGCCAATCCTTTAGTATCTTTTGGTAAACAAGTACCACCAAATCCACCAAATTCCTTATTAACATTTAAATAATGGCCTTCACCAACTCCATGAAAAAGAAATGCATCCTTTACCACATCATAATTGGCACCTAACTCTTGACATAATTTATAAAAACTATTAGCGAAAGTAATTCTTAAAGCCTTATAGTTGTTACTAAAGTATTTTACTAATTCAGCTTCAAGTGGATTTACTTTAACAATATGTACAGGTAAATCTCCGTGTGCCTCTTTTATTATGTTAAATGCATCTTCATCGTCTGCACCAATAACTAATATATTATGATTATAAATAAAATCTTCTGTTGCACATCGTTCTCTTAAAAATTCAGGAACAAAATATAATCTTAAATTTTTGTATTTTTCTCTAAATTCTTTATTAGTACCAGGTTCTACCGTACTTTTAATTGCAAGTACACCTTTATATTTTAAAACATTCAATTGACCTACTACTTCTTCTACAATAGAAATATCACAAGATCCATCTTGATTAGAGGGTGTAGGAACAGATATAAAACAAACTTCAGTATCTAAAACATCTTCTATATTTGTATAAAACTTTACATCGTGATATTTTACCTTATGTCCTATTTTTTCAAATCCATTCTTACACGCAGTTCCAACTACACCCAATCCAACTATACCTATATCCATTTTAAACTCCTCCTCGTTCTGAGGTTCTAACATTAAGAAATTCACCTTTATTATGATCTATAATACTTTCAAAGTCAAAAGGTGCTCCTGTTGCCCTCGACAAAGGGCCATTTAATAAATTTAATTTTTCTGTAACAACATCAAATACCCAACAATCATCCCAACGTGGTTCATCAAAAACTTTACCACTAATATAATAATCCCAAAATGCCTCAATAAATTCTTTTCCTCTTTTTTCAAGATTAAATACAATATGTCCAGTTTCAGTATGAACGGGTTTTCTATGTCTTGATAAAACATCGTGTTCTTTTGCAAAATTGACATAATGTTCATCTATAGTATATTCGTCTTGATTTCCCGACCCTATGGGTGTTATATCACTATCTGCGTCTAAAAATATTAATAGTGGTGTTTTACATAACTTTGATGCGTGTAAAATTGCTGGTGATTTTCTAAACCAATATATAGAATTTTTAATCCAATATTCATTTGTAGTTGCATCTGTACTTGTTAATGTATCACAAATATTAAACTTTGAAGTTTTTAAAAACTCATCTAAATCCTCATATAACTCAAACAAATCAAACGTATGATAACTTTCAGGAACATCTATACTTTCAAAATCTATAGATTGATTACGAATCTTTTTCTCAAATGAATTTTCGTGATAAAAATAATAATCCACATTTGGATAATGTTTCTGTATACCTTCCCATAATCCATGATTTTTATCATAAAATAATCTTGCAGGTGCAGTAGAAACTATACTTACTTGTTTATGAATATTTTTCATCAACATACTCCGATACTATTTTTGCTGCAATTTTATCAGCCCTTTTATTTGGATGAGGATCATAAATAATTCTATTTTCAGGATGTTGCCACACCCAATATTTTTCATCCATTTTATCTCTATATGGTTTACCAACTTTCAAAATACGTTTCATATTTTTTTCTACAAAATCTTTATACTCTGAATCATCGCAATCTTCTTCTTGTTTACAATAACCTGATAAACCTTCAAATGACAAATAAATGTGTCTGAGATTATTTTCTTTAAAAAATTCAATAATCTCCTTATCAACATCTTTACCAAAATCAAATGGATGTCTTAGTGGATATCCACCTGTATTATATAAAAAGAAAACTATGTTAGGATGTAACTTATTAATTTCTAAAATTTTATCTTTATACTTTATCATCAATTTTCGTATAGCAGATTTAGGATTACCCTCAAAGGATTGTACAAAAGCTCTATGTGAATCTGTAGTGGGTCGAGAACTATATGTTCTAATTGGTGTTGGTAATTGGCATATAGCAACATCAAACTTTTCTATAAATCCTCTATCTTCAAAGGTCTGTTGAATTTGGCCAAGTCCTAATCCATGTAAACTTGATTTATGAAAATCTAAAGAATCTGGTAATTGATGCGGCCATCCCTCTGTCCAGCTACAACCTATGCATAATATTCTCATTTGTATATAAATGGATCCTTATATTTATTTTTTTTAAATTTTAACCAAAACTTAATTTTTTTTATTATTTTCTTAATAAATTTAATCATAATACTTTGCATTTCCATTATGAATATCAATACTATCTAATGTATTTAATTCTAATACCTTTAATATTTCATTTAAATATTCTTCTTTATAAAGAATCATTGACTCATATGAAACTACAACATAATCTAAATCATATTTGTTTATAAAACTAAATATTCTCTTATATGATTTTTTCGTATTAATAAATGCCTTCTCCATTGTATTAACGTGTGGTCTATAACCTTTACTATGTCCTGAACGTGATACAGAATACCAATCTCTCATAGTAACCACTACTCTTACCTCATAACCCAACTTAATTAATCTATCATACATTGCATCAGTATCAGGCCATCCTATAGAATCTTTAATTATATAAGGATAATCAGTATTATCCCATTTATGTGGATAACTTCTTCTCCACACAACTAAATCATCAGTAGGTTCTTCAAAATCTATCTTTTGTTCGTGATTATCATTCCAAGTTTCTCCACTACAACCTGCTTCAATTAAACAATTAGTTACAAATCGAGTACACGATGATTCTGCTCCAAAAACTAAATATGCTACTTTACCCATTAATCAGCCTCCTATTGTTATTTCAGATAATTCAGAAAAAATATTATAAAGATAAAAACAATAATTTTCATATAGATAATCATTTACAAACTTTGTTCGAGAATTATCTATGACTTCACGATTTATTCTATCAAAATCAGATAACACCTCATCTATAACTTCATTTAAATTTGACCAGTCATAATTAACTGCAAAATAAGTTTCTTTATCAATATAAATATTTGGTTCAGTTAACACCATACTCATATCAGGTTTTATCATAATTGTACCAACATTAAAACATTCAAAATCTCTAAAACAAACTTCTCCCATTCCGAATGGTGAAAGTGCTACTTTTGAATCATAAAGATATTGAAAATACTGATCCTGAGGTAACTTTTCTTTTCGTGAATCAAATTTATCATCTAATATTTCCCAAGCACCTTTTCTATGTTCTGTATATGGTATATCATTTCTAATAGTATGTTCATAGTTTTCTTTATGGTCACCTTGATATATTGCACATACATCGTGAGGTTTAACTGGATTTAAAGGTGGCATCTTTTCTATTAAATGTGGATTTAAATGACCAAGATTCCATCCACTCAACTTGAGTCTATTCCAATCTTTATCTTTAATATCATAACTTAAATTTAAATCTCCACTTTTCCAAAACCATCTTCCAAAATTATTTGGTTTTTTATATTCTTCTCGTTTAAGTAATTGATTTTTAAACAAAGATAATGCATCACATTGCTCTAATATTTCTATTGAACCCATCAATGAAGTAGAATCTGATCCATCAAATAGAAAAAAGTCACCACCTTCGGTAACTTTATTTAAATTTTCTAATCCCCAATCTACACTATCTGTTAAAGATAGTTTTTTATCCATAAAATCATTCATACCCACAAATAAATAATCAAAATCATCAGACTCAGTTATTTCAAGACTATATGTTTTTAAAGCTTCCCTACACGCCATCATCACTCTAAAAGTAGGTTCATTCCTATCCTCTGTTGGATTTAATATCTTTATCTTTATCATAAGTAAGTATCTGTTATTAGTGCATTATAAAATAGATTTTGTTGTTCTTGTTTATGAATTGTTTTTGGATGATATAAACTTAATTCTTCGTGTGGTGGTAAGTGTGCATATGTTTTACAACCTGTAATTTGTTCGTGTACACTTTTTTCCCATCTAATATTCTCATCATTACGAAATACTCTTGATTGAAAATCTGGATAATTTACCCAACCTTGTTCTGTTGTTTGCCAACCCCACGCTTCTTTATGTTTATCAGTAAGTCCCTCAACTGTATTTACTCTTGGTATCCAAATTAAATCAACACCTTCGTTCATTTCCAAAACTTTTTTTATATCTCTCAATAATACTTCGTGTGGATACTCATCTGCATCTATATGAAAAATATAATCCCCACTTGAATTTTCTATAACTGAATTTTTTTGTGCTGCAAAATCTCCATTAAGTTTTCTCTGATAAACCTTTATGACTTTCATATCCTCGTGGCCATATTGTTGAGTCCACGATTGTAAAACCATTTCTACACCATCATCATTACCATCTACACAAACAACTATCTCATCTTCTGGGTCTGTTTTGTGTATGAGAATTTCTAATAACTTATTTAATTCTTCGGATTCATTATGAACCGTAATACCATAACTAATCTTCAACTACAACCTCTGTTCCTAATTCAATTTGTTTTTCTAAAACTTTAATTGCAGATTGTGGTATAAGACCATAATCGGTTTCTAAAAATACTCTACGTTTTCTACATTGTAGTAAATCGTATGTTCTTAAAATACTCTTAGCACCAACTAATACTCTTATTCTATTAAATACCTTATCAAACTCAGCATTAGTTACATCTTTTGCCTTTTTATCATCTGTTAAACCTTCAACGTTTATCTGTTTTCCATAAGGATTTCCTGCCGCATCTACGTTAACTGCCAAACCACCCAATAATCTGATAGCCTGATTAATAATAGGTTTCGGGACTGGTCTCTGTCCTTGTCTATGTAATTGTAAACCTACAAAAAGTCTCGCCTGACCTGTTTGAGTTCTCTTAATATATTTTGGATCAAGTACAACTACAAATCTACGAACTGCCCGTTTATCATTTTTACTTTGATAAATAAAAGAAATTATTTGACCAGGTATTAGATTATTCCACGAGGTATTTTTCATTAGATATCCTTAACTACACCCATTAACTTTAATGCATCCAAAAATTCATACTGACCAAACTCTTTTGTATTTTCAACATCCAATATCTTGTCGTGTCCTTTGTATTTTTCATCCTTTTTTTCTTCTTTAGTAAGTGGTCTTGGTTGTGCCAATTTATAAGTCCAATTATTTTTTAATCCTTCAGGATAAATTATACCCAACTCACCCATATTAACTATAGATGGAAACCAAGTTATATCTCTATCAATATCATAAAAATGTATCTCTCTCATTAACTCAGTTGCACCTTTGGTTGCTGTTTCTAACTCCTTTGAATCTGTTTTATACATAGAATTTGAAGTGTATCCACAACGAAAACACATATAAGACGACCATTTTTCTTGAACCTCTTCAAAACAATGATCATCATCAAAACAAACTGGACAAGTTATTACTTTTTCTGCCATTTTATTTACTCATCTTTTTTAATTTTGGTAATTTTAATTTCCCCACCTCAGGTTCAGAACTACTTCCCTTTCCCTCATCAATCTTCTGTAGTTTAGGTAAATTCAAACTAACTTGTTTAGGAACTGAATCTAACAATGGTGTCAATAGTTCTTCCAATTTCTCTTTCATTTTTTCAAAAGAAAATGCTTGTGTATAAACTTTAAGGTGTTGTGCCTTGACTTTATATTTCTTATAATTATTATATATATCCTTTAATATCTGAGAAGCAACTTGATAGTTTACTTGAAACCATTGTGATTCTCCCTCAAATATATAATCTTTAGGATATGCCTCATTCGGTACTTTTACTAATGAACCAGGTATCAAACTACAATAACTTCCGTGTAAAAAGTCTAAATGTCCACTCCAATTAGATGCAATAATTGGTTTACCACTTTGAGCAGCTTCTAACAATGGCCTACCGAATCCTTCACCGTGTGTGAATGTAACGTGTGCCTTTACTTTAGGATGATTATATAATTGATTCATTTGTTTATCTGTAAAATCTCCGTGAACCAAATATACATTAGGAAGTGTTTTTGCAGTTATAGATTTTTTAATTTTATTAATCTTATCGAGAACTTCATTTCTATCAATAATAGAAAATCCTGCTCCACTCGTTTTCATTACAAGTGCTGGAGGATTAGATTGATCTTTAAAAGTTTCAAGAAAAACCTTAACTAACATACCAGTATCTTTTCTATCTTTACCTAATCCACCTTGTAACCAATGACCAGTATATAAGAAACAAAAATCTTCTTCTACTTGATTAAACATTTTTTTCACTTCTTTATCAAACGTAGTAGTAGTTTTATATATTTCCTCAAATCCCTCAAACAAAGTATCTGATTCAACATTCATTCTAATCTGTTGTTCTGCACCAGTTTTATCATCTTTTTTTGTAAACTCTGCACTTTTAAAAACTTGGTTTGAAAATTCTGAAGTAAATATTACTTTATCCATTCTATTACAACCATCTACCCATTGAGGAGAAGGTACAGATGCTTCTATTCCAGCAGTCATTCCAATATTTTTCTTACCTATCGGTGTAAATTCATTTGGAATAACAAGATGAATATGTAAATCAGGTTGTCTTGGTAGTTTTAATTCAGGTCCAGGAGGCATAAGTTTACTTTTAATCTCCTGATGATGTTTGGTATCTTCAAGTGCATCTCTGGAGGTATTCCCCCACGGCACAGCATTTATCATCAAATCATACTTATCTAATTCAATTAATGCTCTACAAATATCTCTTGAATGATTTCCATATCCACTTCTCGTTTCTACTGGAGCAGATACTAATACTAAAGGTTTACTCATAATTTCCTCACGCCTTATAAATGTTAAATTTTTCTCTTGGTGTCCATTTTTCAAATGCGGTTTCCATATGATCTATGAAATTATCACCCATCATCTTAGCACTCATCATCACATCTTTATCCATCACAAATTCGTGCCCTTTAATACCACACTCTTCTCTTTTTTCTTTACCCATATCATACCAATATTTTATAGCATCTCCAGCATCTTCCCAATCACATCTATCATCAAAGATATATGGTGTTGGAATTGAACCCATTAATGCTCTTGAACGAGGCCATACTGGTTTTACCCATTCACCGTGAGTCAATTTATCATTGTTTTCCCACTTCTTCCAATTGTGTAAAGTCTCAATTTCATAATAATCTTCATAAGTCAAAAACTTATCATCAAGTCTAAATCCACATTGGTCTTGTAAACCACCTGTAACATTAACGATAATTGGTGTTCCACTCATCAATGATTCACAAGTTCCTAATCCAAATCCCTCGTTTGATGCAAGATTCATTGTTACATCTGAAATATTATATAAGAAATTCATTTGTTTATTATCAAGTTTACCACCACTAAACACTATATTACATTCAGGTGCCAACTCCTGAATTAATGCTGGTAAATCAGTTCCATTTTCATCTTGAGGTTGAGTGTGCATTATATAACCAACTTTATCTCTTTTATCCTCTGGTAATTGTTCCCAAAAATGTTTAAATGCTAAAACACAATCTCCTGGCATCTTTCTACGAATATTTCTATTCACATACAATAATGAAAATTCAATTGGTTTACCTTGAAAAATATCACTTCTAAATTTATTCATTTCCAATCGTTCTTTTTTATCTGTAATTGGATAAAAATATTTTTCATTTATACCATGAGGAACATAAGTGTTATCCCAATCTGTTCTTGGTTTATCTTCACAAACATTTCTAACAATATTAACTGTTTGTTTAGATATATTCATTATCAAATCACAAGATTCATAGAATGGTTGATTCCATCTTGGATAAGGTAAATCATCCCAAATATTGTAATAAAAGATAGGAATATTCTGTCTAACTTCGTGTTCGATTTCATATAACCATCTCCAAAATCTTGGGTCTGTGTAGTGTAGAATTGCATCAGGCTTTTCTATTTCCATCACTTCTTTTAGAAGATTTGCATTTCCATAACCGTCAACTGGATATATTTTAAGATATGCATCTTCTACACCAGATTCCTCTCGTACAGGATCATTCATATCTACAATTTTCCCACCATCAGGATGTTTTATTGCTCCTCCGATTTGTACCCAATCATATTTATCTGCAGAATTCATCACAATTTCTCGTGACATAGTTCCAACACCAGATGACATTCTTAGATCATCAGATAACAATAATATCTTTTTCTTTTCTCTGCGATTTTTCGCGGTTTTTAACTTCGGTAACTTAATATTTGCCATTATAATAAAACCTTTATCTTAATATTGTTAAATAACTAAAATTTACTGCCACTTTGATGTAATTTGTCATAATTCAAAACACTATCTTTAAATTTCTCATCATAAACAAACATATTCAAAGTTCTATTTACTAACTTCTGTAACGAAAATTCGTCATCTATTGTTTTATTTTTGAACTTTTTATATAGTTCATTAATAACTTTCACCGAAGTCAATTTAACTTCGTTCATAATATAACTCCATTTATTTTATATATGTATATATTCTATATATAAATATATATTCAATCAATAATAATTGACTTTTTATTCATTTTTTCTGCATATTGTAAAGTGGATAATGTACCACTTGTTATGCTGTTTGGATTTGAAACAAATGCAACTATTCTATCTGAATACTCTGCAATCTGTTTATTTCTCTTGAAATAGTTTGATACATAATATTTTTTTCCATATTCATAGTTAGGTCTAACACAATGCATATTATGTGAATAATGTTGTGGTGGAAATTCACTATATTTTACATCAAATTCTAATGCATATTTCTTAGCATATCCATCACTTCCTTCTTTTTGACCACCACTTACTATTTCTAATTCATCATTAAAGTTTTCTTTTAATTTATGAATAAATTCTTTTACTTTTCTTGAATTTGTATAACTACGAGAGCCTATAATTGCTACCTTCATCATCATTTCTTTTCTGTTTTTTCTCCTGTTGATTTGTTACAAACTTATAAACAGTTAATAAATTATCTAAACCATTTAATATTTGTTCTGGTTTATGATACAAATAACTAAACCTAACATAACTGGGTTTCATTTCAATTGGTCGAATATCCCACCAGATAAATTCATTCGAGTTATCAAAAAACTTTGTTCTAATTATAGTTTTATAACTCACACTATCGAATGATTCCCATTTATCTATAAACTCTTTCATTTGTTTTTGACTTACTTTATCATTTTCACCATCATACCAGAAATAAATTGGAAATGGATGCGAACCTACTGAACCTAAGTGAGATAATTTCTCATAAACTTGTTCTTCAAAGGGTTTACCTATAAAATCAGATAATTTTATTCGTATTGTACTATTCACATATTGTTGCATTATAAATCCTTACAAAGTCTACATTTTTTATGTTTCTCACATTTTTCATAATCTTTATTTATAACAGTTCCCTCGTCATCAAAACATTCATCTATAAATTCCTGTAATCTATTCATAACCTTATTAATACTTGGTTTCCCACTTGCTGGCGAAAATGTTTGTAAACGTTTTTGAGGATAATCAAAATTCTCATATAATTTTCTCTTCAATATTAAATATTCAACATCTATTTTATCGATAGGAATTTCTCTTTCCTTTGAGAAAAAATATTTATACAACAACAACTGATTAGTTTTAATCTTATCTGCCTTCATATACTTGTTCCAACCCATAGTTGCAGTTTTAATATCAATAATCTTAATTCTACCTGTAACTTTATGATGTAATACAACATCCATATAACCTCTAAAATCAATATTATCTGTAACTTTATGATTCAATCCAATCTCAATACCAACTAACTCTGTATTCTTTTTTGAAAAATAATCTGATTTGCGTTTTAAAAACTCATCTATAATATTACAACCATCATTAAAGAACTCTTTCATATCTTCTAAACTTACATCAAAATCATCACCGTGTTGTTCTTTTGATATTTTATAATTATGTTCCATACGATATTGAAGTATATCACGTAAAGGTAGATTATCTGCCTCTTTAATAGTTCGTTCATAATAACAAACTAAATATGCCTGAATAGTTTCGTGAAGAGCACTACCAAATAACGTGTAGATATTACCTTTAAAGGTTTCAACCTTATCCACATAATCAAGTTTCCAAGTATAGGGACATTTATCCCACTTAGAAAATTGACTATAACTTATTCTACTTTTTGACAAATTTACTTCCCCCATTTGTCCCTACCAACTATTGTTGCCATTATACCATAATTAGATACATCTAAATAAGCATCTTCTACGGTTTCACCTTCTACCGCGTTTTGTTTACCACTCATTAAGAGATTCTTTAATCTCTGAATCTTATCGTTCATCCTAAACCATAATCCTGTTAAGGATAGATGAACTTCTTCTGGTGTTTGTAATTGTGTTCCAACACTAATATTACCTGGCCCATAATCGTGTTGTTTGTGAAGAAATAACTCATATTGTTCTTTTTGAATTTTCTTGAACTCTTTGGTCATTTCTGGCCACTCTTTTTCCATCTGTTCTATAACATCATAACTACTCTCACGACCTTGCGCGTGAGCTTGTTCATCTACATCTTCAACATACTCTTTGAGTGTTTTAGATTCTTTTATAACTTTCATATTATATTCCCAATTTACATAACTGAATATACGAATAAACTCGTATACAAGTCAAGCCCTTTTATATATTTTTTTCAATTGTCTGTCATCAACACCATATTTCATTATGATTGTTGTAACTTGTTCTTTTGTTAATAATTCTAAATATTCTTCTACTTCACGAGAACTACATTCAAAATAATCTTGTAAGTGTTCCATTGCCCACTTCTCTACTTTTGATTTCTTTTTTGATTTTGTATATCTGAGAAATGTTCTACCTTTTGGTAAAATATCTGTATAGAATTGATAAAGATTCTTTGGTTTTAATTCCCAATATTGTTGTACTTCATTTACAACCTCTATCCACTCAGACTTCATACTAAGAAATCTGTGAACCATATAGTTGCTCCAAGATTTCTTATCACCATTAGAAAGTGAATCCCAATATAATGCGTTTTGTACATTTGTAATTTGTTTTATATGGTCGAACAACGATTTCATAAGGTGAATCCCTTGATAGATATAAATATACTAAACATTTTCGAAAGTATCAATAAATTTTTCCAACCAGTCATTTATTTTCAAATCAATTAATAATGTAATTCTATCTGTATCACCTTCATTAAATAAACCATGTATTTTCTTCGCAAATGTAACGTGATACATTACTCCAGGTTTGAATTGCACCAATGTATAGAGTCCTTTAAATCTTTCTTTAAAGTTCTTGAATGCAGTACCATCTTTATCATAAGGAACTTCATCCGTCCAGTTGATACCATTCTTTATTCCATCTTTTTCATAGAGTAATCTAATATCTTCTGGTATATAATCTAAATCCGTTGCCGCCAACCAACAATCATCATTTGTAATAATGGGTATTTGAACTCTTTTTACATCCTCACCAATATCAGTATCTTCATGTAATCCATAAGATGAATGTGCTTTTCTTCTCAACAATCTAAATCCAGTTATCTCTGTTTCAAAACTATCAAAAATTTCTTTGAAATATGGTGTATAATCTAACACTCCCCTCAATGGTACATTATTATGATGCTCTTTATGTGATTCTGCTATCTCATAAATACTCGGTAATGATATACAATGTCCAAAAGCACCATCCTCATACTTAAATCTTTCTTCTACAAACTTTCTATCTATTTGTAGTTTTTCTAAATCATATATTTTATTTAATTTTTTCATATCAAATTCTCAATAAAATTTACACAAGATTTAGATATTAATTGAGGTGCATTAAAATTAATATCAATGGGAATAGTTGAGGAATATTTATCAACCAGTTTTTTCTCTTGAGGTAGTTTATTCTTTCCTAACGACAAACTGGTGTTAGAAGGATTACATTCTACTATCCATGGCGTACCATCATCATCAACCACATAATCAATACCAAAAATACCACCTCTAAATTCTTTAGTAAGAACCTTAGAAACTTCTTCAGACATTTTTAAAATTTCATTGGGTACGTCAGTAGTTAAAAACTCTGCACCATCAAACCACCTTTTAGCAACATATTCCATTTTAGAAATTTTGTCATAAGATTTATTATCAGTTACAGAATATTTAGAACCATAATATAGAATATTTTTACCAAATAAACTTGCAACTCTATATCTCCATGAAGGCTGTATCTTTTTACCTACATATTTTTGAAATAACCACCTATTTAAATCTATATTTTTTCTATCTGTAGATATTCTATGTACAAGTTTACCCTTCGCGGTTAGATGTTCGATTGGTTTTGCAACAATATCATCACCTAACTTATCAAATAACTCTTCTCGTGTAGATGGACTAACAACAAAATCTGGTACATTAAATCCTTTTCGTTTCAAAAAATCTAAAATAATATTTTTACTCATAGCAAGTCCACCATAATAATAAACATTACTATAAACTAATCCCCATAACATTTGTTCTACTACAACTGTACGTGAAATTACTATAACTTTATCATATTTAGAAGAACAATATACACCTCTATCTCTTAAATCATCTGGAAGATTTTCTGAAAATGAATCTATATTATTTTTCTTTAAATACTCTGAGGTCATTTCAAACTCCTCATAAGATAAAACTTTTCCCTCATCTTCAGTTTTTTCAGTTCCTTCAGGAAACCTACTAAATACATCATGAAATATTACACTTATCATATAACTAACCTAAAAATTAATCGGATTACTATACGTCCAACTTACTAAAGAAGTACGTGTTCCCTTAAATACTGGTTTAATTCTATGAAAAATGAAGGCTGGAAATATTACTGCCTCACCAACCTTTAAATCTATAGTTGTTTTCTCTCCATTAAAAATTTCAAATTCCCCACCTTTCTCTGGTTTATTTAATAAAATTGAAATTCCTAATCTTTTTCCTCGACTCATATCATCAAAATGCCAAGAACAACCATTTCCATTAGAATATTCTTTTATTCCAGAATTCCATAAACCTTGATTTTCAAACTTAAAAAATTTCATATTCACCATATCTATAGATTCTCTCACCTTCTCAAAAAACCACTCATTTTCATCTGAAAATTCTAAATGCCAATAAGGAAAGTTAGTATGTCCAAAAGTATAATTAGACTCATCAGGTATAATATTATATTTTGTATCATTCATTTCTTGAGGTGACTTTATAAACTCACCCTTAGAATCAATTATTTTCTTACACTCTAATTCAGAGAAAACTTGTTCAAGTACTATGTTATTCATTAAATCTACCAATTTAAAACTTCTCCCGTATACCAAGTTACCAACTGCTTTCTAACACCCTTTGTAACTGGTGTAATTCTATGTAATAATACTACTGGAAATTGTACCATTTGTCCCACTTTTAATTTTAAAGTTTCGGCTTCAAAATCATCCTTTACATTCATATAATATCTACTCTTATCACCAAATTTTGGAAATTGTAAAAACCCACCCTCATAATCCTCATTTAAACATATAGAAACTGCCACTCTCCTTATACCACGAACATCATCATAATGCCATACTATCTCATCATCCACTTGATATTCCTTTAAATGTAACGGCCATAATCCATCACAAGTTGCATAACGTCCTATATCCATATTTTCCATCAACCTATCATATACCCACGAATCTGCATCTATAATCTTATCTATATGTTCTCCCGAACCCTCTTCAGTAGTAAGTATATTAGGTTTAAAATTATTATTTAAAAAAGTAGATTTTTTTTGTTCAAATTCTGGTACTAATTCTTGTCGTCTGACCATTTTAGTTTTCATTTCAAGAATTTTATCACATTCCTTTTTACTAAAAATTGTTTTTACTGTATAATTATTCATCCAATTTCCTTATAAGTAACAAACCTGGTATTGCAATCAAAGTACAAAATATAAAATAATATTCCCAACCAACCGTTTCAACTAAAAATCCTGTCTGAGAAGTAAATATAGTTCTTGGAATTGCAACAAAACTCGACAAAAGAGCATATTGTGTTCCCGTAAACTTCACATTGGTCAATAGTGCTATATAAGATATAAATACTGACATACCCAATCCTGCACAAAAAGTTTCAAATGACCACATTATACCAAGTGAAACAAGACTTGGTTCTATCCAACCCAATATAACATATCCAAATGTAGATATCATTTGTAATAAACCAAAATAAAATAATCCTTTCATTATGTTATTATATTTGACCATCAAAATTCCACCAACAAAACTTCCAAATAATGTCATCCAAGTAGAAATAAATTTAATATAACCAATTTGAGACTTGGTATATCCCAAATCCATATAATATGGTGTTCCCATAAAAAAAGCCAACATATCTCCAATTTTATACATAAAAAGAAATAATAATATAACTAAAGCTTTATTTTTACGAAAATAATCTAATAATGGTTCTATTATTGATTCTTTTTTCTCAACTATATAATCACCCTCATCACATGCCAATGTAGTAAGAATTCCAATACACATAAAACTTGACAAATATAAAAATACAGAATTAAATGACATATAATCTGATAAAATAAGTCCTATTGAACCAACTGCAACCATACCAAATCTATAACCAATCACATATAATGAAGATGATAAAGGTAAGTATTTTTCTGATATATTTTCTCTTCTATATGCATCCACCAATATATCTTGTGTTGCTGAAAAGAATGATAACAATAAACATAATATTCCCAACGAAATTAATTGAGTAGAAATATCAATAAAATATATTCCACCCATTGTTAAAACTATAAACAACTGACTTAATAATAACCAACCTCTTCTCCTACCCAATATTGGTAATGAAAATCTATCGAGAAATGGTGCCCAAGTAAATTTTAATGAATATGGTAATCCCACTAATCCAAATATACCAATCGTAGATAAGTCTATTCCAAAGTCTTTCATCCAAGCCTGAAGAATGGAAAGTGTCATCAACAATGGAACTCCTGCTGAAAATCCCATCAATAAACTTACTATGTACTCTTTTTTAAAATATTTAGTCACGCCAAACATCTTGACCTTTTATATAATGATAAATGTAAAAACTAACTAAAACTATACTAATTATCCATTGTAATATTTCTTTCATTTATTATATCCTTATAATTTGTTTTTCGTTTAATTGATTCGTATTCATCACCCTTATAATATCGTATAACTCCATTTTTAAATCCACTCTCTGATTGTTTGCCCAATGCAATATATTCATAATGATTACATAAAAAATCTTCCTCAATCCTCCCACAAACATCTCCATTAGACTTTGGCCATCTACAAGACCAAGTATTCTCAAGTATATTTGTAAAATTATATTTTCTTGATTGTTCAACCATATCTTTTCTATAGGTTTTTATTGACGGAACTATTATATTTTTTAATACTTCTAATTCTGATATTTTCTTAGTTGATATTTTAAAAGTATCAGTTAAATTTTCTACTATTAATTTTGTATTTACATTATATTCCGCACCTGGGCCATCAAGCAAACCATCTTCTATAGCGTATTCAAATATTTTATTCTTATGTAATGAATATTGAATCATATATAACTGTTGATCTATCAATCTATATCTATATTGATATTTTTCATGTAAAACTTTTAATTTTTTATAAATCTCTTTATTTATTGGAAACTCTTCTACTAAAACAGTTGGTGGAAATAATTCCTTTGTATGTGGAAATTGATTAATAATCATATCCCTCAATTTTTCCATAACTTTTACTTCAACTTCTCTACTTTTTCTACTTTCGGCATGACCATATTTAAATGGTGGATAATAACCATCACATGGGAAATTCAAATAGTAAGTTTGGATTGGTTTTTTATCCACTATAACTCTCTTACAAACCAAGTAAGTGGAATCCATACCACCACACCAAAAAATATTATGTTCTTTTTCCGAATACATCTTTATCTAAAACCTTTTCCCTTGTATCATCATAAGCTGGACACATATTACATATATCCTCTTCTTCTTGTCTCATCCAATTTACCATTTCTTCAAGAGTTGCATCACCACTTAAAGGTTTGTATTTAAGATATGGTTTCCATTTAGGATGAGTATGTAAACCAAATTTTGTTAACGCACTTTTTAAATATGCTATTGGTGGACATTTCCATAAAGTATTTTCATATAACTGAACATTTTGAACTCCACCATTAGCCCAAGAACATTGACAAATCTCCCAACTCTTTCTGGGTTCTTTATCCTCATAAGGTCTCATAGTTACACCATGTCCCTTATATTGTTTTCTCCATATACCATCATTATGAATTCTACCACCACCCAAAGACACTGCTTCAAACTCTTCCCACGCAAAACCCTCAGTATAATCGAAAGACCTATAATCTAATCCTTCATCTGACCATCTTCGTAATTTTTCCTTTACGGGATTAATCATATCGAGATACTTTTTTTCTTTGGAATGTTCTGTTAACTTTAAAACTATTTTATTATCAATTAAAACTCTTTTTAAATTTTCATGTTTATGTAAATAAGTTCCATTTGTGAAAAGTATAATGTTATTATTAGGAACATATTTTCGTGTCATCTTCAACATATCAACCAGATATTTATTAAGTGTAGGTTCTCCACCCAACAAACGAACCTCTAATTCCAATTGATTAAACTTATCACTCCATGTTTTCAGATATTCTTCAAATCTTTCAAGTCCTAAATAACCACCAATTTTATAATTAGAATAATGATCACAGCCATTACAAAAAAAATTACACATATTAGTTAAGTGTATATTTGTACAATAATCAAATGGTTTTTTATATTTATATGGTTTATCTTTATTATCTCTGATATAATCCATTATAACCTATATTGTTTACCATTCCCAAACCGAAGCACTAAATTGTGATACTATCCTATTCAATATATTTTCACTATATCTAGCAACAGTTCCACTATAATTACTCCAGTTATATAAAGTTCCATTAACACTATTATGATCTAATAATTCCCATTGTTGAAGTGAGGTAGAAACATATGAATTCATCTCTGCATTTGAAGCACTTGTAGAACCCGTTGCCGCACCAACTGGTGGTGAATTAACAGTATACATCTTATTTTCTCCTAAAGTCATTATACCATCACAAAAAACATTTCGATGATAATACATATCAGGATTACCTTGTGGATATGTAACCATAAAGTGCACTAAATCTTGATTTGATGCTGCACCAACACTACCTACAGTTCCTTTATCCATACTTGAACTTAAATACTTATCACCCACCACTATATCAGATGCCTTTTTTATTTCCCAACTACTTGCACTCTCGACAGGAATCAAAGCTTCTGAATCAAAGATAGTTCCATCAATGTTTACACAATTTTCACTATATTTTGGAACAACCGTAAAATGATTACTACCAGTTGTAAAAGTAAAATTACCTGTATATGATGTATAATATTCTTGTCTTTCACTTGGTGTATTTTTTGAAAAATTACATAAATTTAAAGTATCAATTTTTGCTGTCTTAACACTATCCACATTATTTGAAATACTTGACGAGTGGATTTGTAATGGTGTTTTTTTACTACCATCTACTAATGTAATCTCTGTATCTTCACCACAAATTCCAGCATATATATTTTTATGTCTTATTACTAAATCCTTATTCGTATAATCATTATCTGATACTCTACTGAATGAAAAACGATTACTCTGTACATCAGTATTAATTGGAATTACAGAACCAGATTCAGTTAGTATTACAGAATAAGTAATATCTCCTACAAAATATCCCCATTTATCATTATCTGGTACATAATATTTTTCTACATAAGAATTTTGAGAGTTGGAAGCAGAAATAGTAGTATTATTACTACTTGATTCATAAAAAGAAATTCCAGTTCCCATATCTGCAGTTGGTACTTTCCATACAAAATCTGGAATTCCACTTGGATTACTTGATGTAATTTGAGATGAACCAGTTTCGGGTAATAAACTACCACTACCTATTTCATGTATATATGTTATAAGATTTTCTTTATTAATACAATAATAATCAAGTTTACTATTTGGTGTAGATGCAACTCTCAAATCTAATACAGTTGTAGTGTCTACTTCGGTTAAACCATCATTGTGATAACTTAGAGGATCTATGTATAAAGATGATGATATATTATGAGCTGCAAGACTTCCTGATAATTTTGCATAAACCTCTGGAGATACAGAAGGTATTTGATTTAGCTTAAAATCTGTACCTTGATAAGATCCTATAGAGTGATGTAGTTTAACTTCACTAAAACTTTGTGTTGCACAATATAAAGCTAATTGATCGAAATCAAAATTATGTTCGGGCTTTATATATCCACCCAATGATACTTCCGTGTTCATTTCAAGTAGCTTTAAGGATCCACTTGAAGCAATCCAATTAAAATTACATAGAATACTTTTCAAAACAATTCTCCAAAATTAGTATATGATATTATAATTATAAATATCATAACCTATTATATTTAACAAAATTTTCCTTATAGAAATAACTTTCTAACATAGGAATATAGATAATTCCCAATTCCTTAATTTGACTTTTGTATAAATTCAATAAATTTAACTTCTTTTTTACTATATCCAAATGTAAATTTTCACCATGATTATCAAAACAATACAATGTATCTAAATCCACTATTTCATTTTTAACACATTCAAAAATTTGCTGATGATGTGGATGTTCATAATTATTATCACCAACTTCATTATGAGTTAAAACCATATCCCATTTTTTTTCTCTTAATGTGTTATGTAACTTCTTTCTAATACCATCTGTATCTAAATCTACTTTCCATTTATCATGAAAATCCCATATCTCATAATCAACTTTAACTTTCTTCATCACACTTTCAAATTCAGATTTTCTAACTTTATTATCACCATTGGTAACACAAATAACCTTATCTATAAAATTATAAGTCAATAATAAATTTCCTGCAAAAATTATCTCATCATCAGGATGTGCAATAATTAATAAATTACTTAACATATAACTCCCTAAACTTTTCATAAAGAAAATTCTGTTGGTCAACTGTATCATGAAGTAAATCACGAGCCTCTAATGAATCATCTATAGAACGATCATACCCATCAAATATATTTCCTTTTAAATAATAATAATTACATCCAATATCCTTTGCCAATCCTTTAATTGCATTAATATATGTATCTTGTATAAAATTAAGATATTCAGTATCAGATAATATCTCTACATAAAATCTTTCAGATGGAATATTTTTTTGTATAAGTGTTTCATATGGTGATAAGTGTACCAATTCTCCATTATGAAAAAATTCAAATCTTGAGTGATTAATAGAATAATGAAAAATGTTTTTTATTTTTAAAGTATCTTTCCATCCATACAATAATCTATAATCAGTCTGATTTCCACACCCACCTTGGCCAAGATTCCAAAACTTTCCACCTATATCTTTATTTATTTTATATGCCCAAACATTTTTTAAGTGGTGTCCAACACCCATTGTATTGCTATCTCCAAGAAAAACATTACCCTCATCTTCTTCATTAAAATCATCAGGTGTTCTAAACCCACAATTATTAAATTTATATTCTATAGGGTTTTCCAAATAATATTTTAATGACTTATTATCTGGATACTTCTTAAAATTTTTCTTAAATTCTAATTCAGAATCTGCAAGAGTCCAACTTAAACTTTCATCAGTTGGATAAAACGAATATTTATAATCTATGTTCACTTATATCTCCAAATTCACTTATCCAATTAGAACCAACGTGTCCCATTTTTTTCACAATCTTTAAAGACTTCCAATTCCAACCATCTTGATAATTCACATCAGTAATGTAACCATTATTATAACTCCAATTATAAGAAGCTGAAATAAAATCTTTTATAAATGTAGGATATTTTCTATTACTCCTATATTTTGGATGACAATACCAATGACCTGAATAATGATGATCATCGGGTAACTTAACTTCAGCACTCCAAGTCTTATGATCATCTATTGTAAAACTATTAGTAAAATACCAATCCCATTGAACTCCCATTTCATTGTGAAATGCCATTTTTAAAATATGTCCATTCTTAATTCTCTCTACTGCATCTACAAATGTCCAATTATACTTCCAACCTATCTCTTTATCACATTCCCATAATCCTAATTTAATTTCTGATTCTCGTCTGTATAAAGAATCTAAATCAGTAATAACCTCGAACTCTATATCTTTAAAATCTACATCTATATCTTTATAATTTTCCATATCATTCTTAGCAAACCACCAATTTTCATTACCAAGTCTATACCAACCAACCTCATTCTCCACAACATTTTTATATCCATGTTTTTTATTATTATTAAAATAAACAGGATAATTAAAATTAACACTTTCACCTTTTTGACTTATTAGAGCATACATAAATCTTTCTAATCCCCAACCCCAACATCCAGATGAAACATCTTTTGTTTGAGTATTTTTTATATTAAATCTATTATGATATAAATTACCAACAAAATTAAAAGAACCAACTGGTAAATATTTTTTCTCATTTGGAAAATATAATTTAAATTCTATCTTCGTACCACCCATTCTCTGAACTCTCCTTTTGGCTTCAGCACTGGCTCCAAAAAATGGATCTGTAGCATTTTCAAATTTATAATCTAAATTAAGATATTTGAAAATCATTTTTACATATTCTACTGACTTAGCAAAACAATTTTCAACATAATCATGACTACCTATATGAACAATTTCTTGTCCTGTAAAATTTATTAATCTTGTTAAATCATTCAATTCACCTTCTTCAAATCTACTACATTTACCAGTTAAAATATGAGTCTTATTACCATCTACAAAATCATCAGCATAATAAGAATACATATGATAACATACGGTTGGTGAATTCATTCCAATTTCAGAACCATCTAAATGTCTATGTACCATTTGAGCTTGATTAGAAAATGAATTAGTATAATTACTTCGAGTTGTATTTTCAGGTGATAAGATAGTTGGTGTTAATAATTCTTTACCATCAAAAACATCTTTTATGAAAGATTTAGTTTTTTCTTGTATTTGATAATATAAATCAACGTACTTATCACTTAAAACAAATAATCCATTACCAATTTGTTTGTACATTATACTCCTTTAAAA
>Ga0098059_1000321_pt1 | contig 32417 bp, 30 predicted proteins | sample 20_taG_FD_92580 | JGI IMG/M metagenome (GOLD analysis project Ga0098059, IMG submission 92580) | Marine viral communities from the Subarctic Pacific Ocean - 20_ETSP_OMZ_AT15318 metaG | ecosystem: Environmental > Aquatic > Marine > Oceanic | place: Subarctic Pacific Ocean | collected 2015-01-19
AAAAAAATGCTGAAACTTAAAAAGCCATTTAAAGCAAAAATTGTGGCTCCAATTATTCAACATTTCAATACTAATTTGAAATATCAGCCAGATAAAGCTATCACAAAAGACGAAATAAAAGAAAGTCAATTATTTCAAGAGAATATAGATTATTATAATGGGGATGATTTATTTGAAGGATCAAACTCATTTGCAAATTTCCGTTTTTCTGAGATGAGGCTTGGAATTAAAGTAAGGAAGCCAGATCATAACGGACACATGCGTGATATAAGCCACGCCATTTTTAAAGGAGTGTTTTTGGTAGCGGAATTTAATCAAACTATAATAGACTCATTAATTATAAGACCAAACCCTGCATTTAAGGAAGAAAATGACCAAAAACGATTTCTCCAAAAGGGTTCAGAATTTCAAAAGGAATTCGCGAAAAATAAATACACTCATTGGTATGTGGAAGATGTACAAATTTCAGATTCCTTAAAAGAAGTTAAAGTTGAAGATGAGTATTTTGATTCTCAATTCCTAACCTACAGTAGTGAACCTATTAAGGCAAAAGCTTTATTGAATGGGGAGTTGAAAGACTTCTTTTTGAAGTTAACTAATTGGGAGAAGGAGCAGGCTTACAAAGACAAAATTGAAGGGCATTTGCAAGGAAATTATCAGTTTCCTACCGTATATTTTTCAATTATTGGTAATAAAGCTTTTTTCGGAAAACCATTTGACAGAAATTTTTTTAGTCCTGATTTACTCAATAGCATAGTAGAAGAAGAAGTTAGCGCTAAGTTTTACCAAGAAATTAAAGAATTGAACTTATTAATGGAACAGATTACAAAAATTGTCCAAAAGAATGTTTCTGATAACTAAAGGAATTCGGTTTTTATCACAGTTTTGTTTCCGCTAAACAATCCCAACAAGCCTAAAATAGGGCCTATTGCCAAAATGATGAATAAAAATTCAGGACTTATTTCTAATCTAAGAATATTCAATAGCTGAATACTAATAATGGTAATAGCAAAGCCAATGGAATTTACTATGGTCAAGGCTGTTCCTTTAACATCAGAGGGGGCATTTTGTGCTACTAGAGTTGAAAACAATGGAGAATCAGCAATGACTACCATTCCCCAAAAAATCAGGAATATTATAAATATTTCTGCTGGAGCATAAAGTATTACTAAGGGTGAAAGCAAACAGCATATGCCTGAAAGCAGAAGAAAGGTGCCAGCTGTTTTCTTAGGCCCAAATTTTACTGATATAAATCCTCCCGCAATACAGGATAAACTTCCTATTCCGATTATGATAAATGATAAAAGCGGAATATTAAATTCTATTTTTACATGAAGCCTTTGATAAGCTAATAAGATAACCGGAACAAAAGCCCAAAAGGCATACAATTCCCACATGTGACCGAAATAACCAAAAGCAGAAGCCCGAAAATCCTTTTTCGTAAAAACTTGAAAGAAAGCAGAAAAATCAGGCTTCTGACTTCTTTTTTGAAATGGGCCATCGGGAACAAAAATATAAAGTAAAATGCCGCCAAATCCAGCTAAAGCAGAAGTGGAGTACATAACCAATCGCCAATCAATATTTTGAGTCAGCTGTTTGAGAAGATGCGGAAAGGCTGTGCCTAAAACCAATGCCCCTACCAAAAACCCCAAAGATTTTCCCAAACCCTTTTCATAATAATCAGAAGCGATTTTCATGCCTACTGGGTAGATTCCCGCCAGAAAAAAACCAGTCGCAAAACGGAAACTAATCAAGCTCCACAAAGTATTTCCTTCCCACACAGCTCCTAAATTAAAAACAGCTCCAACCAATGCACAAAAGACAAAGACTTTAGAAGGGGAAGATCTGTCCGCTATGGAAAGCACGGCAAAAACCAATGTACCTATAATAAAACCAAACTGAACAGCGGAAGTCAGACTTCCTAAGGCAGTTGGCTCCAAATTAAAATCCAATAGCAAATTAGGCATCACAGCATTTCCTGCAAACCATAGAGAAGTGCAACAAAATTGGGAGAATACTATTATGGGAAGAATTCGGGAAGGTGGGTTCATGAAGTTCTAATTTCAATTTGAGCCTTAAAGATATTATTTGCTTACAGTTATTTCTAATTATCTACATTTTTTGAAACCTAGATTAACCTATTTGCGACTATCCGACACCCCTATAATCCCCTCAAGGGGATAGTTCTCACAGATTTACATCAGAGAAAATGAATAAATTGGCTCATTTTTCTTCGAAGATTTTATGTGAAATAAATTAGAAAAAGTAATATTGGTCAGGTCTACTAAATATGAATTGAGATCGCTCTTATTGCATGATGATAATCAAAACCCCTCCACCATCTTTTCACTTTCTTCCCAAAGCCTATCTCTAGCTGCTTGACTGTTTGCAAGAGAGGAGGCTTTATTTACTTTTTTGTCTTTAAAGTAAGCCCCGTTCTTATCTGCAGCCAAATTTTGGCTTGCTAAATAAATAGAAGTTGAGGCTCCTTCACGAGTGGTTTTCATAAACGGTTTTCCTAATTTCCACATCAATTTAAAAAAGCCTGGCAATGAATCTCCAAAACCTGAATCAATTACTCCCGGATGAAGGGCATAAGAAGTCAATCCATTATCTGCTAATGATTTGGTGAAGAGGATATTGTATAATTTAGCATTTCCGTAACCCAAGATAGTAGAGTATTTTTTCTTTAAATTCAGATCAGACCAGTCTGGTTTTCCAGCTCTATGAGCTTCAGAACTCACATTAATTACCTTGGTATTGCTTTTCTCCAATAAAGGCATCAATGTTTTAGTCAATAAAAAATGACCTAAGTGGTTTACGGCTAAATGCAATTCAAAGCCGTCCTTGCTTTCCAAACGCTCATTGAATGTTCCACCTGCATTATTGATTAACACATTTAGTTTTTCTGCTTTCTGCAAGAGTTCTTCACCAGCTTTTCTTACTGATTTTAAATCTGCCAAATCGCATTTGATTATGCTCACATTTTCTTTTTTATCCCAATTGGCAATCACCTCTTGGGCTTTATCCGTATTTCGGACTAGAAAAATCAATTGATGTCCTCTTTTCAATAATTCTTCAGAAGTAGCCAATCCAATTCCTGATGCGGCTCCTGTAATGGCAATGGTTTTTTTATCATTCATATCCTTACCAAACTTATTCTGAGGGAAATGGTTAAGGATTATTAATTTTTTTACTTCATTCTACTTTTTGAAAATAGCTATCGGGACCATCTGAAGGAGCTCCGTTAAATAGTAGATAATCTTTGGAAAAATACATGGTTCCAAAAGTATTGGAAATAGGTTCTTCTGCTTCTAAGTAAAAAGCATTTTCATATTGGTCATCAAATTCCCAAAACAAGGTGTGTTTGAGTACATTATCAGTAAAAACTTTAACACTATCACCCTCAAATTGCAAGGCAAAGTAGTCATCCTCCACGGGTACCCATTTACTGTTTGGCGACATTGGGCAACAATAGGTATAGACTAATTCCCATTTACCCTGAAGGTGCTCTTTTGCGGTTTCTTTTGTCCAGTTAGCAGCTTCATGATTTTCGTAAAATTCTTGATTATTAAATGGCGGCTTTGCCTCATCTTTATTGCAAGAAAAAATAAAAATAAGGCTAAAAAAAGCAATAAATATTTTTTTCAATTTTTCACTTCAGTTGGTTCTTTGCTATAGACACTTGATTTAACTTAAAGGTTGAATATTAAGTGATAGATTTACACAAAGAATTATTCCGTTAGATTTAAATGAAACAATTTAAAAATCCTTAGGTTAATTTTCTATAAATAATTAGACCCCTTATTTTAAAAAATGATCATCATAATTGGAGCAGGATTGTCGGGTTTGGTAAGCGCTTACCATTTAAAAAAACAAAATATCCCTTTCATAATATTAGAATCACAAGATAGAGTAGGGGGTAGAATTTTTACGAAAATCACCGAAAACAAAGCGCCTATTGAAATGGGCGCCACTTGGTTTGGGCAACAACACCAAAACTTAATAAAACTCTTGAATGAATTGGAAATAGCTGCATTTCCTCAGTTTCAAAGCCAATTTTATTTTTATGATGATCAAAATTCGCCACATCATGGAAAATATGAACTTCCTCCTCAAGAGCCTAGCTATAGAATTGCTGGAGGAAGTATTCATCTAATCAATAGGCTAATAGAAGAAATTGGTAAACAAAATATTTTGACTAACCATAAAGTGAAAGAAGTAAAAAGTGATGATGGAAAACTACTATTAAAAATAGATAGTAAAAAGAGTACTAAAGCAGAGCAGGTCATCATTTCAGTGCCTCCAAAAATATGGGTAAATCAAATCCAATTTGAGCCTGAACTTCCTAAAGAACTCACCGAAATAGCAAAACACACACAAACCTGGATGGAAGATTCCATTAAAGCAGCTGTAGAATTTAAGACTCCTTTTTGGCGAGAAGATCAGCATCCAGCCACTATTATGAGTAATTACGGCCCCTTCGTTGAATGCTACGATCACTCTAATCAGCAAGAAAGTAAATTTGCACTATGTGGATTTTTAAATCCTGCATTTAAAGAGATTGAAAAAGAGGAACGAGAGAGATTAGTCCTTCAACAGTTATCAACAATTTTAGGTGAAAAGGCGCTAGATGCTTTGAGCTACCATGAATACGTCTGGTCAGAAGATGATCTAGTGAAATGGCCGAAAGATATTTTCATGCAACCGCATCAAAATAATGGACACCCTATTTTCAGAAAACCGTCTTTCAATCACCAATTAATCATTTCATCTTCGGAAAGCGCTAGTAGATATCCAGGCTATATGGATGGAGCAGTGGAAGCAGGTGAAAATGCTTTTAAGCAAGTATTTGAGAAAATTCAATCCGAACAAAATCAACAATTAAACTGATATCCATCAGTCTTTTTAACCTTTATGTGTAGTACATTTATGCTCAAAAATAAGATCATGACAGATTTAGAAATAGCCAACAAAAGCAAATTAAAGCCTATACAAGAAATTGCCCAAAAATTGGGAATTGTAGCGGATGACCTTGAAATGTATGGTAAATACAAAGCCAAGCTTCCACTCAATATAATTGATGAAACTAAGATTGATCAAAGCAATTTGATTCTAGTTTCAGCTATTTCCCCCACACCTGGAGGTGAAGGCAAAACAACCATGTCAATCGGTCTTTCAGAAGGCTTAAATCAGTTGGGAAAGAAGACCACAGTGGTTTTACGAGAGCCATCACTTGGGCCTGTTTTTGGTATGAAAGGAGGCGCGACTGGTGGAGGTAATGCGCAGGTTCTTCCTATGGAAGATATTAACCTGCACTTTACTGGAGATTTCTCAGCTATAGAAAAAGCTAATAATTTACTGTCGGCTATAATCGATAACAATCTGCAAAGCAAGACCAATTCTTTGGGAATTGATCCTCGCACAATTGCCTGGAAACGCGTAATGGATTTAAATGATCGTGCCTTGAGAAATATCGTGGTAGGATTGGGTGGAACAACCAATGGAATCCCAAGAGAAACGGGTTTTGATATTACTGCTGCCTCTGAAATTATGGCGATTCTTTGTCTTTCTTCTGATTTAATAGATTTGAAAAACCGTTTAGGAAATATTTTTGTAGGCTATACTTCTGATAAAAAGCCTATTTATGCACGTGATTTAAAAGCAGAAGGCGCTATGACGGCTTTGCTTAAAGATGCCATCAAACCAAATCTCGTTCAAACCATTGAAGGAAATCCGGCTATTATTCATGGAGGACCTTTTGCCAATATTGCACAAGGAACCAATACGGTGATCGCAACCAAAATGGGCATGTCATTATCAGAATATACCGTAACTGAGGCGGGCTTTGGCTTTGATTTGGGCGGTGAAAAATTCTTAGATATCAAATGTCAAAGTGCTAACTTAAAACCAAAAGTGGTGGTGCTGACTACCACAATTCGTGCACTGAAATATCATGGGGGAGCAGAATTGTCAGCCCTGAAAGAGCCCAATGTAGCGCAATTAAAAAATGGATTTCCTAACCTGGAAAAACATATTGAAAATGTGAAGAAATTCGGTATCACTCCGATTATTGCTATCAATAAATTCAATACAGATTCAGAAGAAGAAATTGAAGCTGTTTTAGAATTTGCCCGATATAAAAATATTCAAGCTGCTGTTGCAGATGTTTGGGCAAATGGAGGCCAAGGCGCCTTAGATTTGGCCCAATTAGTAATTGATTCCGTTAATGCCGAGCTTTCAGACTTCAAACCATTATACGATTGGAACCGCCCGGTTTTGGATAAAATAAGCAAAATAGCTCAGGAAATTTATGGAGCTACAAGAGTTGAATATGCAGCCAAAGCAATGACAGATTTACGAAGAATTGAAAACTTAGGATTGAGCAATCTTCCGATTTGCATGGCTAAAACCGAAAAATCCCTTTCCGATAATCCAAAGTTATTAGGAAGGCCAAAAGATTTCGTCATCACAGTAAGAGAAATAGAAATTGCAGCTGGCGCGGGATTTATCATCCCTATAACCGGCACCATTATGCGAATGCCTGGCTTGCCAGCACATCCAGCATCCGAGCAAATTGATGTGAATGAGGAGGGTAGGATTACGGGGTTATTTTAGGTAGAGACGCAATGCATTGCGTCTCTACCTAAAACAACCCACCAAAATCAACCTCATTTCGGAATGATCTGGAAATCGTCAACCACTCTTCGCCAATTTTTACCTTATCTTTCTGATAAGCAGATATTTTATCTTGATTGACAATAAAAGAGCGGTGGATTTGAGTGAAATTTTCAGGTAATTGGTCCAGAATGGATTTCAATGTCATTTTACTGATTAACGGCTTCTCATTTTCCAAAATAAACCTTAGGTAATCACCTTTAGCTTCTACATATAAAATTTCATCTAATAGGACTTTTTGCTGTTGACGATCTATTGAAATAAATATATGATTTATTTTTTGAGCAGTTTCAGTTGCTTTTGTGTCCAACTCATTGACTGATTTCAAAAAGCGCTCGAAAGAAATCGGCTTAAGCAGATAATCCAGTGCTTTTACTTCAAACGCCTCCACAGCATATTTTCTATGCGCTGTTATGAAAATTACTTTTGGTTGAACATTGTAGCTTTTTATAAAAGTCAGTCCGTCCAGGCCAGGCATTTCGATATCGATAAATAATAAATCAACCGAATTTTTCTGTAGAAAATCCCGCACTTCCCAAGCATTGCTGAAAACTCCTTTCAATTCCAGAAAGGGAACTTTAGCCACATAATCGCTGATCAATTCTCGCGCTAAAGGCTCATCATCCGCTATGATACATTTCCACTTTTTCATCTTGCAGGAATTGTAATTTCAATTTTAAAGATGCCATTTTCCACATCCTTTTTCAATTCGTAATCTTCTTTATAAATATAGGACAATTGACTTTCAATATTTTTGAGTCCTATGGCTTTTGGATTCTTTTCACTATGGATAAAATTATTAGAAAATAAAATTTCCAATTTATCATTTATTGCATGGAGTGAATAATTGATGAATAATTTTTCAGTATTGTTTTTGCCTCCATGTTTAAAGCAATTTTCCATTAAAGTAATCAATATTAAAGGCGGAATTTTAATGATTTCAGGATTTTGAACTTGAATGCTTTTTTCAATTACCAATCTATCGCCAAAGCGAAAACTTTCCACATAAATGTAATCTTCCAAAGTTTTGATTTCATCGGATAACTTGATAAGATCTTTTTTGCTGTTTTCTAATATATATTCAAGCAAGGCACTGAGGCGTAAGATCAATTCAGGAGCCTTGTCAGATTTTTTTAAAGAGAGTGCATATAAATTATTCATAGTATTGAATAAGAAATGCGGGTTTAGCTGACTTTTCAAAAACCGAAGCTCTGCTTCTGCCATATTTTTGATTGCCTCATTCTTCTCATTTTCGGTTTTTCTCCATTTTTCTATGCTATTGATGGCTACAAAAAGAAATACTATTAAAAATAATACGGTATTCAGAATAGCCAGATCCCGAGTGGCGGGTGGCATCAAATTATACTGAAGATCCGCTATCAAGATGAAAACTAGAGTGTTAATAAGCAATGTTAAGAAAATGGCTGAGATAATAAGATAGAAGACGTAAACTACAAACCTTCCTTTTTTACCCTTCAATAAATAGGTAGGAATTAAATAATTGGAGATTAAATAAGCGGAAACTATAGTGATGGGCAAATAAATTATGGCTAGTAGTAATGCCTCTTTCCAATTGTTATCATAACTAAGCAGAAAAGCGCAGAGCACAAATGATAGGAGCCAAAAAAGAATATGATAGAAATAATTTTGCTTCATGAGAAGGTAAATTTAATCAAGTTCAGATAAGAAGCATTTATTATCGACCAAATACTGCTTTAAGTAGGCAGAATGCAAAATATACCTTCCAATACTGCATTTATGTTTTCTACCTTTAGAAAAATGTCAGTTATCGATATTTAAAAAATGTAAACGGAAAAGGTTATAGCATTGTACATCACCAAAAAACAAAAATTATGAACATTATTGAAATTCATGTTGAGGGAGGGATCTTATTTATGGGGATATTATTCTTTCTATTAGTTGGGGTAATTGCTACTTCCGTTTTAGTAATTAAAAATAAGGCGGATCAACCAAAAGCTAAAAAATGGCTGAAAATTTCGCAAGAGATTGCACTATTTGCTTTAGTATTCGGCATTTTAGGTCAATTAGTAGGCTTGGTAGGTGCTTTCCAAGCTATTGAACAAGTTGGAGAGGTTTCCCAAGCGCTCCTAGCAGGTGGGTTGAAGGTATCCTCTTATACCACTCTGTATGGGTTCTTTATTTTTCTTCTGGCCAAAATATTCAAAATTGGCTTTCAATTCTCTCAAAAATAAGGTGTATTCATAGTGGTCAGATTTGGCATCTCTAATGATGTCATTTCTGATCATTTTGGTAAACTTCAGACATCCTAATTAATACATTATATCAAAGAAATAATTATTCAAATATCTTTATAATCAAGAGAACTTATGAGATTTATAGAAATCATACTATTATTAATTGTAACCGTTTTTCCATTTTACATTTCAACAAAAAACTACTCACTTAATAAGAAAAGTGCTTTAGTATTTATCGGAATTGTATTTCTTATTCATCTGATTTTCGAAGGATTCAGATGGCAAATGATTCCCTCCTATTTACTTATCCTAATCCTAACTTGGTGCATTTTTAAAGAGTATTCCTTTTTCAAAGGAGGATTGTTTAGAAAAATAATAACCGGAATTGGGTTCGCAATTTTGATAATTTTTGCTTGGGTTTTGCCTTATATTCTACCAGTATTTGATTTGCCAACGCCATCAGGAAAATATAAAGTCGGTGCTCAAGATGTTCATTTAATTACAGATGAGGAGGAAACCATTACATCAGAAGCAGGAGATAAAAGGGAGCTGATGGTTAAAGTTTGGTATCCCGCGAAAATCAATAATGAAGAAAAGGAAGTTTACCTGAATGAAGCTGAAAGAGTTGGATTTGCTTCTAAATATGGACTACCTAATTCGATTTTTAATTACTTAGATCACATAGAAACCCATACTTTTATCAAACCGGAGATGGCAGAAGGTAAATTTCCTGTTCTTATTTTTTCTCATGGTCATCAATCTAATGCTACCGGATACTATGCAATATTAGAGGAAATAGTAAGTCATGGCTATATTGTATTGAATATTAATCATACTTATGAAAGTGTGGGTTCGCTTTTTCCTGAAGGAGAGATTAAATTGTACAGTAAGGAATTTGAAAAAAGGCAGATGACTGAGGAAATGGCAGCAATGACTTGGTCAGCAACGCAGGAACTGGAAAAAGCCAAAACCAATGAAGAAGAGTATGCCGCTGTTAAGGATCTCATTCGAGATTATGTAGCCGGAGATATCGGATTGCGCTGGAGCAATGATATTTCTATGGTCATCGATGCTTTAGAAAAAGGAGATACTTTTTCATTCTTTGCAAAACACATTAATACTTCAAAAATTGGGGTGTTCGGACATTCGCAAGGCGCTACAGCAGCAGGTCAGGCTTTATTGGATGATAAAAGAATAAAAGCAGGAATAAGTATTGATGGTATTCTTTGGGGCTCCATGATTGATACTACTTTGACAAAACCCTTTGCTATACTTTCTGCAGATTGGGATTATAACGCTTATCAACCTGATTTAAATAAACACATTTTTCGAAATGGTACTGCTAATGATTTCTATCAAGCTAAAATTTTAAATGCTGGTCATTCCAACTTTATGGATATTCCCTACAAGATTAGAATACCAGTTATCAACGAGGCAGGATCCATCAAACCTGAGAAAGCATCTAAAATAACCTCAGTGGTGGTCTTGCAGTTTTTTGATAAATATTTAATGGATAAAAATGTTGATTTGATGACGCTAAAAAAGGAATACTCTGAGCTTGAATTGATTAAAGTAAACTAATAGGGTAATTGGTCTATACTGTTGGTATTTTTCAAGCTATTGAACAAGTGGGAGAGGTTTCTCAGGCGCTTTTGGCAGGGGGTTTAAAAGTTTCATCTTATACCACGCTCTACGGATTTTTTATTTTTCTGCTGGCAAAGCTTTTCAAAATTGTCTACCAGTTCGCTCAAAAATAGCCGTTTCCATAATAAATTGGTTGTATGTTAACCTAGTCTCATGAGTTAATTTCAATCTTTTGGAAACTTTAGCACACATTCAACTATGTGTGCTTTTTTTATGTGCTAAAATTCTTTTAATATACACTGCAGCTGTTTAAAAAAACTTCTATAAGTTTGTTGAACTATTTAATTAAGCTAAACTGAAATGAAAAAGTCTTTATTAATTATCGGTGTTTTATTGTTGGCACTAAATCTCAAGGCTCAGGACGAAAACAATTACTATGATGTAGATGACCGCCCGAGGTTCTATTTTGGACTTGGAACAGGCATTAATACATTTACCGGTTTAGCAGGAATATCCGGTAATTACATTTTAGATAAAACCCTTTTTGTGCAAGGCGGACTTGGACTAAGCTCATGGGGTATCAGGTCTTCAATCGGGCTTCGTTATGACCATTCTTATACCAATGGTTTTACACTAGGGGTCAATCTAGTAAGGTCTTCAGGCATTGGTGATATAGTAATGACCTTTGACTCGGGCAATGGTTCACCTAATGAAGTGAATATGCGATTTGACGCTGCCAGCACACTTAACTTTAAAGCTGGTTATAATTGGTGGTTTGGTAAACACAACACTTTCAATATGAACATTGGATATGCTTTACCATTTAAGAACCAACCTTGGGCAGTAAAAGACGGATCGACTTTATCGCAATTTGAACAACAAGTATTGCAATTAGTTGCACCAGGAGGGATTATATTGGAGATGGGTATTACTTTTGGAATCCAATGATAACTTAAGCCTGACCTTCTTACCACTAAAATAAAAAGGAATTACTCAAAAGCGCAGGTTCAATTCCCAATAGTTTTTCATCTTTTGGGAGTAGGCTTTTTTTGAATTACTCTTACTAACTATCTGGCTCATTATTTTACTTATTTTTAAATAAATCATTTATATTTAAGGGATTATCAACCTTTAAATTACCAAAATGCGAATTTTATTAGTTGTAGCGTTCTGCTTATCTACCAGCGCGCTTATTGCGCAAGACCAAAAAATCCAAGTTGAATATTATGAGCTAGCGAATGGGCTGAAAGTTTATTTAAATGAAGATAAAAATGCTAGTAATGTTTATGGAGCTGTTTGGGTAAATGCTGGGGGAAAAAATGATCCGGCAGATGCAACAGGCATAGCCCATTATCTTGAACATATGTTGTTTAAAGGGACAGATCAACTGGGCACACAAAATTACGGCTCGGAAAAACCACATCTGGATTCTATCAAAATTCTTTATGACCAATTAGCAGTTGCGGAAGCCAAAGAATCCAAACTGAAAATTCAGAATTTGATTAATGAACAGACCTTAAAAGCATCTAAATACGCAATACCAAATGAATTTGATCGACTGGTGAAATCAATTGGAGGAACTAGTGTAAATGCTGGGACCAATTTCGACTATACTTATTATTATAACTTTTTTCCGGCCAACCAAATGTCCAAATGGTTAGACATCTATGCTCATCGCTTCCAAAATCCTGTTTTCCGCTTATTTCAAAGTGAATTGGAAGCGGTATATGAAGAAAAAAATAGAGCACAGGATGATCTACAACGCAGGGTTTTCGAAAAATTTGATGAGTTTATGTATGGTGACCATCCATACAGTACGCAAACAGTATTAGGTAGTGTTGAGCACTTAAAAAACCCTTCCTTAACGAAAATGTATCAATATTTTCAAGATTATTATGTTGCCAATAATATGGCTTTAGTGCTTTGTGGAAACTTCAAAAGCTCGGAAATTAAACCGCTAATTGAACAGTCTTTTGGCGCACTTAAAAGTGGCAAAGTTCCTGAATTTCCAGAATTTGAGCGTAGTAGTTTCAAAGGGAGAGAAGTAGAAAAAGTGAGAATCACACCTATTAAAGCTGGATTTATGGGCTATAAATTAGTACCTGTCACTCATCCTGACAGGCCAGCATTGGAATTAATAGGTAGCATGATGAATAATAGTAGCCAAACGGGCTTTATAGATAAGTGGAATTTAAATAATGAGGTGTTATACGCTGGTGCTAATCAAAGCTTCTTAGAAGAAGATGGTTCTACCTTTATTTTTTATGTGCCCAAAATTTTTGGTGGAAGCCTCAAAAAATTTGAAGAAAAGGTAAAAAATTCTTTTCAGGATATTGCGGACGGCAATTTTAGTGATGAATATTTTGAATCGATCAAGTATGGCATTTATAAAAACTTTGAATTATCACTCGAACAATTAAGTGCACGTGGTCGCTATTTAGGCTTAAGCTTTATCTATGACACAAGCTATGAGGATTTCCTTGATTTTCCTGAGAAGATCAATCAGCTGACCAAAGAAGATGTTCAAAAGGCAGCCCAAAAATATTATGGGGACAATTACTTTACCCTACAGTCGAGAACAGGATTTCCTAAAAAAACAAAGCTGGATAAGCCATCATTTAAACCAATCTCTGCTAGAACGGAAGAGCAATCAGTTTATGCAAAAAGCTTTAATAAATTACCGGAAAATCCTATTAGCCCCAACTTTATAGATGTGGAGAAAGATTTCAGTATTGTGGATGGATATATTTATAATAGCTGGAATCAGTTAAATGATGTGTTTACGCTTAAGCTCATCATTGCAGGTGGCTTCAGTAAAGATTCGCAGTATGGCTTGTTAGCAGATGCTTTAAATAATTCCGGAACGTCAAATTTATCAGCGGAAGAAATAAAGTCGAAATTCTCAAATCTAGGAGCCAATTATAGTTTTACTGTGGACTATAATTCATTTGATATTTCATTGACTGGGCTTAATGAAAAATTTGATGAAACCGTTGAATTATTGTTGCTCTTACTTAATGAATTTAACCCTACCGAAAAAACCGCCAACCTCCTATACAATCAGAGAAAAACTGAAAATAAACTGGATATGAATAACCCAGCTACAGGAGGTCGAATATTATACCTTTATGGTCTTTATGGTGATAAGTCATCTTACAAATCGCGTATTTCCGAAAAAGAATTGAAAAGACTTGATCCTCAGATGCTAAATGAAAAATTATCAACGCTTTTAAAAAACGGCTTTTCTTCCATTCATCATGTGGGGAATAAAAATGATGCAGAATTATCAGCATTGCTTTCCGAAAATTCAATATTTAAGAAAAATAGTGTAGATCAATATGAATTCTTAGAAGCACAAGATGTAGCAGAAACCACCTTCTATGTTTTAAATGACAAAAAAGCAGTGCAAGGCTATGTTTATTATATTGTGAATGGGGAGCCTTTGAACTATGTAGATGATTATAAAAAAGAGGCTTTTAATGCTTACTATACGAATAGCCTATCGGGTCTATTATTCCAGGAGGTTCGAGAGTTTCGATCGCTGGCTTATTCTGTTGCAGGTAATTATATAGATCCTATTTTTGATCCAAATAAAAGAGGAAGGTTAGTGCTTTTTACCGGTTCTCAAGCAGATAAGACTACAGATGCCGTAGGGGTTGTGATGAACCTAATCCAAGATATGCCAAAATATGAACAGAGGTTAGCTTCTATTAAAGACGGCTTGATTTTAGAGTCTAGTTCGAGCAAAGCAGATTTTCGAAATATAACAAGGACTGCGGAGACATTTTTGAAAACCGGCTATAAAGAGGATCCTAATAAAATTAATTATGACAAATACCCTGGATTGGAATTTGAGGATATTTCCTCTTTTTATGAAAAAAACATAAAAAACAAACCTGTAATAGTTACCATTTATGGTGACGCCTCGCGCATTGATCTTGAAAAATTGAAAACGCTCGGTAAAGTGGTGGAGCTCGAAATGGATGATGTTTTCGTGGAATAAGTGAGCTTAATTAAAACGTGAGCTGAGGGAAAAGTTCAAGTCAGCTATATTATAAAAATTGTGTATCTTGATTGCATAAAAGATCAAAATCAAATAATATGAGCATGAAATTCTTTTCCACAGCTATCATTCTTTTTCTAATTATAACAGGCTGTACAGATCAAAAACCAGAGTCATCGACAAAATATGTAGCCATTGAAGGTATAGACTCCACCAGAAATCCAGGGGATAATTTTTTCCAATATGTAAATGGAATCTGGTATGATTCTGTCTCCATTCCGGAAACACAGGCGGGAGTAGGTGCTTATCGCTTTATGAATTATCCCCAAAGGTTGCGCCTTCAAAATTTATTGGACAGCGTCTCACAATTAGATAATGCAAAAGGAAGCATAGAGCAGAAAGTAGGCGATTTTTATGCTTCTGGAATGGATACTGTAACCATTAATAAAAAAGGACATCAACCTATTGAACCCATACTTACTAAAATTGAAGCTATAAAAGATGTTCCTGCTTTGATGAGCTATGTAGCTTCGCAAGCAAAGCATCAAAATAATTCAATCATAGGTTTTTATGTAGGGCCAGATGATAAAAACAGTAAAATTAATATTGCTCATGCTTATCAAACAGGAATAGGATTGCCTAATAGAGATTATTATTTCGAAGACAATTCCTCTACCGCAGGAATACAAAAAGCATATAAAAAATATTTGACTACACTTTTTGAATTGAGCGGAACGGATACTGAACAAGCAGAGAAAAATGCTGAAACCATTTATGAAATAGAGAAGCAATTAGCAGAATCGCATAGAACTCGAGTAGAACTAAGAGATGTGAAAGCCAACTACAATAAATTTTCCGTGGAAGATTTGAATGAAATGCATCCCAATATAGCGTGGAGTAGATTACTAGGTGAAATGGGAGCCGAGACGGATTCTGTAGATGTAGGTCAACCCGATTATTATGAAAAATTGAATGAACTCTTAACCAGCATTCCCCTTGAAGATTGGAAGCTTTATCTGAAGGCCACCACTTTACGGAACTATGCTGACAACTTGAGCAAAGATTTTGTGGATGCTGAATTTGCCTATACTAAAGTGATCTCTGGTCAGTCTGTACAAAAAACAAGAGGTGAAAAAATGGCCAGCGCTGTCGATAATATGTTGGGCGAAGCATTAGGGCAATTATATGTGAAAAAATACTTTCCTGAATCCGCTAAAGTGCGGATGTTGGATTTGCTAGATAATGCACAAAAGGCTTATGCGAACCGAATTGATCAACTGGAATGGATGACAGACAGTACAAAAGTGAAGGCAAAAGAAAAATTATTCTCTATCACTAAAAAGATTGGCTATCCAGATGAGTGGAAAGATTATAGTAATGTGGAAGTCGTGCCCAATGACTATTTCGCTAACATCCTTTCTACCTCAAAAGCTCAATATGATTATAATTTAGCTAAGCTTAACCAGCCGGTCAATAAAAAAGAATGGTACACTACACCTTCAACTGTAACGGCCTATTATAATCCTTCTGCCAATGAAATTGTATTTCCGGCCGGAATTTTACAACCTCCTTATTTTGATTATGAAGCCGATGATGCGCTTAATTATGGGGGAATTGGTATGGTGATTGGCCATGAACTTACCCATTCATTTGACGATCAAGGAGCACAATTTGATAAGGACGGAAATGTGAATAACTGGTGGACTAAAGCCGATTATGAAGAATTTAATGCAAGGACTCAAGCTGTGGTAGATCTCTACAGCACTTTCACTGTTTTGGATACTTTGCACATTAATGGTGCCATGACCGTAGGCGAGAACACTGCGGATCTGAGTGGCTTAGCGGTGGCTTATGATGCTTTTAAAATGACGGAGCAAGGGCAGGACACTGCAAAAATAGACGGCTTTACCCCAGATCAGCGATTCTTCATGTCATTGGCCAGAATCTGGAGGGTCAAAATGAAAGAGGAATATCTTCGCTTGTGGATCAAAACCAATTCGCATTCACCCCCAATGTGGCGTGTTAACGGTCCGCTTATGAATACTCCTGGGTTTTATGAGGCCTTTGAGATTCAACCAGAAGATAAAATGTATTTACCTGAAGAGGAAAGAGTAGCCGTTTGGTAAAATAAATTAAAAGGTGCAAAATTCATTTACTTGATTTGCGCCTTTTATTGATCCTTTCTTTTCAAGTAACTGCAGTCTTTCCAACCATAGGTTGGTCAGCCTTTGGCTGAGAACTGAACTTCAAAGGAGAAAACAAAATGGTTCTGTGCTAAAGGATATGAGCCTGGGTTAAACAGCCTTTGGCTGTTCTTTTGTTTTCTTTTGATTCTTTTGCGGTTAAATTTCCAGCTTTAGCTGGTTTTTAGTCTTTTTATTAAGCAAATCAACAAAATGGCAAATGTTGAAGATTTTATAAACCAACTAGAAAATGAGCAAAGAGAGATTATGCTATATTTTCATGAACTACTGGCACACCAATTAGAACTAGAAGGCAAAATCAGGTTTAAAATTCCATTTTATTATTATAAATCATGGATTTGCTATTTAAATCCAATTAAAAATGATGCTGTAGAACTCGCTTTTTTATTGGGTAAAGAATTGTCAAACGATCAAGGTCTTTTGGAAGCAAAAGGCAGAAAGCAGGTAGCCGGAATCACTTTTTCAAGAGTAGAGGAAATTCCTAAAGATGCGGTTTATGAAATTATTCAGGAAGCACTGATGCTTGATGAAATGAAATATAATCAACGAAAGCGTAAATCCACATAGCCTTTTGTAAAGAGATGCAACAAAAGCCTTATCTTATGCATCTAATGATTATTATACTAAAGTATTAGCATTCGTTTTTCAATCTGGCTCTAATACCTTTAGTCCATACACTAAATGAAATAAAATGAATCATATCAGTAAGGAGTTAAAGAGTACAGCAAGGCTTGCTGGTATATGGTATTTATTACTGGCCGTTTCAGGTGTCCTAGGATTTCTGGTGTTTCATTCGCAGGTTTTCAATGCAGATCCGCAAGTAACATTAACCAATTTAATTGAGGCAGAACCAACAGCCCGTATTCGCTTAATATTGGAATTTGTAATTATTATTTCTCAAGCACTTACAGCCATTTGGTTTTATAAACTCTTCAGAAAGATCAGTAATACAGCTGCATTAGCGACTGCAATTTGGGGAACAGTAAATGCGGTAGTCATTATGATCAGCGCAATATCAATGGCTTCGGCTATTGCAGTAGCTTCTTCAGAACACGCTATAGAAGATAAAGTAATTCTAATTGAGCTTCTTAATCAACTGATTTCAAATTCGTGGGCAGTAGGAGGTCTTTTCTTTGGTCTTTGGCTAATTCCCTTAGGTTATATCATTAGCAGTTCGCAAAGAATGCCGATTTGGTTAGGAAGGATATTGATAATTGGTGGAATTGGTTATATAGTCAGTACATTGCTCAATTATGCAGGTGTAAATGCATCTTGGCTAGATTTTTTGACGATACCGGCTAGCATTGGTGAATTCTGGATGATAGGATATCTTTTAATATTCGGAATCAGACCAGAACCTGAAGAAAATGATTTGTGAGTTAGCCATCGAATCAATCCAAAGATAAAAATCTATTTTTCTACTGTACTTCGTAAATTCTTAATAATTTGACTGTAGCGCTCAAATCAGCATTGCAAAAACTAATTTTATTTATCTGTGTTCCTACAGCATGAGACAAGGCACTTATTTATTTCATACTTTCTTAGTGATATCAATTTTTATGATCTTCGCTTGCGAAAATTCAACAGATGATATTGACTTTGATGAAATCGGTATTAATGATTCAGAGACAGAAGAAACAGATCTTCAATATTTAGCTTTGGGAGATTCCTATACCATTGGACAGGGAGTGTCTGAGAGCGAACGTTGGCCGGTGCAATTAAGCCAGCGGATTGAACAAGAGATCGCACTGAGCGTGGAAGTTGAAATAATTGCCCAAACGGGTTGGACTACCAGTAACCTATTAAGTGCCATCAATTCTTATGATATAGATACAGGAGAATATAATTTAGTATCGCTTTTAATTGGCGTGAATAATCAATTCCAGGGCAAGCCTTTTTCACTATATGAAACTGAATTTGATTCACTTCTTCATGTCGCAATTGAAATTGCAGGAGAAAAGGGAAAAGTTTTTGTAGTATCTATTCCGGATTATGGGGTAACGCCTTTTGGAAGCTCCAATAGTGAAAAAATAGCCAGAGAAATTGATGAATATAATGAGTATGCTAAATCAGTCTGTAATGATGCTGGCATTCCATTTATTGATATTACTTCTATATCCCGAGAGCTAGGTTCTTCTACCGGTGCTTTGGCTAGCGATAATTTACATCCCAGCGGTTATCAATATTCACTCTGGACAGATAGAATTTTACAAAAAGTACTGGAATTAATAGAAGAATGAAGTCATCTTCATAGCCATTTAATCCTCCTCAATTATCTCTTTCACCCGCCCCACTTCACCAGTCTCCAACATTACTTTTATACCATGTGGATGGAATGCAGATTTGGTCAGAATTTTCTTCACAAAACCATTGGTCAGATCACCGCTTCTTTGATCTTGTTTTTGGACAATCTCTACTTCTTGGCCGATCTTAATATTGTTTCTGTTTTTTCCTTCTGGCATATACTTAGGTTTTATTAAGTGCAATTTAAAGGATTTTAAGCTAAATGGTATAATTGTTTGAAATGGATCCAAGCGGACGGATACTTTTGCTTAATTGATGCATTTGGTAAAAGGATTTTTTAATCATCTTACCAACATTACAAACCCCTGAATTTTAAAATCTTATAAACAAAAATGCTATCTTCATAAATAAGTAATTTGTTTTTGCTCAAAAACTAAATACCTGTATCATATGAAAGCCATTTTTTGTTCTTATTACGCCTCTCCAGAAAAACTCGAGATCAAGGAGGTGCCAACTCCCATTCCAGCAAAGCATGAAGTAATGGTAAAAATACATGCTACCGCTATTAATGATTATGACTGGGGCATGGTGAGAGGCAAACCCTATTTGTACCGATTAATATTTGGTATAAGAAAACCTAAGCGTCCTATTGCCGGTATGGAACTATCAGGCGTAATTGAAGATATCGGAGAAGGCGTTACGCAATTCAAAAAAGGCGACTCCGTTTATGGAGACATTTCTGAATATGGTTTCGGAAGCTTTGCAGAATACATTGCCATCAATAAAAAAGCCGTGGTTTTAAAACCAGAGGAAATGAGTTTTGAAGAAGCAACTGCTATTCCACATGCTGCGTTACTAGCGCATCAAGGATTAGTAGAGAAAGGGAAAATTCAAAAAGGACAGAAAATTCTAATCAATGGAGCCGGTGGTGGAGTAGGTACATTTGCCTTGCAAATTGCTAAAATGTATGATGCAAAAGTAACGGGTGTTGACACTGGCGATAAGCTCCAAAATATGAAAGCCATCGGTTATGATGAGGTCATTGACTATAAAAAAGAGAATTTCACAAAAAGGGGCGAACACTATGATTTGATTCTGGATGCGAAGACTTCTCAGCCTACCTGGGCATATTTGAAGGCCTTGAAACCTAAAGGGAAATATGTAACAGTTGGCGGTACGGCTGGTAATTTAATTCTGTTTGGCTTAACCAGCGGATTAATCTCTATTATAAGCGGAAAGAAATTTCAGCTTTTGGCATTACAACCAAATCAGGGACTTGATGTCATCAATGAATTGTTTGCGGAAGGTAAAATTAAACCCGTTATCGATGGCCCCTACGCCTTTCATGAAATCCCACGATTGATTCAATATTTTGGTGAAGGAAAGCATACAGGAAAAGTGGTGATCAAGCTTTAAAAACTTCTATCATCATCAAAGTACTCTTGTTAAATGCCTCAAAATCTCCTAATAAGATTAAGTTAGCTCGGTGCGAGCGGGCTGGATGACAAAATAGCGGGCCAGCGATGGGTATAGCGTAGAAGCTTTATTTTGTCTTGACTTTTTGTTTCTTTCTTGTCAAGAAAAAAGAAAGTAAGAGGAAATTTAGAAGTGAAATACTTAAACGTTATAAGAAACCCCGCTTTTTAAAAAAATTATTCACAATTTTATAACTTACTTCCGTAACAAGCCAATTCTAAATTTAGAAAAAACATTAAGCCACAATGCCATGGAAAACACACCTCAATATTTTAAAGTTGAAATTGAAAACAAAGTAGCAAGTGTAGCCTTTAATCGACCAGAAAAATCCAATGCGCTTCATATGCCGGCCTGGACAGAGATGAAGGAACTCTTTAATACACTTTCCGAAACGGCTGAAGTTAGAGCCATTGTGCTTAGCGGAGAAGGTAAAAACTTCTGTGCAGGCATCGATTTAGAATTGCTGATGTCGGTGAGTCAATATCAAAAAATTGAATGTGCCGGAAGAAGAAGTGAAGAAATAAGAAAGCTAGTATTAACACTTCAGGAAGCCGTTAATGCCATTGAAAAATGCAAGAAACCCGTATTGGCAGCAGTGCATGGCGGATGCATAGGTGGAGGAGTAGATATCATAGCCGCTTGTGATATGCGCTATTGCAGTGATGATGCCTATTTCACCATTAAGGAAATCGATTTAGGAATGGTAGCGGATTTGGGAACTTTGCAACGCCTACCCAAATTAATTTCTCCGGGCATGGTTGCTGAAATGGCCTATACCGGCAGAAAAGTCTCTGGTAAAGAAGCTAAAGAAATTGGGTTAGTCAATCAATCTTTACCTTCAAGAGATGAATTGATGGAAAGCACCCTAAAACTGGCCACTACTATAGCTTCAAAATCGCCCTTGTCCATTCGAGGTACCAAAGAAGTGCTAAAATACAGCCGAGATCATTCAGTGGAAGATTCGCTAAATTATATGGCCACCTGGAATGCCGCTATGTTACTTTCTGATGATTTGAGCGAAGCCTTCAAAGCGACTATGGAAAAAAGGAGTCCAAAGTTTAAGGATTAGGGGTAAGTTTTTAAGGCCAAAATTGTGGAAATGAATAATTAAAAGGAAGAAAAAACACTGAAAGAATACATCTCAGGGTATGACAAAAATATACAAGATCTTGCTTTGTACTTAAGAGATTTTGTAGCAAAAAAGCACCCTAAAGCAAATCAACTGATTTATGACGTATACAATGCTGTCTCGATTGTATTTTCTTTTAGTGAAAAACTACAGGATGCCTTTTGTCATATTGCCTTATACAAGAAACATGTGAATTTCGGATTTAACAGGGGCGCTGAAATAGAAAAGCCTGAATTGAAACTGGAAGGGACCGGAAAACTAATTAGACATTATAAAGTGTATGATCTGCAAAATGTTCCTGAAGATAAACTTTCCCTCCTTCTAAATAAGGCCAGCGATATATCGCTATTAAATAACCCGAGTTTAAAAAGAGCGACAATTGAAGGCAAAATATTCATTAAACCAACATCGGGTAAAAAGCCAAGACCTTAACAAAGCACCAGGTCTTTTTGCTATTACTGCCTATTTACTTCAAAGCTTCACAATTATTGCTACTAAATTCCGGATTTATAATGAGAGATTCGCACGCGTTTTGCTTCGCAAGCGCGCGAGGCGTATAATTTCCTGACCTTATGTAATACGAGTAAAGTAATGTACTTTTACTGACAACTGAAGTAATTCTGTTAGCTTGCCTGTGAAAAAATTAGAAGACTGAAAATTAATTACAGCTTCGACCAGCAACCCTTAAAAAATGAAAAATACTACAAATAAAAAAGAATTAGAAAAGTCTGAAAAGCGGAGAACTTTAGAGAGAATTGACGGAAAGTATATCTGGCGTGAATTTGTTAGTGTTTTAATCTTTGAAAAAGGAGTGCTATTTACCATCAAGGAACTATTTTTAAGACCAGGTGATACCATTAGAGAATTCCTACATTACGATAGAAGCAAACTGGTAAAGCCCATTGCTTTTTTAATTTTCAGTTCATTAGTCTTAATCATAATTCACAATATTTTAGGTCTCAATACTGATACGGCACCACAACATTTTGATAGTAATGGAGCAATGATAGCTTTGGAATGGGTTGAAGATAATTATGAGATTGTTATTATTTTATCGGGAATTTTTATTGGATTATGGACCAGTTTATTTTTTATAAAATCAAGTTTTAATATTTACGAGATATTCATTTTGGTTTTTTTTACAACTGGAATTGTAAGCTTGATTTGCAGTTTTTTTAAAATTGTGGAAAGTATTACTGGTTTCGAAAGCTCCTATTTGTCATTGATTATTCCACTGTTTTATTCAACTTGGGCTATTGGAAACTTCTTTAACAAAAATAAATTTCTGAGTTATTTTAAAGGCTTTCTTGCTTATCTTTTTGGAATTTCAACGAGCCCAATCATTATAACTTTAATTGCCCTTTTAATTGATGTGTTTAGTAATAGCAATTAGTGAAGGCGATAAAAAGTATGGATTTAGATCCCTTTCTCCTCCTCCTTACAAACGAGGACAAGGAGATCTGAATTATGAATTCCCTTGTTGGCGCACGCATTTCGCATGTGTCCTTACCACCCCCGACAAAATAGTCATATCTTTACAGCAGCGTACAAAATCTCTTAAAAACCACAACTAATGGAATCTGAAAAGAAGATATTGTCTTTTTTAAAACCTGATTTGGTTGAAAAGATACTGCAAGAATCAACTGTCCAAGAATTTCCCAAAGGAACCGAAATTTTAAGAGCACAGCAATATGTAAAAGTCTTACCCATTGTCTTGGATGGTTTAGTGAAAGTGTATTCAAAATTTGAAGAGAAGGAGTTACTACTGTACTATATAGAACCAGCTCAAAGTTGTGTGATGACGTTCAATGCGGCATTAAAAAACAGCCCAAGTAAAGTCTTTGCCACAACGGAAACCGATTCAAAAATCATTTTAATTCCCGTAAAGCTATTACCCGTATGGTTGCAAGAATACCCGGATTTTAATGAACTCTTTTATACTCAATATAACCTCAGATATTCAGAATTACTGGAAACTATAAGCCATTTACTATTAGACAAAATGGATAAGCGCCTTTATGATTATCTGAAAAAGAAATCCGCCCTGACCAGTACTAATTCCATTAAAATGAGCCATAGCCAGATTGCGAACGAATTAGGAACAGCTCGTGAAGTGATCACCCGAGTGCTGAAAAAGCTTGAAAATGAAGGGAAAGTGGTACAAAAGGCTGGGGAAATAAAAATTGTTGGCGAGTGGTGACCGCAGTCACTGTACAGCAAATTCGCATCCCATATCTTTATACTAACGTAAAGCAAAACAATTTAAATTTTAAGAAGATGAAAAAAAATATGGGATCAGCAGACAGAATTATTAGAGTAATAGTCGCTGCAATAGTAGGAGTTCTTTATTTCACAGGAATCATTTCAGGAACAGTTGGCATAGTGCTTTTAGTACTAGCAGGAGTATTTGTTTTAACCAGCCTGATAAGCTTTTGCCCTCTTTACGCACCTTTCGGGATTTCAAGTTGTCCTATGAAAGAAAGTAAATAAGAAAACTTGATAAATTGAATAAGAGCATTAGCGGTTAAGGTGATCAATCACTTCCTTCTTTTGGTTTAAGTGGGAGTGCATAAATTTCTTTAAAAATCGCTTTTGCTTTTTTTATGCTTCCTCCAATGATGGCTCATTGAGAGAAGATTCCGCACATAACGCAAGTGTCCACTTGTGCTAGTTGGATTAAATTCTCATTACAAGAGTTCCATTTTAGAACTGTTTCCATATATTTGCTGCCTTAATAATAAACCAGAGATTTATCCCAAACACAAAAAATGAAGTTTATAAAGCCTAGTGAAATTTCCAGTAAGATTATGACTCTTATTGAGGAAAGCGATGAATTTGTAATTCTTGTTTCTCCATATGTAAAAATCTCAAAGTGGTATAAACTAATTAAAAAACTTGAAAATTTAGATTCAAGAAATATTCCAGTTGAATTTATTATCAGAGATGATCAAACTAACCAAAGATCGTTTCAAGAACTTAACGATTTAGGCATAAGGTATACTGCTATTAAGGATTTGCATTGCAAATTATATATCAATGAGAAATATGCTATTGTCTCATCAATGAATTTGCTGCTCAGCTCAGAAATTAATTCATTAGAGCTCGCATATCAAACAGAAAATGAAAGTGAATATCAAGAGTTAAAGGAGTTTTGTGAAAGGTACTTGTCAATTGACTTTGATAAACCTAAAGTTCAAAATGAAACTTTTACTATGGATTGGAGAGACCATGTGTGCAATTCTCTAAGAGAAAATGCAGGGATAAATGTTAAGGCCACACAGGATAATAAGGCTTTTCTCGTCAACACTGGTACAAACAATTACACCTCATTTATTTACAATGGAAAGCAAAATCATCTGAGAATTTCTGGAATATTGTCGGGGAAAGAATATGAATTTTTAAGTAGTAATAAGGATTCAATACCAAAGATAGATGGAATTGAGCTGGAATTAATTTATGGTCAGAATAGACATTATGATACTATTTGGGCCACCTCCGAAAACCCCTTAAACAGCTACGATTTGAATAATGTCTATGATAATGAAAAATCATCAGTAGCTGAACTAGTTACTAACTTCATTATTGAAATTGATGGCTTCAAAAAATGGGCGAGGCAAAATATTTAATTTTCTCAACCAAAAAGCGCTAATGTCCACTTTTGCTTTTTGCCTAAAACCCTCTTTCAAACCCTCAAATTCCCCAACCATTTACCCAACCCACTTTTCTAACTAGCCCAAAAACAAGAATCAATTGAATTTTTTCGATAAACCCTATATTTAGAACGTTTAATTCTGTGATAGATTAACTATCTTTATCATTCAAATTTCGCCAAAACCTTTATACCAATCATTTCATAAAGTTTCTGGGGAGGTAAGAGAATAAACCAATTGGCCTTATACAAATTGAATTGGACTAACAACAATTGCTATTTAGGTATTTTAACATAAAAAAAGATAAAATATGAAAGTAAAAGAATTCATCAGATTTAGTCATACCCCTGAGCTTGCTATAAAGCAACTTTCATTAGAAATCCATGAATTTCTAAAAAAAGACAAAACCATAGAAGTAATAAATTTAAGTCACTCACTAATTGAAAGTAAATTAACAGATGGCGAACATTTTATTGCTTCAGCTCTTCTTTGCTACAAATAGTCTTCTATTAATATAAAAAATATGACTATAGAAAAGGATTTAAAGGAAAACAACTTTTGGATATACTTTATCGGGTTTGTAGTAGTAGTAGGGATACTTGGGTTATGGTATTATACTTATTTAGAGCTTAAAGACCTAAAACCAGATGATAGAGGTACTTTAGGTGATATGTTTGGAACAATAAATGCTTTATTCTCAGGTTTAGCATTTGCTGGAATTATCTTCACTATACTTCTCCAAAGAAAAGAGCTTAGATATCAAAGAGATGAATTAAAGGAGACTCGCGCTGAATTTATTATCCAAAATAAAACTTTAAAAAATCAGAGATTTGAAAATACCTTTTATAATCTTGTAGCTCTGCATAATCAAATTGTTAATGACATCGATTATGACAAGACAAGATATATTAACAATGGCAGAGTTTTAGTAACAGTAAAAGGGAGAGATGTATTTAAAGATAGGTTTAATAATTTCAATGATCAATTAGAACATTCAATTAATTTAAATTCAACATATTTAGAATTTTATAAAGAAAGAAAAACTGATTTTGGTCATTACTTTAGAAATCTCTACAGAATAATAAAAATGATTCATGAAACCGAGTTTTTGACTTACTCAGAACTAGGTCTAAACAAAAGCAAAAAGGAAGATATAGAAGCGCACTATAAATGCAATTTCATAGAAAAATATAAATACACTTGTGTTGTAAGAGCCCAATTGTCTGACTATGAACTGCTTCTATTATTTTACAATTGCCTTAGTGAAAATGGAAACGAAAAATTTAAACCTCTCATAGAAGAATATGCTTTATTAAAAAATCTGCCAAAGGAAGACATCTATGATCAAAATTGGTTAGATGAATATTTAGAAAGTGCGTACAAAAATAAAAATCAGGGAAACGCCTGTGTCTAACGATATATGAACGCCATACACATTTAATTTTTTAACAAAATATAAATAATGAGTAAGTGAATTTTATTTCGATTAAAGTGAACAATAATTTTGGATCAAAAAGTAAAGAATTTCAAATTTTATATCTTTGCAAAAAACACCTTTCGATTTCTGGAAAGAAAAGATAAACTACAATCGAAGGAAATCGGTATTAGCTGAAAAGAATGTTGTCAGCAAAAGTTTACGGAATTCTTAACAAAGAAGATGACCAACTTTTTGAAGCTGGTTTACAAATAATCTTCAACCATATGTGGCAAGGTGTTATTCGTGTGCAAAACATTTGAATTTTGACAATATGGAATAATTCATATCAATAAAATAGCTAATGAATAGTCCGACTAAAAATAGGTTTATTTTACAAATTAAATCCCTTCGAGGATTTGATTTTCAACATTTCGTAAGAGAGCTATATCTTCTTAAATATGGTGAACATGGGTTTACTGTTTTAAGAGACCAAAAAGACAAAGGGTGTGATGGAATTATAGAAGAGGAAAAAAGAGTGATTGCTTGCTATGGACCTCAGGAGTTCATAGATACGAAAAAACGCCATAGAGAATTTGACAAAAAAGTGAAAGGGGATTATAGTGAATTTAGCTTAAATTGGAAAGAAAAATATCCAAATTGGTCATTCATAATAAATCATGAAAGCGATCCGCATTATGATTCAAAAATCAAATCTCTTGATGATAATGCAACAATTATTGGACTTACTCAATTAATTAGCTCAATAGAGAACTTAAAAAACTTCGAAAGAAGAAAACTTGGGAAATATTTAAATATAGAAAATGAATATTTGAGTTCGGATTACATTGGTGAAATATTAGAAGATTTATTAAAAGAAAATGATAATATTGATGATAAAATTGCCTACAAACCAAAAAGCCTTGTAGAAATAAGTGATAAAATCGAAATTAACTTTGATTTTAATGAAATTGAGGATGCAAAAAATGAATATGGTTTATTGCTTGAGGAAGGAGTATTGATGGAAATCGCAAATATTTTATTTGGATATGAAGACAAAGAAATTAGTAGAATCAAACGTAGAGTTATACATGACTATGATTTTAAACCCAATGAAGACTTTAAAAGCAGACTAAAATCCATGACTGATCATTATTTGATTAAATACTCGAATGAAAATGATGATGATTATTTGTTTTATATAAGAGCAGTTCTAATCTACTTCTTCGAACAATGTTTAATTGGCGAAAAAACAAGAACAGAAATATGATATTACCACATCCGGAAAGTGACTTAAGTATCAACATAATGGTGCTTGGAAAAGATATCATCGAATATCTTAAAAAAAAGAAAACGTTTGTCTTGACAGAAAAGTTATTAGAGGATTTTTTGAAGCGAGGTAAAAAGAGAACCCCAGATATGTTCTTGGACACTATTTCCTTTTTATACTCTCTTGGCTTAATAGAGCAAAAGGGATATAAAGTCAAATTAAACAAAAACGAAAGTAATAATCCCCAACAATTGAGTTTACTATAATGCTACAAAGTCTTTTTTCCGATACAGAACTACTAAACAAGAAGTTTAATTTTAATCCAGGAATCAATGTGATCCTTGGGAAATACTCGGATGATAAAAAAAGATTGGGAATTAATGGCATTGGAAAGTCTTCATTAATCAGATTAATAAATTATTGCTTTCTGTCTCAGTCAGCAGAAAAAGTATTTTCCAATACTAAGTATGATTTTTTAAGGGAAGAGAACCATAACATAATCCTTCAATTTAATATTCAAAACATATCATATTTTATAAAAAGATCATTTAACAAGAATGACATTGTCCTATTTGGCAAGTCATTGAACACTCTTCAAGAATATGAGAAAGAAGAGCTAAAACGAATTCTTACAAATAAATTCTTTCCTTTTGAAAACAACGAAGTGTTTTTTGAGGGTAAAAGGTTTGGAACTCTCATTGAATTCTTTATCAAAGATGATATTGAAAACCAAAAAAGAATTGACCCTCTTGCTTTCTCTAAAGGTATTAGGAATGAAATTCAAAAAGCAATTTTTAATTTCTTTTTACTAAATCTACCAACCCAAAACCTTATTCAATTCGAAGAACTTACCAAGGAACATAAGGGATTTAGTCAAACAATTAAAGGATTAGAGGAGAATGTCAAAATCAATACTGGTAAATCAATTGAAGAATTTAAAAGCGAAAGAATTAATATTGAGAAGAATATCTCCCTTCTTGAAAGAAGTTTGGATAATTATAATTTTTTAGAAAATTATAAAAATTTAGAAAGCAAACTCATAGAAATTACTGGAGAAATAAATGATAAATTAAAGGAATATCATTCTCTTAATAGGAAATTAAAAAAAGTAAAAGATTCTTTTCAATTTAATCAAGAAATAGATATTGAACAAATTAAGAAGCTTTATAATGAAGCTTTATCAACATTTGGAGATTTAGTTAAAAAGACTTTAGATGAGATTAAAGAATTCAAGTCGGATATTCTTGAAAACCGAAATAAATTTTTAATCACTAAAGAAAAGCAGCTTCAAACTGATATTGATGTAATATTAAAGGAAATTTCAAGTTTGGAGAAAAATAGAAGTAAGCTATATAAAAAACTTGATGAGAAAGGTGCTTTAGAAAGTATTACAAATACATATGAACAACTAATCGAGGAAAAAACCACCCTCGAAAGTAATCTTCAAGTATTAAAACAAGTTGATGATATACAGGAAAAACTAGATAACTTAAATGTTACGATAAGCGAAGTAAAACGTGACATTTCCATTGATCTAAGGAATGTAGAAAAAAATTTATATGAGCTTAGAGCGCTTTTCCAAGAAATACTTAAAAGTTCTATTTTTCTAGATGAAGATTATTCTCATGCTTATTTTGACATATCATCTAAAAGCAAAACAAATAGAGATCATATTCCTTTTAAAATAGAAGTTGAAATTCCAAAAGACGATGCCTTAGGACAATCAAGACTTAGGCTTATTGCATACGATTTGATGGTATTTCTTCATAATATTAGAACAAGTAGAAAACTACCAGATTTTATCGCTCATGATGGTGTATTTCATGGAATTGCAAATAACACGAGAGTAAATACATTGAACTATATTTATCATCAATTTTTGTCTAGTCCAAAATTTCAATACTTAGTAACTTTTAATGAAGATGAAATTTATATCCCAGAAAACAAAGAATCTGTTTATGGAAAGTATGATTTTGATTGGAAATCGATGATTGTAGCCGAATTTTCAGATTCCCCTAAGGAAATGATATTTAAAAGGGCTTTTACTTAATATAATTTTTTCAACTTAACTCTAGCACGCATTTGCATGCCTATCAACGCTTTATAAACCAAGCTTCTTCCTTTATAAGCATCAAATTTTTCCCTAAATCCCACTCCAAAGACCTTTCAAAACTCGCATCATTTCTTCCATTGGTTCAAGCCGAATAATAGATTAAACCATGCTTAACTAGATCCTTATAAATTTTTCGGGTTAAACTTCCTAAGTTTACACCCCAATGCCAGCAAAAACAGTTTTAACCATAGGAATTTTAGCACATGTAGATGCAGGAAAAACCTCATTGACGGAGTGTTTGCTGCACCAGTCAGGTGCTACTAAAGCGCAGGGCAGTGTGGATAAAGGTTCTGCCATTACGGATGGCTTGGCGCTGGAGAAAAGCAGAGGGATTTCCATCAAAGCGGCTTCCGTTAATTTCAGCTGGAAGGAAAGGCAATTCCAATTGGTAGATACCCCGGGTCATATTGATTTTGCAGCAGAAGTAGATCGGGCACTTTCCATTTTAGATGCGGTGATCTTAGTGGTTTCCGCTAAAGAAGGCGTCCAGGCCCATACCTTAAATTTATGGGAAAGCCTGAAAGAGCGTAACTTGCCTGTCATCATTTTCTTTAATAAAATCGATAGAGATGGCGTCTTCCCTGAGCAGGTATTTGCTGATTTTCAAAAAGAATTAGATGCAAAACTTTTTGCTTTAAACCTCCCTGATTTGTCGGATTCCAATCAAGTGCAAGTAGTGCCCTTTGAAGCTTGTGGCGATCTTACCGATCATGCAATCCTTGATCATTCCTTAGAAAATTTAGCCGAATGTGATGAAGCTTTTCTGAAAAAATACCTGGAAGCAAATACAGACGAGATGTCTACCATTTTGACGCAAGCTATCCCACATATTCAAAACGGCCATCTTTATCCTGTGCTTTTTGGAAGTGCTAAATTAGGTCTTGGCATTGATGCTTTATTAGACCATTTGGATAAGCTGATTCCTCCTACTCAAAATTATTTTTCGACTCCTGCTGCCAAGGTTTTTAAAGTCGAATTCCACGAAAAACTCGGAAGGCTTGCTTATATCAAATCTTATGGCGGTCTGCTAAAAACTAAAGACAGCATTCCATCTCAAGAGATGGGAAAAGACATCAAAATTAACCAAATTTTTAAAGCCGAAGCCGGAGGTTTGGAGCAAGTTTCTGAACTCCATCAAGGAGAAATCGGGTTGATTACCACTTCTGATATTATCCTGGCAGGAGATATTTTAGGCACTGAAAAATTGGCTGATTCCTTTTCCAAAATCAGTAATGCAGTACTGGCGGTGGAGGTAAAAGCCGTAGAAGAGAAAGATTACCAGAAATTAGGAGAAGCATTAGAGATTCTCAATCTGGAAGATCCCATTTTGGATTTTAAATGGTTCAAGGAAGAAAGAGAGTTTCACTTAAAAATTCTGGGGCCTATTCAAACGGAGGTTTTGAAAGACAGCTTGAGCCAAAGATGGGGCATAGAAGCTGAATTTCTTCCGCCTAAAGTGATTTATAAAGAAACCCCTGCTCAATCTGCCGAAGGTTTTGTCCGCTACTGGATGCCTAAACCTTGCTGGTCGATTATGACTTTCTTGATAGAACCGGGAGAAGCTGGCAGTGGGGTGAGCTTTGAAAACAAAGTCCGCACTAGCGATATCAGCCAAAAATATATCAATGAAGTAAAGCGTGCCATTCCATGGACGTTGAAACAAGGTTTGCATGGCTATGAAGTAACCGATATCAAAATCACATTGATCAAAGGTGAAGAGCATAATGTGCACTCCAACCCAGGAGACTTTTTATTGGCTACTCCTATGGGCGTAATGCGAGGCTTAGAAAATGCAGGCACTGATCTGCTTGAGCCTATGTATGCCTTTGAAATCAAAGCCCATCAGGAATTTATTGGGGCAGTCTCCAGTGATTTAAGTCAGATGCGAGCCACTTTGGAAAGTCCGCTTTTCGATGGGGATTTTTTCATTTTGAAAGGAAGAGTTGCCGTAGCCGAAGCGATGGGTTATGGCATCCAATTCAACGCCACCACCTCCGGAAAAGGCAGACTAAAACTCAGCCTGGATGGTTATGAGAAGACGATACTAACAGAAGATAAAATCCGTCCCTACAAAGGGGTTTCTCCGCTCGATGAATCGCAGTGGATATTGCATATGCGTGGGGCTTTTAAGGCAGATGAACGGATGATGGGGTGAGATTTTACCCCTCAGTCCTTCGGACAGCTCCCCTAAAACAGGGGAGCAACAGAGTGTGCTGGATAATAACATTATGCTTAAGAAAATTATTACCCTACTAAGCTAAATGAAAGATTAAGAGAGTGGAATAAAATGCTTCAACTTGCTCGAAGCGGCTCCCCTCCTTACGAAAAGGAGGGATGTCCGCTAGCTAGCCATAGCCGTCAGTTTAATGGTTTAAGTGATTGTTTTCCAGTAATTTATAATAAGGATGTAGATCCCCCTTGGGATCTTTCTTCCTA
>Ga0098059_1000322_pt1 | contig 32361 bp, 14 predicted proteins | sample 20_taG_FD_92580 | JGI IMG/M metagenome (GOLD analysis project Ga0098059, IMG submission 92580) | Marine viral communities from the Subarctic Pacific Ocean - 20_ETSP_OMZ_AT15318 metaG | ecosystem: Environmental > Aquatic > Marine > Oceanic | place: Subarctic Pacific Ocean | collected 2015-01-19
CACCCCCTCATATCTCCAACCAGTCATTCTGGGTGACAACCTAACCCAGTGCATCCATGAGATGTTTAGTATAATGTCTGAACTTTATGCTATGGTGAAAGCTAATGGTGACCACATTAGTCAATTAAACACTAGTACTGGTGCACACATACACACCCTCGCTGCCCCAGCACCAATTCCAACAATCCCTTCTCCATCCCAGATGCCCTTTTCTGCTGTCTTGAGTGTTTTGGATATGGTGGAGAGATCTTCGGCAGAGGTCATGAGCAAAAGAATCCGAACTGTTGCTGAAAGATTTTTGAAAATAAATAGTGATTCTCCCGAACCATACCGCAACATTAAAAGCAAATTTGTATTCACAACTTAGGATTAAAAATGGCTGAACTAGAAAAAAAATATTCTGACTTCCAAAAAGGGGAATGCAAAGAAGAACAAGTTATCGAGGTTGTTGATGAAAAACTTTGTCCAACTTGCGAGGTTGATCCTAATTTTAAACTACCAAAGCAGTGGTTTGAGATTCCGGAGGCGTATCTAAATAAGAAATTTTGCGAGTATCACGTTCGAGTTTACGAGAGTGAAGCAAAGAAAGAAATGGAAAATGATACCAATAGCGTCTTTAACGTTGCGATTGAGGATAAAATATTTGAAGTCGCTGCTTTAAAGATCCTTAGGGATTTAGATAAGCCGATAAATGCCGGTACAAAGAAGCAAGTTGTCGACGCTTGTTCCATAACAGACACATACTATGGAACAAGATCTCACCTTCTTGGAACAGCTTACTTGGTGTCTACACCAGCTTTCAATTTTGACCAAATCGCTCCGAATGATGATCCTAACGCCGAAGAGAGTGACGAAAAGGATATGTCTTCTGGGGGAGAGTTTATCATTCAAGCAAATGGTTTGCTCAAGAAACTACGAATACTGAGGTTAACGTTAAAAACTTACGAAAAGTACTACTCAATGGCTCAACATGTTGATGACTCTTATGTTTTAAGACAAGAAGATGACATCGTACAGAGAATCAACTACAGCAGTACCGCTAGGAAATTAAAAAACTTTACCAAAGACATTAGTGACGTATTAAAGGCTGCCGATTATCCACCATTGGGCTTTCCGGGACTGCTTTATTCAAAGAGACCAGACAGGATTAAATTTGTATTTAAGGATTCCGGCAACTCATTTGAATTAAAAAACATATATGTACTTCCCGACGTTGGTTGTAAGGAAAAATATGAAAAATTAAAATTCCCCGACACACATCGATTGAGAAACTTAGACAACGCTGTTGTGTACAATTTTCTACAAAACCTTGATGCTCTATGGAATGACTTAACTGCCAAGGAAACAAAGCCATGGCTTGATTGGACTTTGGAGTATTTCTACCCAACATATATTGTTGATCGAGGAAATATAGAGGACCTTGGAGAGGCAAGGATTGGCCTTGAGTGCCTCCTAGAAGATCAACTAGGGCTCGGCAATGGAAGGGTTGTTGACTCCCTAGCAAGGGAGGTCATGTCCGCATTTGATTCAATAGAGATGAAGCGCAACAAAAATGCTTGTCGAGAGCTTGATAGGTTGATTCAACCAGAAGAAGAGCCCAAGTCGAAACTAGCTTCCGAAGAAAGAAAGGACAAAATGCTAGCTCGATACGAGAAAGAGTTTAAGAATAAGGCCTATTCGAAGATGGTTGATTTTCTCAATGATTGGAACCAAATCTTTGAAGACACATCCGCCGAAAACCTCCGGACCGAGGGTGGAGAAAATAAAGTCACCAAAGAAAATGTCTTTCGGAAGATGAAGGAATATGGACTCGCTTTTATTGAAGTATCTATGCCTACTTATTTTTTCAAAAACAAAAATGGCAAAAAACAAGAAGCCAACCTTGGTGTGTCTGTTAATATTTATGACAAAGAAGATTTCGAAAGAAATGCTAAAAACTTCGCCACAACCAAATTAAACAACCTAGAGGAGGGATCTTTTGGCGATCAATACCAAAACTCCCCCCATTTCTATGAAGCCCAAGAGGCATTGAAGGAAGTTCGACAAATAGACAATAAAGTCATTGACCAGTTCAAAAATACCAAAAATAGCGAACTTGGATTAATGGATCTGATACCGATTGTTGGGATTTGTGGTTTATCAAAAATGGCTGGTAAAGCCTTAAATTGTCTTGTCAATGGAATATCTTTTGATGTTTTCTTGGACATGGTGATAGCCAAAAGCTTTGAGTTCATGAAAATTAACACGCTGGATCTGTTTTTCAACGGACTACCAGCAGATTTCAAAGATAGATTAAACGAAACGATTGCCAAAGAATTTGGTCCAAATGTTAACATCTCAGATTTGTTGGGGATCAAAATGGCCGACGGCGGCAACGCAGCCCTAAAAGAAATTTTAACCATAAACTCTCACACTAAAAGAGTTCTATCTTTATTTGAGAAACACAAGTACCCATATACATCAGTTACCAACAAAGAAGAGAGAGATTTTCTAGTGGGAAAACTTGGAAAAGAACTTGAAAAGTGGAACGATATAACGAGGGCACTGGATGGGTTTCAATTGGGTATTCCACAATTATACGACAGAGAGTCCAAGATCTATCTAGATGGAGAGGTCTTTGTTGTCCTAAATGGAGAAAAAAGGACCTTTAAAAGTAGAGAAAAGTACGCTAAAGCCTTTGTTAAAGAAAAGATTAGAAAACATACAACCTCAGAACGTTCCTTTGCTCAACAAACATTGAGAATCGCAGATTCTTTAGTTATAACATCGGATGAACCAGAAGAACTAAATCAATTTGAGAGATCAAAAAACTCTCTGGAGGAAACCGCGCTAGGGGTAAAAGTTGATGCCGTGTTTGATGTTGTTTTTGATTATGTCATCGATTCTATCATGGAGGAGTTTTCTGCTGATGATCTATTGGCAAGACTTAGAGCATACCCAGCCGCTGACTTCTTTTTGGACCAACTCGAAATGGCCATTGATCCAAAATGTCCAAATTCTCCTATAATTTATCCTCCAGCAAATGACTTTCTTAAGTCACTATCAATTGATGTGTGCGACCCTTATATCGGTCTTACTTTACCATCGATAACTATTCCAAGTATCAATTGGAGATTCGCAATACAAAGCCAGTTTACCGAGATAGTCCGCGAGGCTTTATTTAAGTTGGTTGCAGATATCATGTCCTCATTGGTATCGAGATTGTTGAATACGCTTGAGGGTGCGTTATGTAATGCAATTGAAGCCTCTGTTGGATTCGGTGCCGCAGCAATTGCTGGTGGTGACACTATCGGAAACGCATTTCTAGATGCGCTAAATGAAGCATTTTGCAACGACGGAGATGACCCTGCAACCTCTAGAAAAAAAGCTGAGGAGCTAGCTGATGCTCTGTTTTCTCCAATCATGTTTGATTCTGGATCAAATGCAACTGGTTCTGGCGATAAAGTGTCAAATATAATAGGCTCTGTGTCAAGCACAAAAGAGATTTTAGGAGCTCTTGTTGCTCGAGAAGGTGAAGAAGATGACCAATTTAACACAAGAGTGGCAAACGCAGTAACTATTCTAGCACCAGAGATGCGAGTCCTTTTGGGATCCCCAGATCAAGTCGCTTACTTCTTTAGTAATCTAGGTAGTCACTTATCACCAGATGATCGAGAAAGAATAAGAGACCTTCTTGATGCGGGAATACCCAATCTCCCAACATCAGCCGCCATCTGTCTAACAAGTGAGGAGTTGGATAATTGGAATGACTTAAGAAACCAACTCCTTCAAGATCCATATGGCGATGGTTCTGGTCGTGGAGGGCTAACCCCAGAACAAGCTGCCGAAAGAGTTAAAGACTTAAATGACAAAACAGCGAAAGCTGTTGAAGATTTGCTAGACGACATAGGGGATCTATCCTCTGGGGATATGATAGACAAGGCTGTTGAAAAAGAAATGAACAAGGATGCGTGTAATCCAGACAACCTATTGAGTTCAGGGAGGCAAGATGAATTGACCACCACACTCAACACCCAAGCAACTGATGCTTTCTTCTCTAACGTAGAGAGAAGTTTGGCGATGGGGTTTTCGTTGCAAAACGGCGTAATTGGTGAAGCCTTGGCTGACTTTGACGGAAACAAAGAGTTTGCTAGGTGGTTTTTGAAAATTTTTCTTCCAAATTATGGCAACAGCCAATCCGAAAGAGACATTAAACGTGCGGGATATGGTGATGGTTTCATAGGTCGCATAATGGATGCTATGACCGAGGAAGATGAGGACACTGGTGCATTCAAGGTAAAGGGTCCATATCCGACAACGGTTGCGATCAAACAACGAGAGGATATTCTTATAGATTCCAACAGGGTGTATGATTTTGGATTCAAGAAGCAAAATGTGGTATTCAAATTCCATGACTCCACAGAGAATGATAAGTGGTTCGGTGGCGATCCACAAACATATGCTAAAAAAGTTGCAGCCAGAAACAACAGGGATCCAAAGAACATTTTTGACTATGCCCTTCAAGTTGCTGAGAAGATAAACGAACAAAAATGGGTAAATGAATTAAGTTTTGTCGTACCAGTTAGTGTTGATGAGAGCAAGGTAGAATACATGGAATCGGTTGGGTTTCAACATTTATCTAACGAAGAGCAGGATATTAGGAAAGCCTTTTTCAATCAATTCGCAAGAAGATCAATTCCTCTTCCCCTAAGAGACTACTCTGATGTGTACGAAGGTGCTTTTGAATCTCTCCACAAGTTGGTTGTAGAAATGTTAATGACAGATCCGAACCCAGATGGAGACGGTATACCAAATGGATATAAATTTGGATATGTTGAGGGAGTTAATACAAGTGCTGCTATGATGTATTTCAATCCCGACGGAATCACCCCTTACAATTTAGATGAGGAGGAAAAGACTTTGGGTAAGTTCGCCGACGATAGAGTTGTACCCCTCGACCCATCTTTATATGGTGGTAGGTATAGTAATCCACCATATTACATCGAGCATCGCCAGTTTTTTGGATGGATGGAGCTTGCCACTAAAGCTTTCGATTCTCCAAGTGGGTGTGATCCAAAACAACCACCACTGATCAGTTTTCAAGATATAAAAGATAGGACCAAAGATTTATCTACATCGCTTAAAAATGATCCTAGGTTATCCGAAGATCCAGATTGCGCTAAAGATATTCCGTTCAAAGCCTTGTTGGACAAGAAAACACAGGCTCACATGGATGGTATAGTGAGAACCACAATTAGATCATATGTAGCAGAATATTTCATGAAGGGGTATGGTTTATTTTCAAATCTTGAAATGTCTGAGGAAAATTTTGATCAAAGCATGTTCATATATGTCGCAAAAAAAATGAAAAGTGAGATGTATGATCTTGGTTGGTCATTCTCGAGCAAAAGAATAAGTATTACAAAAGAGAAATATTGGTACACCTTTTTGGAGCAATGCGTCGAAGCATACCAGAGAATGATGGATGAGGATGGACGGGTTCCATCGGATGAAATAATGGACGCCTTAAATGAGATACAAAGGGGTATAGGTGCCTATAGGTCCATAGGTCCACAAATAAAAAAGAAGATGAGAATCCGCCTCGGAGAGCAGGGCAATATCATAACAAAGCCTGCTGCTAATTTTGATCCATTAAGTGTTGTTAGACAAGGTCCGGTATCAATGGGACTACAAGCTGTCGCGTACAGACTTACGACTGATTTGGATGAGAAGGCTAACTTTTTTAATGGTGGGCAATTTGATGACTATTCCTCTTTTGATATGAGATTTGCTTCGATAAAGAAGCTTAAGTTTTTTCAAAAGCAATATTTTATAGCCTTATATGAAGAACAAGCAACTATGATAATGTCGGAGTTGATTAGGGATGAGTATAGTCGTTTAATAAAAATTGTTACCGATGGCCTCAAAGACAAGCCAAGATATAGTGATTTGACAAAGTCTCTATTTTCCACGCTGCCTGGATCAACTAGTAAAGTTGGACTATCTTCTTTCTATATGGAGAAGAACACCACTAGCCAAGCAGATGCTGGATCGGTGCCGGAGGTCAAACAAAACAACGCCACTGCTCCCGTCACACCAACCGATAAGCCTCAGTTTATTGTCGAGAGTTATGCGAGACTCATTGATAGGGTAGATCCTAACTTACCATCCTTTATTAGAAACAGGCCCCAAAAATACGTTGGAGTAATACCTTTAGCTAATTTATCTCAATTTGTAGATCAAAACATTAACACTCTAGAGGACAATTATTTGTCTGACTTCTTTGGAAATTTAACTTTTATATACAAGGGTTCTTTTAAGGCATTATTGGACAAGGGTTTTGTGAGCGATGAATGGTTAGCGAGGTTAAACCAATTAAATGGTGGAACAATATTGTCCTCACTAAAGGATATTAGGGCAAAATATATTGCCTCTCGAGACTTTGAAGATTTCGATGTAAAGTATGACGAAGCATTCTTGTTGGAAGGTGAAAATCCTGAGCCTGTCGATACATTTGGTACCACTGGCGTAAAGTATGGATTGCGATTGTCAATTGTATTCCCCGAAGGTTTCTTAACAGATATGGATGTTGCCTTAATAAGATCAAATCCTGATTTTGTCAACATGTCAAAAAATGAAAAGTCATATATGTTCGACGACAACAGCTTTGTTTTACCGATAGTCTCGGAAGAGATTGATGTGTTGGATGCAAAATTTCTAGAATTCGATCCCTTTTCGGGCACTGAAAGATATGATCTGGAATGTTTGATCAACAAGATGACAAAAACATCTGATTTCAAATTATTCATGGATAACATATTCAATATAAAACAAGCATCGTCGTTGCTATCCATATATTGTATGGAAACGTTCATGGCCTCTCTCGGTCGCAAAGTAGCACCAGAAGATTCCGCTGATTCATCTGGATACGAAAGGAGGGATGGGAAGGAAGCAAGCCCAGAACAAGATTGGGATGGCACCATCAATACGTTTGCGAAAAATTCATTAAGAAGGCAATTCAAGTCGCTCTATCTGTCGAGAACTATCGATGGAACTCATTGGGCCGATTGGGATGATGGAGGTACGCCTAAGCTAGGGAATTTATTCCAAATGGGTAATCCTTTTGATATTTTCGCGCTCCCCGCCTTTCGTATCCCTTGGTGGCAAAGGAGAATGCTTAAGACAAAAGTTTATGATGCAAACGGACAAGAGTGCGCCGATCCTAAAAAAGATTTAACATAAAGACTAGTTAGTTGTAAAGGAAAAATGATCATGCCTCTTTATGGACCAAAATGGCCGCTTAAGGCGGGAAATGCAGACACTTTCGAGCTTTATGGTGACGTTCAGCAACAAATAAGCTTTTATTTGAAGAACTTGTTGTTGACCTCGCAAGGTGAAAACATCAGTGATCCAGATTATGGCGTCGGTCTTAGATCATATATGTTCGAACCTAATGTTGGTTCAGTCAGATCATCAATCGCCTCAGCAATTTCTTCTCAAATATCTAGATATCTTCCCTATTTAAATGTGGAGGACATTCAAGTCAGCGCAGATGCTCAAGAAATTGATAACAATTCGCTTAAAGTAAGGATAATTTATTCAGTCCCCGATGATGCTATTCAGCAAATATTTGAATTGGATCTTAATCCGAATACAACAATAGGGTTCTACTAATGGCAGATAAAAAAATCTTAGTTAACTATACAAATAGAGACTTCAACTCAATCAAAAGGGATTTGGAGGAGCATGCGAGACGATACTATCCGGACACCTATAAGGACTTTTCGGAAAACTCGTTTGGTTCTTACATTCTAGATACAGTATCGTATGTTGGAGACATGTTATCTTTTTATCTTGATTATCAAGTGAACGAAAGTTTTTTGGAAACAGCAGTGGAGTATGAAAATGTTCGCAGGCTAGCCAGAAATACGGGATATAACTTCACAGGCCGCCCAGCGGCTTTTGGAATGGCTACTTTTTATGTTATTGTCCCAGCCAATACTTCAGGTCTCGGACCAGATCGTTCTTTAATCCCAATACTTAAGACTGGTACAGAAGTTCAGGCAACCACCGGCACAACCTTTGTTCTCACTGAAGATGTTGATTTTGGAAATGCCAAGAATGAAGTTATTGCTGCTAGGTTTGATAATACTACAGGAAAGCCATCGGACTACGCCATTAGAGCACAGGGACAAATCAAATCTACTGTATTATTTAGAACAACTTCTGATGTTGGTCCTTATGCGAGATTTTCTAGAATAAGAATAGGTCCTCCATCGATAGCAGAGGTTAAATCTGTTGTGGATAGCGAAGGTCACGACTATTACCAAGTGGAACATTTGTCACAAGATGTTGTATATGTAAATACAACAAACCCCAACGCTCTAAGCGATGGCGTTCCCCAGATCATGAAAGCAAAGGTTGTACCCAGAAGATACGTCCTTGATCAAGACGAAACGGGAACATATTTACAATTTGGTTATGGAACAGATGAAGAAATCACCACAACAGATATAGCGGACCCCTCACAAATCGCCCTAAAGATGACTGGTCGCCCTTACATTACAGACTCAGCCTTCGACCCAACAAAGTTGTTGGATAGTAATACGCTTGGCGTTACCCCTGCCAACACAACTTTAACTATATTGTATTATCAAAATGATTCAGACTCTGTCAATGTGGCACAGGGAAACCTTAATTCAATAGGTATATCTGCCATGACTTTCCCAAATGCTGATGGGATAAGGGATGTTCTCCAGATAAACGTGAGATCATCTTTGGAAGTATCAAATGACGAGGCTATAGTGGGCAATACTGCTCTTCCAACTTCGGAGGAGATACGTTACCGCTCTTATGCCGCAAAGGCCGCCCAGCAACGCTCTGTGACCCGCACTGACTATGAGGCATATATTTACATGATGCCTCCTGGTTTTGGTTCGATTAAAAGAGCCGCGATTATAAACGACCCCTCATCATCCAACAGGAGATTGTCGGTATATGTTATATCAGAGGATTCCAATGAAAACTTGGTAACTTCTAATTCCACCATTAAACAAAATGTAAAATCTTGGCTCAACAAAAATAAAATGTTAAATGATAACATTGATATTTACGATGCTACTATTTTAAATATTGGATTTGAGTATGAAATAATGGTGCATCCAACCAAGGATAAGATTGAAGTGTTGAATAGTGTAAATTTGAGACTGAGATCTGAGCTGTCCGACAAAATGTATATTGGAGAACCCTTCTATTTGACCAATATTTTCAACATCATCAATAAGGTTGATGGTGTCGTAGATACAACAAAGGTAACTCCTGTGCTAAAAGATGGCACCGGATATAATTCAGCCCCAGTGACAATTGAAGAAATGAAATCAGTCGACGGAACCTATTTAAAAGCTCCTAGGAATGTAATTTTCGAAATTAAAAACTTCAATGCGGATATAAGAGGAATGGCGTTATGATTAGAAGATATTACGCAACAAAAGATAATTCGATTACAAATGCTTACCAAGAGAATTTAACCACCCGAGGCACAGGGTCTAACATGGGCGCCTCTGATGTTCTCGAGGTTTTTTCGATATATGGGCAGGAATCTTCTACTTCTTCTGAATTAATGAGAACCCTTGTTCAGTTCGACACAACACAGATAGCAGCTGATAGAGCAGCGGGAAAAGTCCCTGCTTCAGGCTCAGTTTCTTGGTATCTGAAGATGTTCAATGCCCCTCATTCCCAGACAACTCCGTCAGAGTTCGACATTATTGTTTCAGCAATATCATCTTCTTGGGAAGAGGGTTATGGCATGGACATGGATTATTATGACGACTTGACAAAGGATGGAATCGGGTCTAACTGGATTAATGCGAAACAATTCACAGCCGCTTCTGGAATCTTGGATCTAACTGCCGACATAACGCTGACATCTGTTGCTAAAGGTAGAACAAGAAACACAAACACATTTAAAACCGTAGTCAACGCTGCGGCTGCCAACCCAACAAACACTATCCTAGCGGCATTTACTGGAACTACCGCAGCAATTGTGGTCACAATTACACCAAATGATGGTACAAATAACGGCTCCACAGCAGTTAATCTAACAACTGCTGAGCTCGCTGAACTCATTAACAATGGTACTGTAGTAGGAAAAACTGTTACAATTACTGATGCTTCAAGCTTTAGAGCACTACAGACAGCTACAGGTGGAGACACCACTAACTTAGCCAATGGCGGAGAGGGTCATAACGTTACTGCCACATTTGATGGGGCTACTGGTCAATGGCTATCGGAGGGAGGGGATTATCTTACTGACGTTAGCTCTTCATTTACTCAATCATTTACGACTGGCTTGGAAGACATGGATCTCGATGTTACCACTCTTGTCGAGCAATGGCTCAACAGTGCTGGTAATATTCTTGGTTCAAAGGGAAATTATGGATTTGGAATACAATTACCAAGTGCCACAGAGACAACAGATAGATCTTTCTTCACTAAAAAATTCTTTGGTAGGGATTCGGAATTCTTTTTTCAAAGACCGGTCGTTGAAGCAAGATGGGATAGTGCGAGACAAGATGACAGGGGAAGTTTTTACTTATCCTCTTCTCTAGCAACAGCTGAAGAGAATTTAAACACAATATATCTATACAATAGTGTCAGAGGTAAACTAAGAAACATACCGGACGTTGGCACTGGAACCATTGGGGTGAGTTTGTTTTCAAGCTCTGCTGGTTCACCAACTGGTTCGACGTTTACATTGGTAGCTGACGAAGGTAACGTATATGCTTCAAACCCACTGGTTGTTACTGGTGGACATGTATCCACTGGTGTATACACAGCTTCAGTGGCATTTACAGGATCCACTGATTTGACAACAGCAAGTGATGTTTGGTTTAAGATAGAGAACACCGTTATTGATGCTGCGGCTTCTTCAAATCAATATTATACTGGTTCAATCGCGCTTAGAACCCTTGTTGCTAATGGCCATAACCCAGAAACAGCATACGTCCTAAGCATGCCAAGGCTAAGAAAAGAATACAGAAAAAACCAAACTCACAGACTTGATCTATACGCTCGAGAGAAAAATTGGTCTCCGAACATCTATACTGTGGCGGTGCAATCATCAATTCCAAGCTTGATCATCCCAAGCGCTTCGTTCCAACTACGAAGGTCGATTGATGACTACGTTGTTGTTCCATATGGGACTGGATCCACCACCCTAGCAGCCCACACTGCTCTTTCGTATGATGTCTCAGGAAACTACTTTGATCTTGATACAACTTATTTGGAAACGGGATATTTATATGAGATACAATATTCTTTCTATGATGAGGAAAATGGTTGGGAAGAACAACCATACAGATTTAAGTTTAGAGTGGTAGATTAATGAGCATCAAAGATTTATTCAACAATAAAGGCACACCCAAGATTCAAGGATCCGTCACATCAGATGAGATGGTTAAAAATGTTGAATCGCAAGAGTATGTCGAAGCCAAGAGGACGGAGTTTGAGCAATTTGTTCCTCCTATTGATTTCGTCTCAGCTTCCAACTTTGCTAAGTTTGGCTCTGCTGAACTTTATTATGAAAAAGCTTTTGAAAGAATTTATGACTATTATCCTTATGATGGAACGTTAGCAGAGATAACGGAGTTCCACAACTCTTCTTCTTATTTAGACAAACATGTTTTTGACAATCTATACCCACGAACAAATGGATATGTAGTTTTCAATGAAACCACCAAGATTGATATATTTGGCGGACCACACACTGCTTCTGCTGGAATGATTGGTAAAACATTGGAATCCACTTTTGATTCATCTATGATATACGATGAAGCGAAAAGGCGAGATGTTGCCTTTGAATACAAGGCGGATCATGGTTGTACAATTGAGTTCTGGCTGAAGAAAGATTTTCCAAGCTCAACACCAGTTCGCCATAGAATTGTCGACATGACAAACAGCGAGACCGGAACAACATTTCAACTTGACTATCTAAGAGATGGTACAGACAATTTAATACAATTACATATTCAAAGCGGTTCTACCACCACCTCACGCACAGAGTTGATGACAAGTGCTGTTGATGGTACCTGGCATCACTACGCTTTTTCAATTTTTAATGAAAATAGTCAAACTAAAGTAGATGTATTCAAGGATGGTCAATTTATATCAAATAAAGGTGTTTTTCTTGGAGGAACCCCAAAGGAGATATTAGACATCACAGCGGTCAGCAATGGAATGCAAATGACCATTGGTGGAACAGTCGGAAGCAATCTCAACAGGCTTTCTGGGTCTATGGATGAATTCCGCTTTTGGAAAGCACGAAGAACATCAGAACAAATTTATAACTCTTGGTTCACTCACATCGGTGGCGGAACCAACAAAAACGACGCCAACCTTGACCTCGGTCTTTATTATAAGTTTAATGAGGGTATAACGGGCGATGCGAGCCTTGATGGTATAGCGTTAGACTACTCGGGTAGGATCAACAATGGAACGATTGCAGGCTATGCTAGTGGCTTCAGAAACACAGGTTCGGCAATTACCGAAAAACTATCAGAGCCAGAATTTTTAGATCCGATCATCTATTCGGCACACCCAGACGTTGTTGCTAAGAAGGCAGAATATAAAACATCAGGCTCATTGGCTGACTTGGAAAACTCTTCTACAATCTTTGGATACTTTCCAAGTTGGATGCAAGAAGAGGATGACCAATCAGGTAGCCAACTCAAGTATTTGGCACAAGTTATGGGGTCTTACTTTGATACCCTTTGGCACCAAATCAATTTCACAAATAGAATTCATGATAATCACTACATTAGTGGCTCAAACAAGGCACTACCTTTTGCAAAAGAATTACTCTATGATCGTGGATTTGTTGTGCCCGATCTATTTGTTGATGCTACAATCACTGAGAACCTTCTCAAGAAAGATGACAATGAGGTATACGATAAGCAAATAAACGAAGTTCGAAATACAATTTATCACAATCTATACAACAACCTTGAGACCATCTATAAATCAAAGGGTACCGAGAAGTCTTTTAGAAACTTCTTCCGCTCTCTTGGAATTGGACAAGATGTTGTAAAGCTTAACATGTATGCTGATGATTCGACATTTGTACTTCGAAATAACTACGAATATAAATCATACGAACGAAAATATTTAAATTTTAATTGTGAAGGTAATTTTGATGCCACACTCTTTCAAACCTCATCAGCAAACAACCTAAATACTCACTTGCCGGGTGACACCAATTATTCTGGATCTTTCACTTTGGAAACAGAACTTATTCTTCCAAGAAAGAATAGATCCAATGAAGTGGGATACCTGCCATTTCCCAACTTATCTGCATCAGTTGCTGGGTTTCACTCTAGTGGATCCCACCCTTTTGGATACACAAGTCCAACAACCGATTATGATATTTCAATATATGCCATTAAAGAAGTGTTGGATTCTGGATTAAACCCTGATGATTCCCATAGAATCAAATTTATGGTTACGGGATCACTCTTGAATCAACAAATATTCTCTCCCACTTATAGCTATCAATATGAGAATAACAAGTGGAATCTTGCGTTGCGCCTTCGCCATGAGAATTACCCATATGGGAACGTTACTGGTAATCTTCCAAACAACTATGTTTTAGAATTTTATGGAGTTGAAGCTGATGGTGACACAAAGAGAAACTCTTTCCACATAACAACCTCCAGCGTTTCCCCAAGCTACTTTGCTTCAAATAAGATTTTTTATGCCGGTGCCCATAGGGAAAATTTCTCCGGCTCGTCAACATGCGACACGGACATTAAACTTGGTCAAGTTAGATACTGGCATAGTAATCTTTCAAATAATGCTGTTGATCAACATGCTTATGATTCTGAGACCTTTGGTACAAATGAGCCATTTGAAAATGATTTGGTTAACACCTACCCAGTTCCCGTCCCAAGGGAAAAAACGTTGTCATTTTATTGGGCATTCAACAATCTAACTGGATCTAGCTCAAGTGGCGAGCTTGCTGTACCCGATCTCTCCTCTGGATCAACAGATAGTAATTATGGACCTTTATCGGACACAATACAGAGATATATTGAAGGAAAGGCTATCGGACTTAACGCTGATACTTCAAACGTCCTCGACAAAGTTTATATTCAAACGGCCAGAAAACGACTGCCGGACAACCTAATGTCTTCGGACCTTACAACAATCAAGGCAGAAGAGACTGAGCAATTCTTTGTCGATGACGATGTTTCGGATAATTTTTACTCTTTTGAGAAGTCAATGTATGGAACAATCTCTGATGAGATGATGAACATGTTCTCAACTGCTTTGGATCTCAACAACTTAATTGGCCAACCTAATCAAAGATATCACCATCGATACAATTTGGCTGACTTTCTTCGTGATCGTTTTTATGATGACGTCGAAAACGAACCAGATATTGAGAAATTTACATCGTTCTATAAGTGGATCGATGACTCAATCTCAATTGCGCTCCAACAACTGATACCAGCATCCACTAGATTCTCTGAAAAGATCAATAATGTCATCGAAAGCCATGTTCTTGAGAGAAACAAGTATGTTCACCAAGTACCCATTTTAACCACTTTCCAATCTACCGAAGGGTCGATAAAAGGTGTTTCTGAGATGAAATATGACTGGCAATATGGTCATGCCCCATTCTTCCCTGAAGAGGAGCAGACAAATGCTCTGTGGCAACGAGATCGAAAAGAAAAATCTGGTCTTAGAGAGACGCTTCGAATTAGTAAGAACAACAACTCAATCCAAACATCAGGACTCCTCAGGAGAGAAATTGACGGATCAACAAGAATCAGCGATATCTACGCAATCAGAAGATTCTCCAAACTATATGACTTGACAATGGTATCTCAACCTTCTATACATGGTGGTGTCAATTTTGAAAGACAAAAGAATATTCAATTGTTTCATGAGGCCATTGCTCCTGGCGGCGCTTTGGGTACCACCTCTGCCGTTCCACAAAACATTATAACCATTGGAGTTGGGGACAATGACGGAATAGTAAGAGGAGCAAGGGACGATGACAATCCGCCACGAAAGAAAAAATATAGCACAAATGCTCTAGTTGGAAAACTAGAGGGTACTGATTATGGTGAGAAAATTAAAGGAAATGTTGTTCTACCATTAAACATAATGTCGGGAAATGTACATACAGGATATGCCCATCAAGTCAAAGCACAATTCGCACCAGATGTTCTTGTTGTTAATCTACACCATGACAACGTTGGAAATTACAATGAGACATCCATCCAAGGACCTTTTACTAATGCCCATGTTGGAGGCCTACAGTATCGTCACATTGATATCAACAAATACGATTCATCCAAAACTGTTGATGTGGGATATACAACAGGGGGTACATTTCCATCTGGTAGCATCGAATTTACAGCTAGTGTGCTTTTATCAAAGCTGTCCCTAGGCACTGGGTCATATGTCACAGTTAGGGATGGCGACGGCACAATTGTAACAGCAAATTATTCAAATGTATATGATTTGTATGACAATCAATGGACCGACATGGACGAGTTGGTATTCATCTTAAATAATAAATTGAACCTCACCACAGACAAGCGAGATGAACATTTTTTAGCTTTAACCCAAAGCGTTACTGGTAATTTTTACAACTATCAAATTCAATCAGCCTCACATGGATTTATCACAGCCTCAGGGTTTGATGGCGGCTCCCCACTCACGGCTAGCTCATTTACTAGAAATTTGGATGGACCAGGAAATAGACCAGAAGGTTGGGGCCTTGTGTTTAAGGATCACCCATCTCAAGGAGATGAAGATGGATCTTTCGGCTTCATTGGTGCAGATTATGCGACACCATATCCAAGCCCTGTCAAATTAAAAGCTACTCGATATCGTGAGGAAACAGCAAAGAGGCCTGTTAATATTAGAAATATCAAAACTTTATCAGGAACACAAAAGGCAGGAAACTATTCAAACGAGATACAAATATTCTCAACAGCACCGGAGCATCAAAAAACTTGGGCCATAGAAGCCAGTAATGATCCAAACATTGATATTTTACCTCCGTTTATATCAACAGCTCTACCAAACACCACCAACTACCAGACCTTAATGGGAATAGCTCCTTTTGAAAAAGGTAACATATTTGGCGGCGGATCAACGGGGAATCGTCAACCTGACACTGAAAGTTTGTTGATATCTCCCGCCATCACCGGAGTAACGGCGTCGTCGATGGCATTTAATGTGTTAGGTAAAGACTATGTAACAGATTCAGATCGAATTGATGTTTCTCTTACATCATCGCAAATTAAGTATGAGATAAACTTAACTGGTACTGTTGGAGCTGGTAATGTCGCGATATTAACGGGATCTAGTGATCTGGATTTCTATAATAATCTTAGAGCCGAACTGACAAGTTCAGCTAACAGTAATTTAGGTGTAACTTATACCACTGGATCTCTCGTCCGCTCACAGGGACTCTGGTGGTCGCGTAGAAACGCTACATATATTAGCGCTACCGGTTCCGGACCAACCAAATACCCAACTGCACAGACTGACCCTGTATCAATATCGATGTGGCTACAGTTGACCGGTAATACTGGGACAAATAGAATTTTTTACATCGAAGAGTCTGTAACTTCTGGAACAGATCAAAGGTTGTCAATTAAGTGGGAGCCCGGATCAGGCGGCAGACTTAGAACTAAGTTAGACTACAATGATGGTAGTAATAGAAATAATTACTATGACCTAGCCAGCTTTAGTGATTATTTTCTGAACACAGGCGCCGAACCTGGGCCTAATCATTTTATTTTTACCTACGATGGTGGTGTAGCTGGTGGAAGTGTCAAGTTGTATATCAATGGTGTGTCTAGTAGTTGGTCAAGTATATATGTCGCAACCGGAACCGGAACAGCAAACCGCCCCGATGGAAATATTTTCCTTGGTGGAAAAGTTGGATCCAATGATACGATCACTGGTGACAATTTCCGCAGCTCTTCTATGGACGAAGTTTATATTATAAACAAGGTGGTAGACCAAAATGAAGTTGATGATCTCTACAATGGTGGTTTGAAGATTGATCCGGTCGTCACAGGGTTTAGTCATTTAAGTTATGGATCCAATGTTAAATGTTACTTATCCTTCGACAACATCACCGATGGCCGCTTTTTGACAGATGGTGAGATCATTACCGATGTGAGAAATCTTATGAATTTCACCGCTAGCGTAGCTGTCGCCAATACCTTCCAAGTAACCGCTGGTGGTAGATCCATCATCGAACATCCACCATCGGCATCATTTGTATTAAGCGGATCTTCTGCTGGAGACGGATTTAATGGAGATATCGAGGAGGTTGGCACTAGCTTTACAATCACTGATTCCACTATGATCAATGGAGTCACCCCTGTACCGGAGGATAGGAGATTTTCAAATGACAATGTTATACAAATACCATCCACTGCTTCCCAATACACATCTGAAAGAAACATTAGAACAAGATTTTCTGCTCCAGGTGGACCTGAGATTCAAACAGATGGATATCTGGATGCTCACACTCAAACATATTCGGCCCATAACGCAATGCCATTCCGAAATCTCTCCGTATTGGGGTCTGGAAGCGGCGAAAGTGGCACCATAAGGGTTGTAGACCACCTTGGTCATAGGCGAGGTTTAAAGACCCTTAGAACGCTTCATATGGGCCAATTTGGAATCGACTCTACATATGGGTCAATAACCTCGACAGCATATCCTACAAATGGATCTTTTAATAAGCAACACAGAAATAGATCTAGAGCTTATGAATATAGTTCTGAAGAACTAATTATTACTGGTAGTAATCATGACAATATGCACATCAATTCATCAATTCCAAGAAGTGAGTTCCAATATTCATGGATCCGAGCAGCAGTTTCAGGTTCAAATTGGGAAAATGGCCAAAGAATTCTGGGCTTTGCTCCGAAGGATGGGGTCATCTCCTCCTCAGCAGGTTGGGTTGAAGCAATTGTCTTTCCAACCGCATCTACAATTATCGGGAGTGAATGATGGCAATATTTGTTGATAGTGTAGGGTTAAACACGCTGGTTTCAAGCTCATTTGACGATACTAATACGATTACATCCAGCCCAAATGCAGAAAGATACACAATTCCACCAGAAGAAGTGTTGGTTGCAATTAATCTTCATCGCAATGGACCTTATGGATATTCAACTTGGAAGCAATTACGTGCCTCGGAAAACCCACTTACGCGCAATCATCGTAAGGCCAACAAGATGACTTTTGTTATACAACCTGGTCCGATGCGCAACTTGTTATCAAATGGCGAGTTAAGAGTCCGAGACCGATACTCAACCATTTATAGTTATACAGAACCGGCAGTAACTCAAAAAGCATACCCTTTGGTGTGGAATGTTGGTCGCCACTTCAAAGACGAAGAGGGCAATGTTGATTTCGAAAATCCACAAAGGTTTTCAATCATATCATCATATGGGAATGAGCAGATTGCTTTTGCTAATGATAAAGTGAGCAAGCTTCACAAGTTTGACCCAGACGAAGAAAAGACAGAATACACAACAATCAAGGATATGTATTTGGAAAACGGCCTCAACAAACAGGACTCTCCGCTTACACACTGGGAGTTCCTACAATATCGCGAGACCATATTCCCCAAAGCAACGCAACAATTTGTTAGCCAAACAAGAACAAGGCCACAATTTGTTAGCTTTTATAGACACAAAAGAGAAGATAGGACTAAAACTCTTCAAGTTAGTTCGTTTGGCTGGACGCCGTTTGAATCAGAAACTACAAATCAAATTAACCTGAGTCAATCATCTTGGCCTTTGGATGAAGCTGCTGACTTTTCAACCTATGGGAACAAAGGCACCAGCCACACCGGACCACGGAAAGGAGAAGGTGCCCTATTAAACACTTGGTTCCCTTATTGGAGTGGGACGAATACCTATGCTGGAACTAGTGAGCTAAACTCCACTGCTCAATCAGATGCAATAGCTGCAGCAGCAGAATTCGACAAAGTTATGGGTCCAGGACCTCAATACGCTAGAAGAAATTCATACACAGCCCCATCATCTTCTACAAACCCATCTGGGATGGACATAATGGGTGATCAATACGCATTGGGAGTCACCTCCATATTTGCCCGCGCCGGCGGGGCTCTTTGGGAAGCTGGAAGTAAAAGACAAGTTAGGAATGCCGATGGTACATACATTTCTGCTCCAAAGCAACCATTCTATGATACATATGAAAATTATGTTGAAGATGTAAGAAAGTTTGGAAAGAATTATTCAATCATTCCTGAATTCCGAATGAGTACACAGGTCGAAGACTATAAAAGAACGGATGGCGAGATCGAAATTGATATGTTCGATGTTACTGGCGGCATATCTTTCTCAGAGGAGGGTTCCTCAGCCGACTCTTCCAAGTCCAATTTCTATGAAATATATTCAAATACTGACTTTATGAAAAATTTCGAAGTGATTGCAGATGATCATAAGGATTTTATAAATGGAAAAGTCCTTTCACTTAGGTGTAAGGCGATTAAGAAGTTCTTGCCTTATGAAGGGTTTTACCCATGCCAGAGAGTGGTGGATATAACCCAAAGATTTTATGACTCATTTAAGGACAATATTGATCTTTATAATGCCGAGGGGGTGAAAATACCAGGATTTAACTATGGAAAACAACTGGTGATGACACCAATGTTTGCACCGGGTGTGCTATTCAATACCATAAAATCAGGCGTGGCTGTTGATTATCCTATTAACACCAACATGCTCAGTCCGATACCCTCGGGAGTTATCTCTGATAGTTTGTTTGAGAAAAGGATACCTTTCGAATCTTTAGTTGACCCTAAAACATATTTGGCCGATTACAAAATAACAATGAATGAGCCCAACAACGACTCGAACTTATCCGCATCAGCACAGTGGGACGGCGAAGGAGATGAGTTGTATTCCATGATGGCTAATAATTTTTTAGCAGAAACAATTGATTTTTTTCTCCCTAATGGACAATTGTCTTCAATTGTCTCTAGGAAACAAAAGGACATTCCAATACTTGAGAAAGATACGATTTATTCAATGCGACTTAAGATGCGAAGAAGTATGGATAAAACAAGAAATGCTGTTTATCACAAAATGACATCATCTCTTCCATATTTCCCCCCGCAAGATATCATCACAACAGGTTCGGATGCGGTCAGAGAAACATTTACAATGTATTCTCGTCCGACTGCTTTCGGTCCTCCATGTGGTGGTCAAACTGCTTGGACAACCCTTGGCACAGACCCTTTTACATTTGATTTTGGGAATGAGTTTGCTGGTGGTCCAAGCAATGTAGTCATCCATGATAGCACGTATGGGTACAACTTTCCTTTTACACCACCATATTATCATGGAGAAGCGTGGTGCGATGTGTGGATAACTGGTTCTGGTGAAGAGTTGTCTATAAAACAAATTCAATCCATGATAACCTCCAGTTATACAAGATTTAATGGTTCACATTATATAACTTCGAGTTCACCAGATTATGGTTGGGGTCCCCAATCCTTTCTGGATAATCGCATTAACGCCAATGCGGTTCAAATTTCATCCTCCATCAATGTATTTGGCATCGGCACGGTAAATACAAGAGGTACAGCAGGGACCGCTGGATCTTTAGTTGTTGATTCTGGAGTTGAAATGGATAATCGCTGGATTATTCAAACAAAATTTGAAACACCAATGTTAAACTTTAACCACATTTCCGGATCAGATCATATCACATTGCCAACACAAGGTTCTTCCTCGACTCCTCGAGGAATGTGGCATCAATATGGTAGATTACCAGAGGAAAAAGACGGAGTATTCATGCAAGTGGGACCTATACCTACAAATTATCAACTGGTGGTCATGAAAAGAGCGGATGAGACTGAAGATTTGTCCGAGGCTCTTGGCTTTTCTGGTGTTGGTACAAAGATTGGCCGAGTTGCCAACCGAAAAGAAATATCCGAAGCAGTCGTTGCCATTCCATTTATAAAGGTGGAAGGTCGGAGGAAATTCTTTAAGTTGGACAAGGACAAGGTTGATACCTATAAGGCCGGTCCGAATGCCGACGACACACTAGCATCAGCTAAATTCACTGCACTAACAGAGGGTTCTCCAGAGTCTCAAATCGGAAGATCCGTTCTAGATCAAATGGAGAAGATGAAAAAATATATCTTCCCTCCATCGTTTGACTTTATGAATTTCGACACAGACAAGGTCACACCAATCGCGATGTATATCTTTGAGTTCTCTCACACACTTACACAAACAGACTTACAAGATATTTGGCAAAACCTCCCACCAGACATTGGAACAGAAATGGAAGTTTCTGAAGTCGCAATCACACATCCATTGCTCAAGAAAGAGCTTCTTGGTCAAGGTGGCGAAGGTGGCAATGATACTGTTGAAATGTCTGATAAGCTTAAGTGGATGGTATTCAAGGTCAAACAGCGAGCTGCGAATAATTATTTTAAAAAGACCATTTTGAAAAATCCTGAAGTCAATACTGATGTTGAATCTGGAAATGTGACTCAAGATGAATTTGGAGACACAAGCACAATTCAATATAACTGGCCTTACGACTTTTTCTCTCTCGTGGAGATGGTAAAACTTGATGCAGAAGTTGAGATGGGGAGTGGGGACTTTTCTCAATATACCGACAACCTTCCATCTTGGGATGCTGTTCAAGCAGATCGAGACAAGATTGAATATATCGTCGGTGGCCTCGAAGATGAACCAGTCCCAGAAGTCACTGTACCTGAATATTCAGGTCCCTCGAGATCTTCGTTCAACCTCGGTGAACAACACCCAGATCCCCCTGCGGAGGGAATCTTTGATTCCAATCCAAACATTGCTCCTGAAGATGCTGCTGCCTATTTGATATTAAAAGCTCAATTTGTATACCAAGCAGATCTAAATGTAGGTTCCACTGAGACCCTCGTAGGAATAGACTCTCTTCAAGTCAGAGCCTCTCTTGCAGCGAATACGATAAGTGATGATGCAAAGAAAATTTCCTCACTGACTTATGACACATGGAACGACTGGACTACGTGGTGGTACAACAACGATGAAAGCTTCCAGCAAAAAAGAGAAGAAAGAAACCAAGCCGAAAGAAGCACCAGAGCGGCAACAACAAAGGATACCACACCTTCATACGAAGAGCAGGTAAGATCTGTAAAACTCCAAGCAAGAGAAGTGTGGATGACCCAATTTGCTGAGTCTGATGACTTCTGGACGAGCAAGAAAGCAGCCGCCGAAGATGCAGATGCAGCAATGGGTTATGAATTTTCTTCTAACCCATTTTACAAACAGCTGAAAACACACTGGAAAAGAGACTTTAGAGTTGAGGTAGGGATTTATTAATGACATTTTTTAATAAAAAAACAGAAGTAATGCAAATCGAAATGACTCCTTACGGTCGTTACTTGTACTCTATTGGAAAATTTATGCCGCACTCATATGAGTTTGTGGACGATGATGTTTTATATAAGACTGCTAACTCAACCGAAAGTCAAGAAGCAGCACATTCTCGCATTTTAAATGAGACTCCTAAATCAAAAATAAACCGAGCATTTCAAGACGAAGCACCAGAAGTTCAATCACCGCCCGTGATGTCAGAGATGCGAGTGATGACGAAGAAGATGAACCAGAGACAGTCGGGACTATACTCTCTTGGCCGCTCAGCGTACTCGGGAAGCAATATACCTCTCATGCAAATGACCATGTTACAGGGTGAGATTAGTGGTTCTGAGATGAACTATGTTGTTTCCACTACTTCACATGGCCAAGGCGGAGAAGTATTGATCCCACAAATTGAAGTAGATTTAAACTTCAAAGCAACACTTCGCAACACCCTAGATCCATCAGACGATTATGATGGAGAATCGGTTCAATCTACAACTTTTGATGATGGAACTTTTGTCGATATCAGATATATAGAGCCGATCATCCACTTAAAAGAATTTAATTCTTTCTATGAAAAAGAAAATTTTGAAATCGAAGTGTTTAAGGTAACAGGGGTGTCTGGAGATCAGACATTGGCTCCCTTGAAAATGAATAAGAAAATATCAGCCATTATCAACGACCTGTTGAGCATCTCAGATGCAGATGAAGACATTTTTGATTTAGGACACCAGCATGTTTCAGGCCCAGAATTTGTAGATTACTTCTTCGAGATTCAAGTAGATAATGAAATTCCACCGGAAGAATTATGCAAAGCTGTTGATAAACTTGAGATAAATTCGCAGTTTCTTGATGAAGAATTGATATGTCCTGACCAAAGAACTGATCGCTTTGATATTTATAGTACAAGAGTGAGCCCAGAAGACCTAGAGGATTGTGATTGATGAATGATATGACCGTCGGCATGGAAAATCTTCCAAACGTTTTTATTGATAGGATTGACTTGCACACTACCCAAGGAGGATATAGGGTGCAAATAAAACTATGCATGTATGACCACTCGCCCAAAAGATCTTGGTATGGCCGAGAAGACTTATCGGACTTGGACATTAAAGTAGTTTTTAGAGGTGGAGAGGCCGCTGATGCTCTCAATGATGGCACGGATAGTCTACATGATTATAGTCCAGCCTTACCAGCTGTGATTGTTATGGGTCAATCTGCGTTCTCCACAGAAGAGGAGCAGGGTGATTACACAAAATTTTCAACAATTGTAGAAATAAATATACCAACTCCATCGAGCCTAAATGTATATGCTGCATGTTTTATAAGCGGGTTGGATTTCGGAAATGATTTATTTAATAAGTTCTATGGGCCAATGTCAGCAGAGAAGATATTTGTCAGCACTGGTGCTATGCCAATAATCAATCAGCAATCGGGATATTTTTATTATCCAGAAACAAATGAGGAGTACGGAGGCCCAGTCCACCAACACTCCTCCACTGGATATATGGAAGGGTCTGAGCACTCTGTCGAACAGCATGCTAAACTCGTATATGTTGAGGAGGAAAACTATAAAATAAGGTTTCCCACTGAATTCGAACAAGAGTTTGGTATCACTGGCGTTTTAGCGGGGACTTTGAATTCTCAATCTGAAGAAGCGGGCGTTAGATTGGCTTCCGGAACGACTGGTTTCCTCGCTGGAACTATCGAAGCAGATGTTACTTCTCAAACAATGATGGAGGATGAACTGATAGAAAATGCCGAACTGGCAGATTATTCTGAGAGTGTTGCTCTTGCACTCACCCAAAGACCACAGGCTCAAAATTTATTGGCAAGTATTAATTTTGAAGTTCGTGATGCGATTAGAAGGGGGATCTACTGATGTCTAAAGCAATATCTCTAACTATAGAAACTCAAACGGAAGAACGTGAAGTCCTCTCTGTTTGTCACATTAATGAGAGAATGATAGCTCTCGAAACATCGTTTGTTGCGGGTAAAATGTTGAAGCTGAACAGGTCACTGTTCGACAAGATCAACGAAACAACAAAAATGATTGGAGGAACTCTTTACCGTCAAGAAATTACGGAAGTCAATGGTGGTAGAAATAACCTCTATGTTCCCGTTGGGAATAGCTATGAATCTAGAGAGGTGGATATAGCAAGATTGTTTTTTGAAGGCAATATTTTAAAAAAACAACAGAGAGCAATAAGTAAGTATGGGAAGAAGTTCGACTTTGACCCAGCTCTTGTATCAAGTGATAATACCGGTGGTTATTTTGATATCAAAAAATTATCCCCTGATGATATCGCTGCATCTAGCATTGTGTCTACCGTAGAAGAGATTTATTTATTTCAAGACGAGGGTATAAAATCTATCCTCATAACAGACAATTTGGAAAAAACGAAATCTTTAATAGAGGTAGGATACAGGATTGAATTAGCAATAAGTACAGATTTTGATGAATACATCAAATTTGTCTTGGATTTGGCTAGGAAATCTATAAAATTTTTAACCATTTATTTAAATTCTCTAAGTTATTCGAATAATTATAATGCCGAGGCAATGGAGTTCGATCCAAACTATACATCCAATATGATGAGATCGCTAGGGTTGTCAACTGATTTGGCATCAGCAAACCTAAGTAATAGTGTCACAAAATCCTCGGAGTTTGGACAGGCAGCAATATCTTACTACAATCTAGCCTCCCTTCTGTCACCAGATATAAACAAAAATGTATACTCAAGTGTGCTAAGGGCAATTCTACCTACAAATAAAACTACACCTGATGCCATTAGCTCTTTTGTTAATAATTTTACAAGCCTTTTAAATAGAGCTATGTTTGAATATACAAATAAGCCAATTACTGGTGGGCCATCGAAAAAATACTCCAGAGTATCAAAGGGGCAAGTAAACACCGACACACTACAGGCGGTCTCAAAAGAGAGTTTGTCGATTGAACAAGAAAGGCTCGGATACGCAGTGTTTTCCGACTCAACAGGTTTAAATTTATTTTCTTCTGAGGATTATAAAAAAAGGTGGGCTCTCGAACGGGCAAAATATTATCCAAGAGTTGGTGTGGAGGATGTTTCACACTTTATGACTCCATCCGAAAAAGGTCGCTTTGCAAATCTTGGCAACGCCGCATCATACCTGACCCCAACCAGTATGATAATGGGAGATACTACAATCAGAACCAATAGAGGTGTGAACAATGTGAATGTTGATGAGGTTAGACAATTCCGTCTGGCAAAGTCAATAAGATACTCCCAACAGCGGTCGAATAGGTTTCCACAAAGTGTTCAAAAAAATAGTATATCATTGGACTCTTTGGGCGCCCTAAATGTGACCATCGCTGCTCCAAAAGATGCGTTACTTAATCGCTCGACCAGCCAAGAAATAGATCCGCTGATAGATTCAAAACATTACATTGGAGACTCATCCTTCACGACAAACCACACACTTGATCTTATTAAGAGCTTTAGGAGAATTTTGTCATCTAAAGATAAGAGAATTCTGTCAATTACTAGCGACATTGTTCCAAATACACTTTTAAGGAACAATCTAGCGATCAACTCTATCAAAGACATTCAGATTTCAAATCCAGAATCCCTATTGAGAAAGCAAGTGGTAGAAGAAAGCCTTGATATTGAAGATTTGCCTCCCCATGTTAAATTTATGATGAGCGCAGATTTTAATCCAAATCCAAATTCTGACCCTCTAAAGAATAGTGAATCTCGCCAACTTATTCTTGAGACTCAAGCAAATATTTATGTCATCATGGGCCTCACTGGTTTCGGCTTGTACCCTAATGGATTTTTCAATGTTCATGATCCAATTTATAAAAAAATGCATAAACTAAATCTTCCGACTGGTGCATCAGTTTTAGCGAAAGCTTACAATTATGAAGTTCCTGAGCTAGGAATCCTAAAGGATAATTTTCTCGCACCTATTTATAATAACCTTTGTTATATAAGAGGATAAAAAAATGTCTACTACAAGTCTGTATGATACAGATATGGGTGATCAAACAATTGATATATCCGCATCAACAAGAAAATTTCAAACCTCAATCATTGTACAACAAGATTCAAGCAAGAGTGGGATAATTTCTTTTTTGGAGAATGTAGAGCAGGAACAAGCACCCCCACCTACACGTCAAGCGCCTCAAACCGTGAGACCTAGAAGACAACAGGGCGGATACTAATGGCAATAATTGTAGACTCAGCAAATGTCGTTAATTCACTAGAGACGGCACCAGACCGACTTCGTGCCGAGATTGGCAGATATTATTCACCCTCGAATCGTGGCTTGTTTGGTACAAGCTTTGCTTCATTCAGATCTGGTATCAAGAGCAATTTTATATATCTGGATGTTGGCCAACCTAGCCAACAACTGATCGAAACAAAAAAGGCTAGAATTTTTGTATCTGGTCGAGAGGAACAATTCAGAGATCAGATTCAATGGAATGATTATATAAAGGAGACAATTCGAACCAACACTTCACTTCTCGACCACCAATTTTCTTTTGAGAACCCAGAGATTCAAAATTCTTTTGTAAAGAATTATCATGATCCAAATTATGAAGACCTAACAAAGACGTTGCCTTCCAATCAATTGCTGAACTATAACCTGATATCTTATCTGTACAAAAGTCAGATACCAACCCTCCAAGGTGTTGCTGATATTAGGACCACTTTTGACACCGAAGGTTATGAAGTGGATAGTCTAGCATCGCTTGATGAACTAAAGAAAGAATTTCCCAATAGAATTGCCAACTACTATGGTGATGTTGAGGAAATATCTTTAAAACAAAGAAACATTTTTGATTTACAAAAACCTCTTACAATTGAGATTCCGTTTCTAAATAAATCAATAACATTTTTCGGACCTCTTGTTCCACCTGATTCATTTCCTTTTTATTATCACAAGACCCTACCGGTAATGAGATCTTTTGGTACTGGTGAATTCAATAGTATATTGTCAAATTATGAAAAAAGGAAAAATGTTTTCCAATCAATAAAGCAAAATATATCCTATTCAAATAGAGATTTTAACATCGGACCAAATCCGACTTCGGCAAAAATACATAATCTTATTGAAATGATGACAACAACTAGGATCATCAACCTATCGGAACAGACTGATGAATTATTTCTAGTCACAGAACGAGAAACGGATTATGGTGATGTGAGGAGTCGCTTCGCTGACCAAGTCAATGCAATCAAGTTTCTATCTGATATGAGAAATTTTATAAACTTGGAATCTAGAAATTTTGAAGAAGTGGTCAAAGCACAATCCTGCAAGACTTTTTTCTTAGGATATAAGATCGAAAAATATCTAGACAATGATGTTGGGAGTCCAATACAGACCTATTACACAAACGACAAAAACTTTTATGACACCCAAATGAAATATGGCAGAAAGTATGTCTACAAAACTAAAGTTCTGATCGGTATCTTGGGAAGTTCGTACACATACTCCAACCTCTTTGTTTCTCAAAATGAAACACAAATGATGGGAGAAGATGGATCAATAATGGGAATGTACCCAGAGGGCTTTACAGACATTACAAACGAAAAATATAGAGCCTATGTTGATGTTGAAGTAACCCCATCGTTTCAAATATTAGAATATCAAGTTGATGAAGATGAGGTGGCTTTTGTTGACACACCAACACTGCCGCCCCAAGTAAACTTTAGAAATAACTCGAAAAAAGCAAATGTTGAGTTTTTCTTCTCACCAATGTTCGTCCGAGTTGAAAGCGTTACCGCTGATACCGGCGAAGAGTTGATGAGAAAATTACAACCTTTAACCGAAGAGGATCAAAGGGTTGCTGACCTAGTTTCTTTATCGAAAACCGAGGGTGTTAGTCCCGACTATTTCACAGGAATCTATGAGATATACCGGATGTCTAGTCCACCCCAACAAGAGCAAGATTTTGTGAACCACTATTTAACCAATGTTGATGATAAGTCAGCACTAGCATTTCCAGAAAGCATGGGAATTAGACCCAATGTTTTAGATAACATGAATGGTCACTTTGAAGACTTCATAGTTCCTAATCAAAAGTACTACTACGCCTTTAGGTCCCTGACTTACCATGGCACACCATCCAACCTTACTGTTCCATTTGAAGTGGAATTGTTAAGAGACTCGGATGAGTACAAAATCAATATTTCACAATACAAATATCCGAACGAGAAAAATTATGTTTATCAAAAAGCAACCAAAAGGATAGTTAAGGTCGTGCCTAACATCGAAAGACTTCTTTTTAGTGAAGAAGAAAGAGATGCTGCCGGGGTGATTTACAAGTTAGATGATGGGAACATGTTGACCAAAGGGCAGACGACCAAATTCAAAATTAGAGCTACATCAAAACACACGGGTAAAAAAATCGACATCAATCTAAATCTAAAATTAGTTGAGGACGAAAACAGTTTCACTCAGAATTAGAAAGAAACTTAAAAACAATCTATTTATTGGAGAATAGGAGAAAGAAGTATGGGTTTTCAAGACAACAGCGGCGATATTATTTTAGACGTCGTCTTAACGGATGAAGGAAGAAGAAGATTGGCAAAAGGAGACAGCTCGTTTTCAATTGTTAAATTCGCATTAGGAGATGATGAAATCAACTATAGCCTTTTTGATGTTAACGCTACAACTGCGCTACAGGATTTAAGTATTCTACAAACACCTATTTTGGAGGCATTTACAAACAACACTTCTTTGATGAAGTCAAAACTCATTTCTCTATCAAATAGCGAACTGCTATATCTACCAGTTTTGAAACTCAACTCCACAGCACCTGGTGCACAACTCGTCTCCACTGATGGCAACTTCGTGGTATGTGTGGACAAGAGAACGTTTGATGACAGAGCAACTTCTGGAACCTCAGCTATTGGATACAGCGCTAGTGGACGTAGAGACGGATTTCTTTATGGCCAAGATACCGGTGATCAAAAAGGAGGAAAAATCCGACTTGATGCTGGTATAGATTCGGATAATGTTACAGAAATCGATGAATCTTTGATTGAAACCTCTTTTATTGTAGAAATGGACAGCCGTTTAGGACAACTGATATCTGTTGATGGAACGGAGGTTCCTGGCTTTACTATTGATGATGACCTCGTTGCCACCTATAGTTTCACCAGAACAGCAAATGATTCTTTTATATATAGACCTTCTCAAGATGAATTAAAGGATTCCGATACCCCCATTGATGGACCAGTGGCTTCATACTTCCAATTTAAAATCCGTTCATCTCAGGATTTGAGAACTTCAAACTTTTTGTTTGAGAGAATCGGGTCAACCATCTCTACATACGCAAATAGAGCCGGTACTCCGGTAGCAGACGTAAAATACATTGACTCAATTGTTAGAGTAACTGGAAGAACCACGGGATATGCTGTTGACATCCCAGTAAGATTCGTAAAAGTATAAGGAATAAAGCATGACTATTTTTAAACCATTAGCAGCAGACGACAGAGTTTCAACAAAGACTTTATTGCATGAGGCAATTCCTATCACAGGAACAATAGTTAGTGGAACATATGGTGATCGCCATAGCGAGGGTAACGTTCAAAACTTTACACATGGTATGTTTCAGTCTGTTTATGACTATCCATATCTAAGTTCTTCGGCAAACCATATATTTGACATTACCCTTGGAACCAGCCCGACGAGCACCTTAACTGTTGCTTCGATGGCCACAAAGAAAGATAACATTTATAATCAAATGGCACAAGTTTTATCGGGCTACAACAAAGATGGTGAAATTCAAGAGTTTGATGCTGACGGGAACATAACCGCCGGTGGGATCACAATTGACGATGCATTGTTCGTTTCGTTCTCAAGGCTTTTGTCAAAAGACGAAATCAAGAAAGGGTCGTTTGAACTAGAAATGGGAGTTAGCGCAAATTTATCGGCATCCTTTGCCCAAAGGATTAAAATTGTCGATCAAGGAGCAGCGACCTCTTATAAAGTAAACTCACCAGCCGGAGAATATGGAATTCTTTACGCGACTGGTTCAACCTTAACAACAGATGTTCTATCAACCACTGGTAGTAACATTGCTTCACACACGGCATCCATCGGTGGTAACACGTATTGGCAAGCTGGATTGATTTACTATCAAGCAGGCTTAGTTGTTCTTACAAGTTCAATGTTTCACGATTGCTCTCATGGCGGCTACTTAATCACAGCATCTTGTGATTGGGACGGAACTGGTACCACCTTCACTGGATCTTTGGAAACACTTCAGATCTCAGCCTCTGCTGACTTCTTTAGACACAGAATTTACAACCTACAGTTCAACAATACAATTGAGTTGAATTCAACCGTATACTTCTGTCGCACCAAGCATAATGAATTTAATTACAGTTCAAACCCGACTTACTTGAGTGGATCTCAATTGCGAGTTAAAAACGAAAGCACTGATATTCCAATTTCTTATATCACGTCAATTGGTCTTTACTCTGCCGACAACCAACTTCTTGCAGTTGGTAAATTCTCTGAGCCAATCCGTAAGGATTCAAATATTGAACTAACCTTCCGAGCACGATTGGATTACTAGGATGCTATGCACAGATTTAAGTTTACACCTGATGACCTCTTTGTCAATAGATTAAAGACATATCCTGAGTATAATGTCTTCATCTACCAGAGTCAAATGTATGTAAACAAAGAGTTTAGGGTAACTGGTTCTGGTGGTATTGAAGTATATGATGTAAATAGAGGTAAGACAAGTGATCTTATTTCTCCGTTTGTAATGTCTGGTTCGTCCAAGGTTGCGTTTAAAGTTCAACAATATCAACCACTTGTCAAAGAGGCCTCTGGTGATCATTTCTCTATCAACAAGAAGTACCTAATAAACATTGGAGAAAAGTTTGAGTCAATTTCTTCGATTGCTGACCCATATGGAAAAATTAGATCTTCATATGGCATTGAGAGTCCAATAAAAAGAAATTTGACATCTCGAGCCAATTATATTGTTTCCAATTATTACAATATTTCGTCAAGTACTTATCAAACAAGTCATGTAACCAACCTTGTACCACCAACAAACCTAACAGCCTCAGCCTTACAAAACGTTGCAAGAAAATACACAACCTTATCAGATCACTTTGTTTTTGCGTCATCCTCTCTCAGGGCTCGAGATCTAGTAACGGGCTCTGCCTCAATTAACTTTTTAACCATTCCAAGCATGTACTATGGATCAACCATCAAGAAAGGCTCTGTTGAGCTTAATTATTATATAACTGGGTCCAAGTTAGCTTCGTGTGCGGATATTGACCACAACGGAACCTTAATCGGCACAACCGGATCGACATCGGGTTCCGTTGTTGGTCTTGTTATGTATGATGAGGGGATTATTATGTTGACCTCTTCTGTTAACTTAGAAACAGGTCCAGCCCTCGGCATCAAGTATGACAATGATCCTCAACTATCTTCATGGCAATATTTCGGAACTACATTGAATGATGGAGTATCCTTCGCCGCCTCATCTCTAGAAACCTTGGCCTCTGCCTCATACGATCTCAACTTTAAAGGTACAAGTTATGTTAACTCAATGACCATGTTTGCCCACGCACGTAGTGGTCATCTTAATCATTCAAACAACCCAACATACAGAAACCTCGAGACAACAAGGGTAAATCAGACAGGGTCTGGCTTAATCTTCTCAGAGGGACCATCTGACATAGCCAATATTGTATCTGGTTCCTATGTCTCTGCCTCGTTTGACAAAACAACTTACATATCAAAAGTCCACATCTATGACGAAGATGGAAATCTAATTGGAATCACATCTCTCGCTAAGCCGATCAAGAAAACTTTAACGGATGAATTCACATTTAAAATGAAATTGGACTTGTAAAATCCCCCAAAATATGTTATAATATATAAAAGGAGTTTTTATGATCTTGGGATTAGACGTCTCAAC
>Ga0098059_1000323_pt1 | contig 32350 bp, 33 predicted proteins | sample 20_taG_FD_92580 | JGI IMG/M metagenome (GOLD analysis project Ga0098059, IMG submission 92580) | Marine viral communities from the Subarctic Pacific Ocean - 20_ETSP_OMZ_AT15318 metaG | ecosystem: Environmental > Aquatic > Marine > Oceanic | place: Subarctic Pacific Ocean | collected 2015-01-19
TATTAATCTTTATTAATCTTATCCATTCATACTTACTGCAGTTGTATCACTCTTAGTTACTCTAGCGTACCAGTAATTAGAATCAGATACAAAGTCTATCCATTCACCTCCTAAAGAAGAAGCTTCTATTGTAACATTATCAGCACCAATATTATCAGCACCCAAACTACCTCCGGTGAACGTTCCGTCAGCGGCTAATGTGCCGTCATTAACACTCATTCCGGCCGAGACAACAACGGCTGTATTACCCACGCCACCGTCAGTGTTTTGAGTCAGTATAAAGCTGGACTCAGAAGTATAAGATGCAGGAGTGAGTGTCATCTTCAACGCACCGTCAGCTCGGGCTGCTTCTAGTGCAATATGCAGTGCTTGCGTAGCTTTCGCAGCTGTATCGGCCCCTACGGTACCAAAAGTCCATGCATAAGTAGAAACTTTCGTTGGAGCTTGGTTATAGTTGGCACCTGAATTCGTAGTGAATGTTATTGTTTGCCCATCTGCAGCATTAATCACAGAAAATACTGTTCCGTTTTCATCCTCTAGAGCAGCGGTGCCTTCTATTTTGGCGGTGGCTGCACTATTTGTTCCACCAACTGCATGTGTTACTATAGTATCATTTCCCCCAGCACTAGTAATAACTGCATCACCAGTTCCTGAAGGTGACTTTGTATTAATAAACTGAAAGTTCAATCCTAACTGTGGTGCTGGTAATGTAATAGCTATGTCTGTACTCCCTGTTATAGCTAAAAATATTGTCTCACCTGACATGTGTGGTTTTAAAACTATGTCTTCGTTAATTATAGATCTTGTGAAAGGCACATTACTACCTCTCTCTATAACGTTTAAATCTTTATAAATTCCCATTGTATTTTATTCTTTTAAATTAATATCTCCCAAGAAGGCATAACTTTCCCCCTTATGGTTTATTTTTCAAGTTTGGATTTCACTCTAGCAGTTCTCCCATTTTACTCTGGGGACCCAAGGATACTAAAACTGGTGTTACTTCACCGCACTTACCTGTGTGCTTATTGTACCCTAACTATAGCTTATACACTACTCTTTCGCAACTACCGGAGAAAACTCTATCTCTATTTAAGACTACAATCCGATGTCTTTTCCCTTTTTTGGTTACCGAGGGATGAATATTGTTGCGGTGCAAAGATAAAACAAAATAATTGACATAAAAAAATAAATTGGGAAAAAAATTTTTTAGGGGTTTTTGTGAGAGTGAGAAGGTATTTGGAAAGTCACCCTACCTACTTCTTTCATCTCAACCACCCCCGGGTGTGATATTTGAGATGTTTAATAAATTTATTAATTAATACCTACACAACAATGGACAGAGAAACAACAACAATCGATGAGAACCTAGACACTACACCAGCAGTACTGATAGATGAGTCATCACTACACGAGAGATTTCCAGAAGGAGAACTACTCAATTTAAAAGAGTTCACAGACTTTAGCAACGTTGGCAAACGCAGGCCTCTTTACAATGAAGACGGTAAACGTAAGCTTGATGCTGATGATAAACCAATGTTCGAAGATGTCTACCGTTATGGTGTCTATGATACTGATGGTAAGACAGTCATTGGCTACTTCACTCACACAGCTAGTGACATCTCTTGGAGTTACATTAGAGTTAAGACTAACCACTTCACTAATGAACAAGGAGTTCAGTACCTTTACTTTGAAGTCTTAAACAAACTTAACAGCATTAATGATGTTGTTTCCTTCGTTAAAGGTAAGGATTTACTCAAAGAATTAACTGAAACATTCTAAACTAACAGCAACTTGCGACTTAACAGTCGTGAGTTGTTTTATATACAACACATAACATGTCACTTCACTCTGTGCTTGTGTGTTCCACATCACATTCACCACTTTTCCCCACTTTGTGACACTAACTCAATTTATAAACATTAAATACTATAACACTATGGAAACATTAATAGGAGCATCAATACTTCTTGTATTAATAGTTGTGTACATAGTTCAACAGGACAATAAAGAAGTTATTATACCTAAAGAACTAACACCTTTTAAAACTAAACTTGCAGCACATCCTTGTTACGATAGAGTACCAACATGTGATAGAAAGATAGACAATAGATGTGGTGACGCTAGTACATATCAACTATGGTTGATACATGTAATAAATAGCCACTTTAATAGAACTGCTGTTGAGAAATGATTACTTATTAAGCTTTAGGCTAACAGTAACGGCAGCAATTCTATTAAATATTTTAATAACAGGCGTAACAATAAGCCCAAAGGTTAGTGATAACCATCTAGATTTGGTGTCGAATTGAGTAGTTTTTATGGGGTAAAACCGCGATAATTATATAAACCGCTGCTTATCCTGTTATTATTAACCTAAACATTAACCAAACAAATAAAGAGATGACTGATACAGATATACAAAGACGTACAAAAGAGTTTTATGCTGAAATATTAGAAGAAAGTCAATGTAAAAAGACATTAAGCACAATAAAAGAATGTGAAGAATGGATTAGATATTTAATAGAAACTGGTCAGCACAAACATAATAACGAGTCATTAACTAATCTATTAACTGAGTTAACTAGAATACCTTTGACTAAGAATCACCCATTAAATAAATATAAATAAACAAAGAGAAGATATGAAGAAACTAATAACTATAGTAGTATTACTATTCACATTACAATCATGTGGAACGTGGAAATGGGTTGAACCAATGCCACCAAATGCTGCTAATAATCACAGATTTAATAACATTACATGTAAATAATATGATTAAAATAACTATAATAGGGATATTAATGTATTTCATTGGTATCATAACAGGTATAATATTCATGCAATACCTATATAAAAAAGAAACTAAACCAGGTTGTAATTGTAAGGATCAATATCATGATGATGATCCTGAACATCTATTAGAACCATAAATATTAAAAAATGAAAGAAAAGATAAAAGCAAACTTTAGTGAAGAATATGGTCCATCGATTGTAATATGCATTATAGCTTTAATAATAACTATAATAGTATTAAGCTAATGAAACGAGACGATCAATATAAATCAGCAATGTTACTATCAACAATAGGGTGGGGAGGGATTGCAGTCTCCATCATATTTATTTTATTAACAAATTAAACAATAAAGGTTGGGGTAAGATTAAATATACCTCAACCTTTTGTTTATATAAATAACAAGTATTATGACAAAAGAGACGAAGTATTTTATAGAACAAGTTAAACTAGCTAAGAAATTAGAAGAGAAATATAAACAGAACATAAAAGAGTTTGATGATTACTTTAAAGACAGTGGTAAAATAGAGCAATCTAGTATTATAGGGCCATTTAAAAATGATCCTATTAGAAAGAAACACGGATTATTCTTAAATCCTGATTATGTCCAAAGAGCTAAACGTAGATCAGAGTTTGAAGAATACCTTAAAACACTTGAGATAGATTTAAATGACTATAAAGAAGAAAACGAAGAATATTGGTAAAATAGATAAGTGTGTGGTAACTAACGACAAGTTACCATACATACATCATAACATTAAAAAGAATAAAATGAAATGAAAATTAAATTAAAAGGTAGAATTATATCTACTAAGAAAGGAACAAAGAGTAGAATTAGAAGAATTATAAAAGTTTGTGAGAAAATAAAAATATATCAAACAGACATTAAAGCACAAATGACTAATTTTGTTATAACAATGTTAACTAATAAATTAAAATGTAAATCAAATAGTATTAAAACTAAATAAAATGATAAAAGATATTAATAACAATAAATATAAACCTGTGTTAATAAGGAGTTATAATATTGAAATTAGGAAAGTACGATATAAATTTCAAGGATATGGTGTATTTGCTACTGATGAAATACCTAAAGATACAATAATTGAGGAATGTGTGGTAACTAAAGACCATATATCATATATAAATAATGCTTTACCTAATTATAAATTTTATGGAGAAAAAGGTGATGTTATAATATTAGGAATTGCATGTATAATAAATCATAACAAAGATTTTAATTGTTCTGTAAATCAAGATTTAGAATATGAAAGAGTAGTAAAAATAGTAGCAACAAGAACAATAGCTAAAGATGAAGAATTATATATTAGCTATGGTACTTATTATGACGAGAATGGAGTTAGAAATAAAGAATAAATAAAATAAAAAGGTTGGTAGTATTCCTACGAAACTACTGTGAATCTCATTAAAAACAATTAAACACATGAGTACAAACATTATCAAGTCAGGTTCATTAGATACTTTGAAGACTGGCGAAACATTATTAGTTCAAGCAAGAAAGACTAATGGAGAGAGTAACAAAGTCCAATTAGAATGGGCGGAGAAAATTGCAGCTACAACTGTAGGACGTAGAAAAATGCGAGCAATTCAATTATTAAATTCTAGTGATCCTAGTTTCAGTTCAGGAGCACAAAGATCATGGACAGCAGTAACAGTTGCAGATGCTAAGAAATTTTTAGGTATAAATTTATCAGATGCAAATGATGCATGGTATTTATCTGAATCTAGAGCAGGAGAACAAGTAGAAGTTATGGATTTAGATATATTAAATCCTTGCACAGTTGATTCAGACAAAGCTTTATCATTTAAGATGGAGATTTGGGAGACTGTTGAGCCAACTGAGTGGCAGAAACTTAATGCTGAGACTGCTTGTAAAAGAGCAGGTAAAAATGGAGATACTATTACTCATGAAGGTCAATTAATATTCAGAAATACTGATATGATTATAGTTGATCCTAATGATGATAGTACAAAAGCAGAACATATATTTCTTGTACCTGATGCTAGAAATGTAGAATTAGCTGACTTGGAAGGAGATACATTAGATTTCGAAGAAGTTAGTATGTTAGATGCAGAAGTAGTAGAAGGATAATATTAAATAAAAGTATAAAGGAATTAAGTATATTTAGAGACGTGTAGGTTGATATTTATATTTAATTTCTTTATATTTGTTAAAATAATTGAATTATGATACACTTTATAGGGCCGGACAGCATTTTACCAAGTTGTAAGATGTCAACAATAGAAGAAGTAAAAGAGTATTGTCAGAGTAAAACAGTACTAGGAGTGGATACAGAAACAGAAGGATTTGATTTTACTTGTAAGAAAATGATTATGTTTCAAATTGGAGATGAAGACAATCAATTTATAATAGATACAAGACATATAAATATAGAACCATTAAGAGATATACTAGAGAACCGTGATATTACTAAAATATTTCATAATGCTAAATTTGATTATAAATTTATTAAAAAATGGGCCAATATAGAATGTGAAGGAATATATGATACATTTCTAGTAGAATTAGTAAATAATTGCGGTAAAAAAATAGGATTTGGATTAAAAGACTTAGTTAAAAGAGAATTTAATATAGAATTAGACAAAGAAATAAGAAATAAGTTTATTAGATTAGAAGGAGCACCATATACAGAGAGTCAAATAGTTTATGGAGCTAAAGATGTAGAGTATTTATGTAAATTAAGAGAAATACAAATACCTAAAACTAAAGCTAATAAATTAGAAAGAGTGGTAGAGCTTGAAAATGAAGCAGTTCTTGCATTTGCAGACATAGAATATAATGGTTTAAGTTTAGATACAGAAGAATGGAAGAAAATAGAAAAAAGAAATATAATACAAGCTGATATTTTATTAATAAACTTAGATAATACATTAACAGAAGACGGGAGATTAAAGAGATTCGTAGCTAAATATATACAAGCAGATTTATTTGAAGATGTACAAAACTTAAGAAAAGTTAATGTTAAATGGACATCACCTAAACAAGTATTAGAAGTATTTAAAACTCTTATACCTAAGTTAGAGAATGTAAATGGTAAAGAAATGTATAAATATAGATATAAATTCCCACTTATAGATACATATGTACAATATAAAGAAGCTATGAAATTATGTACATCATATGGAGAGGCTTTCTTTAAAAATTTAAAATCTGATAATAAGATTCATACGAATTTTCATCAGATACTTGATACCGGTCGTGTTAGTAGCAGTAAACCTAATATGCAACAGATACCAGCAGATAATACATATAGAAATTGTTTTGTTGCGGATAAAGGTTGGAAATTTGTAAGTGCAGATTATTCATCTCAAGAATTAAATGTAATTGCCTTTGGGTCTAAAGATCCTGTGTGGTTGGAAGCTTTGGAAGAAGGTCAAGATTTACATTCTACCTGTGCAGAATTAGTTTACGGTAACGAGTGGTTAACCTGTGGAGAAGATAATTGCGCTTACCTTAAGAAAAAGGAGAAGTGCAATTGTCCTTCACATAAAAAACTTAGAACTAATGTTAAAACAATTAATTTTGGACTGGCTTATGGTATGGGTCCTAATAAGCTTGCTGATACCCTTAATATTACTATTGACAATGCTAAAATACTTATTAATAAGTACTTTAAGACTTTTCCTGCTATTAAAGGATTTCTTGAAAAACTAGGAAACTTTGGGAAGACTCGTGGATTTATCACAACATTTCCTCCTTATAGAAGGCGTAGATGGTTTACTAATTGGTACCCAAGAATATGGGACAATAAACTAGCATCTATGGAACTTGGTACTATTGAGAGAGCATCTAAAAACACACCTATACAAGGAGCTAGCGCAGATATGACTAAACGTGCTTTAGTATTAATGCGTAATCACATAAATGGAAGCAATGCGCCTGTAAAGTTAGTAATGACTGTACATGATCAAATAGATACTATATGTAAAGTTGAATATTTAAATGAATGGACTGTGATTATGAAAAAAATCATGGAAGATGCAGCATTAGAAATAGTAACCAATGGCTTATTAAAGGCTGAAGTTACAGTTAGTAATTGTTGGGAAAAATAAATATAAATTAAAATAAAATAAAAATGATTAGACAAACACAGGTTGACTCCTTTAACAAGTTAAATAATCTAGACGGTAAAAGAAAAATAGTTTATGATGTTATTACAAATTTAAATATGTCTACTAATAGAATGATAGCTAAAGAATTAGGATGGGATATAAATAGAGTAACAGGTAGAGTAACAGAACTAGTAAATTTAGGGTTAGTTACTTCAGATGGTACTTATTATGATGAAGATACTAAAAGAACTGTGACATTATGGAAAGCTTTGTATTAAATAAAGAAAAGAATAAACAGCAAAGAAAAGCATTAAATGCTTGGGCTCTTAACAATTGTTATGGTAGTATTATTGCTGGAACTGGGTTTGGTAAATCTAGATGTGGTGTTCTTGCATGTAAATATGTATTAGAGAGTACAACAGATACTAGAGCCCTTATTTTAGTTCCCACAATACAATTACGAGAACAATTTGCTGATGAATTTCACAAATGGGAGTGTAGTGAGTATTTAGATAGAATAGATATTCTTTGTTATCAAAGTGCTTATAAATTACACAAGCAACAATATGAACTAGTGGTATGTGATGAAGTACATTTAGGATTAAGTAAAGAGTATAGAAAGTTTTTTATAAATAATAATTATAATCGATTACTTACAATGACTGCTACAATGCCTGAAGATATACTATATAAATTAGAGCTATTAAAAATGGCCCCTAAAGTGTATGAAATAACCTTGGACCAGTGTGTGGCCATGGGTTTAGTGTCTCCTTATGAAATCTACTGTCTTCCTCTTGAATTAACATTAGGAGAAAGATTAGAATATGATGCTATTCATAAAGAATTTGTAGAACATAAGGTAGCACTAGGTCCGGATGCTTTTAATATAGCTAAAGTATTTATTAAAAGTAAACAGGCAACATCAGAAGAGAAATATCATGCAGCTGGTTTTTATAAAACAATAAGAGAAAGAAAGAGTATAGTAGACCAAGCACAAGCAAAAATAACTAGTTTTAAAGAGCTAGTTAATAATAACTTAGATAAGAGAATAATTACATTTGGAGGGTTAAATGAATTTACAGATAAATTAGCTAAAAGTGTTGAGCCTTTAGCTGAAGTATATCATAGTAAACGTACACTTAAAAAGAGAAGAGAAGCTTTGAGAAGATTTAAAGAAGGAGAAGTAAATATATTATGTTCAACAAAAGCATTAAATCAAGGATTTGATATACCTAATGCTAATGTAGGGATAATATGTGGATTAACTTCAAAAGCTTTGTCAATGATCCAACGAATAGGAAGACTAATTAGATTCGAAGAGGGTAAGGTAGGTAAGATATATATACTATATATTAAAGATTCTCAAGAAGAAAAATGGTTAAGAAATTCAGTGCGTGATTTGAGTGGAGTTAAATGGCTATAAAAATTAATTAAATAAAAAGTTATATTATGATAAAAATTAGTATATTTGCATTAATGTTCCGTTCGCTTATAAAGACTTTATATATATTATGAGATTAGAAATAGATTTCGAAGTACTTAAATTAACAAAAATGAGTGCTGACGACTATCTTTACTTATACATAGTATATAGAAAAGGATTTAATTATTTGAACATCCTCAATTTAAAACCAAATTTGAGTAAATTGAAAGAAAATGGATACATCGAGATAGGTGAAACTCCTGAAAACCATAGAGTTACTCAAGACTTTATCGATCTCTTTGTATCCAATTTTGATCAAATGTTTACAGATTTAGTTGCTAAATACCCTTGGAAAGTATCATCTCCGGGTAGAGGAGTAAGAGTATTGCATGCCGTGGATCCCAAGGCAAAATCAAACAATAAAGCTAGAAGTAGGTATAAGAAAATTGTGGATAATAAACCAATATTGCATAAACATATTATGCAATGCCTAGATAGACAACTTCTAGTAAATAAAGATAATCTCGGATTTTTACAAAATTTAGAGGTTTGGATTAATAACTATACTTGGGAAAAGTATGAAAACTTAAACGATTATGCAACAGAAAACGAACAAAAACCAAGAATCACAAGATCCCTTTAAAAAGAGAGGCTTTAAAAGTATAAATAAAGCTATATCAGCATCGTTACACCAAGTAGTAAATGGTATGACGGGTAAAAGACTTGTATTCCCAACAAAATGGCCTAGATTAAATAAGAATTTACTAGGAGGACTACAACCAGGTAAGATGTATGTAATTGCAGGTAGACCAGGTGTAGGGAAATCAGCATTTAGTAATCAATTAATATTTGATTTGCTAGATGCAAATGATAAAAGTAACTTATTAGTTTTATATTGGAGCTTTGAAATGCCTGGGTATCAACAAATACTTAGAGCAGGAGCTAAAGGTTCCGGTAAACAAGTAGGAGAGTTATTATCAGTTACAGATAGATTAGATAATGATGCATATAATTATTTTAAAAGAGAAGTTATGAAATATGCTCATTACCCAATTCATTTTAATAATGTTCCTAGAGATATGGAGTTTATTAAAGAGTCTAATACTGAGATAACACAAAAATATCCAGATAGAACAATAGTTAATATATTTGATCACTCTAGACTTATATTAAGTGATAAAGATAAAGAATTATTAAAACTAAATGAAGTTAGTAAAGGATGTATGTGGATGCAATCAACAATGGGCTGTATTAATATACTTATATCTCAGTTAAATAGAAATATAGAACAAGAACATAGGGCTAAAGCACAATATCAACCTTTATTAACAGATTTATTTGGAGGAGATAGTATTGGGCAAGATGCACATGTCGTAATGATGTTACAAAGGCCTAATGATTTATATGGTATAACGGATACATATTGTCAAGAAGATCCTGTAGGATTATTAGCATGTCATGTAGAAAAAAATAGAGATGGCTTATTAGGTATGATACCTTATGAAGCTGAAATGTCAACATTTACAATTAAAGAAAGAAAATAATGAAATACGGAAATTATAAAACTAAAAAAAATTTAGCCAAATATATAATTGGTGAATTAACTAGAACGATTAACATCATGGGAGACTCAAATGGACTACAATCAGAGAATTCAATGTTTAAAGCGCCTAGAGCTAGAAAGAAAGACTTGAAAGCTAAAAGAAAAGAGATAATGTTAAAATATAATATAACTCATAAAGATTTAGTATAATGGGAAAACAAAATGATAAATTAATTAAAAATTTAAGAGAATATGACGAAAAAAAGAAAGCTAAACAGCACAAATCCAAAGTACATGGACAAAAGCAAAGAAAAAAAACCAATAATACTTAAGAAAATACCATTAACAGGAAAAGCTCCTGGACATGGTGTATTTTACGCAGATGATAAATAATATGGAACTACCAAAAACAAAGGTAAAGGCTAGCCGTAAATCGCCTAAAAACATGATAATATATGGGGCTCCTAAAATTGGGAAAACTACAGCATTATCACAACTAGACAATTGTTTAATTATTGATTTAGAATCAGGTTCAGATATGGTTGATGCTTTAAAGGTTAAAGTAAATAACTTAAAAGAATTAGCTGATGTAGGTAGAGAGATACTTAAACAAAATAAACCATATAAATATGTTGCTATTGATACTATTTCAAAATTAGAAGAATGGTGTGAAGAGGAAGGTAAACAAATTTATATGAAAACTCCTATGGGTAAAAACTTTGAGCAAAAGAATCCTGGGATGTCAATTTTATCATTACCTAATGGAGCTGGTTATTTATATTTAAGACTAGCTTATAAGAAATGGATAGACAGATTAAATATGTTAGCAGATCACATAATTTTAGTTGCCCACCTTAAAGATAAAATGCTTGAAAAGAAAGGTAAAGAGGTTGCTGTTAAAGATCTTGATCTAACTGGTAAAATTAAACAAATTACATGTACTAATTCAGATGCTATTGGTTATATATATAGAGATGGAGAAGACACTATGATCTCCTTTAACTCTTTAGATGATATAGCTGCTGGTACTAGATGTGATCATTTAAAAGGAGCAACCATGCCTTTAACTTGGGATAAAATATTTATAGATTAATTAAACAAAACTAACTAAAATGAGAGAAAATGTAACACCAGGAGAAACGCCTGAAAAAATTACTGTTTCTATGATCGATCAAGATCTTAAAGACGGTATTAGTAAGCCAGAAATGGCAATTAAATATGGTATTAAACCATGGGAAGTAGATGAGATGTTTAAACATCCACTTCTTAAAGGTAGAAGACCTAGTAGAAAGAAAGCCTTATCTTTTACCTTTGTAGATGATACTGATACGCCTGAAATTACAGGCATACCACAAGGAGATACTATGTCAGATACAGACGATGAAGATTTTGTAAATCCTAATCAAATAACATTAGAAGAAGCTATAGACGATGCTATTGAAACAGTTGAAGAAGCTAAAGATCAAATGCAACAAACTCAAGAAGCTATTGTAGATATGTTAAGTCCTACAGAGTTTCATACTAATGAAGATTTGGTAGAACAATTAACAGAAATAGTTAAAGAAGAAGAAGAATTAGAAGTGAATGATGATACATTCGAATTATAAATTAATAACAATTAAAAATCAATAAAAATGGCAATACAAAGTAACCCAAGTGATGTAGCAGATGCAGGAATTGAATTATGGTCTGGAATCACAAACATGAATATTTTAGCAGTTAACCCTACATTAGCAGAATTAAATGCTATGGATATAAATGCTAAGTCAGAACCTAATTACACTGTAGAATTTAGTGGACAAGCATATAATAAGATTGTATTCTGGTTAGGAAATGATGATGCAAAAGTTAAAGCAGAAATTTTAATGGCTCCTGAACTTAGAACATCTAAAACAGGTAAAAACCAATGGATTAATAAATTTGGTGTTAACTGCTGGTCTGAAGAAGCTCCAACTTATGAATGGTTTAAAGAAGATGGCCAACATAAAGCTTATATAGGAGAAGAAACACTTATTAAATTTATGATTGCATGGGCAAATGTTCTTAAAGGTGGAGAAGTAACATTAGACACTATGGAACAAATAGTACAAGGAAATGTATCAGAACTTCAAGCTTATGTAAAAGCGTTAACTAATAACCAAATTAAAGTTTTAGTAGGAGTTAAAGACGGTAAATATCAAACTGTTTATAGTAAATATTTTGGTAAAACAAGTGTAAACCGTACTGATTTCTTTGTAAATGAATTAAATAAAGAATTTGGTAGCTTTAATGCAGATTTTAATGCTGATCTTGAATGGGGAACACATAAACCTACAGCATCATTAGTTACTCCAGATAGTAATGATGATGGAGATTGGGAATTTCCAGATGCTCCTCAAAATGGGGCTAAAAAGACTGAAGAAGTCCCTTTCTAATGAGTATAGACTGCAGAAGCAGTGATGATAGATTACACACGAGTGTCATACTTAGTAAAATTACTGAGTATGACATTTTTGTGTACTATTGTCCAAACTTTAAAAAATTAGGTAAAAAATTTCTTAGTGATTTACGTCAAGATAAATCTCCTACTGTATCTATTATACCTTATAATGGGAGATTGTTATATAAAGACTTTGGCAGTTCTGATCATACTTTTGATTGTTTTAATTATGTTAAATATAAATATAATTGTCAATTTGTAGACGCTTTACGAATAATAGATAATGATTTTAATTTAAATTTAAGTCCTAAAACTGATAGTATTAAATTTACTATGGGGGTAATGGGATATAGACAATCGACTCCTAAATTTAGTAAGCCTCCAGTAATAATTAGAAAAAAACGTCGGCTTTGGAATAAAAAAGATGCGAAATTTTGGACAAAATATTTGGTCACTAAGTCAATTTTGTCTATGTTTGCTGTCGAACCAATAAGTCATTTTTGGATTAACGAAACTAGATTTGATTGTAGATCAGTTAGTTACGCCTTTAAATTTAAAAATCGATATAAAATCTATTCTCCTTACGAAGATAAAAATAAGTGGTTAAGTAACACAACAAAGTCGGATATACAAGGCTTTACACAACTCCCTGATACTGGGGAAAGACTTATAATTACTTCCTCTCTCAAAGATATTATGTGTTTATATGCAGCAGGATATACCGCTGTCGCTATGCAAAGTGAAATGCAAATACCTGATGAGAAATTAATAAGTGAGCTAAAAGAAAGATTTACTACAATAGAAATTTTATATGATAATGATTTTGATAAGGAAACTAATCCTGGTCAAACTATGGCTAAGAAAATTTGTGACTTATATGGATTCAATAACATTTGCATACCCGATGAATTTAAATCAAAAGATCCATCAGATTTAGTTCATAAGGTAGGTAATTTTAATGAACTTAAAAATATATTAAATGAACAGAGATGAAATCATCGAAAAACTAAGGACACGTAAAGGATTCTTAAAAAAAGGAGCACAATGGTTAGCAGATAAATGGGAAGTAGATATAGCTATTATTAAAGATTGTAAGAAACTTGTAACTTCTGAAGAATGGGTACAAGAAAGAATGAATAATGATAATGGACATGAATTAAGTGAAAGTCAAGCATTTTCAAAACATTTATTAGATAATGGATTAACTATGGCAGATGTAAAATCTGTCAAATTCTGGCAAAATTTTCAAGGTGAACAAAGATATAGTATAGTAACACATAATCAGTGGCATGAACAGCCTCAAGTTAAAGACGAGTTATTAAATTATTTTAAATCTAAATCACATAAAGTTAAGAAAATTAAATACTCTAAACCTAAAGATCCTGTATTATATGAAATATCATTACCAGATATACATTATGGTAAGATAACAGACGATGATCCAGGAGCTATAGAGGATCATTATATGAAAGCTATAATAGACTTACATAGGAAAGCTGATGGCTTAGAAATAGATAGATTTTTATTACCAGTAGGTAATGATGGTCTTAATTCAGAAGGATATTCTAGAGCTACTACTAAAGGAACACCTCAACAAGATCATTTATTGTGGAGACAATCTTTTAGAGGGTATTGGCATTTAGTTATGAAATCAATTGATTATTTAACCCAATTTGCTCCAGTAGATGTTATAGTGGTACAAGGTAATCATGATTTTGAACGCATGTTTTATGTGGGAGAAGTTTTAGATGCTATGTACCATAATAATAAAAATGTAAATATAGATAATGGGTTAAATACTCGAAAATATTACGAATATGGAACTAATATGATTATGTTTACACATGGTGATAAAGAAAAAGCTCAAGAGTTACCTTTATTAATTGCTACTGAAGAACCAGAAATGTGGAGTAGATGTAAAGTTAGGGAAGTGCATTGTGGACATAAACATAAAGAAATGCTTAATGAATATATGGGAACTAAAGTTAGATTTATCCCTTCTATTTGTGGTAATGACGCCTGGCATAAAACACAAGGTTATGTTGGTACATTAAGATGTGGACAAGCATTTATCTGGAATAAGAATAGAGGATTGGAAGGGTATCTTCAAACTAATGTTATGAATTATGCCTTGGAAGAAGAAATATAGAGCAAAACGTTCTAAAGTAAAGAATGCAAAGAAAAGTACTTATAATGGTCATAATTTTCAATCTAATTTAGAATTATATTGTTATAAGCAACTTGAAGAGGCAAAAGTTCCTATAGAATATGAAGCAACTACTTTTACAATATTCGACGGATTAGTTTATCCTCAAGCATGTTACGAGGGTACAGCTAAAAAACTATATAATAAAGGATCTAAGATCAGGCCTATAACTTATACTCCTGATTTTGTAGATCCAAACGGTAAATTTATTATCGAAACAAAAGGCTATGCAAATGAGTCTTTTCCTTTAAGATGGAAACTATTTAAGAAACATCTTAGAGATAACAATCATCACTATGTACTTTTTATGCCAAGAAATAAAAAGCAAGTAGATGAGGTTGTAGATCTTATCAAACAATTATAGGTTAGGGGATAACAGAGGCCACGCGCGCAGTAGGACGAAACCCCTTTCCTTTTTTATTAATCAATTAAACACTTAAAATTATGGCAGAATTAGTCAGTCCCTGCTGTGGGGCAGAATACAGCGATATGGTAGATTCACAAGGATATGAAGCACATGAATGTTCTTCATGTAAAGATATATTTGCTGAACCAATTGAAGATTATGAATATGACGAAGCTCAAAAAGAAGCTAAGGCAGAAGCTGAAGCGGATGAACGTAGAGATATGGGATTATGAGAACAGTCCAAGATCAACTTTCTAGAATATCTAAAACATTGATATTTTCAGAACCTTTCTACGGTATATTTCTTATTGGATTACAAAAACAATTCACTAAGAGCTGTGCTACCGCAGGTGTAGGAAAACACGGTATAGGAATGAGACTAGTAATTAATCCAGATTTCTTTGGAGAACTAGAAGAATTACATCAACAGGGCCTATTAAAACATGAGCTATTACACATAGCTTTTGGACATATTATACTGTCAGATAGATACCCTGATAAAAAGCTATTTAATATTGCGGCGGATATAGAAATCAACCAATATATTGACAGCAAAATGCTCCCGCCAGGTGGCTTACAGTTAGATTCTTTCCCTGGTATATATTTACCTCGTAAAGCTGGGACAAAAACGTACTATGATTTATTAAGCCAAACCTGTGACGGTAAAGGAGGGTCTTCTAATGAAGAACTCGATAAACTACTTAGTGAAATGAATGGTGAAAGCCAGTATTGTCACAAACACTGGGATGAAATAAGTGAACTCCCTGAAGCAGAAAAGAAGTTAGTGCAAAAGCAATATGAACATCAGATGAAACAGACCGCGGAAGAGATACAGAAAAAATGTGGATCCATCCCAGGGGAGTTAGCTGAGATCATTGAAAGGCTATTTACTATAACGCCTCCTAAGTTCAATTGGAAGCAATATCTTAAAAGGTTTATTAATAACGCATCTAAAGTCTATACTAAAAAGCTTAGGAGAAAGAATAACAAACGTTACGCTGGTAACCCGGGCCTTAAGATTAAACATAGAAATCACGTGCTAGTAGGTGTGGATACTTCTGGGTCAGTAAGTAGTGAAGAGCTAGTAGAGTTTATGCATGAGTTAACACATATGCATAGAACTGGTAATCAAATTACTGTTGCACAATTTGATACAACGTTAACAGACGTCTCACCTTTTGATCCTAAGAAAAGCTGGGAAATCAAAGGTAGAGGTGGAACTCATTTTCAGGCCGTGGTAGATCATTATAATGACCCTAAACTTAGATATTCTGCTTTTATATGTCTTACAGATGGAGAAGCAGGTAATCCTGAGAACTGCCCAAAGAATGCATTATGGGTACACAGCAGTATGTCTAGGATAAACGAAGATTTACCTGGAATTAAAATACAATTAAATTAATCAATTAAACACAAATAAAATGAATGAAGTAAATTTAAATATTGATGAACTACAAGATTTTGTAGGGCACATTATAACAAACAACCGACACTTACAAGCAGGCGGAAAGAAGCCTGTAGCAATTGAAGTAGTAGGTGAGTCTGGTATTGGTAAAACAACTAGTATTATGGATATGACTCAAAAACACGGCTTAGATTTTGTTAAGCTAAACTTAGCACAGATTGAGGAGTTAGGTGATTTAGTAGGATTTCCTATTAAACAGTTCCAAATGTGGATAGAAAAAGATGGTAAAAAGAGAGGTAAATGGGTAGATGAGGTAGCAGTTAATGATCATTCTAAAGGAGGATGGCAAACTACTGGTAAAAGTAGAATGTCTTATAGTGCTCCTGAATGGATTGCTGATAAGAAAGCCGGTGGTGTATTACTTCTTGATGACTGGAACCGTGCAGATACAAGATTTATCCAAGCATGTATGGAGCTAGTAGATAGACAAACTTATATATCATGGACCCTCCCTAAAGACTGGCACATTATATTAACCGCTAATCCTGATAATGGTGATTATATGGTAAATAGTACTGATCCTGCACAAAAGACTAGATATATTACAGCAAACTTAAAGTTTGATATTAATGTGTGGGCCCGCTGGGCGGAGGAGAATAACATGGATACTAGATGTATTAATTTCTTGTTGATGCATCCTGAGTTAGTTACACAGGAAACTAACGCGCGTTCTATTTCAACATTCTTTAATAGTATTTCAAGTATAAAGAGTTTTGAAGACCAGCTACCATTAATCCAAATGATTGGAGAAGGCTCAGTGGGTAATGAATTCGCATCTATGTTTACTACATTTATTAATAATAAATTAGATAAACTCGTAACTCCACGAGAAATAGTGACCGGAGATGAAGAAGTATTACCTCAATTAAGAGAGTGTATAGGTAAAGATGATAGTTATAGAGCTGATATAGCTAGCCTTTTAGCAACCAGAGTAGCTAATTTCTCTGTTGCTTTCTCAAAAACGGACACCGTAACTCAAAAAGTGCAAGAACGTTTGATTAAGCTATGCACTTCTGACTATTTTACTGATGATTTAAAGTACTTAGTAGTTAGGACCATATTCAATGGAAATAAAGCAAAGTTTAACAAAATGATGATGAATCCAGCCATCATTAAAATGACTATTAAGTAATGGCTAGTAAAAATATACATAAACAAGAACTCCCGGATCAGGTATTAACTGATCTAGGGTTCGATGAGGCCGTGGAAGTTGGGATGATGATGAAAAATCTAGATATAGAAGAAATATATCTATCTGAATCATTAGCTCAATATGATAAAGTAAAAGCTCTTTTAGAAACAGAAACAACTTCTGATCTAACTGTAGTTAAAAGAGCTTTTGTTTTACCTATGCATAATGTATCAACTGATAGACTTAAAGCAGCGCTTAAAGAGCATAAGATTGGTATTACTAATGATTATGAGAAAGCTGATTTTATTATACCTCATACTAATTTCTATGACATGTATCAAGGTGTAGAAAATATACCACAAAGTAAACTTATGTTTAAATTGTGTAATGGTTATTATTCTAATGAACATAGACAATCTGTTATAGATTATTATAAAAACACTAATAATAATATTATCTTAGAAAAAAATAGTTTAGGAGACAGGTGGCAACATAATATAGATTATGAAAGTGCTCCATATGATAGCTATTGTTTTAGTAAGATGTCTTTACTTCTAGCAGATCTAATTGAGAAAGAAGAACTACAAGTTATTGAAACTGATACTATTCTTAATCAATCAGCTAATAGAGTTCCTATGACTGAAGAGTTAATGGAAGATATTAAAAAGATGGTAGATACCTATCAGGCTAGTGATGAAGAAATAGAAATGGCAGGTAAGATAATTCCAACTATTGATCCTACAGGAGAACCATATCTATTATATAAATATGCAGAAGACTTTTTAGAACATTGCTCATACAAATATAATAGAAATAAGGATGTAATGTATTGGATGGAAAAACATAAGATTTCTTACTTATCTAGAATGAATGCTGAACAAGCTATTAAACACTTTGAAGAAAACGAGATGTTAGATTCAAGATGTTTTAGAGCATTAGAAGTAAAATGCAGGAAAGAAATACAAATCCATAATAGGGAATTGTATACATTTAAAGTTCAAGTTAAACCCGAATACAGGAAGTATATGCAAGATTAGTCGTGAAGGACTGTCTTGCAGTTCGTGTTTAATTGATGCATAAAGGGGGCCTGAGATGGTCCCCAATATGTTTAACCTAATTAAAATTAAAATATGAAAAATAAAATAGCTTTAATAGACGGAGATAGTTTAATCTATTATGAAATGAACAAACCTTCTTTAGATTTAGCTTTAGAAGGTATTGATTCCAGATTAGAAGATTTATTCAATAAGACAGAAGCAACACATTTTGCAGGGTTTTTAACTACTGGAAAATGCTTTAGATATGATAGAGCTAAAACAAGAAAATATAAAGGAAACAGAAAGCATAGTAATAAACCTATTATATTCCCTGCTATAAAAGAATATTTAAGACAAGAATGGAAATTTAAAGCTGTATCTGAACTAGAAGCAGATGATTTAGTATCTGTGTATCATACAGATCCTTTTGGAACAACAGTTATATGCAGTCCAGATAAAGATGTATTATATCAAAATAGAGGTATACATTATAACTATGGAAAAGCAGAAACAGTAGTTGTTGATGAGGTTGAAGCTATCACATTTTTATGGAAACAAGTACTAATGGGAGACTCAACAGATGGGATACCCGGGTTACCTAAGATAGGACCAAAGACAGCAAATACGTGGTTAAAAGATATAGGACGAGAAGAAATGCCTACTTTTGTATTGAACAAATATATAGAAACATTTGGAAATCATGAAGGAATTCTTAAATTTGTAGAAACATTTCGTCTAATATATATACTTAAGACACATGACGAAGTCAAATTAGAGACTGGAGTAGAGCTGCCTGAGTTAGAAATTACGGAGGTAAATATTAAACAAAACACTGACGAACTATGGGAGTAAAATGTAAAACACTAATCTATACACCTATTAATGCTATAAGTTTTAGGATATTAGGAGGCACAAAAATTATTAATTCTCACAGTAAGAGTGATAATACTATAACATCTTTAGAAACAGAAAAAGGAATCTTTTTGACCTTAGGAGACACTATTAAAGTTAAAGGATTAAAATATACTGCTAATACTATAGTTAAATATAAAGTAGGAAAAGTAATACATTATGATGTTTCAATGTGTAATAGAACTAAAACTTCTACTTTTATATTACCTATATTAGGAGGAACTAAGAAATTATTCTTATGGAACACATTTTTTGTAAATGCCCATCTCAATAAAGATAAAACATTAACATTAGTATATAGAGATATAAATGACCCTTTATTAAATCGTTTTAGAAGTACAATAGAATCGTTTGCTATTTTTATAAGTGGAGAAGAAATAAATGATCAATTTATAGCTTATACCTTAAAAGTACGTCATAAATATAAACAGATAGTAGAATTTTTCCTTAAAGGTAAATATTCAAAGTTTCCAATTGAATATAAATTAAAAATACTAGAATTTCATGAGAAAGATATGGATGATTTAGTAGGGCAAGTTTTATTTAAAAGTAAAAAACGTAAAGCTTACCTAGAAGATTTATTAGGATGTGAAATAGATAAAGAAATAGACTTATTAAGTCTTCCAGAAAATGAAGAGTTTAACATAAAAAAATATATAAAATGACAAAGAAAAAAAGTAGTAAAATAAAAATGTCTGCCCCAGAAGGATATGAACTTGATACAGAATACGTTATGAGTAGTACTCACAATGAATTATATTGGGATACAGATAGAAATGGAAAAGATACTATTGAAAGTGAGGCATTTGCGGCCAAGGTTGACAGCATTATGAAGAAAATAACAGATCTTTTAAAAGAAAAGAATAAAGCTTATGGCAACACGGCGTTAAACCCTACTAATATATTTAGTAAACTTAGCGCGGTAGAAGCTATATGCGCAAGATTAGATGATAAAATAGCACGAATAAAAAATAAAGGAATTAATGATAAAACAGAGGATACAGTAGATGACCTAATAGGATACCTATTATTACTTAAAATATCAATGAATGAAAAATAAAGAAGAATACAAACCATTACCTGACTACTTAGCTATAGGCCCTTCAACAATTCATGGAGCAGGAATATTTGCTACAGAAGATGTACCAAAAGAGATTGAAATTGGTATAAGTCATATATATGACCCTAATTTTCAGCATGACTATATAAGAACTCCTTTAGGAGGATTTGTAAATCATTCTGAAAGTCCTAATTGTGAGTTAATAGATGATGTTGAGAATACAGATTACAAGAAGATAAAAACTAGTAAAAAGATAAATGAAGGAGAAGAATTAACATTAAAGTATAGTTTATACGATATATGTGACTATCTTAGTTAAGAAAAGAAAGGGGTTTTACACCCCTTTTTTTACCTTGCTGGTTGGTCATATGGATTCCTTTTATCTGTCTCATGTACTTCAAGCAATCTAAATAATTGTGTTAACCCAGGAGTTAAACGTTTTGTTTCATAAAAGAAAGGACTTTTATCTCTTTTATTCTCAATTCCCATAAGAGCCTCATACGATTCTTGAGTAAGATTATTTATCCATCTTTGCATATCTACACTTAATCCTATTAAAGGTATTGGGTTTTTAACCATTTGCGTTAAATCTGTTGGATTTAATAAAAATCCTATCTCTAACATAGCCTTAGATAATATCATATTAGCCTTTCTAGTAACCCATGTATGGTTATAAATAGGTTCCCCGTCATCTCCTTCCATTCCTAAAGCAAATATAGTTGTAAGGAGGGCAAATATTGCTTGAAGTTCTGCTGCCATAGCCCTTAATTGACCTCTTTTCATATCATAAAAATCTTCTTTTTCCATATTTTGTATATGTGGGTCGTCTAGATTTTCTGTTCTATGTTTATAATATTCTTTTTCTGCACGCTTCTCATTCATCTTTGTTCCTTTATACAATCCAAAGGTCAATACTTCTATAGCAAGTTTAGTAAATTTTACTCCTGTATCTTTCACAAGCTCTATACCACTCAATTCTAGATCTACTAATTCATTCCTCATTATTTTATAACGCCCCATTTCATAAGTATTTGTTTTTTCAACATATCTAAATTTTCCTATTCTCTCTTCAATTAATCTTGGGGCCCATCCTTTAAATTGCATAAATAATTTACCTAGTAATGTAGTATCTGCAGCAATTTTAGAATCATGATGCATACTTCCCTTTATTGAACTTGTAGTATATTTTACCATTTCTCTAAACCTTATCTCTCCCTCTTCACTTAATCCTGTAAATACAGATTTCTCTTCTGTATTAACTGTAAATATTTCAAATAAAGATTTCCTACCTTCTGGTAATCGTTTTAATCTTTTAGGCATTCCATTCTCATCAACACCATAGTTTCTCATCATTGCTGTTAAAGTAGTATTATCTAAAACATTATCTGCTAGTCTAAATGGAGCAAATAAGGTATCCATACTCACAATTCTAACTAATTTTCCAGCAGATACTTTTAAAGCACGTCTTGCCCCCATATCTTCTTGCCAAATCTCAAAATAATTAACAATAGTATTAAATCTATTACGATCTTTAAAAGGATCTCTTCTAGCAGCTTTAAGCTGCTTCTCATTATAAGCAGTGCCTTTTTTACTTTCTATCCATAATGCCATCTGACCTACAGTTCCTGCAGCTGCTGCTGGTATAACTGCAAGTCCTAATTTACTAGCACTAAAATATGACATTAATGAACTTACTGTTCTATTCATACTATAACCCATAAACTCTATATCCTTACTTTGTATACGTTGTCCATATAAGGAATCTTTTACAAAAAGTCTCTCAAAATGATCTGCTGCCTCTGCCCCCATTTTTGATTTAGATATACGTCCTGCTACATTTTCTATTAACCCTCCTGTAGGACTTGTAGCTAATGTTTCTGTAGACGGATCTTGTAAATACCCTAATAAAGTTAAATTAATTTCTTCAATCTTATTCTTCTCAGCATAATTATATACCGTATCTCCCATTAGTTTTAAAGAGTTTCCTAGATCTGTACTTTTTAACCTTAAATCTATTTCTCCTGTATCAGGATCTATTAAAGTTGCTGGAGACGTATATAATAAAGGTATAGTCTGAATTAGTTTTCCATTCTCATCTACATGTTCAGGATTTACTTCATCCTGTCTAATCTTTAAGTTTTCTAAAAAGCCTTTAAGTAAACTTTTACTACTAAATCCTCCTTGAGATAGAGAATCAATAACATCTCTGTGAATATTACCTACAAAGTTATCTGCAAGATTCATATTAGTAAGCTCACTAAACTCTTTATTCTTTTGAATATAAAAATTATAAAAACCTAATAATGAAGGACTATTCTTTATTCTTAAGTACTCTTCAGAATATTGCTCTTCTACAACTTGTTCTTTTAACTCTGTATATATATATGAGTATTTTCCTGTCCACATACTTTTTGATGATGGATCATTATCTCGTAAAAAGTTTGCTTTAAGTATATCTCTTGTTTGTTTTTGACTTTTTCTTGGGGCTACACGTTTTTCTCCTTCATATAAAGCTTCATAATCTTTAAAGTTTCTCTCTATTGAAGCAAATTGAACTTTCTTTCTTTTAAGAAATCTTTCATTAGCATCTTTTTTTAATTTATAATGTCTTTTTGCCCAAGCAGTATCCCCTTCCTCAAAAGCTTTATTTCTTCTTTCCCAGAATTCTTTTTTGATCTTTGGATATAAGTTGCCAGTCTCAGGATTTAAAAGTAACTTATATGCATCTTGAAGATTTCCAAAAGCTTCCCTTAATTTACTTTTATGTTCTTCAATCTCTTCATATAATTTCTTTTCCGCCTTTCGTGTAGTATTATTTACTCGTTCTAAATACTTTCTAGCTACTTGAAATATAGGATGAGAATGAGATGCATCCGATTCTAACCATTTAAGGGGCCCAAATTCTCTCTGTGCTCTTGTAGCATCTACAATACCAACATTATCTGCTAATTCTAATATTCTATTAGCCCTTTCTTCTTTAAGAGTGTCATACATTTGATTAATAGGGATAGTATATCTTTCTCTAGCTACTTTTATATTTCTTTTTAAAGCTTTCTCTTCTTTAGTATCTCCTAAGTTTTTATAATATTCCTCAGAATTTTCAGTTAATAATACTGCCCTAGATACCTCTTTATGGAATTCATTTAATTCTTCTAATTGAATATACTCAGGGTCTTCCTTATCTTGTATAGGTAATCTATCTTCTAGCTCACTTATAAGAGTCCCAGCTTCTGCATATAAATCAGATATATCTCCAGACATCTGCATTAGTCTTACAGCTTTATCTATCTTTTCTATTTTATATCTTAAAGCTTGTTTCTTCTGAGTATTCTTTTCTGTTTCTAATTTTGCTTTTAATACAGCACGCTGCTGTAACTTAGGCTGAAGTAACTTATCTAATCCTTTCTTTTGTGTTAACTCATTAGCTACAGGTATTGGACTTAAATGAGGATCACCGGATATAAGTTTTGCAACCTTTTTCCCATCTTTAGTCTCAGTCTCTACATCAAAAGCCATCTTTAATGTAGTTATAGTTGGTGTAAGAACTTTCTCTCCCTTCATACCCTCCCATTTATACTGAACATGAATAGGTATAATTCTAGAACGTCTAATTTTTTCAACGCCATAGAATTGTTTTAGAATACTTTTATATGCTCCAATTTGCATATTATACCCATCTTCCTTACTTCCAAATGGGCTTTCCATTATTCTAGCCTTTTGGCCAAACCCAGATACTTGTCTAGGACTTATAAATTTCCAATCATATATAGAAGCACTTCCATCTGAGAAAATAGCTAGTACATCTACAGTACCTGCAGTATCTGCATAATACTTATTTCGATCTTCTGCTGGAGCATATACCATTGCTTCAGATTTAATAACAACTTTACCTTTCTTTCCTGTTTCCTTATTTATATCTCGTTGTTGTTTTTTAATCTCCTTTACAATATTCTTAACATTTTGATGTATTACATTCCATTGCGTCTCTGTCATTATTTGTTTCCCCGTGTCTGGAGAAAACTTAGCTTGTTTTTTAATATCTTCAAAATTATTTTTTGTAGCAGGCATATTTCCTGCGTAATAATCTATTAGATTTTGCATAGTAGAATGATGATAAGTACCTTGATTACGCTTAAGCTCATTAGGCTGTCTTTGGTTTACATCTCTCATCCATTCTAAGCCTTTCTTCTTAATAAGTTTTTGTTGGTACATATCTGAGACTCTTCCTTGAATAAAAGTATCATCAGATCTTCTCTTATATCTCTTAGTTGTCTTACCTTCTGGTAAATCGATCACGGCTTTCATCATCTTACCTAGCTCCTTATTATCTATATCAGCCTGAACTAGGTCTTCTGCAGTTTCATCTAATCTTTGTATAATATTCTCTTGCTTATCTTTAGGAGTATCTTGATAGAAATCTCCTAACTCTACTTGTTCTTCAGTTATTAAGTCTGCAGAATTCTGCTGTATTTCATTATTAAGAATAGACAATGCTGCTTTAGCATATGGATCCGATGTAGGGCTACCAAGAAGTCTTTTAATCTTAGCTAAAAGTTTATTCCACCAACGTTCAAGTCTAGATAAGTTTTCAGAGAATTCATTATCCGCATCTTGATTAAGAATATGTTTAGCTATGGCCTTACCTATAGCTTCTTTCTTTAATTGTTCTTCAGAGTATTTTTGATAATTAGAGTTTTGCGCAACTTCATCATAGACTTTATATTTATCTATATTATTCATCATAGATGCTATTAAAGGATCTCCTTTAGCTTCTAATATGTTTACAAAGAAATGGGCCGCTTCCTCAGGTAAAGTATCAATTCCCGCTCTGTCTTCAACTACATGAACAGCTTTATTAAGCATGTCCGCTTTAGCCGCAAAACCCAAAGGGTTACCTTCCCTGTCAGTAATTTCGTTTACCGCTTTGTATTCAACTCCAATATTCTGTAGGAAAACCCGCATCTTATCTTCGATCCTTTCATCGCGTTCTTCACGTTTATCTGCTATATCTTGAAATAGGGTTAATTGGTCTATAGAAGATCTATTCCAGTTTTCTATTAAAGATGTAGTATAGGTATACTCTCTCTTACCTTCATATGCTTCTCCTGTAGCTAAAAACTTTAATCTATGCGCAGTTCCTAATTTAGAATTATACGCTGTTAATCTCTTTAGAATATTTATTTTTTGTTGATACGAAACAATACCACTATTAGGAATTTTTAAATCTCTCCCTATATTAGGGGTACTTTCATTATTTCTTAAAAATAAAGACATAGCTTCGTATTCTCCTACCTTAGCTACTAAATTTTGCCATCCAGGTAAATTTTTATTTGGACATTTAGCCATTATCTATTATATTTTTCTTTAAAGTTCTTATCTTTTACGATTTCAACTTCCTTAGTTGCCTTGACTTTTCTTGTGGGTATATGTTGAAGCAAATTTACTATGTATATAACAACACTCGAATCCTTCTCATTAAATTCTATCTTTCCTCCGTCGCGAGCTAGCTCTACGAGCGATGCAAACTCAGCTCCTTGTTGATGCTCTTTCTGTACTTTAAATACTTGAACTGTATCTTCTTGTATATACTCTTCCATATCATAAACAGCTACGTCAATCTCTGTTTGTACAGTTACTAAATCTTGCTCATCTTGAGATAATTCCTCTAGCTCTGCTGTTCGAATTATAACCTCCGCCTCTTCTTGTGCTTCGTCAAGAGCAATTATCTCAGGAGTAGTTACGCTTATATCCTCAAATACTTGCTCTTCATCATCTTTAGGTACAACCTTTATTTCAGGCTTCCGTATATAGGAAATATATAATCTAAGTAATTTTTCATACTCTAAAAATCCTCTTTTATTCTCCTCTCTAAGTACCTCTACTTGTTTCTTAGTTAAGACTTTAAATTCTTTTAAAAACTTTTGTATATCCTTAGGAAGTTCTGCCATAATTTAACAATTTAATAATTTTTTAATTACTTTAATATGTGCAATTCCAGCATCAGTATTGCTTACTTCTGAAGATGCCACTACTATACTAATATTTGGACTACTCTCTATTAATGTCTTTAAAAGTGGAACAATTACATTTACATCTCCGTCTAGCAAAGGTACTAAAATTTTCTTATCTGGGTATGTTTGTGCTATTTTTGATACTTTAGCTAATCCATTACGAGTTAAGTTTAAGTCGTTAAGGCCTTCAAGTTCTAACTTAGTAGGCATTACAATTATCTTAGTAGTAGGTTTAAAATTATTATCTATTGATTCTTTTAATAACCCTCTCCGTTTAGCTTGTAATGCTAATCCTTCTGAATGAACTCCTTCTAAATTAATTGGTACTACTGGAATTCCTGCAAAAGTAAATATATTGCCTTCTAATACTTGACTATCAACTTCCTTAGATTCTGCTAATTCACTTGCTTTAATACTCATATCCGGTGTTAATATATAATTATTTAAAGGTATAATAGATTTAGCATGTGGATTATTACTATATTCTTTTAAGTTTATACCATCTCCTAATTTACCTACTTGTTTATATAGTATGGTTTTAGACTCTGGATTAAACATAGGTCTTTTAAATAATTTAGCTATTACTGGTAACCTTTTTCCAGCTTTCTGTAATCTTTGTTTCTTTAACTCAGAAATACTAGGATCAGGACCCCATACTTTTAAATAAGGACGTGATGCATGCCATGAAGTAGTTTTTATCTCTAACTCATTATTATTTATTGCCGGATAAGGACTTACTCCTCTTTCTTGATCTTGTGGTGATATATTTTTAGGCCTTACAGTAGGTACTAATAATTCATTATTCCAATTATTCTTATAGAACTGCTCATAAAAACGATTCTCATCTATAGCCCCCATTTTATATCTTTCTATAGCTTCTGTAGCTAACTTTGAATACAACCTAGGTGGTACTATTCTCATAAAAGATACTGGGCTTTTATTCATTCCAGATTGAATAATAGCTAATTTAACTAAATCTTTAGCTAAGTTCTGATTCTCTATAGACCCATCATATAATTCAGTAAAGGCCTCTGACAGTAAATTTACTTCAGTAGAAGGCATACTTCTTGCAAAAGCACGAACGTTATCAAAACTATACCCTAAGTTCTTAGGATCAGTATGTATTTGCAATTGTGAAAATAACTCTTTAGCTAGTATATTAGTTGGATTCTCCTTTTGGAATTTTCTCCATCTTCTAGCAACAGAATTTGGCCCTTGCACTAGTCGTGACACCTCATCTGATAATGTTTGTCCTCCTTCTTTATTAATTACTCCTGAAGATATTAAGAAGGTTACAAAGTCATTTTCAGCTGTTCCAATAGCTTTCATAATATCTTGCTCAGAGTTATATTTTATTCTACTCCCCATATCATCTACTAATCTATTTATAACAGCGTTATCATCAGTTAAATAGAAATCTTTTAATAACGGTAATACATTATTAGAAGCTTTAACCATAGTAGACATCCATGAGTCTTCTATAAACTCTGTGGTACCTTTTATTCCAAGAGAGTCGGTATTTTGATCTGCCTGTAAAAATCTATCTAATGATTTTTTCTTAAGTTTAGCGTGTAATCTATTCATAGGCGCTTTACTATCATATGCAATCATAGAGGTAAATTCACTAACTTCTAAAGCTTCTTTTCTATATTGATTATACAACTGTAATACTGCTAATTGCCCAGCATTGAACTCTATCGATTCTTCTTGTGTAGATTGAGTGCCTAACCACTTTGTAAGTTGTTCTACTGAAATAGGGCCTTTATGTATAGCCTTTCCAGATGCTGTTTCATAAGGAGCTGCTACTCTTTTAGCTATATCATGTCTTTTAGGATTACTAGGTAATATAAAAGATTTTGTTTTAGGTAGTTCTGCAACAAACTCTCTTAAAATAGGTTGTGTAAAGAATCTTCCTAATGTTTCAATAGAGACTCCTTTACGTAATAATGTAAGATATGTATTAATAGTTTCCATATTTGCATTTAACCCATATACAAAAGGTTTCTTAGCTACATCTACAAATGCATTTATAAACTCCCCTATAATTTCATTTATATAATTAATATCATTTATATCTTTACTGTTATTTAATGTATGCGCGCTTATGTCTGGAGACACCTCTACAGTAAGCAATTCTTCTAAACTTGTAGGTAGATTATTATCAACTACTTGATTAAGATTATAAGCCTGTGTTTTAATATGACTAGTATTTTCAAGAGCAGCTATACCTAAAGCTTCCATTCCTTCCCAGAAACGTCGTCCCATTTCTTGTTTATGAGCAAAGTTTAAAACGCTACTAAATGTTACATCATACTCAATAGGAGTTCCAGTCTCAGATGCTATATCATCTGCTAAATTCTCTAATCGTGTAGCTCCTACAGGTCTTATTAATTGTTCAAAGTTAAAAGGTCTTGTTAGAATATGTCTAGATATATCGAGTTCCCTATTCTGTAAAGCAGGTGTTGCATTTTTTAAGTCATTAGGTAAGAACTTAAAATATTTAGACTTAGCTAAAGCTTCATCTAACTCTTTAAATGTCTCTTCAGCTTGATATATTTGATCTGTATATCCTGATACAATACTTAGCTTGTCTAATATTAAATCCTCTAATTGTTTATCTATAATTTTCTTAGCGTTTCTAGTTGGGGCTTGAGCACGTTGCGTTTTTAATACGTCTATTTGACCATTTAAAAGTTTAACTGCTTCTGTATTATATACATCAGAGAGATCCTCAGTAGCTTTATTTAACATCTCCTCAAGAGTATTAAAATACTTCCTCATTATTTTCTCTGAATCTTGAATATCTGCCATCTCTAGCATTCTTCTATAGGTAGTATTATCATGCCTACGTAACGCCTGTACTTTAGTTAAATCATCAGTACTTTCATCTAAATATGGTATCTTAATTAATTTCTTAATACCTCCTTCTCTAACTGTAGTATAACTAGGAAAAGCCATAGTTAATTTATCAATATCATAATCTGAACCAGCTTTAACGACAATTTCTGACGGAGTCATAACAGCTTCCCCAGCTTCTTTAGGTAAAAATCCTTTAATAGTAATAGCCTCAATAGAGTTAAGACCAGATGTTGGAATTCTAAATCCTATTAAATCTAATAATTCTGAATCTCCAACTACATTTCCATCAGAATCTATAATAGTCCCATTAACTACATTGATATTATGCCCTAAAAATTGTTTAAAATAATGAGGTAACATAACTTCCATTCCTAGAACTTCTGAATTATCCTCAGACATTCTATAAAAATTGAGAAGACTGGATTCAGAACCATAAATATGATCTTTCTGTTTTGTAATATCTGCTATAACTCTCCCAGATTCAGCAAACTCCATCCCAGTTGATGATACTTGTGCGTATGATCCTCCAAAATATTTCTTAGCTATTACTTCACTTTTAAATAAAGAATGTAGTACACTGTCTAATTTAGGCTTATTACTTACTAACTCTAAGAACTTATCATCACTTGCTAATAATATCTCTAAACCTTCTAACTCATTATCATCTAATTTTCTTTGCTTAGTCTCTTGAGTAAGAGCTTCTTTAATTTTTTCGAAGTCTTCAACTTGATTAAATTCTGAATCAAAGCCTAATTTATGTACAAAATTATTAAATGTTTGCTCTGTTAGAGAATTATGTGCATTTTTATATTCAGTAGCTAATGATGCTGCTTCAGGAGATACAGCTTGTCCTCTATCATATAAATTAGATAGTATAAGCGCAACTCGTTGTATACCACGTCCTACCTTATCTTTTACTTTAGTCCCCATATCTACTTGAACTCCTAAATAATCATAATATAAAGTTTGAATATTTGAAGGGTTAATATTATCTTCACTATATCTTCCACTATTATCATAGAATTGTTGATGCTGTCCAGTAATAGGATCAACTTTACTTCCAAGTTTCACACCACTTTCAAATACAGCTATACCTACTTGATGTTTAACCATATCTTCATGTAAGCTTTTTAATACAGTTGCTTCTGCTCTTCCTGTTATAGGATTATATCTTTGAAGCATTTGAGGTAATAAAGGTGCTAATGATAATTTATAATATGCAGGACTAAATAACTCTTTAGATTGTGTAGGCCCATAATATTGAGGCTTTAAAGGAGTAAAATAAATCATTTCTTCTGAAGATAATTCTTCTCCTTTCTGCACTTTTTGGTATAATTCAAGATGGTTTAATGTAATATCTCCTGTTCTAGTTAAAAACTCTATATACTCATCGATTGTTATATATCCTTGAGCATCTCCTTCGTTATACTTTAAGTAAGGTGCAGCTGCGTCAGGACCTAAAGTTCTCATATACTCTGCATAGTATTGAGATCTTGCTTCTATGTCTTTAAGTACTATAGTCCTTACTTTATCATCAGGTATTTTATTATCGTATCTTGTAATATTTTGACGTAGCCAGTCTGAAATCCCAGGCCCTGTAATAGCAAACTTCTTAACCCCATGAGGACCAGCTGTTCTTTTATATAACGATTCTTTTGTGAAAAATCCTACATCTCCATAAAATAATTTTAATTGCTCTAACGCTGATAATCTATCTCTTAATTCAAATGCTTCTATAAAATCAAATAACTCTTTAGAAGTTACTTTTAACTTACTAGAAGCTTTAGCTTTAGGATCTACTGTCTTCCCTAAAGTTCTATTAAAAGTCTCAGCATCTATACCATAAAGATGTACCATGTTATCCCCAAGTCTGACAATCATTCCACTTGCTTCTAACCTGTCTGTAATAGGAGCTATAGATTCTCCTATATTAATATCTATTAAAGTCTTAATTGGAGTTAAGTACTGGGATACAATTTCTTTAGCGGATAATCTACTATCTTTATCTTGTAATAATTCTAATAAAGTTTGCTCTCCAGTTTCCGTAGTAGGCATATCATTTAAGAAATCAAATGTACGAAGCTGTCTAGCATTCTCTTTAAATCCTGTAATATCATTTCCTATATTATCTCTAATAAGATTTAATGTTACTTGCATTTCATCTACTAAATGCTCTACTAACATATTTATAGACTCTTGTTTATTTACACTAGGTGTAATCTTCTTACCATTCTTATTAAGTAATTCAATACCAAATACAGTTTTCTTTTCAGACGCTTGTAAGAATGGATACCTTCCATTTAAGGTATTATGTATATACATAGCATCTCTATCCACAGGTGTTAAGTCCTTAGTTACTTTACCAATCATTCCTGAGTCTTCCGGAGTTGCTCCTTCTAATGTTACTACTTTAATCTTTCCTCCCTTTACTACATGTTGTAGCCATTGGGATCCTAGCATAACTTCCTTTGCATCTTGTATATACTGAGGTATAATACCTCTACTTAAAGAATTAGAGACTCTAGTTAAAAAGTTTCCTAAAGTTACTCCATAAGCCTTCTTATTGTCAGGAGTTATGTGTTGAAGCTCAATAGTATTATTATAGTATGGGCGTTCCAGACTTACTAAAGAATTCAATCTTGCCGCTACCCCTGTATCTTCATCTTTAAATAAATCTTCTACCTCTAAAGTAATATCCTCTCCTTGTTTATCTAAAAAGAAATTTTTAATATAAGTAGTTTGCGCAACTATTTCATTAAAGGCCTCTGGATTATTCTTTAAAGCTTCCTTATTAGTAAACTCAACCCCTATTAATTCCAAGAAGTTAAAGTAATGATCTCCTCTTAATTTTGGTAATGTTTTATATGTAACCCCGGAGATAGGGCCAAACTTAAATTTCTTTTTAGAGTCAATAAATATCCCTCCTGTTTCATCATTTATCTTTAAAAATCCATCTTCTAATCTTGCTCTATCTCTAAAGTTAGCTTGCCA
>Ga0098059_1000325_pt1 | contig 32107 bp, 26 predicted proteins | sample 20_taG_FD_92580 | JGI IMG/M metagenome (GOLD analysis project Ga0098059, IMG submission 92580) | Marine viral communities from the Subarctic Pacific Ocean - 20_ETSP_OMZ_AT15318 metaG | ecosystem: Environmental > Aquatic > Marine > Oceanic | place: Subarctic Pacific Ocean | collected 2015-01-19
AATGTAACACCTGTGGCTACAACTAAGTGCAAGAAATTGCTTTCGTCAGCGGGATCTACAATTGTTGCATTTCCACCCACTGCTAGTTGAATGGTATCATTAATTTCGAAACCAACCAAACTACTTGCAGATGGCAATAGAACACTTTGGTCCAAACCACTAACGAGTACGTTTTGAATAAAAAGCAAGTCTAACCACGACCCACCATCCATAACTGATTGGATTTCATACCCCATCGTAAACATGTGTGGAGATCTCAATTTCTCATGTCGGGCTCCATTGTTTAGATAGACCCATCCAAGTCTCATTCCTTTTCGATGACTCCATTCCATTTCAGGATTCACATTGTTTCCGCCAACGGCATGATCATCTGCATTTGCTGGTAATGATAGTCCAAGACCCATCACCATGCATGTTAAAAATTTCTTAATCATTTTTTTCTCCTTCGAAAAATAAGGCAACAATAAGTGGTTCCTCAAACAAATTATGGATGAGTCTCACTGACTTGTTGCCGGATTGTTGCCTATAAAAAAAGCCACTCTTTTAACCAAGGGTGAGTGGCGAAACCCTTATAACACAGGAGGACCTACGAATTAATCTTCTTTCATGAATGCTGCAAAAGCCTCATCTACATTTGAACCAGTGTCTTTATTGTATTTTTGAGTCTCTGAAGAAGAGGTCTCTGCTGAAGAGTCGGAGGACAAGTAACCATCCAACAGAGCCTGTATTTCTTCTGGTGTTTTTCGCTCAAATAGGTTGTCAATCACAGGGACCGAATCTATTAATTCCTGACAATTTGCAATCGATTCATCGCATAAAATTGATGGTCTACGACGAGGTTGCAAATTTGTCTTTGGGAAAGAGCCGGGGGTGCCTGGAATAGTGTAAGTTAACTTAATATCTGTCCCTGTTTCTGCATCTGTGATATCTCCATAATCCGGATCTAACACATAGCCCAATAGGGTTTCATAAGCTGTCTTGCCATAAGCCCAGATTTTTACACCATCCGATTCGTTACCTCGAACCAAAACAGGGGAATAATAGCGCTTTCGAGCGAAAAGCTTTTTAGCTTCATTTTTTAAATTTTGATCATCATTTTGAGTTCCATCTCTCCACAACTTTGATGCAAAGTCGCAGATCGCACATTCACCGTTATCATTGCGTTTATTGCAGTAGATTCCAGGGTTTTTTCCAACATTATAGTGGAAATGAAACTCGCGGAATGGATCGCCATCCGCTGTTGGGAGGATTCGAATATTTTGATCTCCCTGCTTTGGCTTCCACATAGTGGAATTTTTACCATTTGATTTATTGCCATTTTTAGATGCATTAAGTTTGGCACGCATCGCTTCTAGATTTAAAGACATAAGTTGCTCCTTGGTTAGTCTATTTTTCTGTGTTTTATCACTAAGGTAATCAAGCTATTTTTTCATCTCGATTCCATTTTTAATTTCTCTATAATGTATTATAACATTTTTTAAGTCGTTTGTCAAGTATTGTTTTTTAAAGTTTCTTATTTTGTGCTCGAGAAGGGATTTGAACCCCACAATTCTAACGTTTAGATAAGCGGCCTGCCCTCGTTAGTTATCTGCAACCGTACAGTCGAGCATAAAGAGCGGCCTTTTGAAAGGTAGCCGCAAACCTTCAACAAATTATACTAACTAAAATAAGTTAATGCTTACGTCTTGAGTAGACGATGATATACTTCCAACTTGAGTGCTGGTGTTATATGTTCGATATTGTTTTTGATCGATATCCCAAACGAGTTCAGATCCTTCACTTAACTTTCGTTGCTTTGAAAATGATGGAAAAGTTCCACTTGGTGCTTCAGATAATCGAACAAAATTCATTGTTCTACGGAATCCGGTTTGGGTTACAAATGTTCCAGTGTAAACTGTTAGTGATTGTGTATTGTTAGTGTTGCTCATAAAACCTCCTTAATTGTTTTGAGTCATTTATATTATAACATGTTTTTGAAGACTTGTCAAGTCTTTTTTTCAATTTCTTTCTTCAATTCTTCGACATAAATCATTACTTGTTCGAAAACTTCGGGATCATCCACAAGAACTGTTGTGAACGCCGCTTCGAGAATCTCAACCATGTCTTCATCTGTGAATTTTTGAATGTCATCAATTGATCTTCCAGTAAGATAACAGCCAGTGTCAATTATCATCATTGCCAACTCTTCGTTTTCTTTTTGCTTCTTTTCTCTTAAAGCTTTTGTTAAATCAATTATGTCTGACATGTTGTCCTCGTTTATTATGTTTATAATATAACATGTTGAGGACTGCTTGTCAAATAAAAAGGTAAACTTTTTTTTAATTTAAATTTCTAATTTGCCACCTTGCTCCGTTCCACTCGAGAGAAGTTAGATCTTTTTTAATTCTCTCTCCGGTTGAAAAGATAATCGTGGCAACACTGTGTCTTATTTTTACCACCTGTCCATTTAGATTATTGCTTGGATTGAATATGATATCCATCAATTTAACTCTTATCATTTTTTGTCCTCTCTAGAAAACCCTCTAGAGCTATAATATATTCTGCTACTTCGAAAAGCTTTTGACAAACATAGTTGAGTTCACTAGGTGTCCCTTCACCCGTTAATAATGTCAAAAGAATCCTACTTTCCACATCATACATTCTTTTCAATTCTTCAACTGCTTTTTCTCTTTTCACCTTTATTCTCCCTTGTTTTTTGGCCTCGATCCTTTACCAACCCTTCCTCTTGAATAAAGTGTGTAAAATGTCTAACCAAATAATTGTTTGGATCTGAGGATTCCCAAATTCCAAAAGAAGTTTCCCTCTCTTTAGAAATGTTATCTCTAACTATTTGCTGACACGTTGGTAAAATCGTTTCATCATTTGTTAGATCTTCCCCCTCTATATTCATATAGTAGCAAGATTCGGTGATGTTGTCAAGATTAAATAAGTTTTTCTCTTCAACATCTACAAGGTTTCCAAAACCTAGAGTTGAAATTCTTGAATGATCTTTGGGAACGTGAACTGCACCATAGTCACTATCAACATTCATGCAGTAATTTAAATTTTGAAAGATGCTGTAAATGAAGTAATTGGCTTTTTCATAATAATCTTTTATCGAACCAGTGCCGGCTACTTTTAAGATTTCTTGATTATCTAAAACTATCATCCCCTCAACTGTTCCAGATCTTGCATATTCTTGCAAAACATGGAAATGAACACGATGACGAATCCGTTCATCCTTAGATAAAAATTCTAGGTCTGGTTTTATGTAGACAATGGTCATTCTATGGTCCGTAAGAGCCTCTAAAACCCTTAGAGATGCACCAGCAATCTTACCACTCCCACAAACAAACAGAAGCCCTTCAGCGTGTGATTTGAGCCCCCTATTCTTTATAGTAACAGGTGAGTCATCATATTCTTCAACTGTTTGCTTTGCAAGGATGCCATCATCCTCATCTAAAGTGATTATTTTATAATTTTTCGAATGCGATTTAAACAATTTTACAATGTTTTTTCCCGCCTCTCCTAATCCAACCATTAACATTTGCTTCTCCTAAATTATCTTTTGCCTTTAAAAATTTCTATTTCTGCTTCCCACATTGGAGTATCAACTTCCTTTTTACCAAACCTAACCCAATAAATATAATAGTTTCTCGATATCATTTCAACTTTAGTTACGATGCCGATATTGCCATTTTTCACTCCACTTGTTTGAGAACCACATGCAACAACAAGATCTCCGGCCTTAAAATCCGGTAGCCTTACCATTCAAACTCCCTCATGTTTCCGAGATTTCTCCCCATCGAAACGTTTACTTTAAATCTTCCCAATCTTGTTTTTTCAAAAATCTCCTTAAGTTGTGGGATCAAGCTTCTGTCGTCTCTGTGTAAATCAATGATAACGCTATCGTGAACAACAGCTGCGACATGGGATTGAGTTCCCCTAAGAAATTTTGAAATTCTATTAAACCGGTCGAGGGTGTTGTCTGAGGATGAGGATTGGAGAAGATAATTGAGTGCTTTACTATAGGGAGTAGCAATTGACCTTCCAAATGGGGTCTGTATAACCTCTTGCTCGGGGTCGTAAAATCTTTCCAATAAAATCTCTCTGTCGTAATAATCGGATTTAATGGCTGTTGACTCTTGATTGTAGAGCCAAGCAAATATTTTTTGTTTTGCTTTGTCTCTTTGCATTTCTTTTTTAAATACGTTTTTGATATTCCATTCATGGATATCCTCCTCAGGTTGTTTGTGCCCTTGTAGGGCCAAAAGTGTTCTAATTTCTGCAGCATTAAAGTCAAGCTCCAAAAAAACATCATTTGTGGGCTTTACGAACTGTTTGAGTTCTTTTTTTAAATTTAAAACCGGGAATGACTCTCTTCTTGTTGTAAGGCGACCCGTAACGGTTCCAAAAAGATTATAATCAATGTAAGGCGTCTTGTCACCAAACTTTGCATAGAGATGCTTTGCCTTGACATCATTTTCCGCAGCATTATAGAGACCTAGGGAATCCAAAGCCACACGGTGCGTTGCAAGTTCTCGTAAACTTTCATGAGTTTCTTTGAGGAAATGGTAATTTTCTGGTTTTTCAATGTTTTCAAATACCCATTGAGTTATTTCGTTCTTACAATCATAATAATGCTGCAAATGCTTTTGGGGAACGAGATCAAAAAAGCAAACATCCGTTAATTGAATCTTCGCTGTCCTAAAAGCTTGGAAGTGACTCTTCATGAGTCCTTGAGCAGATGCCCAGCGGTCTTGCAGGTGTGATGGACAGACGTCATCAATAGACTGACCAGAAACCCATAATTTGGCATAATCAATGTCCCTACCTGTCAAGTGTGAGGACCAACTCCATGTTTTAGATAGTCCATCAGGGATTCGACCATAAATAAACCTGTTTGCCAAATAGATACCGGCGCAATCTAATTTGCTGTCCATTAATTGAAAAATCATTACGACATTCCTCCTGCTGTGTGTTATAGTAAGTTGTGGTGGTTACTTATAAGATAACACATTGAAGGCTCCGTGTCAAGTATTGTTGGCTCTTTTTTCAAAATAAGTTAGGGAGCCATCCTTTTGATTATAGAGTGCTCTGAACTGATCTTCTATGTAAATCATTGCCTTATTTTGATCGTGTTTTCCAATTCTAACAGCAGTTTTTTGGATGAGACCCAAAGCAGCGGAATCAAAGGCTGAATCTTCAAAAAAGTTTTTCATATTTATATATAATATTAATAATTTATTATAATCTATTGAAGATTTGTTTTTAATATTAACAATAGAAGAGACTGTTTTATTATTACATGCTTTATAATAAGTATTGTAAGGATTTAAACTAACATAAGAGTTGTAAGTCTGTAGTAATAGCTTTTCCAACAAATCTAAATCTTTAAAGATTGTTTTTTCATATTGCTTCTCAAAGATGGATGAAACCGTCGGTAAAAGAAGTCTCTTTCTATATTCTATTGTAACTGGTGATGCAACATCTACAACCAAAACACCAGGATTCTGAAGGTTTACATGAAATCCATATTGCTTTGCTAAGTTCAAATAGTAATTAAATGCTGGGGAATCGAACATTTTAACTCTCTTTTCTATGTCGTTTGAAAAACTAATTCCCCCAATGTCTATCGCCATACCTGTCATAAACAGGTTTGAGTTTTTAGATTTCATAAAATCAGATAATGTAAGGGTCTCGGAATTATCTGAATTTAGATAGAATTCCATAAACACATTTACAAAGTCATCAAAGTTGTTAACTAACTTCTTGTTTTGTAAAACAAAATTGTTCAAAACCCTACTCATGCTACTCTTTGAGACTATGAGAAACTCATCCATTGGACTTTTATAGGAGTTTTTAATAGTTAAAGATGATAAGACAGGATCATCTACAGGAATGACGCCCATTCTACATGCCTTTGCAAAATGAAGCTCTAAGTCTTTAAATTGCTCTGCGGCGAAGTTTAGGGCTAGGTGAGTTCCAACATCTTCTGGAGAAGATGTTATAATTGGACTCAAGAATTCCTCTCTCACAATAACTGGTTCAATCATCCTATTGACTCTGCCATAAAAGGTTCTCTCAGCAAAATTAAAATCTGTGACCTGTTTGGGATCATCTTTGAATGCATTTGCTTGATAGTTTGCTCTTTCAAACGCTAAACGTTTAGTTTTTAAGTTGTTTTTTCCATTAAATTTAGTCATTATTTAAATAGCCTCTGTGTTCTAATAACCTTATCTTTTCCAACACTTTCCCCTACGTCTTCTTCATATTTTATAAATGGAAGTCCATTTTCATAAACAACAATCCCTCGGTTGTTGAATCCCGTTTCGTCTTTAAAGTAGGCAGTCGAGCCTTCTAAGTATTTCGCCCGTAGTTCTTCTACGGTAACTGTCGGAGTAGACACAGGTTGGGACCCTTCTGCTTGCCCCTCCATGGTCTGTGCGGGTCTAGCATCAATCGGAACCTCCTCTCCAACAACCTCTTCAATGACATCATTGTCAAACTTGTAGTTTTGAACAGATAGGATGGTAGCAGTGCATTTTGCCCCGTCTAATGTTGTCGCTGTCGGGTCATAGGTTTCAATATCAGGATAGTTAGTTTTACTTTTCCGTTGAAGGTCTGAATTTCCAGATCCATCCCCAGAATAATATTGCATCCCATCTACGGTGGTTACGAATTTTCCCGGAGTTATTGAAGAGTGAACGGAAGTTACTGTGTGATATCCTCCGATTCCTAATTTGTGAGAAACAGATCCAGCATCTTGTGGTCGGCCGAAGTTCGTTCCCCCTCCGAGTCCATAGGGATTGAAGAAGAATTCCATTCCCGGTAGGAAAATTGTGTTTCCAAACATTTCAATTTTTGCACTATAGACTGCTGCTAATTGCAATAATCCGTCAATACCATCTTGAAAAAACCTTGCTTCTCTAATGTATTGTTGGTCGACTTTGGACAAGCTTATTGACTTAACAATTCCTCTTTGTGCGCCAATGTGGACATGAAATCGTCCATCTTCTATATCTTTTTCATAATCACCAGTCCCAGTAAATGTAAGCGAAGATCCTAATGCACATAGGACAATGTAGTTGTAATAATCATTAACACTTGTTTTATTATTATTTTGTCCACCACCGGCTAGTGGAAGTTTCTTCTGTTTTCTGAGATTTGTTACATTTAGAGATGAAGTCCCTTTTCCCATGGCTGCAATTGCTAATGGCAATAAAGGATCGCCACCTGTATCAAATGCTGTGACTTGTCCAGTTTGGAACCTGAGTTTATTTTCTATTTTCCTATTGATGCAATTTTCAAGCAATGATGGTTTAATTAGGGAGTTCGACAAGGTCCTAATGAAGTTTAAGACAGGAAAAGTCCTTCTTGTGCTTTTTTGACTTGTAATATTGTCAACAAACCACCTAGAGAAGAAATCAACAGAGATTGGAATTTGAGCAATACCATAAACATTATCTCCAATTTTTTCATTGGTAAAAGAGTCAAACTCAAATGATCCTAAAATGATTTTATTATTGTTTAAACCATAGCGTGGGATGGAATTTTCACGAAAGACACAATCCAAAATTGTGTATAATAGATCTCCAAAGAAAAAGAATTGAACTGCCCTATTTTCTGAATCGATAAAATTAAAATCATCTGAGTTTTCAGGAAGTTCCGTGGTCATAGCAATTTCCACATCGGTGGTTCCCTGTGTAGTCTCAGAAGTACCAGTTGTTAATGAACATTTCTTAAAATATCCATCATTAAGAAATTGCTTCCTATGTTCATCGTCAATTAACACACTATAGATTACACCTCGAGATATTAACCTGTCCATTATTGAAGTTAAAGATTTCTTTACAAGAACCTCTTCTTGTGACTGGAGTGAAATTTGTAGTTCCCTCAACTCTTCTTTTGTGCACTGCCTCGCAGCTATTTGATTTGCTAATAATTTTGCATTCTCTTCTCTTTTTGCAATTAACTCTGGTGATGCCAATGCATCGAGTTTTGGATGCTTCATTAAAGTTTCCAAATAAGCTCTATAAGAAATTGAAACCTGAACTGTTCCATCTACATTGAAACTCAAGTCATGGTCGACCATACAAAGAAAGAATGACTTATTAGACATTTCGATTGCATTACTTAATTCTTCTGAAGCATTTGGTGGAATATTATAGCCCACCTCTGCTCTGATTCGGTAAAACAATGGATGGGACTGTCTATTGTGTTGAATTTCTACTCCAAAAATTGAATTTGTTCCCTCATTTGGAGTTGGTTGAATTATTAAGTCAACAAACCTATAAACATCACCACTTGCAGATTTCCTATATCGAATGAGGTCGTCAAAAGATTGAAAGAATAATTTCAATGTAGCTTTAATATCATTTCTTGCTTCGGCTGGGTTTGTCCCATTAAATTCCCACGAGAATTCTTTTAATCCACAACCAGTACCTTTATCAAATCTTTCTGTTAAAAAAGTTGTTGCTGGAGATTTGTAATCTGGTCCTACAACTTCCTGCCGATCAGCATTGTAGTTGGGATCAAATTGAAACTCAACCTCTTTAGCTCCCCCTTTTGGATCCTCGTCAACTCGGAACAACTTTATCTTTGGAACCAAAGTGGAGACCTCTCGCCCTTTTAGTTCAAAAAATTTCTGTTCTGCTTCGGAAGAGATTAATTTAGAAATCAAAGTTTCTTGACTATCGGCAGTTTCCTCAGACCCCTGTCCGCAATGAGCAGAGAAGAATCTTCCGTCATAAGGTGGCTTTACTTTACCTTGAGATGGAGCATATGTTTGTTGAATTCTTTTTTCATAAAGAAGCCTCAACGTAGGTAAGTTTATCATCAAAGCACACTGTTTAAAGAATTTTTGCCTATTTGCTAAATCCTCTTCCGATAATTTGGATTCAACTTTGTCTTCAAACTCACCAGCTTTCCAAGCCTTTAATGCCTCAGCCGCAGCTGTCTTTTTCTCTTCGGCCGTTAGGTCTCCGTCTTCCGTCAATTCTTCATATTGTTTAAATAATTGAACCCTTCTTACGATTTCTTTATCTGCTAGGATAACTTTGTAAATTGCATTGAGGAAATTGTTGGTGAAACTAGCTGTAAACTGCTGTCCAATAGTCATTGACAGGTTTGAGTCATCTTCCAAGTCTATCAGAATTCTATCTAAAAAGTTGTAATAACCCTCCTTGACTATGAAATCTAAGACTTCACCAGATCGCTCAGGAATTTTTCCGTAACCAGCTTCTCCTGCTAAACCTTCAACGACTCCATCATTCCACTCAACTAACAGTTCAGTCAGAAAACGACTCCATGACCCAGCGCCGTAGTTGTAGGCAAATTGATAAGATGGGATTAGATTTCCCTCAAATCCTGTGAAATTTCTTAAGACTTGTTTTACATCTTCTTCGTCCGCGTTATGATATGCGTCATCCGGCCAAGTGACTCCGGATTTAAAAACTCTGCCGAGATTACTTGCTTCATCATTGACTACACCAGCAAGGGATTGCAAAACTCCCTTTTGCTCCTCTTTCTTATAAATGTTTTTCCCGCGATTTGCTCCCTTGTTATCAATAAAAACCCTAGAGTCTCCATAGATTTGTTCAACAGTGGGCATTAGAAATATGTTACCATCCAATCGAAAATTTATTTTGTCCAAATTTTGAACTTTTTTCTCGAGGAGAGTTGCCAACTGTGCATTAAATTCCGAATATGTAAAGCCATTTTGGATAATTGTTGCAACAAGTTTGTTTTCTGACTCTTTTCTCCAGTCTCCGTTCTCAATCTTCTTAATGGCGGCGTCAAAAATTGCTTTCTTTTCTGACTTGCTATAGTTGACTATGCTTTTCTTGTGGACCCATTCAATTTTAGCGTTGGGAGATTCGATACCTCCAACTGGAAATTCCGGCCCTCCGAATATAACCCCTTTACCCCTGATTGTCTCTAATGCTGCCTGAACTATGTAAGAACTCTCGTCCGCGAATTTATCTAAAATACCTATGATTTTATCGTCAAAATCAACATTAGGATCAGTTGGTAAGAAGCCTAGATATTCATCATTCAAATACCCCTTAGCTGAGTTGACCAGATTGTTTGCCAATATAAGTTTTGGGTCGTCAATCGCTCCGGTCGAATAATCACGAAGATAAAACACCATAGATTGATAATATCTTTTGTTCATAAAGGGGATTTTTCCACCATTTTTAAAATCATCATCACTCAACAAGTTCATAACTTTATCTGCTTGCTCAGTTGTATTGGCGCCAAATCCATATCCAATCCCAGCGCCAACAGAACCCATGGCTATAACGATTGGGATGGTTGCTGTTCCTCCGGAAAAAATAGTTCCTAGCGTTACGATTAGACCCCCACCAACAGTCGAAGCGACCTTCCAAGCTAAGGCGTCGTCATCAGTTGGTGCGAACTCCTGTAGGAGTTCGGCCATTTGTCGAATTACTTCCGGTTCTTGCGCTGTCACCCCAGCACCTCCAATGCTACTGCAATGTTGAGTGGAATTTTAACTATATCTCCAGGATCAAACATCGACTCTGTTGGCTTGTTGTTTAACCTTGCAATGATCCACCACAATTTTCCATCCCCAAATTCATTAGCAGCAATTCTCCAAAGTCTATCTCCATTTTTCCAAATGTAGTCTTTTGTTTGAATTCTAGCTAATTGCTCCTCTGTTGGGTTCTTAAGGGCTGGGGTGGTGTATTGCTTAACTTCTTTAAGTCCTCGGTCTTCAAGGACTTTTTTCCATTGTTCATTTTTGTTTATTGCTTTTTTTCTTGAGTTATATCTAGACATGATTATTATCCTTTATAGGGAAAGTTTACAGGGGATGAGGTGGAGCCACTATTGAAGTTCAACAATTGCCTATGTTGTGGTGAAAAGTCCAAAGTTGCATTGAAAACTTTTGGGTAAAACATCCCTGGTGCACCGGTGAACATCCCCATATCTATAGCAGGGTTTGCAGACCAGTTATTGATCCATCCCAATAGAGGCGAGTTGACCTCTTGAATAAGGTTGCCAAACTGTAGGGTTACCAGTGGAGCTTTAGCGAGTGATAAGGCGCTTCGATTTCCGTCATCAGAGCCTGCATAGGAGGGGTAAAGCATTCTTGTTAAAATGTTTATTTTTTTTAAATTCTCCTCGGCTTCAGATTGATTGCTAGCAATGATATCAAAGCCCAAGCTAATCGTTCTTTTGGTTCCTTGAAATGTGCCGATTGGATCTTGCCTACCATAGACCAGCTCCTCATTCCACGTTGATGTAAAACTATTATTGAAGGCTGTAAGAAATGCTGGGAAACTAACAGATAGGTCTCCTTGAGCAGATTTTATTATTAATTCTGCCTTCTTATTGCTTACATATTCTTTTTCTAAACTCATTGTTAATCTCCATTGGTTACACTAGCGACGTAGGCCTTGAACTGTTGTCCGTCAACGTTTAGTGTCATTTCCATTCCTTGAAAGAAGTTTTGAACATTAGCAACAACAGAAGTTTGGTTAGCCACAACTCTTTCCCCAGTGATGCTGGTGGCTTTTCCTGCCGTAATTAGGGCTAGATTCTCAATTGTAGATCTAACTTCAAGAGTTGTTCCTAACTTATTTATCTCTTCTACTATTTTCTTAATCATTGAGTGGGCCGCACTAAAGTCTGCATTTAAAACACTTTCAAGACTCTGCATGGCATTGACTTCGTTTGCTCCTATTTCAGGCGACTCTTCTCCACCACCGGTCAATAGCCCAAAACCTGCACCGGCTAAGCCTACTGCGGCACCAATAGCTAATACTGACGTGGCAACTCCAGCAAAGGCAGCTGCGAATGCGGCAACTCCTGGAGCTGCTGCTGCACCCGCTACACCAATTCCAGCAATGCTAGCCGGAATGGCCATTAATCCAGCAATAAGTCCACCGCCGACAGAAACAAGTGGAACTAAAACCCCAAGACCTGCTCCGACAGCCAATAGTGTTCCGAGCATCTCTTTCTCTTCAACCTCTAGTTCGCCCATGAACTCAATCATGCTATCGGCTACTTCGGACAAGAAATTGAAAGCGGGCTCTAAAGCTACGATTATCTCAGCACCCAACAGTTTCATTTTGTCTCCAAGTTCAACAGTTTTTGCAACTGCGTCTTCAAACTTTTTCTGAGCATTAGTGGATGATTTTAATTTTCTTTCGTTTTCATCATATTCTTTTAGCGACATTCCAAAGATCTTATTAGCCTCTGCCATATCCGTGATACCAGCTGCATTAGCGATGGCTTTCTGAGTGAAACGATCCATGTCTTGAAATGCAACACCTTGAGATTGAACACTCTCGACGAGCATCCTAACTCTTTCATCCTCAGTTGCCATCAACATTTCTGTTGTCGATAACTGAGTTCCCAACAATGCATTAAGTTTCCCAACACCCTCAGCAGATCCTGCGAATGTGTCAAATTTGGCAGCAATGCCTAGTAAAACAGATGTTTCAACACTGGCAGCTTTCGCAGCGGCTTGGAGGCCCTTAAAGACGTTGATTGACTCTTTACCATAAACCATGAGAGATGACAGGGAGCTACTGAAATTTTTGATGATTTCGGCAGCGCCAACACCTATGTCAACACCAGCCATCGCCAAGTCTCTCTGCATATCTATGGATTGCTTAGCTGTTATTCCGAGAGCTTGGTTAAAGTTTTGGAATATCGTCGCAGCATCACTCGCTGAGACGCCAAGTTTTCCCATCATTGCCACCGTTTCGCCAATCTCGCCCTGAAGACCCTTATTTAGGTGAACGAAGTTGGATGTCATACTAACAAAAGTTCCTATTGCATCCGCAGCCTCGGACATGGATACGCCGAACAGGTTCGTATTACGACCAACACTGTAAAGAACATCATTGAATTTTCTACCTTGCCCTGTGGCTGCTGCCAATGAAGCCTGTGCAGAATCAAAAGATTCGAAAACTGCCATAGAGTTTTCTTTGATTGTATTGAAAACGTTTAATGCCAAATTTTGGAAATTAAAAATACTTCTGAAGTTTTCAACAAAAGCTTTTCTTGCTTGCTCACCCTCTTCACCACCTTTGGACATTGCCGCCCCGACTTTTACCAAACTTCCAACTAAAGAGTCTGAATATCTAGCAGATAATCCAATTCCATCTGCAATGTCGCTAATGGCTTTTTTCTGTTCTGCGCCATATTTCTCTTGACCTTGTCTTGCCTGCTCCATAGATCTTATGCGTTCGGCATTTAGTTTTAATTCTTGTTGAGTCATCCCTAATGTTGCTGCTGTAGAGGCTAGTGCGACTTGCTCACCCCTCTTGGCAGCCTCGATGAACTTTTCCATCGCTTCTATTTTTCGAGAATCACCAGAAGCTTGAGTCATCAACTCTTGCTCTAAAAGAATGGCTGATGCTCTACGGGATTCTTCGACATTTCCTAACAGATCAGCAGTCCTTTTTAAGACTTTGTTATATTCCGCTTGATCTCTGGATAATTGTTGCGTTTGTTGGTTGTTATTTTGGGTGCTATTATCTTGCACCAACTGCTGAACAAGGTCGATTAACTCTTGTCTTGTCATTTGGTCTGGGTTTTGATCGTTTGGCGCCATTCGTTGTCCCTCATTAATAACCTAAATAGTTCAATGCAGTAAAACCCAAAAAGGCTATCGTCCTTTTCGAGCTTTCTCTACTTGCTTGGCTTCATCTTCAAATTGTTTCTTGAGTCTCTCAATAAACCAAGACCTCAAACCAATTGGTAATGAGTGGATCTCTGTGAAAGACCATCCCCCAAAATGCTTTAGAATAAAAAATCCCTCATAGATTCCTTCCATAGCTTTAGGCGTTAGGCCAAAAAAAGTCGGTTCCGAATGGAACCTGAACCTCCTTTTCGAAAGAACAGTTTTTACAGACAAGGTTTTCCTTAACTGTTATTGAGGGAGTTGCATGCTTGAGACAGATTTTAAAATGAGTCACATCTGCAATTGGCATGTTATCAACAAATTGATTAATGATTTCATCGTCAGTGTGACCTTCAATGGAGACTATCATCTGCTTATATTGATCTGATAATGAAAGGTTACCATCTTCATTTAGAATGGCGTGAGCTATCTTACTCTCTTCAACACCATTCGCTAAGCGAAATTCAATGTTAAAGTTTGAAAATGGAAGTTTGGTTTGGAAAAGCCCATCTTCTGAGATTTTTACAATTTCTTGTTCCAAGTTCATTCCACCAGTTATTGTTGGTTGCAATAAGTTAAAAATTAGAGAATTGCTCACTCCGCATTCCGGACACTTGATTGTGGCCTCGTAATCGTTGCCATAAGCCGTTCCACGGGTTTTGATGAGGATTGCATTACGGTCAGCTATTAAAAGCGTTAAAGGGTCAATGTTGCCCTCACAAATGATGTTTTCAAGCAATCTTTCAATAGCCACACCTTTCTTTATTAAAGATTGATTAGAAAGGATGTCTTCATCTTTTGCTGTCATGTATCTAATCTCGACACTGTCTTTTCCATGTAGTGGATGATCTTTGTGATATCCAATGCCCTTTGATGGCAATTCTACAAATTCTGTCGGTGCAGTAAAACTTAAAGGATTAAACATTTGAGGAGGGGCTTCGCCCTGCTCGGTTTGATTGGAGGTTCCCAATCGATCTGAATTTCTACCCATTATTTCTCCATTATTCTAAGGTTGCGTAATCATAAGTAACTGTTATTACAATTGAGACTATTTCATCCATTGCGTAATCTAGAGTGCCAAATCGAACTTCGGAAAAGAATGCTCCATTAAGCCTCCAAGTCTCCAAAGCGTCTCCGTTGCCATCTAGTTGTTCAATTCTTATGTTTCCAATTTGACCCAAAGCATCAGTTTTTGCCAATCCCGTATCTTTTCCAAGACTGTTCGGGTCATAGCCAAACTGGCTAAGTTGATCCATTAGGCTCTTGACGGCTTTTCCCACATCAACAATTTCAATTGTCACTGGATTCCAGGATGCTATTCCCGGAACGTTGATTTCATGATTGATTAATCTGTATTTGTTTGAACTGATAGTGTAGGATGGTTTGTCGACCTTCTTAGCGTGCCACCAATAAGGTGACCGACCAGTGTCGCCAATTTCCATCCCGTCTGTTGATCCCAATCGGAATCTATAAGATCTTCTTGGTTCAAGACTGTTTTGCGTCCAGAACGACATTCAGACCTCCTTAGCTTCGTGATTGACCAGGTCTTGGGAACTGAATCTTATCGCCGAACTCGCTACTTAAGTTCTCACAAGATGCCCAATCATATTTCCAATTTAAGTCAATTGTTCTCATTTCATCATTTGTGTAATCAAGAGATGAAAATTTAACTGATTGAATAAACGGATTGTGCATTGTCCAAGACTCAACAGCATTACCAGCACCGTCAAAGATATCAATCACAACATCACCAACAGCAGTGTTAGCACCACTCTTTGTGATCGAAGTTGGATTTCCAGCAAACTCTGACAATCCTTTGATTGTGTATCCAGAATTTAGAATGATCTGGTTGGTAAGTTGGGCAGCGTTTGGTGAAATTGGATCAACCAAAGTCATAGCCACGTCTTGCCATTGAACTCGACCCGGGAACTTGAATTCATTATCGAAGAATGAATGCGTTATATCAGTTACTTGGTAACTTGGAGTGTCAACAGTTTTTGCCCACCACACTGCTGCAGTCTGTGCATCAGTTGCGAATGTTCCAAAAATTGAAACCCTCCATCTAAAATTTCTTTTCGGTTCGGTTGTGTTCTCAGTCCAAAATGACATAGTAATAATCTCCTGTTTACTTTAAATAGTGTCTATTAAAATTCCACGCCGCTTTGGGTGATAACAAAGTCAATTGCGATGAACTCGATTGCTTTGGCAGGCTTAACGAAGATTTTTGCATACATGATGTTACGATCTTGCAAGTCTGGCGTAGTTGTTGTTTCATCAAGAACCAACTTGTATTCTGTGATCCCAAATTGTGAACGAACTTCTGATAGAATTGGTTCAACACGAGATTTAAATTTGTCAAAGGTAGCCTTTGTGCTTTGTTCAAAAAGAATAGTGTCAGAGATGTCTCCGATTCTTTTCTTCAAGAAGATCATCATTCTACGAACATTGATGCGATCAAGCGCAGAAGCTGACTGTTGAAGAGTTTTTTGTCCAAAGATAACGGTGTCACCTGTTGCAGGGAAACGAGCGATTGGATTAACATTAACTTCATAGAGCTTATCTCTATCAGCTTTTGTTAAGTGCTCTAGCGTTCCGACAACGGCTGGTCCGCCTTGTCCACCAAGAGGGTTAAGTCCACCACGGTTGAAACCAGCAGGAGCGAACCATGGCTGAGAATCAGCCTCTGATTTAGCAATAGCGCCGATTGCAGCAACCGAAGGAGGTGCCATTAAGATTGAACCGTTTCCGTTAGAAACATCTGACAATCTAACATTTGGATAGTAAGTGGCAGCGTAAGAAGAGTCGAATCCGGCAGTGTTAATTTCAGCAACAACTGAGTTAATTGCTCCAGCAGTTGCTGCAGTTCCAGTGTCTTCTGCTGATTGATCAATCCCTGCGATGTCAACGATTGCCAAAGCATCACCACGAGCAGCGGTTTGATTGATCAAGTCTTGATTGCGAGCTCTTGATGTGATCCCAGGCATTGCAATTAAGTCATAACGAATCATGTCTCTATCAGCAACAATGCTAAGAGCAGACTCTAAAGAGTATTTTGCATAACCAGAAGCGATTGCAGTTTCATTGAATGGGTTTTCCAACAAGATGTTTTCACCATTGGTTCCACCGAAGAACGGAGCAACAAATTGCTTAACACCAGCGTTGATCAAAGTTGTAATATCTGCACCCGCTGAAGCCGGATTGAAGTAATAAAGACCAGTGGCCGTTACAATGTCATTAAGAGTAAAGACGTAGGATGCATTTGAGTTTGCATCGCCTTCGGCTAAGTGTGGGTCGTAGTCGGCTTTTCTAAAGCTTAAATCTGCAAAGTCGCCTTCGCCTTTTTGAGCCAAGTAAGAAAGTCCAAACAAAGATGTCGATGGGTAATTTGCCCCTCTCAAGTAAGTGTTTGTTGTAGACAAGCCATAGGTTGGCCACGCTGTAGTAATACTGTCTGTTAACCTTAAGCCTTCAAGTAATCTTACACCTTGACCATTTGGAGTGGCATCCAATCCATAAATCCAACTTGCATTTCTAGCAGCAGATGCTTCGGTAATGGTTTGATCAGCGAGAGGGTTTTTCGGCCCCACGAAGCCAACCGGAAGATCAGATTTGTTAACACTTGATGCCATTTCAATACGAACAAGGTCGGAAACATTGTCGTAAATTCCAGTAGTAACTACTTTGCCCTTTGTTGCATCCCAAGTTTGATTAACTGTTCCAATTCTTTTTGCAATGTAATTGATGTCATCTGGATTTAAAGTAAGGTTTGAATATTTTTCAACATACTCAGAAGGACCAGCTCCAACTCGTGCAATTTCAATTGAGAAAGTTGCATTTGGTTTCACTGTTGATGCTTCACGTAAATCTTTAACACGAACAACATAATTCTTTGCAAAATCTCCGCCTTCATCTAAGGCTGCAAGTCTAAACAGCTTTTTGCCTGATGATGCATTTGAAGCAATAAACCAACCTGATTTTGAAGCTTGAAGTTTAAGTTTGTGATCACAAAGAGTATCAGAAACAACTGTTGGGTCAAGGGCCATAACAAAAGCACAGAGACCATTGGCTCCATCTAATCTGGCCACATTTCTTTCGAACGACTCACCTAAGAAATATTTGAAATTATAAGTTCCAACCCCAGTAGAAAATTTTGTAGGATCAGTGCTTAAAACGTTTCGAATGAAGTTTGGAGAATTTGGATCAAAATTAAAGGTGAATGCCTCAGTGTCCGAACCGTCATCAATAGTTAGTCCCCAACCAGCGGATCCTTTCTTGATCGCATAGGCGCTGACATTGGTTTGTGGTGCAACGATGAGTGGATCTCTAGCGTCGCCGTTTAGTCCAAGTTGGATACCATCAGCATAGACAATTGCACCGAGAACAGCATTCATAGCTCCAGCTCCAGCTGGATTGTCTGATACAAAAATACCTAAGGCACCCTTCACATCTGCAACAGCCGGTATTGCACCGCCATTAAAGTTGGCTTGAGTAACACTCCATCCGGCATCTCCGGGATTCTCTTCTTCTCCGGCTAAGCGGATAAATTTAACGGGACCAACTCCAGCAGCTAGATAAGCTTCAGCAGAATAACCTGCCCAAGATCCAGCACCAGTGTTGCCCTCGCGCCAAGGGTCAGTTCTTTTAACGCCGTCCATTGGTGTTCCAAACACGTCATGGAAGTTGCTCAAAGAAGTGATCTTAATTGGCTTCATAGCGGGGCCTTTCTTGGCTCGTCCGATCAAAAGTATTCCGTCTTGCTCAGGGACTGGGCTGACCGATGATTGGTCAATTTCTCTCAGTTCAATTCCTGGAGACACAAAGTCAAACTTGGTAGGCATTAAAAATTCTCCTTAATTATTCATTTCTTAGTAAATAGTCGTCTGAAAAGCCAAAGTCATAAATCTCGGTAATTCTCACCGTTCTTATCCCACGGCTTTGAATCTCCCACAATGACGCGCTCTCTCGTGATCTTTACTTCAACGATTGATTGCTCTCTTTTCACAACTGGTTGATCGTCATTTATGCCGTTTCCATTGATGTATCCAAGAACTTTGAATTGGACTTTCGACGTAAACATCCTTTCGTCTTGTCCGAGGGATGATTGGTTGCTTGTTAAGCCATAATCATCTTGGACAAATAATTCATATTGATAGCCATTACTTTCTATAATAAAATAATTTTTATTGTCAGAAATAAACAATGGCAAGATGTGATTCATTTGTTGTTGGTATTCTGTTCTTATGTTTATCTCAAACATGCAGTTCAAATAAATCGGTTTTGGGATTGAAATTGTTTCGTATACAATCTTTTTTGTTGAAACAGGACCTGTATCATCACCCTTAGTTTCACGTTTCCTAGAAGCGTTTTGAAAATTTTGAGTTTTGTCCTGTTTGACCACTCTTCTAATTTGAATGTAGTCTTTTCCATTTTGAGAATCATCCATGTAAGTAGCTTGGACCGATCCCTTAAAGGTATCATCTCTAGAGACTGCGGTTCTTGCAACTGTTATTAAGGGTAGTTTTAGTTTTCCAACCTTATCTCTCAATTCTTTATTGTTTTTGATTTGGAATGTTCTCTCAGAACCCATCCAAAGGACTTTAACCTTTTCTTTACCGCCATTGGTAATTGTGTGTGGATCTAAAACTTCATTGATAAAGTTGTAGACAGCAGTATCAATGTTTTCCAAAGTTGATGCTGTCGTTATTTCTTGTTTATCCGGCATTGAATAGTCCATCTCTCGCTCTTATACATTCAGCTCCAATTTCAAATCTAGATTCAGGTTGCCCAAATAAGATTTTTGGCTCAATGAGTTTTACAATTTCATAGAAAATTTCTCCAAACCGGACAAAATCCCCTTCTCTTACGAAAAGGTTTTGATCTTCGGTAAGCCTTCTTTTGTGAAAGTTAACCTTGATCTTTGTTGCTTTGTCGATTGCGATGTTGTCCATGTCACTGGTTTCAACACCTTGATATTCAACTAAAGCAAAAACTCTGATTGGGTGTAAGAAATTTTTTTCAATTGCTTCACCATAAATAGGGTGAAAATCTGTGGATTCTATGTCTATTGGAAAATAAAGGACCTGTTGCCCAACAACTCTTTCGATTATTTCATCATTTACTTGTTTTACGAAGTCTTTTTCTTTTTCCCCAAAGAACATTGGCGAAGGTGGTTGCGTTGGTCTTTCCCATTTTGACATTATTTATTATCCTACAAAAATTTTCAAAGGCGTTTTTCCAACGATTGCATCTGTGTTGTCAACCATCCCTTTGTCAACCTCAGCTAATTTAGCATAAAGCATTTCATCTAGTTGTTTGTTTAATTCATCTCTAAGATTTTGCTGTTCAGATTGTGCTTGAGATAAAAGGTCTGCAGAGTTAAGCGTGACATTGTCTCCCGGAATTGGAACTTGGCCGCCAAACTTGCCTCGGATTTGACCAAGAGTCTCTTTCGATAAGGCAAGAGCAAAACGACGGATCCATTGCTTACCTATTGAGTTGATGCTAGCATAAGGTAGGTTTTCCATAGGCATCGTGTTCATGTTGTTCACACCATTAACACCGTTGTCATACTCTCCTTCGACAAAAGCTGTGTTTCCTCCATCTACGGAGAATTTAAACCAAAACTTTTCTGGACTGACATCATCAGGCGCAGGGTAAACTCTTAATTTATTATCGATGATTTCATAAGAATAGTGAGATGTGCGTGTGTAGAGGTGATCTTCATAAGCCATCGCTTGTAGTTTATTCTGCCATGCAGGAATAACTTCAAAAGTAGAGTCATCTGCATACTGTCCATAATTGTTAAAATTACCAACAACATTTAATCCACCGTAGTAGCCATAAAATCTCCACATTTGCCTAGGGCTTATGTAATACATTTGTCTAATTTTAATTCTATGTTTCTTCCCAGCGCCACCACCAAGAGAACTTGAGAATGGAACCGTGGGGTCTGCCACAATGATATCCTCGACGATCTTTTGTAGGTCATAGTCTTGCTCCATAGCCACCCTATCAAAAGATGCAGAGTAAATTGGCTCTGTACCTCCAACGGTTGCTTCGGTTGAAAACTTATCCGCTACTCGGAATGCATAATCAAATTGGAACTTTGGATATTTCAAAGAAACATCTGAACCCGATACTAAACCACCCTTCTCATCAAAGGAGCCAGTAGGTCCACCCAAGGCAGAACCTAGAGCATTTCTAGCTTGATGTAGGTTGACTATGTAAGAATATTCAAAACATGCTTCTTCATAATTATTGTAGACTTCTTTAGCAGTCAATTCAATATCTAAGACATTGCCACCCAACCTGTTGTAGGTGTAGGCAACTTGATCTGCTGCACCAGATAGAAAGGCGACTGTGCTATAAAATCCAATAGCGAGAGTGGCAGTTACATCTGCCTCGACTCCGACAGATGGGAGTGCAATCGCGGATGTTGTTGATGTGGGTGTTAAAGGTGGGAAAGCCATAGAATAAATCCTCCGTCTTTATAAATAGTTTCATGAAAAAGAAACCCCCAGATGAACTATCATCTAGGGGAAAGGAGGTTAAAATGATTAGACTTAATTCTTTTTCTTAGAGGGGGTTTTGCGTGGTGCTTTATTTTTAGTAGCTTTACGCGCAGCTTTCTTTTCTTTAACCTCTTCAACTGCTTCTGCTGCTTCTTCTGCAATGTCTTCTGCTGTTTCTTTTATTTCTTCAACAGCTTCCTTTGCAGCTTCTACGATCTCTTCTGCTGCTTCAATTGCTTCTTCTACAATCTTTTCAACAACAGACTCTGTGTTTTCCACAATGCCTTGGGCTCTATTTGCCCATTTAATTCTTCTTGATTTTCTTTTGTTACTAGCCATTTTATTCTCCTAAATTAAGCTGATTGTTGCCAAGTTACACCGTGGGTCATTCCACTGACATACCACTTTGTTCCGTCACAGATCAAGTCCAAATAAGAACCTGCGGCTGCCCCTGAGGGTAAGGTGATTTTTGTCTCATTGCTGGTTCCAACTGGTAAAACATCCACCCCAGAATCGTCGAAAATTAAAATTCCTTCCATTGCTGGTGTTTCAATTGTCAAGTTTGCTGTTGAAACATCTGCTAAGATTATCTTCAAATAACATCCCGTCGTTGTGAAGTCAATAGTTAGTGCGATTGTTTGACTTGCAGTTACAAATAAACATTTACCGCTTGATCTTTCACCTATGATTTGATCGGAACCTATGGTTTCCGTATCCCATCGTGCTGCATTATATGGTGTTCTTGCAATTCTAGACATTTTTAATTTTCCTCGTGTTATTAAATAGTTTGTTTTTAGTTATTAAGACAATGTAATGGTTATATCGATAAATGGTAGCACCCCACCTGCGGCCCTATTATGAATATCTTGATCATTAAACACTACCACATTCAATGTATCAGGTAGGGATGTCACTGAGATCTCAGAAGAGATTGATCCACCCGAACCTACTTTGACAACCCAACTACTACCATTGTGAACATCTAATCCAAGGTCAAATCCACTTGCTGTCTTTTTAACTGTGAATCTGTGTAACTTTTCAAACTCTGCAGGTGACCACGAATAACCATTAATGGTGTGGCTAGTGAATGAGGTGGAAACATCTTGCCTCTCGGTGTCATTGGTAGCATCTGTTCTTTCGAGAAAAGATGCAGCCTGCTTTGTATCATTAGATCCGTGGGTACCTTGGTCCTCGCGTAACCTATAAACAAGTTCAGATTGGTGCCTAGTGTGCAAGACAGCATTTGTGCCATTGTTTGCCGGCGTCCAAGAGTTTGATAGAGTGGTCCCATAAAGAGTTTCAAGCGCAGAGAAGTCAATCAGCGATAGATTTAAGGCATTAGATGGGGAACCAACGCCTGCTGGTCTTGTTGTGTTCCTACCCCTTCTCCATTCAACATAGTAGGTTTGTCCCACAGACATTGACGCAATGTTTAGGCTATTTTTGAACTTAGCATATTCTGCATCGTAAGTCGCACTAATGTTGGCCGGAATGAATTTCACTGCATTTGATGTTGGAACCGTATCACCAGACTTCCAAAAAGCATCTCCCAGCGTATAATTTTCTAGAACACTAGTACTTGTCCCAGTTAGATTTATCAACTGCTTAATTGTAAATGCATCAACCGCTGCGACAACCACCTGTAAGGTCTTCTGAGTTGCAGCCCCTGCACCATTGGAAGAGTCAAAGGTTAAATTGTAAGTGGCTGGAGCATTTACATCCAATGTGTCCCCACCTGGTGTCACAGCAGATCCATCATTAGTAGAGGCAGTGAATGAGAAAGAGTCTCCCTCATTAATGTTGACGGTAGTGTTGGTAATGTCTGCACCGCCTGCATCATTAGTAATCGTTATCACTGGAGGTGTAGCTGGTGCACTAATGGTTAAGGTTTCTGCAATTGATTGACCAGATTCCCCTGCTGCAGAATTGATTGACTTAGCTGTTATTGATCTAGAGCCAGTGCTTAGTGATGTTGTTGTGTAAGTAAATGCTCCACTTGAGACAGCTACTGGGCTTCCGTTATTTGAGCCATCCACCAAAACTTGAACTGTCAAATTATCTGCATTTGAACCGGTAACTGTTCCTACAACCGTTACGGTTCCATTACCATTATCAGTTACACTTGATATAACTGGGATAATAACTTGAGTTGTTACAGTTACGGTTCTGGTTATTGTTGATTGATTACCAGCCTGATCAGTGGAAGTGTAAGTTACCGTTTTGCTTCCTTCGGTTGCTGTTACTTGTGTAGACCAATTCGAAAGCGTAGTCACTGAACTGAAGTCAGTGGCAGTTGCTCCGGTGTCATGGTTTGTTCCGATGTCTCCAAGGTAAATTGTCGGAGATGCCGGACCAACTAAACTCTGAACAGGTGCAACCCTATCTACATTTAAAGAAAAGGGAGTGCTTGCTTGCGATGCCATAAAGCTAGTTTTTGTAGCCTTCGCTGTTAATGAATTGATTGATTCATTTGTTGCATTAATTGTTGCAGTGTAATTCCCAGATCCATCAACAGAGGGTCCTGAAACTGGTGTGATTTGTGTAGATCCATTAAATAGAGCTATGGTTGCTCCAGCAGTTGTTGTTCCTGTTACTGTAAATGGATTAGCTGTGTTTGTGTAAGTTCCATTTACCTCTGCAGTAACTGCTAAAGTTGGCTGACCTAAGGTAGGTGGCGTGAATGTAACTGAAGTAACATCCGACAAGGGACTATTACCAGCAACGTCTGATGCTTGAACTGTTAGGTCAAAAGATGAATTAAACGTGAGGTTTGTAGTAAATGTCCAAGCACCTCCGCCATTAGCGGTGACTGTGCCCAATAAAGTTGCATCTTTGTAGATTTTAACAGTTGAGTTAGCTTGCGCTGTTCCGGTAGTGGTGAACTCTGTAATATTAACTGCATGGAATTGAGCAGTAGAGATGATTGGTTTTGCTGGAGGTGTCACATCTGTTACGGTACCAGGAATTGTTCTAGAATAGCTTACTGCATTGTAAGTAAAACTGTAGATAATATCAAATGTCGCGCCGTGGGCTAGACCAGTGTTATATTCTGAACTGTCGATTGTTGGAGTAATTGGATTGCCAACTGGGTCCTTAACTAAAACACCAGTGCTGAAATTGACCGATTCTCCGGGCTCTGGACTGAAACTAGTGGGGGTATTGAAAATAATAGAACCAGCATTACTAGCAAAAATTTCAGATGCTGAAATTCCAACTTGTCCGAGACCGATCTTGGTTGCTGTAAATGTAAATTCATAACTATTACTTGGTAGGTTGGAAATAGTTGTGGACCAATCTCCATTACTATCAACTGTTATTGTAAAGGTTTGCACTAAACTATTTGTCTCAACAATCTCTATTGTTGAGTTTGGTTCTGCGGTTCCCACAAAGTTTAATTCATGAACGGCAGTCAATGAAGAAACAGGAAAGGTTGTGTTAGAAGTAAAGCTAGAAATTATAACATCTGCGTAGCTTGGATTTACTGTGGGTGGGAGCCCAACTGCAATCCCTGGGTTGCCACCAATCCCTATAGTTCCGCCGGTTGCAATTGACCAAACAAACCAATCATTCCCATGAGACAAGAAGTTGACAAAAGACCCATCAGAAGTACTTGTTTCCAAATCTAAACTACCAGCATCAACAGGAATTGGATCTATAGATAGGGTTCCATTTTGAGTGTTTAAGACTAGACCCTTTATCGCATTGGATCCTTGACAAGTAGCAGTGGCTTTTCCAGTGAAACCTTCAGTATTTAATAGTGTATAGTAAAAGCTATTACCTTTGGTTTCTGGTAATGAAATGGAGATGTCAATAGCCCCAGTCGGAATTAAAGTTTCACCTTGTTGGAAGTTTGGTAAAATCTTTCCCGATTGGTCTTTTCTAAGAATTTTTTGCTTTGCCGATTTGATTGCACTTTTTCCTGATTTCATTTTTCTTCCCTGTGATTGTTTTTTTATTCTTCTTAAATAGTTTATCCATTAGTCAAAAACAAAAAAAATCCCCCTCCAACAATCAAGCGGAGGGGGACCTATCTCATTATGATGAGGATAGTTATTAGATTTCGTCTAGACCATCAAGTCCGCGAACGATAACTAATCCGTACATGTCCGGACGAACCATTTTCTTACCATAACGAGTCATTACGCCCTTACGAGGAACGAAGTCTTCTGGTCCGAAGATGGTAGGAGTTGTTTGTAGAGGCACGTAAGGTGCATAAACATAACCAGACTCCAAGAAAGAAGAACCTTTACGACCAACAAGAACAGCGTTACGTGGGAAGTAAGGATCAACGATCACGTCGAATTTACGATTTAAAGAACCAACCTTAACAGCTCCGATGTCGCCACGGTCTGCATCAGCAGTAACGTTAGCACGGAAACCAGCGGTGAATTCCAAGATGTTTGCAACTTCAGGTGAAACAACACAGAAGTTAGCACCACCACGCAATGTTTTACGATGGATTTGTGCAGAAACGTCATTGATTGTTTCGATCAAAGTTTCATACCATTCTGAAACTGTCCCTGTGAAGTCAGGAGCAACAGAACCAGCAGCCATTGAAGCGCCAGTTGAACGATTTACGAACAAACCAGGTGAACGAGACCAGTAGTAAGTTCCAGCAGTTGCACCTTTTACAAGATCTTGAAGGATCTCACGGTCAATTTCAAGAGCGATTTGCTCAGAAAGGATAGAAGTCAATTCAACCTCAGCATCCAAGTTGTGGTAAGCATTCAAGTCTTGACCCAATTCTGGAGTCCACTTTGCTTTCAACTTTTTGGTTACTGCTGTGATTGCAATACTATCAACTCTGATGTCAATCTCAGGGATGTCAGCTTCGCCTTCAAGTCCCCAAGCTGATGTTCCAGCAACAGAACCAAGAGCAGAACCAACGTCCAATGCGTCGATTGCAGCGTAAGAACCAGCACCAAAGATGGTAGCAGCATTAACGCGAACAGCACCAGCCATTGCATTAGCAGCATCCAACTTGTAAGTCAGAGTCAAAGTAAGCTTGTCATTAGAGATTGAAGTCAAACGACGGATTTGAACAGCAGCAGCTTGGTTTGCTGTAGCAGGACCAACAGCAGTGTTACAAGTGTCCAAAGGAAGAACGATAGATGATAAAACATCCAAGTTAAAGTCATAACCAGTTTGCTTCAAAGTTGCAACAAGAACAGTTACTTGAAGAAGTTTATCGGTTCCTGCATAAGTTGTTGCGATATCTGGATCAAAATCAATTGATGCATTGTCAAAAGTAGCGTGACCGATAGTAGCACTGTTAGAGAAACCATCTAAGGTAGTGCTAACACCAGCGATTACTTTCCCAGTTGCAATAGAACCAGTTGGTGAAGAGTAAGCAGATGAGAAACCGTAAGGTTGCTTGTCCAACTCAACAGAAGTCAAGTTAACACCACCAGTAAGTTGGTTACCTGTAACCCCTTGACCGTAAATAGATGTTCCAGCAGCTTCTCCGCCTCTTGGCATCTTTCCAGCAGTACCGAAAGTGAAGTCAAGGAAGAAGATCAAACCAGATGGCAAAGACATTGGTTGAACGCTTACAAGATCGTTAGCAATAAGTCCAGCGAATACACGACGAACGATTGGGAATGCAACAGCAGCGAAACCTTGAACGTCTCCACTTGCCATTGTGTTAGATTCACGAAGAAGTTCCTTCGCTTGGTTTTCCAATAGACGAGCCATTGAAGATTTTTGGTTAGCATCAGCCAAGCCTTCTAAAAGACCAGTCTGAGACCATTTGTTTAAAAGAGCCGCGCCTTCTTGTTGCATATCACGGTTAACGATGCCCTCTGTTAATGTTTCAATAATAGACATTTTTTTTCTCCTATTTTTTAATGCCTGCAAGCTTTCGCATCTTTTCCATAAAAGGATCGGCGCTAGGCTTACTTTCGTTAATGTTTTGTCTTGAATTCAACATTGCACTTAAATTGCTTTTACGGTTAACGGACTCGCTAAGTGATTTTGGATTCTTATTGCTGTTAGGCGTTGATCCCACTGTAGCTCTGAGTGTTTCGAAAAGCTGCTTTGCTTCTTTCGTAGACTCCGCATTGGCGATGGCTTCGACAATTTTAGATTTTTGTCGCTCATTCAGGGAGGCATCATTCAATGTACGGTTTTGGTATAAAAGTTTTGCGTTGGACAACAAAGCCTCATCCAAATGTTGTTCTAGCTTTTGTAGAACATCTAGCATTTGGCCATTGTGTTTTGTTAAGGTCTCTATTGTCTCATATAATTCTAATGTTGGGTCCTCTTGAACTTCATCTTCCTCAGAAGAGTCTTCTTCTTCTGGGTTATTGAGAGCTTCGTAAGCTTCACGTTCAATAGCGGCTCTATCTTGATTTGGAGAGCCAACGTCAAAAGCACCAGTTGGTCTTACGTGATCTCCATTTTCATAAGTTACTTTTTCATCAAGCATGTCAAGAATTTCTTGAAGTTGCTTATCTTCTTCGGCCTCTTCATCACTTGACTCTTGGAGGGTCGCCAATAGGTCATCAACCTCTTTGTCGGCAACGGCAGTGTCTACCTCCTCCGTGTCGCCTAGGAGGTCCTCAGTAGGGTCCATTGGACCTTCCATGGCATCTTCTTCTTCTGGTGATAATTCAAGTTCTTGTAAATCGATCTCAACCATTCCATCATCTGTTTCTGGTAGAGCATCAACAAGCGCTTCAAAACGAACTGACATTTCTTCATATCGTTGGTCCCATGCTGGAGGAGCTGTTGTTGTTGCGCCCTCTTGACTACCGCCAAATGATGCAGGCATTGTCTCAGCTTCTTCGTTTAATTCAGCCTCAGCTTCTGCAACAATGTTTTCTGCTCTAGCCAAAGGTGTTTCCGCCTCTAGCATTTGATTTACTGCTTCCTTAATTTGTTGAGAATATTTTTCAATAACTGATTGCTCTGCATTTTTGATAGCTTGTTCTCTCAATGCGGCCGCATCGGCAATTGCCTGTTCTAGCATGTTGGACATTAAATCATCTCCCGAATTTATTTTTCTTCTTTAAATAGTGTAAATAGACTTTAAAGTCCAAAAGAGGACCTAAAAAGAAAATGCTCTGATGCTTTCACACCAGAGCAATAGATGCTCAAAGAACAAACTATCAATCAACGGCCTTGATTGTAGAGAGTGGTAATGTCACCTGGAGACATTGCTTCCCCATCTCTAATTTCAAAGTTGTCAAAGAGAGTATTGTAAGCTGAGTCACTTCCACCATCATTTGTTGCACCGATTTGAATCTCTGCAGTTGCCGAAGTTGGAACAAACGGAAAGTTTGCTCCGTGACTAGCAACCTGAACTCCATTCCAAAAGGTTTTGGTGGCAGTTGCTGTTCTAGTAATAACAAAATGATTCCATGGGTGAGGAACATTTGGATCCTCAGAGACTAAGTTTTGTCGACCAGCGAAATAGGAAGGACCAAAATTGGTTTGCAATCTGATTCCACTACTCCAGTGATCTTTGATGTAGAAAGTCATCCCTTGATTCATAGCAGCAGTTCTACCATTGAAGAGACCAAATTGTGGCGTTAATCCAGTAACTGGGGTTTCACCATGTTTCCACCAGAATGAAACTGTAAAATCAGTATTATCTGGGGTGTTACCGGTATAAGAGACAAAGTCAGACCACAAGGCTGAGAAGTATCCGCCGTTGGTTTCCATAAGTCCGCCATTGTTAACGGCATCGCCATTAACGGTGAAATTCGGACCACTTGGTGGTGGACTACCATCAATCATGTAAGTCTCGTCTGCCAATAACCAACGCAAAGAACCATCAGACATAATGGTCAACATCTTGTCTACATCAGAGGCTGTGTAAACAGGGACCTCATCAATATCATGAAGTTTTGACTCTGCATGAGTGGTTGGTAGACGCAGGTTTGAGTTTTGAATTTTATTAACAGAAAAGAAAGAAACGCCAAACATTTCTTGAGAACCAGTAAGGGACTCAATATAATAGTTTTGATAAGTGTTATCAGTAGTAAATTGAGAATCCACATTGTTCCAAGTATAAATTAGTGACCATGAAGATCCATCATAACCATGAATTTTGGCATTTTTTCCTTTAAAAACAATCGATAATTCACCAGCATGGGAAGCCGGTGCAGAAAACGAATTAAGCAATGCTGGATTTCCAACATGGGCTTGTTGTTTTGTAAATTTTTGTTTTTTCATCTTAGATCCCTCCGTTATCTAGTAATCCAAACAAGATCACCGTTAGCGTCAATGGAAAGAACTTTTCCCGCATCTGCAGAGGTGAAAGATGGCATATCGCCGATTTCATCAACAGTAGTTGGGGTAGGGGCTGCTGCTTGAACAATTGAATCTTCAATAAAAAAGACTCGAACAACTTCAACACTCCCAGTGTTTGATTTGAAAAAGACTTCACTATAAGTCTCGAATGGGATAAAAACAACTTTATCCTCTGCAGTGATCGTTCCAACGAGAACCCAAGAGGCTCCGTTTTTCCCATAAACTTCAACTTCCGCGAAGCCGATGGCGATCATAGTGTTTTGATTTGCATCTGGCGATACACCAACGGAAGAGCCGATTGGTGCAGTAACATCTGCATTGTGTTTTACAACTGACATTTTAAATCCTCCAAAAAAATTTTAAGTTGTGATAAAAAAATAGGGCCTCGAAGTTTCCCCCGAGGCCCAAGGTTAAATACCTCTAAGGTATTATGTAGTTTAACTAATCACTAGGATTACATCAAGTACATAACTCCGCCTTTCTTAATGAACATGACAGATGCTCCACCGTGAAGAGTGATAGAACCATCAGCTTCTCCGTCGATAGATTCACCAACGCCAGCGTTGAAAGTAACAGATGAAGAACCTTCAGCAACCTTAACTCTGATGTAATGCTCTTCAGACATCATTGGCATAGTGAATGCCTTTGGTGCAGCAGCGTTTACAATGTAGTGAGTTGCAGCAGGTGCCATTCCTGGAGATGTTTCAGTCAACAATTCAACTTTAACAGAACCAGCGTTGATAAGGTCAACATCACCTTGAAGTGCATTATCACCAGCCAAACGATCAGCGTTTGCTTGAGCAATAGCAGCATCAGCATCAGCTTCATTTTGATCTACGTCCGATTGGATAGCACCACGAGCGCCAGCAGCAGCTACGAAATCAGCATTTGTTGCAGCAACTTCAGCAGCTAAAGCGTTAGTTAAAACAAGCTCAGCAGCTTCAGCACGAACTTTCTCAGCTAAGATAGCAGCATCAGCATCAGCTTCGTTTGCATCTACATCAGCTTGAAGAGCAGCAATAGCAGCGTCAGCATCAGCTTCATTCTGATCTACATCAGCTTGAATAGCACCACGAGCTCCAGCATTGAAAGTAGCAGCAGCGGCAGCAGCAGCGATTCTTGCAGCTTCTTCTGTAGAAACAGAAGCGGAAAGAACAGCTTCAGCGGCGGTTGCACGAGCTTCTTCATCATCAATAGCAGTTTGAAGAACAACATCAGCAGCATCTGCATCTGATTCGTTACCATCAACATCAGCTTGAAGGGCAATAATTTTGTCCTCAAGTTTACCAAGGGTATCATAACCAGCAGCAGCGTCACCCTTAAGGGCAGCATCAGCAGCAGCAAATTCAGAGCGGATAGCACCACGATCAGTTGCAGCAGCAGTGAAGTCAGCCAACATTGATCCAGCGAAGTTAGCATCATCAGCAATAGATGCAGCCAATTCATTCAAAGTGTCCAATGCAGCTGGAGCACCATCAACAAGATTGGTAACAGCAGTAGCGATGTCAGCAGCCATTTTGGTCTCAAGAGAAGATTGAAGAGCAGTATCAGCAGCTTTATATGCAGAATCAAGAGCAGAAATTGCAGCAGTTCTAGCAGCAATTTCACCGTCAATCTTAGTATCTAATGCACCTTCAGCACTTTCAGCGCGACCTTTTTCAGTCACAACAGCAGCAGCATTTACAGCTTCAGCAGCACCAGCACGAGCAGCTTCGGCAGCAATAGCAGCGTCAGCGTCAGATTCATTTTGGTCAACATCAGCTTGAACACCTGCAACAGCAGCTAACATAGCTGTGTTTTCAGCAGTGATTGCAACACCACGAGCAGTAGCTTCTGCAGCAATAGCAGCAGCGTTTGCTTGTTCAGCAGCACGAGCTGTAGAGGCTTCAGCAACCAAAGCAGCGTCGTTAGATGTTTCGTAAGATGAAAGATCAGATGCAACAGCAGCAATAGCAGCATCAGCATCAGCTTCGTTTTGGTCTACATCAGCTTGAATTGCATTTCTTGCAAGAAGAGCAGCAGCTTCGTTAGCATCAACATCAGCTTGGATAACACCACGAGCAGTAGCAGAAACTCCAGCTTCGTGTGTATCAGCAGCCATTCTCTGTGCGGTTTCAGTAGCTAAAGCATTTGCTTGAGCAGTATCACCAGCAACACGAAGACCAGCTTCAGCAGCTACGTCAGCGTCAATTTCGTCTTGAAGAACAACTTTTTGTGCAGCCAAAGCAGAAATTCTTGCAGCTTCTTCTGCAGAAATAGCAGCAGCGTTTGCAGCTTCTGCAGCACGAGCAGTAGTAGCCTCAGATGCTAAGTCAGTAGCCAATTGAGTATCAGCAGCTGCACGAGCAGTAGCTTCAGCAGTATCAGCAGCACCGCGAGCGGTAGATTCAGCAGCAAGGTTATTAGTTAAGACTAACTCAGCAGCACGAGCAGCAGTAGCTTCGTTAGCGATTGCTGTTGCATTTGCAGCTTCAGCAGTCATTGCACGAGATTTTTCACCAGCCAAAGCTACAGCAGCAGAACCAGAGTTTGCAACGATAGATGTTGAAAGGGCAGAATCAGCAGCAGCAAATTCAGAACGAACAGCGCCACGGTCAGTAGCAGCATTAGCCATTTGTGTTGCAATTGAGTTGTGATAATCAGCATCATCACCAAGAGCAGCAGCTAATTCGTTAAGAGTATCAAGAGTTGCAGGAGCAGC
>Ga0098059_1000328_pt1 | contig 31930 bp, 24 predicted proteins | sample 20_taG_FD_92580 | JGI IMG/M metagenome (GOLD analysis project Ga0098059, IMG submission 92580) | Marine viral communities from the Subarctic Pacific Ocean - 20_ETSP_OMZ_AT15318 metaG | ecosystem: Environmental > Aquatic > Marine > Oceanic | place: Subarctic Pacific Ocean | collected 2015-01-19
AAGGCCGGGGCACCGCTCGCGGGGACCGCTTCACTTCGTCAAACGCCCGAGACTTCAATTTCGTGGACGGCCAGGTATATGAAGGTAGCCTGGATGCGACCTTTACGCGCAAGCAGAACCTTACCGGTGAGGTCGTGGAGGACGGAAGCGGGGACGAGGTCGGGTTCAGCTTGGCCTATGAAGACAGTTACGAGCAGACTCCGGACCTGACCGAGGATGCTGGCACCTATGAGGGTACGGCCCTAAACCCGGGCGGCCAGGGCGATGCCGAGGTTGATATCGATACTCAGGGCAACTTCTCAGGCGTGGACGACTTCGGATGCACGTTCAACGGCACAGTGGCCCCTCGCGAAAGTGGCGACGTCTATAACCTGAACGTAACGTTTGAAGGTGGTACCTGTACCTATGATGGAGAGACACTGCAGGGCATCGCGATTGCGCAGGATGGGGATTTGATTGCCGTGGCGCCCACTGCGGATCGGACCGGCGGTATCTTCTTTATCGGTCAGATCCCGCCCGTGATTTGATCGTTGACCGGCCCCGTTCAGCCGGGGCCGGCTACTTACTTTGCGCGGCTAAGTCTCACGCCGCTTTGCCATGGCAGGCCAGTTTGCCCGCACGTACGAGTGAAGTTAGTTCACCTGCAGCCGAGCGAGCACTTCTTTCAGGTTGGGCTTCCAAGCGTTGTGCCCATCAATGAGATCGGAAAAATCGATGCTTCGGACCGAATCATACGAACAGGATGCGGGGCCGAGACCAGCGGGCTTCGATATGCGTACGTTCGCCCATTGATAGAGACCTCGAAGTATCTGGTCCTTTTTGGAGTAGCAGTTATAAATCCCATCTGAGACGGCAGACGCAGCCGAATCCCAGGATTCGACATCAGTTCGCCCAACAGCACCGCCCATGAGAATGGCTTTATCAACAAAGCGCTTCTCGGGATCTTTCGTGGCTAGGGCCCGCAGCGCAAAGAAAACCACGCGGGCACCCAGAGAGTGACCCATGAGAGTGAATGTCTGCCCTTCCGTGCGGCTTATGGCTTCGGCCAGCAAAGTACCGGCCTTTTGGGCGTTTAGCATCGCTGAGTGCCAAGGATTGCTGGCAATTTCACTCGCCGTGAGAGCATGGCCAACCAAGGACACGCTCTTGGCAGTTTGTTTTGACCCAAAGCTGGCTGCTTTGGCGGCCATAGACCTTGACATCCAGTACCCTCCAGTGCCTGAGAAGGCCTTACCTAGTTTAAGCATTGTTTTGGATTCCCAGGACAAATACCAGAGCCCACTGTCCTCGGAATAACCTTCCAGACCTTCGCACCAGTCATGGCCGTCTTTATCTTCCTCCGTCATAAAGCCGTTTACGACGACTATCCGGTGGCCGCTGTCCTTTACGGGAGGCCGTCGATAAAAGAAGCCGTAGTCCGGGATGTCCTTAAGGTAGGAATTGGCGATGCCGAAACCGGCACGTCCTCCCAGCCCTGCCCCGGTGGCTGTGATAATACTAAATCCCGCTGGTCCGATGGCGGACAACGAGGCGCTGGTGAGCGCTGCCCCACTCAGGCTTGAAATTGCCGTTCCTGTACTGGCGGCACCTAGAATGCCGGCGGATCCCAAAGCCGCTGCTATACCGGGAGCCACGAAGGCAGCGCCGGTGCCGACAGCCGCCATTCCACCGAAGATGATGCTGGCGTTCTTGGCGAGTCCGTAGAGGTTGCGCGATTTGGGCTCCATCAACCGCCTAAACTCACCGAGCTCTCTGATTTTATCGTGGGCGCGCTCGAAGTTCGGTATGCTGCCGTCATGTTCTGCGCAAAGCTCGTGGTTCCAGTTATCTTTAAGGAGCTTAGCGATCCTGTTTTTTTTGTTCTCGGATGGCTCTGAATCCTCTGTCTTTGAGACAGCTTTGGCCATGTTTTTACAGTGCCGGCACTGTATTGTATTCAGCTCACAGTTTTGACAGACGTATGTAGAGCGGCCCACGGTGCGTTTAACGCTTAAAACATGATCGCCATAGGTGCCGCACCAAGAGCACCATGAGGTGAGGGTCTTGGCCGGTTCCTCTGCGACCTTGTCACGAATACCGTCATAGGCTTCTTCTACGGAGTCCCTACCGATCTGGTAGGCACCTTCCGCGCGGTCCTTTGCTTCATCGTAGACTTGGCCAGCGGCCCGTTGGGCAGCAGTTAGGCCTTTTTTGGCTTTATCGAGCACGATTTATCCCCCTGTGGAGTACTCACTGAATTATTATTGGCTTCTTTTGAAGACCGAAAAATATAGCTCTGGTGCCCACCGTTATCAAATAGAGGTCAGTACGTAGCGGTTAAGGCCCCATGCCAGTGGCATGAGGCCTGTCACTGCTAGCGTAAATTAAGGATGTAGCGGCTACTGAAGGCGTCGCCGGTCTCATTCACCAGGAAAGTGAACTCGACCTGCACGGACGCATCAACATGCTCCACCAGCAGACTGAATGACAACGTCTCATCGGCCTCGATGGTTTGCCCGCTGCTGATTCCAGAGAAACGAGCGTTCAGGCCGGCCGGCAGAGGCCCGCCGTCGACTCTCGTCACCTGGACATTCCTGAGGCTATAGCTCTGGCCTTGGGCTTCCAGCCGGAACCGGGCGAGCTCGATGGTGCCGCAGGTGCCACTACAGGTCCGGTCGATTGAGCTGTTGCTGCTGTAGGGCAAGCCCACGTTCCGCCAGGACGGAGGATCGAAGGCCCCACCGTCATCATATTGCTCCATCGCCAAGGTCGGCTCCAGAGCGGTGATCCGGGCAGTGTCTTCCTCGCTGCTTTTCTCTCCATCATTGACCGTTAGCCTGACCACATAGTCCCCCGCCACATCTGGCGTGAAGGAGGGGCTGGCCGTGGTGGCGTCACGTAATGAAACCGTGCTGCCGTCGGGCAGGCTGGTCAGTGACCAGGCGTAGGTAAGGGTGTCGCCATCGGCGTCGGAGCTGCCGCTGCCGTCGAGCTCAACGCGGTTGCCGGTGTAGACCGTGGCATCTGCCCCGGCATCGGCAAACGGAGCGCTATTGGCGGTTTCCGAGGTCACCTGGACCCGGTCAGTGCCTTCCAGCTCACCGTCGTCGACCACCAACTCCAGCACATACGTACCGTCCAGGTCTGGGGTGAATGCAGGCGTGGCAGAGGCCCCATCCACCAGTGTCGCGGCGCTCCCGGAAGGCCGGGAGACAAAGCTCCACTGGTACACCAGGGCGTCGCCGTCCGCATCGCTGCTGCTTGAGCCATCCAGAGTGACAAGCGTGCCGGTCATGGCATTCTGGTCACGACCGGCATCGGCCACTGGCGCGGCGTTGGCTTCCGCAGCGGTCACGGTGATGCGGTCCTCCGCACTGTCCTTCTCGCCATCGTTGACGACCAATGCTACGAGGTAGCTACCAGCGACATCAGCGGTGAAGGTTGGGGCCACGGCATCGGTGTCGGAGAGGGCGGCCGCGCTGCCACTCGGCGTGGATACGAAGCGCCAGGTATAGGTGAGGGTGTCCTCGTCCGCATCGCTGCTGGCACTGCCATCCAGGGTAACGGTTGTCCCCTCTACCACCGCCTGATCGGCGCCGGCATCAGCCACTGGCTTCACGTTAGCGCGGGTGGCCGTGATGGTCGCTGTCTGCGCGGTGCTGTCGAGCTCCCCATCGCTGACGACCAGTTCCAGCACGAAGGTGCCGGGCTGATCGGCCACGAACTCCGGGGACGCGCTGCTGGGATCGCTCAAGGACGCAGCGCTGCCGTCGGGCCGGCTGACGAAGCGCCATTGGTAAGACAGCTCGTCACCGTTCGCATCGGAACTGGCGGACCCGTCCAGTCGCACGGTCTCACCTTCCACCACCTCCTGGTCGTCGCCAGGGTTGGCCACGGGGGCCGCGTTAAGCTCGGTGGCGGTGACGGTAACCCGGACTGCTTCGCTCTCATCCTCCCCATCGCTGACCACCAGGCTGATCACGTAGCTGCCGGGCAGATCCGCCTCGAAAGACGGCGCCACGGTGTCCGCGTCATCCAGGGACGCCAGGCTGCCATCGGGAGTGGACACAAACTGCCACTGATAGGTCAGCCGGTCACCATCCGCATCCCGGCTGTCCTGACCGTCCAGCGTGACCCGGTCACCCGCAACAACGGCTTGATCGGCACCGGCATCCGCGACGGGCACCGAGTTTGCTTCCGCAGCGGTAACGGTCACGTTATCGGGGGTGCCGTCGGCTTCTCCGTCGTTAACGATCAGTTCAATCACGTAATCACCGGCGGCGTCCGCCTGGAAGCTGGGCCGAGCGGTTTCGGTATCATCCAGCGTGGCGTCGCTGCCACCAGGGCGTGACACGAAACGCCAGTGATAGCTGAGGGCGTCGCCGTCCGCGTCGCTACTATTGCTGCCATCCAGGGTGACGGTGTCACCTTCGACGACGTTTTGATCCGATCCCGCGTCCGCGACCGGCGCGCTGTTGGCAGTGGTGGCCATAATGACGACCTCATCCGCGCTGCTATCGACCAGGCCGTCGTTGACCACCAGAGCGAGGCGATACTCGCCGTCCTGATCCGGCGTGAAGGAGGGCTGGACGGTGTCCGCTTCCTGCAGGTCTGCGGTGCTGTTCGCGGGACGGTTGGTGAAGGACCACTGGTAGGTCAGGGTATCGCCATCTGCGTCGCTGCTGTTGCGGCCGTCGAGCTGGACGGCTGCTCCCGTGGCGACATTCTGATCCGGCCCGGCATCCGCGACCGGGGCGCTGTTTTGAACGGCAGCCACCACCTCAACCGAGGCGGCTTCGCTATCGGCCTGACCATCGTTGACGACCAGGGTGACTACATAGCGGCCTGCTGCGTCCGCTGGGAACTGGGGTTTGGGAGTACTTACTTCCGTCAGCGTGGCGGCGCTGCTTTCCGGTAGCGTGGTTATTTCCCAGTGATAGCTGAGGGTATCGCCGTCGGGATCCCGGCTGGCACTGCCATCCAGCGTGACGGTGTCGCCGACTTTGACGTTCTGATCGGCCCCAACCTGAGCAACCGGGGCGTTGTTTGAGGTGCCGGAACCGCCGTCTGGCGCCGGAGCGCTCGAATCCGAGCCCCCGCCACCACAACCGCTCAAAATCAGGCCCGTAAGCAGGCCGTAACCGATCCTTCGAATCATTGTTTTTGCTCCCTATTTTATTGCGTTTCGGGTTTCAGTTATGCGCCGGCCGGGCTCAGCCCGGGCGCACGAACCCATGCCGGGAGTCCCCGGTTGGGTTAGGAGTGCTCTCGGATGCTCTGATATGAGCGGCGGGTCACAATCCCCAAACTCTAAAAGTATGGATTTACCACACATTAAGAGTCAAGATAAGCTGTACGACAGAGGTTCGGGCGTGCCGTACTTTGTGAGGGCTGATCGATACCGAGGCCCCGCTCATGTCAGGTTTCCAGGAACGTCTCAAGTCCGCTCGACAGCGGTTGGGTTTGACCCAGGAAGCGCTGGCCGAGGAACTTAATGTCACTAAAGCGTCCGTCTCCGCATGGGAGAACGGCCGCGAGAAGCCAGGCTTTCGGTTGCTGCCGAAGCTTAGGGTTGTTCTTGATGTCTCTTTAGACGATTTGATCTGCGGCCTGGACGCCGACCGAGAATTGCCGGCCGGCCAGCCCTTGGTCGCCCGCAATGAAGGTGAAAGCGATCTGCTAAAGGCCTATCGCAAACTTCCCGCTAAGCGACGCAAGGCTTGGCTCGAGCTGCTTGGGAAGGGCTGACATCACTTATCAGCTCCATCGCCAGGTTCAGCCCGCGCCTCGAAAAAACGATCCACCAAATAGCGGATCACCGCATCGGCCTCTTTCTCGTCCGGCAGCTCACCGTTGTTCAGAATCAAGTGGTAACCCAGCAGTTCGCCGAACTGTGTCACCACTTCCTCTTCGAAAGGCCGGTCCGGCCAAGCCACCTCGCGCAAGCGGTCGCGACTGAGCAACCAGAGTCGACCCAAATAGCCGCAACTTTGGGTAATAAGCTCAGCTCGGCTCTCCTTCCAGCGCAGGAGCACATGCTCACGTCGCTCTGGATTGCGCGAGGAGATCATGAGCCCCTCATAGAGGAAAGCGCCCCAGACCGCCGCCAGAGGGCGCGGTACGTGCTCCTCCTGCAAATCCACGGTATCGCCGGCCTGTTCCGTGGTATGGGGTCGATTCAAGTCCTTTGTCATTGCTTTCCTAACGCTAGTTATCCGTTTCGCAGGGGGCGTGGGCCAATTGGGTTCGCCGCAGTGGGGGTGTGATCTAGGCTTAGTTTCATAAAGCATCGCTCTTTGCCTTCTACTGTTCACTACGTTTTGGTGTAATTGCCATCCGCTGATCGTTGTTGGCGAGGCGGCGTCGTTCGACCGCGATAACCCGAGTATGGATAGTGGGGCGACAGTATCTGTCGCAGCGGTCGAGATACTAAAAACATGGGAATTCTGGGGATTTGTTGTATGTCGGCTAGCGCCTCTATCAGTAATAAAACCTTCCGGATGCTGGCTTTGCTGCATGCGTTGCCCCGAGCACCGAGGAAGGCCACCAGCGCGGAGCTCAAAGAAAAGCTGGCGAACGATGGCCACAAAATCAGCAAGCGCTCGGTGGAGCGTTACCTTGAAGAATTGAGCTCGTCCCACGAGTTCGGCGCCATGCTGCGGTGTGATGACGCCTCGCAGCCCTATGGCTGGTCGATCCACAGTGAGCGCAATCTCTCCATCCCCGGCATGGACGCACAGATGGCAGCCACCTGGGACCTTGTTCACCGCTATCTGAAGCCTCTAATGGCGAAGGACGCGTTGGATAAGCTTGATCCAGTCTTTCGCGAAGCCAGAAGCTGGTTCGAAAAGCACCGGCCCGCCGGCAAACGGTACTGGTCGGACAAAGTCGCCTATGTACCCCGTGGCTTTGCGTTGCAGCCGGCCAAGGTGGCGCCGGGTATCGCGGATCAGGTCTATGACGCCCTCCACCGCAACCGGCAGATGGACATTTGGTACAAGGACAACTCCGAATCTCAGCGCGTCCACCCGTACGCGCTGGTCGATCGCGGCGCGGTACGCTATCTGGTGGTGAGATTCTGGCAGTACGAGGACTACCGGCACCTGGCACTGCAGCGGCTTCGAAAAGTCAGGGTGCTCGACGATGAGGTCGAGAGAGCGGGGGATTTCGATCTGGATCGTTATCTCCGGGATAGCCAGATGAATCTGCCGTACGGGGAGACCATTGAAGTCGTGCTGAACTTCAAGGGGCGGGCCGGCGATCACCTCTACGAGACACCGATTAATGCCAGCCAAAGCTTGCAGAAGCTTGACGACGGCACTCTTCTTAAGGCGCACCTTGAACATACGCAAGAGCTGGTGTGGTGGATCCTGGGCTTTGGCGCGAGCGTAGAAGTGGTCGAGCCGCACGGCCTTCGGGAAGAAGTCGCTGACGAGGTCCTGCGCGCGCAGAAGCTGTATAAAAAGTAGCCGCCCGAGCGGAGCAGCCGACACGAGGACTTCCTGGTCGAAAAGATATGTTTGCAATGTATCAATAATAGATATATCGTGAATATATCTTAACTGCTCGGGAAGCATTCCAATGTTTGACGAATTGTTGTTCAAGGTCGATGGCATCTTTACGGCGGACGACCTGGTGAACGCAGTTGATGCGGGCTTTCAACACATGGAGGAGGCCGGCTACTTCACTAAAAGCGTGCCTTCGAGAGATCAACTTCTGGCTGCTCACGAGTACGCCTTCGGCGGCGAGCTCCCCCCTCAAGGTGAGGACAAACCTTCACTTTTCCCTGGCTGGCACATGGATGACTGGCTGAGCGATGCGCTCAAGTTCGTCGGTGTCCTCGAGCCCCTGATCGAGCTCAGCGGTGGACCTGGTGAGCACCAGTCCCTCCTTCTACAGACCATTTGCGGTCTTTACGCTCGCGCCAAGCTGGACTGCTGGCTCGCCGGCAATCCGCTGGAACTGCCAGACCACCCGCGAGCGGCTATCTTCCCACTGCCTGGATTCAACTTGGATTTGGATGAGATGAACTCGCTATCAGTGCTTGGCCTACCGGAAGAAGATCTTTCGATCCGGGAAGTGGCGCTGCTGGCGAGGCTTAGTGAAATCACCGTAAGAAACGCCGCCTCTCCATCCCGTGGTGAAGAGTTGACGCTCCGGCGGACCAGTTATCGGGGGCGCGTTGGTAGCCGCTCAAGAAGCATGAGTCGTTCGGTGGCATCACCAAGGGATGCGTTGACCTACCTGCTAAAGCAGAAACGCTTTACGCCTACCCACTCGTCCAACGAATCATAATCAGGTCCTAAAGGAGATAGTCATGAAGAAGTTGTTGCGATCCGTCGAGGGTGCAAACCGTTCAGGCAAGAAGTGCCACCCCGTTTCACTTCGAGACGGGCGCTATGTGATCTATGCCGGACCGACCACCCGCGACACGGTAAAGGTGACAGAAAACGAGCTAATAGAGATGCTGGAAGTCGGGCTTTTGGATGACAAAGGAACCATCCGCATGGCGCAGGCGGACGGTAGTCCAGCTTATGCGCCCGGTGCGTTAAGGCCCTTGCGTGTTCACGGAGTGAGATTTCCAGCGATGTGAATAGATCTTGCTTAGGTGTGTACCTTTATCTGGTGGGCGCATTCTGGCCCACCCTTTTTTTTACTCATGACACGAAGACCGTTTTTTACTCTGAATCTAACTCATAAAGATCTAGCAGGTTCGGGTTTTCGTCGAGCCAACGATTGAAGCGAACCTTCAGGTCGTCAATATTCGGGTTGTCGACGCCTATCCATTCGCATCTCTGATAAACAGCGCGCTGATACGCCCCCCATATCCCGTACCGCCGCATGGAAAAGCTCTTCTTCAGGCCCTGTTGCGCGGTCACCGTGATGTTCCAGTCTTGGGATTTGCCTCTTTGTACCGGCCGGATTCCGACCAGGCCGAATGGATTGGCCTCCGTTTTCTCGGTGAACAGCTTCAGAGGGCGCTGGTCACCCATGGCGGCTTTCACCTCTGGGCGTTTGAGTTGCTCGTCTCGCCAGGCTCGTGCGGCTGTAAAAGCAGCATCTTTCCCGCCGTGCTTCCGGTCCCTAAAATCTTTCCTTCTCAGCTTTCGCTGCCCTTCCGAGTCCAGGTGCGGGATGACACAGAACCAAAGTGCAGGGCTATGCAGTCTATAAAGATACAAAAACGGATGAATGTGGGGAGCGCGCTTAACTAGCCTTTCCATAGCTCTAACTTCCGCTGGATCGGTATGTTTTTCTTTTTCATGGGGGTGCCGAGCATCGCCTCTATCGGGATAGAGGTGGCCTCTTGGGCCGGCCATGGTGGCGAAAAGCTATCAGACGATTAGAAAATGATCTAATGGGGATTGAGCAATAAACAGACCGGAAGGTCATGTTTATGCAGTATTCAGAAGGACGGATTAATCCGCCATGGTGACCCAGCGTTGAATGTCCTGCAGGTTCTGAACGACGATTTGCTGCGCCTGAGGCGAGCGCTGTTCCGCCGGCAGATCCACGCGGAGTTGTTGCAACAGATAACTGACCAATGCGCCCCGAGTCTCGATCTTCAGTTGCTGGCGGACCATGCCATAGTCCCTGGCGATCAACGCGCGCTGGGCGTCGTTGAGGCGCGGATCCGGCGTCAGGCGCACCGCCACCCGGGCACACCAGGCGGCATCGTCCTCGGCGCCGTGGTCTGCCGGCAAAACCAGCTCCGGTCGGTCACTGATGCGGCTGAGCACGAAGTCCCGAAAGTCCCCGTTCTTCTCGCACCAGGCCCGCACATGCCAGCGGAAACCGGTATGCACCACGGTGTGCGGCTGGACCACTCTGAACTCGGGCTCCGGGTTCGCCAGCGACGCGTACTCGATCTCCACTCGCTTCTTTTCCCGGCAAGCCTGCAGCACCGGGCGCAACACCTCGGGACGCAGATCCCGAGCCGGCGGCAGCAACACCTCGGTATTGAGCTCCCGTACCGTCAATGATTCGAGTGAGCAGGCCAGGTCCTCCCGGGCATGCATCATCTGCAGATATTCGTCCGCCACGCCCCGGGTGAACACCGGACGGAAGCCCTCGGCGGGCCGGTAGCCCTTGAGGAAGCGGTCATACTCCAAGTTGCCAGGCCCATAGTCGACCAGATAGGTGTTGATGTCCTTGCTGGCCTGCTGCCGGCCGATACCAAAGGCCCGCATCAGGTGATTGGTGGTCAGCCGTCCTTCCCAGAGGGCGATCACCTCAATCAGCCTGTAGCGCAATAACAGGTCCCAGCGCAGCGGCCAGTCCGCTGCGTTTTTGCCCGCAGTCCGTGCCATGGATATGCTCCAAAACGCGATATGCGTCAAAAGGCGACGTGTTCATGTATTCAGTATCGACATGACAATAATAAGTAAATAGCCTTTGCGTGTCATCATGGATGAGGCAAAAGCGGCAGGATGCCGCATCTGACTTAGGGAAAGGGGCGAAGGAGAAAACAATGAAAGTATATGCACTATTGATGCTGGTCCTGGCGGCCATGGCCGTTACAGGCTGTTCTGATCCGACCATTGATGCCTCCAGTGAGGCCAAGATGAAAGAATCTGTGGCCAAGGTTCGGGAGTCATTGCCTGAGGTGAAGCGGTCAGACTTTGATCAGGCGGTTCAGTTGATCGCCTTTAGTCAGATCGACATGAAAAGCCTGTTTGCCAATGGGGGCGCCGATGCGGGAGATATGGAAGGCAAAATGCGAGAAGCCCTGAACGGCAAGACGGCAGAGCAGGTGCTGGCCCAGGCAGATAAAATCCAGGCCGAACGCAAGGCTCGGGAGAAAGAGCAGGCGCTGGCTGAGATCCGCGAACTCGTTGCCAAGCGGGAAAGGGCTGAGCAGGCAAAACAGCAGCTGAACAAATTCCAGGTGGTTCGCTCCCGCTTCTCTATGCAGGAAAGGCAATACCTTGGCGAGCAGCCGATCATTGAGCTAACGGTCAAAAACGGCACGGATCAGGCCATCTCCCGTGCCTATTTCTCTGGCACGATTGCCAGCCCTGATAGGAGCGTACCCTGGCATGAAGACCAGTTCAACTACAGCATTTCCGGCGGCCTGGAACCTGGTGAGGAAGCCACCTGGACGCTGGCACCGAACCGATTTTCTGATTGGGGCAAGGTGGATGCCCCTGCAGATGCCATCTTTACCGTGATAGTGGAACAGCTGGACGGGCCCGATGGGGAGGCGCTTTATTCCACCAGAGACTTTAACGAGAGAGACCGGAAAAGACTGGCTGAGCTGAAAAAGCAATATGGTGTTGATTGAGTCGGCCTCCGGCTGAATCACAGACAGCCCGGTTCGGGCGGGGTAAGGACTTGGAAAGTTTTGATCGGTAACATAGGGAGAAATCATTAGGTGGGCTGAAGATCAGGAAGGCCGCAACGATACGTTATTGTAGCGGGTGATGCGGCGGTTCTGGCCCGGTCCTCAGGGGGTGAGGGGATAGATGTTGCAACGATGGTGGAATAAAGATCGCGGTAGCGCCCCCTGCGTATGTCCCTCTGTGCGGGTTACAATCCGGGACCCCAACGCTAAAATAGCAGTAAAATCGTGCGTTTGGGGAACGTGTCGCCAGCTCCGCCTTAAACCTCAGCAGTCGTCGCTGCATCAACCCAGACAAGGAGCCCCATTGCTAGCCAATTTCACCAAGGCATCGCTGATTGTTCCTGAGACCCAGGCTGTTGCGCGCCTGTTGCTGGAGCGACCGGATGCTAAGCGGTGGCGCCAGGCGGTCGAGGCAGAGAATATCCTTCATGCGAAAACGGTTAATACCGCCAAAAGCTACGCCGACATAGCCCGCATGCGCTTGGAAACCATGGATGAGGATCTCTGGGAGATTGTCGCCAATGCAGAGCGTCCAGCGGCAACCCAGGCCGTCCTGGCCTGTGCGCTGAAATTTTCGCCGTTGCTGGCGGAGTTCATGCGTACCGCGTTAAGTGACGAGTACCGTCGAATGAGCTCCGGTCTGGAAGACCGTATCTGGCGAAGCTTCTTCGCAGACATGAGTCTCATCCACGCCAATCTGGCTGAAGTCTCTGAAGGCACCCAAACCAAGCTCAGGCAGAATGCCTACCGCATGCTGACCGAAGCCGGGTATCTGGCGAAGAACAAAGCGAAATCCTTGCAGCATGTGCGTGTGCTGCCAGAAGTCCGCAATTACCTGGCCGCACATGGCCATAACGACATCCTGTCTGCCATGGATTGCGCGCATTGAAAGGGAGGCCGGCGTGAATCGCCTAGACGAACGACTCAACAAAATACTACCCACCCTGACCTCAGAGAAATTCAGGGAAAACCGGGGCCTGGGCAACGAAGTGCCGTTTTATGCATTCGACTACCCGGTAGAAAGTGAGGAGCAGGTGCGCGAGCATGTCGACTTCCTGGTCGCCCAACTTGCTAAATCCAAGCCGGCGCTGAAGGTTGCCCGCGTTCACTTGTTCCAGGTGTTGGTCGACATGCTCGAAGAGCGCAATTTCTACGACAAGGCCGTGAAGCTGCAAGCCGCGAAAGGTGGCGAGGCGTTGCTGAAACAGTTGAAGGGGCCGCTCAAGGCCGAAAAGGTAGCAGGCTTCATTACCGCGAAATGGCCGGCCGATGAGTACGACGCCTACCTGATCGATGGGGTCGGCAGCGCTTACCCCATCATCCGTACCCACAAATTACTCAACGTCTTGCAGCCTTACACCGGGTTAACGCCACTGGTGCTGTTCTTTCCAGGCGAATACGACGGCCAGTCGCTGCGCTTGTTCGGCCAGTTAAGCGACACACCATACTACCGTGCCTTTCGGCTGGTCGATTGAAAACAGAATATAAACAGGGAGATAAAGCATGCCGATAGGGGATATGTTCGAGCGCAGCATCCAGCGCAGCATTAACGGCGTTATCAAGGCGGATCAAAAGGACGACGCCAACGTCTGGCAGGAGCTCGACGAATACGTCATCACCAAAGAGCTGGATGGCCACCTGCGCGGTTTTTTCGAGCGCTATCTCTCTGCCCTGGATAACCCCGCTGAGGCCAGCGGCAATGTGGGGGTATGGGTCTCCGGCTTCTTCGGCAGTGGTAAATCCCACTTCATCAAAATCCTTTCCTACCTGCTCGCCAATCGGCAGGTCAGCCAGGAAGGCCAAACCCGTAAAGCCCAGGATTTCTTCGAAGATAAAATCACCGATCCCATGCTGGCGGGCGACATTGCCCGCGCCATTACCGGTGATACCGACGTCCTGCTGTTCAACATCGATAGCAAAGCCGATGCGGATAACTCTCGCGATGCCATCCTCAAGGTGTTCCTGAAAGTCTTCAACGAAATGCGCGGCTTCAGCCCCGACCACCCTCATATTGCCCGCTTGGAGCAGGAGCTGGAGGAGAAGGGGGCGTTCGACACCTTCAAAGCCGAATTCGAAAAAGCCGCCGACTCCCCCTGGTTGGATGAGCGTGACGGCTACACCTTCTACTCTGATGCCGTCGCCACCGCCTACAGCGCCGCCATGGGGCAAGCGGTATCCGATCCTGATGCCTGGCTGGAGCGCCTGGAGCGCGACTTCGACAACTGGCTCTCGGTCGAAAACGTCTGCAAGATGATCAAGGAATATCTGGACAATCGCGGTAAACAGCACCGCATCGTCTTTCTGGTGGACGAAATCGGCCAGTTCATCGGTGGCAACACCCAGCTGATGCTCAATCTGCAAACCATCACGGAAAACCTGGGCACCATCTGCGATGGTCGCGCTTGGGTCATTGTCACCTCCCAGGAAGATATCGACGCCGTTGTCGGTCAGCTCAAAGCCAGCAGCGCCAACGACTTCTCCAAAATTCAGGGGCGCTTCCGTACCCGCCTGTCGCTGTCGTCTGCCAATGTGGATGAGGTCATCCAAAAGCGCTTGCTGAAAAAGCGCCCGGAAGCCGCAGACACCCTGCGCGAGCTATTCCGCAAAGAAGCGGACATCCTCAAAAACCAGCTCAGCTTCACCAACACCGGGCGCACCTTCAAGGCCTATGCCGATGAAGACGAATTCGCGGAGGTGTACCCCTTTGCGCCCTACCAATTCACCCTGGTACAAAGCATCTTTGAATCCGTGCGTAAGGCCGGGGCCACCGGCTTGCACCTGGCGCGAGGTGAGCGCTCCCTGCTGGACGCTTTCCAATCTGCTGCCAAAGCGGTGGTAGAGCAGGAGCCGGGTATACTGGTGCCGCTGTACTGTTTTTACCCCTCCATCGAAAGCTTCCTCGAAGGGGTGGTGAAATCCACCATCGAAAACGCCGCAAAGAACCCCTCGCTGCAGGATTTCGATGTCAACGTGCTGCAAACCCTGTTCTTAATCCGCTATGTGGACGAGATCCCCGGCAATGTCGATAACCTCATTACCCTGTTTATCGACCAGATCGACGCCGACCGCCGGGGGCTGCGCACCCAAATCGAGGAAAGTCTGCAGCGGCTGGAAGGGCAAACCCTGGTCAGCCGCAACGGCGATAACTTCTTCTTCCTCACCAATGAAGAGCGTGATATCAGCCGCGAGATCAAAGCGGTCGACCTCACCGCCGCAGAAGAAGCCAAGAAACTCGGCGAGCTGATTTTTGAAGACCTGCTCGGGGGCATGCGTAAATTCCGCTTTACCGACAACGGCAACGACTTTGCCCTTAACCTCAGCTGTGACCAACATCCCTACGGCAATCGCAATGAGGGTGCGCTGAACCTCCAGGTCATCACCCCGTTGATTGATGACCGCGACGAATGGCGCGACGACAAAACCCTCATGCGCAGTACCGACGGCGACGGCCAGGTCATTTTACGCCTGCCAGACGATAGCCAGCTGGCCACCGAGTTGCGTCAGTACATCCAGACTGACAAATACGTGATGAAGCGCACCGATGGCAGCCTGCCATCCACCGCCAGGCGTATTCTGCAAGACCGCGCCGATGAGAACCGTCAGCGTCGTGATCGCCTCAAAGTGACGCTGGAAAAGCTCCTGCAAAACGCCGTGGCGTTTGCTGCTGGTCACCAGCCAGATCTCAAAGCCTCCACCGCCCAGGCTATCGTCAATGAAGCCCTACATGACCTGGTGCGCAACAGCTTTGGCAAACTGGCCTATATCGAACACCTCACCGGGGATCCGCAGGCCGAGATCAAAGCTCTGCTGGATGATCCGTCAACGCTGGCCCTGGATCTGGGCGAAGGCGAGACCGTCAACCCCCGCGCCCTGAAAGAAGTGCAGCAATACGTCGAGCTGGCCAGTGCCAGCCACCGCCAAATCATCCTGCATGATCTGGCCAATACCCACTTTGCCCGCCGCCCCTATGGCTGGTCAGAATGGGAAACCGTTTTGCTGGTTATCCGGCTGGTCAGGGCCGGGGAGCTCAGCCTCAAGCTCAATCAAACCGTATTGCCAATCGAGAAGGTCTACGAGCAGCTCAACCCGCCGTCGCGCTGGCGCTCCATTGAGGTCGAACGCCGCAAAGCCATTGGTAGTGGTGAGCTTCAGCAAGCCAGAAATCTCACCCGAGACATCTTCGGTAAACTGCCGCCTGAAGATGAAGACCGCCTCTATGCGGCCATCAAAGGGCACCTGCAACACTGGCAGCAAGACTTCAAGCAGTGGAGCACCCTCAGCAACACCGGCTACCCCGGTAAGTCCCTGGCGGATGAAGGCTTGGCCCTGTGCGACAAACTGCTGTCCGCGCCAGACAGCTTTACGGCCATACAGCAGTTCACCGGCCACAAAGATGACCTGCTGGATACCGCCGATAACCATCAAGAGCTTGGCCACTTCTTCACCAACCAGAAGCCGGTCTGGGACAAGCTGATCAAGGCGCTGCGCGAGTTTGACCCCAACCGCCCCGCGCTGGAAAAAGACAACGGAGCCAAAACCGCGTTGCAACGGCTGGAAGCCATCCGCACGGCGCCATCGCCCTTTGGCCTGCTGCAAGAGGTGGAAGCCTTGGTCAGCAAAATCGACCAGGTGAATAGCGCGGAAATCGCCAAGGTGCGCACCCATGCGCTGGACTATATCGACAGCCAAATTGCACGGGTCAGCGCCGATCTGGGTGCCGCCAAGGCCGATGCGGATACCCGTAACCAATGCCTGCACCCGCTTCAAACCCTGCGCCAACGGGCAGAAACACAAACCAGCCTGGCACACCTGCATCAGCTATCAACCCAGTCCACCGATGCAGCGGACGATGCCGTAGACAAACTGGCCAAAATCTCCGCCAAGGCCAAAAAGGTAGCGGAAGAAACCGGCGAGTATCCGGTCGAACCTGTGCCAGCGGTAAAACCGGTGAAAGCGATCCACGCCAGCCGGCTTACCAGTACCTACATTGAAGATGCGGAAAGCGCTGAGCAATACCTGGAAAAGCTGCGCAAAGAAATGATGGATGCACTGGCCAAAGACTGCCGGGTGCAAATCCGCTAAGGAGGAATGCAATGGATTTCACTAAAGGCCTTTACCGGGTTATGGCACCAAATGGTTCGGAAATCGGATTGATTAATGGCGATGAGTTTGTTCGGAATGGACGAGAGCTTATTTATCGAATCGACGATGAAGAGGTGTATACCGCCGGCTCGAATGCCCAGTTGCTTGGCTACCTGACAGGTTGCACCGCCCACGACCTTAACGGCAATACCCTATTTACCATCGAAGATAAATAACCGTGAATAAATCCGCACTCAAAAAGTACGCCCCCCAGGCCCGTCTGGACTTTATCGCTGCCGTTACCCGCCGTGCCGAGCTGCTGGGGCTGAACCCGGAAAGCCCCGCCAACGTCGAAAAGCAGGGCGAAGCGTTGCTGATCAATGGCCGCGCCTTCCCGGCAGCCTACGGGAAAATGCGCACTACCCTTGAAGCCCGCATTCGTGAGCAAGGTTTTACGCAGGTCATGGAGGCCATGGCCTATACCTGGTTCAACCGCCTGGTGGCCATCCGCTACATGGAGCTGCACGGCTTTCTGGATCATGGTTATCGGGTGCTCAGCCATCCTGCCAATACAGAAACCGGCCACACCCAGCCTGAAATTCTTGACCATATTGCAGACCTGGAGCTGCCGGGGCTGGATAAGTCGGTCGCGCTGGAACTCAAACTGGCAGGCAATAAAGACGAAGAGCTCTACCGAGAGGTGCTGCTGGCGCAGTGCCACGCCCTGCACAAGGCCATGCCCTTCCTGTTCGAATCGCTGGACGACGCCACCGAGCTGCTGCTGCCCGATGGCCTGCTGCGCACCGATTCCATACTGGGCAGGCTCGTCACCGCCATCGATGAGGCCGACTGGCAGGACGTGGAAATCATCGGCTGGCTCTACCAGTTCTATATCAGCGAGAAGAAGGATCAGGTCATCGGCAAGGTGGTGAAAAGCGAGGACATCCCCGCCGCCACCCAGCTTTTCACCCCCAACTGGATCGTCAAATACCTGGTGCAGAACAGCCTCGGCCGTTTGTGGCTGATGGCCAACCCCACCAGCACATTGGCTGCGAAGTGGGAGTACTACATCCAGCCCGCCGAGCAGACGGATGAAGTCAACGCCCAGCTCGACGCGCTCATCCAGACCCGGATCAATGAGGACGGCGCCACCCTCAACCCCGAGTCTCTCACGCTGCTCGACCCGGCCTGCGGTTCTGGCCACATTCTGGTGGAAGCCTACGACCTGATGCGCGACATCTACCTCGAACGCGGCTACCGCCGGCAGGACATCCCCCGGCTGATTCTGGAAAAGAACCTCTACGGTCTGGACATCGACGATCGTGCCGCGCAGCTCGCCGGCTTTGCCTTGTTGATGAAGGCGCGGGCCGATGATCGGCGTTTGTTCGGGCTGCCGGTAGGCTTGAATGTGCTGGCCTTGCAGGAAGCGAAGGCCGGCAGCGCGGCGGAATTGCATAGTGCGCTGAATGCGCCGCAGATTGATTCTGCGGTGGTGAGTCAGCTTGTGGAGACCTTCGAGCACGCCAAGACCTTCGGCTCGCTGATTCAGATTCCCGATGAACTGGCGAGTGCCTTGCCGGAGTTGCGGCGGGAGCTGGAAGCCGTGCGCGATGGCGGTGACTTGTATGGAAGGGATGCTGCGGAAACCCTGCTTCGGCTGGCGGCGCAAGCAGTGGTGCTGGCCAAGCAGTTTGACGCGGTGGTGGCGAATCCGCCCTATATGGGCGGCAAGGGCATGAATGCAGGGCTCAAGGCATGGGCCAAGCAGATCTTCCCGGCCAGCAAAGCAGATCTGTTCGCCATGTTCATCGAGCGAGGCTTTAGCTGGTGCAAGCCTGCCGGTTTCAACAGCATGGTCACAATGCATAGCTGGATGTTCCTGTCCAGCTTTGAGCACATGCGTGATGAGGTTCTGTCTCGACACTCATTGTGTTCAATGATCCATTTACCTTATGACGGCAAGGGGCCCACTGCGATGGGGCTGAACTTTGGCGTCGATGCAGCAGTCTTTAATCGAGCATCCATTCAAAGCTGGAAAGCAGTCTTTGACTGCTTCCGGTATTTTGAACTGGATCAGAATGGGATGCCCAAGCAGTACCCCTCTCAAAATGAGCGTAACGTTGCCGCTAAACCTGATGATTTCAAGAAGATTCCGGGAAGCCCGGTGGCGTATTGGGTTAGCCAAGCGGCATTTGAGATGTTTGAGAGAGCCGGACGAATTGGCGACTTCTCACCGGCAAAGCAGGGCTTAGCCACTGCTGACAACGACCGGTTCTTGCGAGCTTGGTATGAAGTTCGTCTCTCCGACATCGATCGGTCTTGCACTTCACTTGAGGAAGCCGCAAAAAGCATTGGTAGATGGTTCCCATACAACAAAGGCGGTTTATTTCGGCGTTGGTATGGAAACCAAGACTTTGTCGTTGATTGGGAGCGGGACGGTGCCCGTATTCGAGATTTTCGGGATGCCGCCGGCAAGCTTAGGTCGCGCCCACAGAATACATGCTGCTATTTCAAGCCGTCGGTGAGTTGGTCAGATGTGACTTCAGGGGCACCATCATTCCGATATTTTCCTGCGGGCTTCATCTACGACATTACGGGGATGTCTGCTCAGAATGAATCGCAAACGGAGTTGCTGCAAACCTTGGCGTTTTGCAATACGAAGATTGCTAGCTGGGCTGCGAATATCTCAAACCCAACAATGCACTTCCAAATAGGTAATTACCAGCCTCTGCCATTTATGGCTTCTGCATTTTCCAGCATAGATACTTCGCTCGTTGAGGAGGCTATTTCACTTACAAAGGCGTACACCGACTCGAAAGAGGGGTCATGGGACTTCACTCATCATCCATTGCTATTTGATTCGGCGTCCCTTCAGGATGCGTTTGTAAATCACCGCTCGGCAGCAGTGCAAGCGAGGGGGCGCTTGAAGGAAATCGAAGAGTCGTGCAATCGGCATTTCATCGATGCCTACGGACTCAGGAACGATCTATCACCTGAGGTTGCAGATGACGAACTGTCCATAGATCTTCCTCTGCGACAGAGTGATGCCGAATCATTAGTATCCTATGCCTTCGGCTGCATGATGGGCCGCTACAGCCTCGACGCCCCCGGCCTGATCTACGCTCACGCTGGCAACGAAGGCTTCGACCCCAGTCGCTACGAAACCTTCCCGGCCGACGACGATGGCATCGTCCCCATCACCGATGAGGCCTGGTTCGACGACGACGGCGCCAACCGCATCCGCGAATTCGTCCGTGTCGTTTGGGGCGAAAACACCGAAGCCGAAAACATGGCCTGGCTCGCCGAGTCCTTGGGGCAAAAAGCCAGCGAATCCGCCGATGACACCATCCGCCGTTACCTCAGCCGCGATTTCTACAAAGACCACCTGCAAACCTACAAAAAGCGACCCATTTACTGGCTGTTCAGCTCCGGCAAACACAAAGCCTTCGAGGCCCTCGTGTACCTGCACCGCTACAACGCCGGCACACTCTCCCGCATGCGAATGGAATACGTCGTTCCCCTCCAGTCCCGCATGCAAGCCCGCATCGACAATCTGGAGCAGGACATCCAGTCCTCAACTTCCAGCACCGAGCAAAAACGCTTCCAGAAGCAAAAGGACAAGCTCATCAAACAACTGGACGAACTCCGCCGTTTCGACGAAAACCTCCGCCACTACGCCGACCAGCGCATTACCCTGGATCTAGATGATGGCGTGAAGGTCAACTACGGCAAGTTTGGTGATTTGCTGGCTGAGGTGAAGGCTGTGACCGGTAAAAAATAGGTGGGCTGAATCATTATGCAAGGCGAAAACCTAAAAATAGGAACCAAGCGGGTCTGGATGCACAAGGCAATCAGGAATCCAGACTTTTCTGCTGAGGCAGTTTTAAGTAACGATCCATGGCTGTTTGTAGAGTTATGGCTTAAACGGCAGAAAAAATCTGAAGCCCTTGCGTACTGGATGCAAGCTCGAAGGTTCTCAGAAGCAGCCAAGAAAATGCCAGTGGAGAGTGCGCCGTTATCCCTCTACTACTCGTTTCTGAATGCTACAAAAGCCTTGTTGGTGGTTAGGTCGGCACACCACAGTGAAAGTCATGGCGTTACGGGAGACCGTCCCCAGACAGCCAAGACATCTTTGGCAAATGAGGTTGTGGAGTTCAAAGGTGGTGGCGTATTGCCAGCACTATGCTCCTATTTTGGTGAAAGTACGGTTTCGCAAAAGTACACACTAAAAGATCTGCTGTGGAATATCCCATTTGTACATCGAGCATTTCGCCATACCTTCACCTCGGCGCCTGAGCTTTTTATACCCATAGAGCAGGCCTGCTATGTTAGTCATTCAGATACCAGCGAGGCGTGGTTTCAGGCAGAGGTTGCACCTCGATATTCGGATGGACGAATTCTTCGTCATATGCCTGGTTCTTTTGAGCATTTTGAGAGACAAGGGAAAACGCTTGTACGAAGGAAGAAGCGATTCAGGTGGTATCAAGGACAAGCAAACAGGCTGAAGAAGGAGCGGGCGCTTTCCCGTCTTTCTAATTATCACTCATCTACACGTCGCTTGATCGTGCCAATAACCGGGAATAGAGATCTTTGGTACTTGAAGAAAGATGTGGCGAATAATGCCCCTGCGGAAAGGCATGGCCTGACTGTTGTTTTCGCAGCAATGCATCGCTTTAGTGAGTTGTCCAGGTATGACCCCAGTGGTTTGGATCGTCACCTTTGCGGAAGTGCTAACTGGCTAATATCGGAATTTATTGAGCATGCATCAGATCAGTTTATTGACCAGATTTCATCAGAAATAACTGGATTCCAGTTCTGGAGACCAAGAATAAGAAGCTAGCTATTTGAGATTAAATTTATGTCCGCACGAATCTTTAGTCATGCAAAGCAATTTTATCATTTGGCCGAGGTAGCGCAGCAGGCATCAGAATTGCCCGTTTTTCCACATGCGCTGATTTGTAATTATTGCTTTTTCATGGAGTTGGCATTCAAGGCTCTTTCTCCCGAGGTTGATTCGCTTCAATCCGGCTCATCAGTCGGCGGGTCTTTACTTTCAAACAGTTATCCATCCTCAAGTCTCAGGGGGCATGATTTAAAGACCCTCTTTTTAAATTTGAGCCCGGATATCAGAGGCTTGATTCAAGATGAATATGTAGAATCGAGAGACTTCGATCTTGATTTGACTGAATGTTCGAATTACTTCGAGCATAGTCGATACGCTTTTGAAATGGTCAATGCTCACCCCTACAAAATCTCTGCGCCTATTCAGTTAGCCGCACATGTCTTCAGGCGCATTGAGGAAAAAGGCGCTGAACTGGATGTCCACTTATTCAGGTTAAAAAGGAATTTGGCATGAACGAAATAATCTGCCCTCACTGCAGTAAGGCGTTCAAAATCGACGAAGCCGGCTATGCGGATATCCTGAAACAGGTACGCGATCACGCTTTCGAGGAGCAGCTGCAGGAACGGCTTGCGCTGGCCGAAAAAGAAAAAGACAGCGCGCTCGCTCTGGCAAGGCATCAGGCCCAGAGCGATATGGAAAAGGCGGAAGCAGCCAAGGAAAAAGAGATCCAGGAACTGAAGTCCAAGCTGGAGGCCGGCGAAGTTGCTCAAAAACTCGCCATCTCGGAAGCGCTAAAAGTAGTCGAGAAAGAGCGTGATTCGCTGTTGAGTGATCTCAAGCAGGCAAAGAGTGATAACGAATCGGCCACTCAGCTGATTGAAGCCAGGCTTAACCAGGAAATCCAGGCGCTGAAATCCAAACTTGATGCCACGGATACCAGCAAGCAGCTCGCCATTACCCAGGCGGTCTCTGTCGTAGAAAAAGAGCGCGATACGCTGCAGCATAAGCTGAGTCAGGCCGAGCTAGAGAAGGCGGCTGCCGAGCGCTCGCTTAAGGACAAATACGAGACCCAGATCAAAGACCGGGATGATGCCATTGAGCGCCTGCGGGATATGAAGGCGCGGCTGTCCACTAAGATGGTCGGCGAAACCCTGGAGCAGCACTGCGAAACCGAGTTCAACCGGATTCGCTCTACGGCCTTTCCTAGAGCCTATTTTGAGAAGGACAACGACGCCAGCTCTGGCAGCAAGGGTGACTACATCTTCCGCGATGTTGACGAGAACGATACGCCCATCGTCTCGATCATGTTCGAGATGAAGAACGAGAGCGACACCACCGCGACCAAAAAGAAAAATGAAGACTTTCTCAAGGAGCTGGACAAGGATCGCAACGAGAAGGGCTGCGAATACGCCATCCTGGTATCCCTGCTGGAACCAGACAGCGATCTCTACAATTCCGGTATTGTCGACGTCTTTCACCGTTACCCCAAGATGTATGTCATTCGCCCCCAGTTTTTCATTCCCATGATCACGCTACTGCGCAATGCCGCCATGAATTCCCTGGAGTACAAGCAGGAACTCGCGTTAGTCAAAGCCCAGAACATCGATATCACCAACTTTGAGAGTGATCTGGATAAATTCAAAACGGCGTTTGCCAAGAACTACGATCTGGCGTCCCGGAAATTCCAGACGGCGATTGATGAGATCGACAAATCCATCAATCACCTGCAAAAGACCAAGGACGCGCTGATGAGCACGGACCGGAATCTTCGATTGGCAAACGACAAGGCGCAGGATGTGACGGTGAAGAAGCTGACCCGCAAGAATCCTACGATGAAGACAGCGTTTGAGCAGCTTGAGGATAAGGGCGAGTAGGGCTATGGGTGAGGGGCTGGTGCGGGCGAAAGAAAGTCGAATGCCCGCCCGATGATCCGGTTCTCTTGGTTTACGATGCTGGCCGGTGACCCAGAATGACCTGTTTGGGTCGGCAGGCTATCAGTGACACGCTGGGGTATGATGCGAATTTTGAGGGAGACGCTTGAGTGAGCGGAACAAGCGCCATAGAGCGGATAGAGAAGGGATTGGCCAAGCTGCTGCAGGCAGGCAACCGGATTGTCTGGTGGTCTGATCCTGACGGTGAATTTGCTGATGCCGTGGCTGAGCTTTCGCTTGATGGGGCAGAAGTGCTTTCACTGGGCGATACCCCAGCACTGGCCGTGAAGCGACAGATTGAGCTGGAGTCGCCAGCGAGCCCCTTTGTGCTGTATGAAGGCCAGCAAGAACCTGACCCGGAGCACGACTGGTTGCTGGATATTCGCCTTTATGCCGAGCCGTTTGCTGCCGATGCCACCTCCATGCTGCAACAGGATTTGGGGCTGCAACATGCCAGCCTGCGCCACTACCTGAAAGACCGTGCCCGCTTTTTTGCCAGTAAAGACCGCACCGCGCGTTTGGCCAGCTTGCTGCATGCGGATGATATGGAGCGGGACATCGATGCCAAGATCTGGGCGGTGCTGTCCCGAAGTGGCTCGGCGGATCCTTTCACGCTGCTGCTGGATTTGCTCTGTGACGTGGCTCAGCTCGACGAGGGCGTGGCCTTTGATGACTCGCCGTTGTGGCAGAACCTGGTCAAGTATGGCCTGGAACCGTTCGCCTGGGCCCTGCTTGAGCGACATTTCGGCTACCGGGATGACGCGCCCAGCCTGGCACGTTTCATTCCACGGCTGTTGGTGACTGATCTTGGCCGGGGCCTGAAAAAGCCCTTGCCGACCGGCTTGATCAAGCTTGCGTTGCCGCAAGCGAAAGCCGGCAACGTGGCGGTGCTGTTGTCCCAATGGCGGGATTCCACGGCGCGGCAGAAAGATTACGATGCACTGTCTGCCCGGTTGGCCAATGATCTGCAGCTTGCCCATCATCTCTCTGGCCTGACCCCCGCCGAAGTGGCGAATTGCGCGACCTTTGTGGATCTGGAGCGAATTGTTGCCAATGCACTTCGCGATCAGCTGCTGGGGAATATGGCCAGCAGTGTGATGGCCGATGTGCGCCGCACGGTGAATAGCCGCCTGGCCAGTTATTGGGTGAGTGACCGCTATCCCGATACAGAGGTGGGCAAGCGCAGTATTTGGCGGGGGTATTATCAGGCGCTGTTATCGGCGACTGATCTGTTTGAGGCCATTGAAACCCGCGCCCAGCATTTTGGCTTCACTAGCCCGGAGCAGGCGTATACCGCTTATACCGAGTCGCTGTTCGAAATTGATCAGTTCTATCGCCTGTTCCACGAGGCAGCGGATGTGGTGTCTGCCCGCTTCCCGGATGCCATTGCCCCTCTGGCTGATCAGGTGGAGGCGGCCTACCTCAATCGCTACCTGAACAAGCTGGCCGCCCATTGGGATGGGCATTTGCAGAATGGTTTGCTGGAGAAGTGGAAGCTGGAGGGCGTCGTCAATCAGCAGAACTTCTACCAGAAAGTGGTGGCGCCCTACCTGGCAAAAGGCGACGAGCGCCGCATGTTTGTCATTATCAGCGATGCGCTGCGCTATGAAGTGGCCGATGAGCTGAAGACCCAGATCAATGGTCGCGAACGGATTGATGCCACCCTGCGTAGCCAGCTGGGTGTGCTGCCCAGCTATACCAAGCTGGGTATGGCCAGCCTGCTGCCGCACAAGACCCTGACCTACAACGGCAAAGGGTCTGTGGATGTGGATGGCCGCTCCTCTGAGGGCCTGGATAACCGCAACAAGATTTTGGGGGCTGTTGGCGGCACTGCGGTGAAGGCAGAAACCCTGGCCAATATGGGCAAGCAGGCCCTGCGGGAATTCGTCAGGCCCCATCGTGTGATTTATATCTATCACAACACCATCGATGCAGTGGGGGATTCCGCCAGTACAGAATCGAGTACCTGGATCGCCTGTCGCCAGGCGATCAATGAACTGGCGGATCTGGTATCACGGCTGGTGAATAATGCCAGTGCGACAGCGATTACGGTGACGGCGGATCATGGCTTCCTGTTCCGTGAAACGCCACCGGATGCGCTGGAAAAGAGCGCCATGGCCAGCAAGCCCGCCGGGACGATAACCGCCAAGAAGCGCTACCTGGTCGGGAATGACCTGGGTGAGGCTGAGTATGCGCATCATGGCAAAACGACGATCACCGCAGGAACGGGCTGTGATACACAATTCTGGCTGCCCCGTGGTGTGGGCCGGTTCCACTTTGTGGGTGGGGCGCGCTTTGTTCACGGTGGTGCCGCCTTGCAGGAGGTGGCCGTGCCGATCATCGAGATCCGCCAGAAATACGGTAAGTCTGCAGAAAGCGCCCGTGTTTCCAAAGTGGGTGTGAACGTACTGGGCCAGCAACATCGCATCACGACCAACTTCCATGTCTTTACTTTGCTGCAGACCGAGCCGGTCAGTGAAAAGGTGCTGGCGACAAGGATTACCATTGAATTGGTGAATCAGCACGGAGATAGTGTTTCATCCCGGGAGCTGTTGAACCTGGACAGTGATGCCGCCGAGCTGGGTGAGCGGCAAAGCAAAGTGTCCCTGAGCCTGGCCGCTCAGGCGGTGAAGCCCGGCAATGACCACTTTCTGGTGCTCAGCGACGCTGAGAGCGAAATCGAACTTCAGCGCATTCCGGTGCGCATCGACTTGGCAATAGAGAATGACTTCGACTTCTGACATGCAAAACGTGACGGATAATGCGCTGGATCTGGACGCAAAGCTGGTCGAGCACTTTCCCGGCAAGATCGTTCGCAAGGACCTGACCAAGCGCCTGAAAGAAGGCGCCAACGTGCCGGTGTATGTGCTGGAGTACCTGCTGGGCATGTACTGTTCCTCAGCGGATGAAGAGCAGATTGCCGAGGGCATGGATCGGGTCAAGCAGGTGCTGTCACAGAACTATGTGCGGCCCGATGAGGCAGAGAAGATCAAGGCCCGTATCCGCGAGAGTGGCAATTTCAAGATCATCGACAAGGTGACGGTTCGCCTTAACGAGAAGAAAGACCAGTACGAAGCCATTCTCTCCAATCTGGGTATCAATAACGCCAATATCGACAGCCGCCAGGTTCATGACTACGAAAAGCTGCTGGTCGGCGGGATCTGGTCAATTATCTCCATCAAGTACGATTACGAGGATGGCCAGAGTAGTTCGCCGTTTACCATCAAGGAACTGAAGCCCATCCAGATGCCGAATATGGATATGAATGCCTTGATGGAGGCACGGAAACAGTTCACCGAGGATGAGTGGCTGGATGTGCTGCTGCGCTCAACCGGTATGGAGCCGACGCATTTTGATACCCGCGTGAAGTGGCACTTGCTCGCGCGCTTGATTCCGTTTGTGGAGAACAACTACAACGTTTGCGAGCTGGGCCCGCGTGGTACGGGTAAAAGCCACGTTTACAAGGAATGCAGCCCGAACAGCATCCTGGTGTCTGGTGGGCAGACTACCGTTGCCAACCTGTTCTACAACATGTCACGCCGGCAGGTGGGGCTAGTGGGAATGTGGGATGTGGTGGCTTTTGACGAAGTGGCCGGGATCTCGTTCAAAGACAAAGATGGCGTGCAGATCATGAAGGACTACATGGCCTCAGGCTCCTTTGCCCGTGGTCGTGATTCCATCTCTGCCAGTGCCAGTATGGTATTCGTCGGTAATATCAATCATTCCGTGGAAACGCTGGTGAAAACCAGCCATCTGTTGTCGCCATTCCCTGAGGCCATGATCGATTCGGCCTTCTTCGACCGTTTCCATGCCTATGTGCCGGGTTGGGAAATACCCAAGATGCGGCCTGAGTTTTTCACCAATCAGTATGGGCTGATCGTGGACTATCTGGCGGAGTACATGCGCGAGATGCGTAAGCGCACGTTCTCTGATGCCATCGACAAGTACTACAAGCTCGGTAATAACCTGAATCAGCGCGACAGCATCGCGGTGCGGCGTACAGTGTCAGGCCTACTGAAACTGCTATACCCGCATGGTGAATACGACAAAGCTGCCATCGAGCGTTGCCTGCAATATGCGCTTGAAGTGCGCCGCCGGGTGAAGGAACAGCTCAAGAAAATCGGTGGCATGGAATTCTTCGATGTGCATTTCTCTTACATCGATGCCGAGACCATGGAAGAGCACTATGTCAGTGTGAAAGAGCAGGGTGGCGGTGGACTGATTCCAGAGGGGCAGGCCAAGCCGGGCACTGTCTATACCGTTTCGACAGGCGCGACCAACGGCCACTTGGGCCTTTACCGGCTGGAAACTCAGGCTACAGCAGGGAATGGCAAGCTCAACACCTCGGGTTTAGGTTCCAGTTCTGGGGCTAAAGAAGGTCTGAAAGTCGCCCATGATTACTTCAAGGCGAATGTGAATCGCGTAAGCACCATGACCAAGGCGAGTGACTTCGACCTCCATTTGCACATGGTTGAGTTACACAACACCGGCCCATCAAAGCAGATGACGCTGGCGTCATTTATTGCCTACTGCTCTGCAACCATGAAACGGCCAACCCAGAACCAAATGATCGTACTGGGAGACATGAGTCTGGGCGGCAACATCATCCCCGCTGAGAATATGGCTGAGGCTCTACAGGTGGGCATGGATGCCGGCGCCAAGCGAGTACTGCTGCCTATGGCCAATGCCCAGGATATTCCGACGGTTCCTGCTGAGTTGTTCTCCAAATATCAGGTCAGCTTCTACTCAGATCCGGTTGATGCGGTTTTTAAAGCATTGGGAGTAGAGTGATTTCCAGTAGTTCAGATTTGACCTGAAAAATGCCTTTTGAAGAACCGATAAGCCTATTGTTTTCAAACAGTTCTGTCAGGCCAGGTTTGAACCTATTCACTTAATTACGGATATGCTCCTTTAGATCCGGCCGCTTCTTAAGAATGGCTATTATTTTCTTAAAATCCTCATCTTCCTCTTCATTTTCCTCAGATTCCAATGATATCCAGCCGGATTCTTCACTGGGTATCTGTATGTCCAATTCCATCCTTAGCTTGGCTGACTTCATGCGGAGCGCACGTCTTAATGCATCCCTGTTCTTATCATCTCCATGCTGAAGAAAGATGGTGCCGCCGGCAGGTAAGTACCCTTCTTTTGCATTGCACAGAGCCCAGTTTAAGAGGTCCTCCTGATCACCATGGGCAGAATAGCCTTTGATGTCGTCAATGCTTGCCATAATGTCAGCCACAGCGATGCTTTGCTCGCTATTCGGCCAATGGATAATGTTGCTGTTCATTCTTCTGTCGGGGACCGGAAGGTCTTTGATGGATAACAGCTTTCCGCAAACGGTGGTTGCTCCGCAGAACCCGGTCGTTGCAACAATGGTGTTTTCTTTAGGCAAAAGCATAGGAAGCCAAGATGCCGCCTTGCCAGCGTCGCCGTTTCCGGACCCTGTGACAATAACCGTAGGACGGTTAGAAGTGGTCAGTTCCTGCCTGGATGGGACGTTCTTGGAGAGAATGGGTTTCCAGTTTTTTGCGATTTTGTTGCCTTCCTGCAATCCCTCCCAGTTGCAATCGTCTTTATAAAGGCTTGTGGCGTTCATGGCCTTTATCGCCTGTGGAAGATGGTCTGGATCGTTTTTGGTTAGTCCCAGAAGATCGAATATCTGTTTACCGAGCCACAGCGGCCTTGTCTTCTTTCTGTTGCTTTCCGTTGTGGACCAGAATTTGCACGTTTTATCTATGATTTCCCTGCCAAGAGGGAAATCATAGTAAAAATCGGCTTGCTGATAGTGCTCAGGGTCTTCAGCAACGATAGTGTGCAGGTCAAACAGGACATCCAGGCTTCGGCCTAGAGCAAAAGCTGGAATGAGTAGCGTCCCCTGAGCGCTTATGGCTCTGTTAATGAGAGACTTTAGGTGGCCTCTACGAATACTTGGGTCTTTATCCGCAGGACTGCGGTTTATGGATCCATAAGTGGATTCCATGACGGCGTAATTATGTTTGCCTGGATTCATGATGTGGCGAATGATAGGTAGAACTTCATTATTTTCAGGCTGGGGCCCGATATCCCCTGAAAAAACAATGCTTCTTTGCTCTGGAGACTTCGGCGGCCCCCAGTAAATACTGACAGATACTGCACCTAGTATATGACCGCTTCTCTGAAACTGGACAAAAAGGTCCTGGTCAACGGGGTGATGCCTACCCAAAACCGGTTCTTTTCTGAAATGACTCCATTTGATATTATCTATGTTTTTCTGTGTGAATAATTCAGGGTTCAAATGCATCGCATTTTTATACTGAACCTCGGAGATCGCCGCTGTTTCTTTAGTGCAGTATACCTTTCCATTAAAGCCTGAATCGTATAGGGAGGGGATGAGCCCGCTATGGTCCATATGAGCATGGGTGAGCACGATGAACTCAATCTCGGCTGGATCAAATGGCCATTCCTGATGATTCCACTGATCGGCAGTCATTTCGCCCTGCTGCATTCCGCAATCAATCAAAAAATTCCATCCCTTTTCCTGGTCCCGGATCCAGGTGCATGATCCGGTTACTTTGCCCAAAGGGCCGATAAAGTTCACTTCCATGATCTTTACTCTTCTGTATTATTTGGATGTTGATGCCGAACCGGGTTATGTTGTATTAAGTGAGAGAATGCTTCGAGCGTTGGCACTGCTGAATTGTTCGGCGTGCCTGACGTGTTTATCGACTCACTCCACGTCAATGCTGTTAAAACGGCTTCTTGCCACACCGCTGGAAATGGGGCTTCTCTTTTTGTTTCGGAGTCAACGCGAATGATATCAAGCCTTTTGGAAGGTGAGGCCCTATCTTGCGAAACCAGTTCGAAAGAGAGCTTATTGTCTTCCGATATCTTGTACGCAGTTACCGGTGGTAAACTGTGACTAAACCAGTTTGAAAATTCACGTACGGGCCAAAGGTCCTCTAGTAGTAACGTTTCAAATTGTGTTTGTTGAATGTCCTCACTGAGGACGACAAGAAATTGAGCGTTGTTTCCTTTGTGCTCATCCAGGAAGATAAATTCCGGGTAACAGCGATTGAGAGTGCGGCATAGCCCTTGGTGGATGTAAATGGAGGCCCACTTGGTCAGTGGCTTCCACGTGAGTCCAATCTTTGCCTGGTGCTGAAGCTCGCGGAAAGTAAAGGTTAGCGTTCTACCGGCATTTACTTCTGGTTCAGGTTTCTCCTCCCTCAAGGGGATTGTGAGCGTGCAGTCCGCACCTCGAATGGCATATGTGGGTAACGACGTAGTGGGGAAATCCGAATATAGCTCGGGGCTTTTTCCTCTGATACGAATTGGTCGCTCTTCATAAATCCGCTGATCCAGGAATGTAAGGAGCTCAACTTCGGTGTTGAATAGCTGCCTCCAGGTTTTCTGCGAAGACGCCCCGGATTCAGTTAGCTCGCAATAAAATGGCGACGGGAGCAAGCCGCCCTTGTCCGCACCGGTTAGATAATCGATGAACACGCCCAAAGCGTTGGCGAGCTTCTCCGCTGTACGCTTGCTGGTACTGCCTGATGTCTCCACACGTGAATAGGCTTCACGTGAGAGTTCAATTTTCAGAGCGAGAGATTCCTGAGTATGGCCCTGCGCTTCTCTGGTCTCCCTGAGTATGGTTTTGTCCAAATCGAAGTTTTTCGCCACGGAGCTTTCCTCTGAGCTAATGGTGCAGAGCAGCCTACACGGCCATAACATCACATAAAAGCAATATGGTGTGATGTTATGGCTTCTAAAACATCACATCGCTTTCAATGTGGGGCCAGGCGGGCGCCACTGATGGCGGGGCAGCACGACAGCCCTGCTGGCAGGGTGCGGATGCTGCCGTAGCTGGTAATTCGGAGGATGAAGGCGCCGAGTCCCTCATTGTCCCCGATGCGCGCGTGCGACCGGCCGTATGGCTTGCATGACCCGCTCGCAAGTGTCTGGCCCGGGGGATGGCAGGTGCTCGAGGCCCGTTCTCAACCTCGCGTCGCCAGGTTTCGCCGTCGCCCGTGCAGATAGGGCGAGCAGTGCTGCGATTAAACAAGCTATATTCCGTCCTAAAGTTGAGGTCTAGGTCGTAAACAGCGTGCGAACCGGATCGCGCGTAGTTCACCCGTTTCCCGTCGTCTTACGAAGCTCGTAGTCCAGCGCGCACTTAATCCAGCCGTCCTTTTTGACGATGCGACCGATACTGATGCGACCGATCACCGGGGCCATGATGGCGAGGCCTTTAAGCATAGTGCTCCGTTCTAGTGAATCAATGAGGCCGGCCCCGTCGGGGGCCGGTATGTGTCGCTTTCTCAGGGCGCGTCTTCCCGGGTAAAGAATGCGTCGACCAGATTCTGGATAACCAAACCGGCCTGCTCGTCGGACGGAAACTCACCGTGGTTTAGGATCAGCTCGAAGCCGAGCAAGTCTCCGAAAGCAGAAATCACCTCGTACTCAAACCTGCCGTGTTTTGGACTAAGGTGCCGCCAGTGACGTCGACTATACGCCCAGATCCAGTCCAGATAGCAGCAGCTCTGGGTGATCAGCGCCATGCGGCTTCCGCTCCAGAAATTCAGTAGACGCTGGCTGCGGCAAGGGTCTCTCCGGGACGTCATCAGGCCTTCGAACAGAAAGGCTCCCCAGACCGGTGCCACGGCCTGGGGCAGCATTTCACTTTTCAGATCCGATGGGAGGTCAACCTCGCGATAAGTACAGGGATCGTTCGGGCACATGCGGTTCTCCTTATAAACGGCATAGAAGCGCCCT
>Ga0098059_1000329_pt1 | contig 31910 bp, 28 predicted proteins | sample 20_taG_FD_92580 | JGI IMG/M metagenome (GOLD analysis project Ga0098059, IMG submission 92580) | Marine viral communities from the Subarctic Pacific Ocean - 20_ETSP_OMZ_AT15318 metaG | ecosystem: Environmental > Aquatic > Marine > Oceanic | place: Subarctic Pacific Ocean | collected 2015-01-19
AGATTAGGTTCGTTTTTTTAGTCCATTTTTCTTCAAAGTGATGAACTACGCTAAATTCCTGATTAACGAATAAACTGTTGTCATCAATTTTTTCAAATGAATCGTTGATATGCTTCTCAAGACCTACGGCTAGTCCTAAGCGATATACATTTCTATCTAGTGAAGTGTTATAGCCTAATATGGCCATGTTATAAACTCTATAAGTTCCCAAATTGATACCGATATCTGTAAAACCACCATCGCTATATCGCACGTCAAAGTTCTTTCTACCATTTCCATACAAACTGATTAGACCTACGGGAACACCTTCAAATTCTTTGGCAATGTTTATTAACCCAAATTGTACACCCTCAGCTGTATGGGCATAATTCAATAATCCAGCTATTTGTAATCCATTTAACTCACCAGTTACGTTAGCACCTCCAATCATTAGGCCTTCTTGAAATTTTGAGTAGTTCAATCCACCTGTGATAAGTAAGCCACTAGCATCTTCTTTAGCTACGTTGAATAGGGAGGAAATCATTAGGCCTTCAAGGTCTTCCATTCCAATATTTCCACCACCAGTTATTTGAAGACCCGATATATCATCTTGAGCAAAGTTTAGCACACCAGATATTTGAAGTCCTTCAACATCACCCAATGCGATATTAGCACCTAGAGTACCTTGTGCACCTGATAAATTTCCTCTAGAAATGTTAAATGCACCGGCTCCTTGTAAGCCTTCAATATCATCACCACTTATATTCCCTATACCAGCAGCTTGAAGCCCAGAAATATCAGAATTGGATGCATTTACTCCGCCAGCAACTTGAATACCTTCTATACCGGAACCACTGATGTTGGCTAAACCAGCAATTTGAATTCCAGACATATTGGAAGAGGCTTGGTTTAGTAATCCAGCTATATTTACACCTTCCATAGGACCACCTGTTGCATTAACCCCACCTACAATCTGAAAGCCTGACGCATAGTGCTTGTTGTAATTAAAGAGTGTACCTATTTCTAAGCCATTTAGTCCACCGTGGTAACCTCCAATTATGTTGATAGAATATTTTGCGGTGTAATTTTTAGCAGCTACACCATTAGTACTTAGAGGGGGGAAGAGGGTTATTCGCCATTTTCTATACTCAAGATCTGAGTTGTAAGTTTGAGCTACTAGTTGATTGGATGATACTAGTAAAAAAGCTAATAGAACGGTGCTGTAGATTGTTTTTTTCATACCCTTAAGATTAATTTGGGCACAATTACGCAAGCTAATAGAGAAAGTTTCTAAAAAAGCCCAAAGTTACCTTTGGGCCTTAGAAATTACTTTAAGTTGGAGAAGTTATCATCTAATACTTCATTCCACATAGTTACTTCATCTACTGAATTTAATAAGGCATCAGTATCTCCATCAATGGTAATGCTATTAATGGTATCACCTTGAGCAATGGAGTTTACTACAGCTTGGTCTGATTCTGATATCACTTTACCAAATACAGAATGCTTACCATCTAACCATGGAGTAGCAACATGAGTGATAAAAAATTGACTACCATTGGTTGAAGGTCCGGCGTTCGCCATAGATAAAACCCCTGGTACATCATGCTTTAGAGAAGCGTCAAATTCATCTTCGAAAGAATATCCAGGGCCACCACGACCATCACCATTTGGACAACCACCTTGAACCATGAAGTTATCAATTACACGATGGAATTTTAAATTATCGTAGTATCCTCTTTGTGCTAAATTCACAAAATTAGCTACAGTTTTAGGAGTCTTCTCGTTAAAAAGTTCTAGGTTTATGTCGCCTTTAGAAGTCGATATAGTTGCTTTCATATCTTGAATTATTTAAAAATTAAACTGAGAAATAGAAAATTAGAGTCGATCCCTGGATTTTCTTTTCCAGTTTGAGCATTTGATATATGATGAAATTTGTACCCTAAGTTAAGGCTTAGATTAGAATTTAACTTAGTATTTAATGCAAAGGAGGGATCAAATGTGAAATTTAATTTACGCCCTTTGTCGGTTGGGAAAGTGTTGTCCATGATAATAAATGAACCCGAAATACTCATTGAGTATGAAACTTGTGGCGTGATAGAATTCATTAATTGAAACCCAATCGGAGATATGCCAAAGCCTTTTGCAAAATGAAAATTATCCCCATCATCTCTTTTGGGATATTCATATTCAACAAACGGTATTACATCAGCGGTGTAGTATAGTTTAGCACCGGATTCATAATTCCGAATATGTCGTTTGAAACCTATACCTATGATTTTAGATATGGTGTTTTTCGTTTTTCCAAGTAAATAAACGGAGTTGAACGAGTATCCAGTCCATAATCTAAACTGAAGTTCTTCAAAGTTTTCAAGATTCGAATCAGTTTTATCTTGCCCTAAAACGGTATTAGTAGTACAAATCATTAATACTAACGAACAGAGCAAGAATACACGCATGTTGATCATTTTGCCTTATTCTTCTGGGCTAATATTGATGAAATAATCCATATTACTAACCATGTTCCGGCCAAATAATACTCTTGAGCCACACTTTGAATTAAAACAGACAAAAAGTAGATAAGATGATATACCCAATTTGGGGTAGTGGTTTTAGCAGCCTGTTTTTGAAGCATTGGCATAAATAAAGCCAATATTTTACCTAATAAAAGAATGCCGGTGTATCCCCATAAAACCCAGAAAAGGACGTCCGATTCAATAAATAATGAAAGAATGATTAATCCTAAGAATAGGATGTCTACAATAATTTCCTTTAACCAATTCATCGTATTTTTTAATGAAAAGGTAGTTGATTAGCTTCTAAATCAACAGTTAAAATTATTTACTTTTTGGTAAGGCTTGTTACTAGAATGATTTCATTTATAGGGCGCTCTTTATCTCTTCCAACTAGTTGTTTAGAAGTTTGCCAAGTAAACCCATTAACGTCTACCACATCTACAATATGCCCCTTGATGGTAATGATATGTCCATTTCGTAAGCTTGCTAATACTCGTTTAATTTCATCTGTTGAAGCAATCATATGCCACAATGCTGTTTGTTCATCAATTACAGCTGGTTCAAGGGGTAAGCGCGCTTTATTATATTTAAAAGATCGATCTTTAATTTTGAAATGTAGGTAATCTAAATTTCGTTGATCTGATAGTTCTGACCAGCCTACTAATACATCGTATTTGGAAAAGTTTTTCATTCCATCGAAGAAATAGCGCTTTTTGTCTAGCACACGTACTTCTGCAGATATTTCACCGAGTGGTTTTAACGTAATATTAGAGTAGCTGATATCCTCAAGATCTCTTTGAAGAATAAGTTCGGGTGTTTTGTTGGCTGTTATTCCCGGACCGCGATCAACGGGTACTTCAGACCATGCCATTACACCTAAGGCAATTAGTAAACAGAGTAGAAAATACTTGACCATTTTATGTCCTTTTGATTTCTCAAAAGAGTATTCAAAAATGGTTAGTGTTACAGATTTATTGCAACGATTTGTAAAACACTAGCTAAGTGTTAAGGGTTGTATTTTTTGTAAGTAAGGTAGAACAGTTCAAGATCTTCTAAATAGAAGTTTTCTAAGGCAGGCTTACCGTCAGTACCAATTATGTCTTCAAATTTGAACTCTTTGTCCGAGTCGTAGGTGAACTTCAATTTACCATTTTCAAAGGCTACATCTCGAATTTCATCCGTTTGATATTCAATTTTATCAGATTCTAAATAGGTAATATTTCCAAGTAAAAATTGACCTTCTGAATCAATAAAATGTTGGGCATCTTTTTGATGTTTATGCTCTAACTCTTGATTAATCAGGTCGCGTACAGATGTGTCGAATTGCATATATACTGAGGTGGAGGTAAGGCATAATTTTACTTGATGGTAACGGTCGTGTATTTCCATCAATGTATTTTTCTTCTTCTCATCATCCACCGGGTCCGTATTCATGGCTGTGGCTGTCAATGATGAAAGTGATATCACAGATAATAACACGCAGTATGTAGAAAATTTCTTAATCATAAGTGTTGATTTAGGTGAAATCTTATTATGCTTAACTCCTCAAAGACGCTTCAAACTAGTGATAGTTTCACATTGTTTTTACGAACATTAAAATAATATATTATTTCTTAATCTAAATTAGAATACATGGCAGAAAAATATGTCAATCCTGTTGAGTTCCTTATTCTCGTAGTAGACGACTCTGCTCAAAATAGATTGATCATCAGTCATGTTTTAGAATCAGAAGGGTTTAAAGTCGAAAATTGTGAAAGTGGAGAGGAGGCTCTTAAGAAGTTAAAGAAGTACGAGCCTGATTTAATACTACTCGACATTATGATGCCTGGTATGTCGGGCTATGAAGTGGGAACACGAGTTCAAAAAAGTATCTTCAAAGAAACTCCCATCATCTTTTTAAGCAGTCTCAAAGAATCTTTAGATAAAGTAAGGGCATTTGAAGCTGGTGCTGTAGACTTTGTTACTAAACCTTTCGATAAAGAAGAGTTAATAGCACGTGTAAGAACTCATCTAATGTTGCGAGTACTTCAAAAGGAAAGGAAAGAGCAGATTCGAATTTTAAAAGATCGAGAACTTGAACTAAGCATGGCCAACAAGAAAAAGGATGAGCTCATGCGCATGTTAAGCCATGACATAAAAAATCCTCTTTCTGGCATCTTAGGTTTGGTTCAAATTCTGAAGTCTGATCACTCATTGTCTGAAGATGACAAAAATAATATGCTGAGCTTAATCATCGAGAGTAGTGAGAAATTGCACCAAATTGTAAAAGATGTCTTAGACAAAGAAGTACTAGCTCAAAAGGCTAAATCTTCAAAAATCGAAAAGGTTGATATTGTTCACCTAATAGAAAGTGTGATAACTGAATTCACTCCTAAAGCTACGCTTAAAAAAATCCGCCTATCGTTTTATTCGAACAAAAAAGATATTCATGCTTATGTAAATCCACAGCAGTTTATGTGGTGTTTACAACAGCTAGTTCAATTGTCGTTAAAGTTTACACGTTCAGAAGATTCAATTAGTATAATTATTGAGCAAGACTCGCACGATAAGTTTATTGTCAAAATTGCGGATACCGGAGTAGGACTTCCAGTTAAACACATTCCAAACTATTTTTTGAATAAAGAATTACCATTAGAAGATGGTGAAATAGAAAATTTAGAACTAGATATTAATTTCAATCAACTAAAGGATATATTGAAAGCACATAACGGGAATATGTGGATTAATACTGTCACAGAAGTTGGCACTACTTTCTTTGTAGAAATTCCCGTTGGGTTAAATAGATAAATAAGGGTAAAAATTTAATATGACTTATACAATCTTAGTCATCGATGATGATGAGCCAATTCATATAATGGCTAAAAGCTTACTGGGTAAAGAGTTCAGCCTGTTACATGCTAGAAACTCTCAAGAAGCAATAAATATACTTTCTGAGTCTGCTGTAAACCTAATTTTGTCAGACATCCATATGCCCGGAATAAGTGGGCTAGAGCTGTTGGAGTCGATTAGGGATGATGAGAATAAGAGCAAAATACCGGTTCTTATTATGACCAATTTACCCACCATCGAAAAGGAACAAAAAGCGATGGATTTAGGGGCTGCAGACTTCATTAAAAAGGAGCGCTTTAATTTTGACCGGGAAAGTATTTTAAACCTGGTCCGCATGAAAATTGTAACGGATATCCAGATTTCTGGATTAGAAAATGATATAGAGCAGAATAAAAATAAGCTAGTGATGAAGCTTATGGAGTCGGCCATTAAAGGTTCTTTTGATGATACTGCTGCAGTATTTTGTGATTACCTCTATGAAATGGTGGATGCTGATTTAATGAGTTTATGGGTCTTAGAAGGTGAAGAACCCATCAATATTGCAATGAAGGGAGATAATCTACCTTCAGAAGAGGCGATTTCCAATTTCTCGAATACCCAATCATTTTTACACCTATCAAATACCAAAGAGCCTTTCTTATCGAATCATATCTATAATGAAGAATTAGGGTCATTTATAGACTTTTCAGTTGCGAATGAGATGCCAGCTGAAATTGGAGTGCCTCTATTTTCTGTGAACGAAAAAGCAATGTTGATGAATAATCTATCAGTACCAGAAGATTCGGCATTGTTTGCAATGATTACCATTAAACGATCTAAGCTCTTTACAACAAAAGAATATGAATTAATATCACGGCTGATTACCCAAACAGGATCCATACTCTGGAGGTTGTATCAACAAACTCGAAACTAGTATGAAACCTCGTATACTATTAATTATTGAAGGAACTTATCCATGGTATAGAGGAGGGGTAAGTGAGTGGGTATATCAATATTTGCTAGGGTTGAGTGATTATCACTTTCATATTCTTCAAGTGGCTACGGATGAATTTCTTCAGTTAGATCCTTATCAGGCATTATATCCTATACCGGATAATGTTCGAACATTTTCACGTGTACAACCTCCTAAATTTGAACAGAGTTGGCAGTATGAGAAAGATGCTTGGTATGCATCCGTGGTTCCTAATTTTTCAAATTTAAGTTTCGAATTAATTCATGTAACCAATACCGGTTTTGCGGGTTGGTTGGGAAGTGAAATCTCTAAAATTAGACAAATTCCCTTGGTTCTAACTGAACACGCATTGTATTGGAAAGAGGTGGAAAAGGGTGCGGTAGCTTTAGAATGTGGGTTTAAAATTGAAGGTTCTGTTATTGGTAAACATCAAATAATGGAAGACTTTAAAGAGATCGCATCTGAAGTATATGAACAAGCCGAAACAGTTGTTTCTGTATCAAAAATCAATATAAATGAACAAAAAGCATTAGGGGCAAAAAGTCCCGTATATATCCCAAATGGCATATCCACTGATTTGATTGAGAAAGAAATTCAGCTAAATAATGACCCAGTTATCGGTTGGGTAGGCAGGTGTGCTGAAATGAAAAATCCACTTCGTTTTTTTGATCTAGTAGATGAGTTTAGAAAACAGACTACCCGTTCTCAGCCTCAGTTTATCATGATGTTAAGTGATGCAAATGAGAAGAAGCTACAGCAAGAGGTTATACAACGAGGTAAGTGCTATGATGAACTTGAGTTGATTTGGAATACTTCAGCAATTGAGCATATGAGCAGAATGGATGCTTTAGTTATTACAAGCCATAATGAATCCCAACCCTTAGTCATGTTTGAGGCTTTAGCTAAAAACGCACTTCCATTTGGTTGGGAAGTTGGTGACGTAACAAATGCTTTTGCCATTACTGTAGATAATAGCACATCGGATGCTAAGCTTGTTAAAAAGATTGACCATGTTATTTCGAACCCTAACATCTTAAAAGAATTGATTGCAGAGCGAAAGGTTACGTTGATGGAAAGTCATACTTGGGAGATTATTTTTGAAGAATACGATCAGTTATTTTCAACAATTGGAAGTGTGTTTAGCCAATGAGTGAATTCAAACCTGTTGTATTATTTGAGACCGAAGGTTCCTATCCATTTAGTGGTGGTGGAGTTAGTACATGGGCTCATATTTTATGTACAGAGTTGAAAAATGAAGTTGATTTCCAAATACTTGCAGTTACGGGTTCTCCCTTTGTTGAACCTAGGTACAAAATACCTGACAACGTTACCGATATAATACACATTCCTCTATGGGGTGTAGAAGAACCTATACAATACTTCGATTTTAATCATAGCTTCTCAGAACAAATAGGTCGTAAGTCTAAAACCACAAAAGAAGCCATTAGGAGTCATTTTTTACCCATCTATAATGACTTCCTTAAATGTCTTTTAGATCCATTTATGGATGTGCAAGTAATTAGTGATGTGATCTATGGCTTCTGGAAATATTTCCAACATTATGACTATAAAATCACTTTAAAGGACCCCATTCTGTGGGCTCAATTCAGAGAGCTGTTAATTTCTACCTATGCCAATGATTCAGAAGATGAGCTTGGTGAGATACCTAAGGTAATTGACATGACTAATGGGATGCGGTGGTTGTATCATTTTTTAATGCCTATAGCTTGTCCAATTCCAAAGAACGTCAATGTTTGCCATTCTACTTTAGCGGGTTTTCCTGCACTTACTTCGATTGCGGCTAAGTATGAATATGGTATCCCTAGCATGGTTACAGATCACGGGGTGTATATGCGAGAACGATTGATCAACATTGGTCGATCGGATATGTCTTTTTTTTCTAAAAAACTGCTCGTTGATCTCTCAACCTTAGTAACTAGAGCTGTTTATGCTACTGCAGACCAAATTTCACCAGTAACTACAGCTAATCAGAAATGGGAAGAACGATTTGAGGCTGCTCCAGAAAATATAATCCCAATTTATAATGGGGTTGATACGGATTTATTCAAACCAACTCCAAAACCAAAACATACTGAAGGAGTCCCTACAGTAATTGCAGTAGCTCAAGTATTTCCCTTAAAAGACATCGAAACTATGATTCGAACTTGTGATTTGGTTCGTAAGGAAATTCCCGAAGTTCAATTCATAGTGTACGGTAGTTTGGACGTGGATAAAGAATATGTGGAAAAATGTAGAGCCTTAATAGATGAACTTAACTTAAGTGATAATTTTAGGTTTGGTGGGTTTCATAATAACCCGAGTATGATTTTTAATGAAGGAGATATTTCCATATTAACTTCAATTTCTGAAGGCTTTCCATACACCGTAATAGAAAGCATGAGCTGTGGTAGACCAGTTGTTGCCACAGATGTAGGAGGGATCAAAGATGCATTGGAAGGGTGTGGTATTCTATGTAAACCACGTGCCCCTCAAGAAATAGCTAATGGTGTTGTTAAGCTATTGAATGATGTAAACCTTCGAATTGAATTGGGTAATAAATCTCGTGAGAAGGTTCTGTTGAATTTTACTACCGATCGTTCGGTAAATTCATATCTGACTTCTTATAAAGTATTGGCGAGTAAGGATAGAAATCCATTGAAGTCTACAGTAAGAACCCAATCTGTATTAGATCTACTTCACGAATTAGAGGAGGTTGAAACAGTAAATGCTTGATAGCTCGTCTCATATAAATGAAGAGGTAAAAGAAACCAATTTAAATGAACTCACCATAAAGGTGAAGGAACTGATTGGGAATCCATTGAGTGTTTGGGCGGTAGCTGCAACCATTGAATCATTAGGTATAAGAGATATAGATGCCAAAACAGATTTCGGATTTGAATCTGTTTTTGACCTAGCCAAAGTTGTATTCACAGATTTAAAAACTGCGATTAAATCTGAAGAAAAGGGGAGAAATAAAGAAGAGAAGGAAAAATTGGGCGATTTCTTTACGAGCTCAAAGCTTTTCGTAAAGCATTATGGTATTGGTTTACTCTTTACTATGCCGATGCTATCCCAAATTGCTGCAATTTTATTTTTCGAATATGCATTGTGGGCTTGGTTTAGATTTAATGAAGCTCAAGCAACAATGATTGCCATTGGAACCATTAGTTCATTTGTGCTAACGGGTGGATTTATTCAAGTATTAGGTCGGCTAGTTTCTAAGTACATAGGAGAGGATAATTACTATTTATGTTGGAAAGCCATTAAAGCCGTTCTTAAAATGGCCCTTCCAATGATGTTATTCCTTGGTGCAGCATTCTATTTATTGAACTTAATCTTACCGCTGTATCCTCAGTTGATGGTAACCATTGGTCTGGTTTATTATGTATTAATATCCACTATGCTTCTTTCAGCGGCTGTTTTATATGCCAGTGGTCAAAAGATTGTAATCCTTATAAGTATTGTGACGGGTACTTTAGGCGTGGCCTTTGGAATGGAAGTATTGGATATAGGCATCTATGTATCTCAATGGGCAGGTATACTACTTACTACACTTATTCAATCGGTATACTGTATAATATTTTATTCATTTAAGATTAGAACGAAAAATCAGAAAATGTATAAGCAAAGCCTTCCCAAAGCTGAGGTAAGTTTTTATACAACCTATCGCTACTATATATATGGGCTGTGTTACTTTAGTTTTTTGTTCATTGATAGGGTTTTGGCGTGGTCGGCAGGAATACCGCCTCCACCTTATATAATTTGGTTTAACACGCCGTATGAATTAGGAATGGATTGGGCGTTAATCAGTTTAATTGTAACGGTAGCTGCCCTGGAGTTTAGCATACAGTTGTTCAGCCATAAAATTATGCCGGCTCAGAAGAAGACTAAAATCTCTAATTATAAAGGCTTCAATAAGTATTTCAATAGATTTTATAATGCGCAGGTATTCCTACTATTAATAATTGGAGTGATCTCAATTATAGGCACATACTATGGAGTAATGGCACTTAGAGTATTCGAAGATCAAATACCGGAGATCAAAGATTTCTTTGCAAACCCCATTACTTTTAAAGTGTATTGGATAGGCAGTATTGGGTACTTTTTTCTAGTATTTGGCCTACTTAATTCATTGTTCTTTTTTACAATGAATCGTCCTGAATTTGTTATTTATCCCATAATTATAGCCATACTAGTAAATGGTATAGTTGGGTTTTTATGTAGCCGACTTTTCGGCTTCGAATACGCGGTAATTGGACTCGTTGCAGGCTCATTCGCATTTGCATTCATTACCTGGGTGATTGGCAAAAGATTTTTTAAACATTTAGACTATTTTTATTACTCTGCATATTGAGGACAACTATGGGAAAAGACGTTAAAAAATATTTTAGTACACTAGGTAATAGATTAGGCAAAGCCTTTTCCATAGAGTCGTTTGGTACGGAAGAAGAATTGGAATTTTGGTCATTATCCGCTGAACACCTTTCTAGAAAAGAGATTCCTTCTTTTCAAAATCTAGTAGAGTGGATGGATTTACTTTATTCTGCACCTGTTCATTTTGTGTATAAGAAAGAAGGGGATCAGTTAGTACTCACAAAACGATTTGTAATTTCTGAAAATCTATACAAATCGAATACTGAAGATTCAGATTTAAAAGAAGCGAAAGTTCAAAGGCAGCAGTTTGTAGAAAATTTCGAAAATCAATTTCAAAATCTACAAAAGAAGAGAGAGTGGGAAGATAGTTTTAATGAGTTTGGCGTTTCAGCACATACCATAGGTAACTGCGAACATATTCCATTATTCACAAAAGAAGGCATTGTCTGGGGGCTTTATGTAGTAGGGCCTTATCAACAAAGCCCTGAATCGATGCGATCAAAACTATCGATAGTCGGTAGACTGCTTGCTAATTGGCTTATTGAGTTAGATGAAGAAGAACAACGATCTGCACATGATTATGAGAACAGGATTAAAGGGGTTGTTGGGGATTTAGGTTCTGGCGCATTGAATACCAAAGGCATCGCTGAACTAATGGTCCTTTATATTTTGAATTCTATTCATGCCAGCTCAGGAGCTGTAATTGAATACAAGGATGACAAACCAACCATCATTACTTCCGTTAATGTAAATGAAGAAGTACTTAAGCATCTATCAGCTACGGGTGTAGAGCCACTTTATACCTTTAATAATTCTGACAACACCTTCAGCATAAATGAAAATGAGAAGCATGTTTTAACAGAGCATCAATTAAAACCCATTATAAAGCCTTTTATCGATGCTGAGATTAAAGGATTGCTTTGGCTTTGTTACGAAGGAGATAGTCAACCTGATTTTGACCCAGAGGTGTTGAACACTATTAACTCTATACTTGGTAATCTTTTATCATATAGGAATCAGAATCACATATTTTCAGATCAACTGATAGAGTCATTCTATCAGTTGTTACGTGCTTTAGAGAAGAAGAGAAGCAAAACATATTATCACACACCAAGGCTCATCGGATTCGTTTCAATGTTTGGAGTGTTATTTGGGCTAGATCAAGATGAGATGGAGACCATCAAATTAACGGCAAAGTTACATGATATAGGTTATGTAGGAGCCGCCGGAATTAGTTCTATTGCTAGTGTGGGATCAGAATTGGCTCATCCTATTGCAGGCGCTACCATGTTAAGTAGCTTGCCCGTGTCTTCAGATGTAATTGAGGGTATCAAAACGCATCACGAATGGGTAAATGGGCAAGGAGCTCCTAATGGTTTAACTGGGGTTGAAATTCCTTGGACGGGTAAAATTATCGGGGTATTTGAATACATCGTTGATTTCATTGAGAGTAGTATTGAGGATTCTCAAAAAACAGACCATGAGTATTTACAACAGTTAGCCGATAATTTAATTGAGAGAGCAGATAAACAGTTTGATATGGTGCTTATACCAACGGTTATTCAATTAATTCAAAGCCTAGGATGGCAAGGCTGTGTGGAGCTTGGGGTTGAAGAATGAATGAATATTCAATGATATTAATAATCATTGTTCTCTGTTCTGCCATTTTTCAATCTACATGCGAAGACGAGCAAATTGGACAGAATAGATTAGAGGACGAAGATATAAACCCATTTGGGGTTATATACTCAAAGGTGTTTCCTCATGAGGTACAAGGATATAAGGCCCTTATATTAGAGTCGCAGTTATATACTTCCGATGAAGTTCAACTTATCAAAGAAAAAGAAGTTAATGCCTTTGCATACTTGTCGCTTGGAGAGGTTAATGAATCCCGGTGGTACTTTGATGAACTTCAAGAAATAGGATTTCTAGGGCAAAATGAATTTTGGGGTTCTTATTTCATTGATTTAAAAAATGAAAGAGTAAAAAATTTATATATAGAAGAAGTCATCCCGCGCATCTTAGAGAAAGGTTTCGATGGTTTGTTTTTAGATACTATAGATGCGGTAGCACCTTATACTCCGCGTTCAGAGTATAAAACCGATATGGTGAAATTGATTAATGAAATTAGAGATCAATTCCCCGATATCGTGATGATTCAAAATGGGGGAGATTTCCTACTTTCGGAAGTAGAAAATTCGATTGATGGCTATGCAAAAGAAGATATTGCAAGTGCCTACGACTTCAATACTTCGAGTTATAATCTTGAAGAAGAAGGTCCCTATAATGTTTCTATAGCAAGTATTAGAGCTATTCAAGAAAATTTTAAGCTACCTATCTTAATTATCGATTTTGCAGACTCTGATAGCTTAGCTACTCAAATCACCCAGAGGCTAGACACAACGGGCTTTAATTACTTTATAAGCACTATTGAGTTGAATAAGCTTCCACTAATTCATAACACAAATAGATAAAACTAATGTTACCCTATTGGACACTAGTATTATTTTCGGTGACTCGCATTGTGTTATGCTTTGTGATTCTATTTGTGTGGGTTGGTCCAAAGTTTTTACCTCATGCACGTAAATTAAAAGGTATTGATCGGATGCTCTATACGTGGGTGGGTGTAGGGGGTACAATGCTAACCTGTATCTTCCTATTGTGCATCGCTCATTTATATGATTTGATCAGTTTATTCAGTTTCCTGATTGCCGTTCCTATCATCGTTTCGATTTATAAGGAATTAAAAAAAGGTACATCTATTAGATCCATCCATCATGTATTTGAAAACAGAATCGTATCTGGCTTTGTTAAATTTATAGAAACCATTAGGGATTTTAGTTTTAAGGGGCTTAAAGAGCAGTTTAAGCCTTCATTCGACTATTCAATCATTGAACGTAGATATACCATCTCGGCAATACTAATTGGGGTATCAGCCTGTATAATCCGATTGATTCCTATTCTTATAAACGCCTCACCATTTAGTAGGGCATGGTATTTTGAACTTGAGGCCATAAAAAATATAAGGCTCCAACAATATTTTGGGGATTTACCGGCACCTAAAGGGATGCATGCTTTGGTTGATATGTTTAGCTCATTAACTCAAGTGAGTGCAGAAATGACATTAAACCTTTTGGGTAGTATCACTAGTTTCTTTTTAACCCTTATTGTGTATTGGATTATTCTAGAAATTACCAAAGGGAAGAGAAGAACTGCTGCATTATTTGGTGCAAGTGTGTATGCTTTTTTCCCCACGTTATTACTACCAATTACGCTAGGGGCCGAGAATGGATCCAACAGTTTATCATTGGCTTTGTGCTTTGCACTCCCAACAGCATTTATATTTATAAGAAACATTAGAGCTATTGATAAAGCACCTTGGTTCTATGTTTCAATGGGTATTATAGCTACTGGCCTAACCAATGTGTTTGTACTCTTAATCGTACTATTACCCTTCCAAATATATGCCCTGTTAGGAATACCACGTAGAAGGTATCTCCAGAACTTCATAAAACTAGTTTCATATTTAGCAGTTAATTACGCTCTGGTTTTAGCTCCATACATCATTCATCTCCTTTTAAAAGGCGGTATTATACTTAGCTATTTTGATAGCCAGCTTCTAGATACGATGATCTTTAGTTATTTCCCGCATCTGGTATTAGAGCTAAGTGCTCTTAGTGAAGTGTATTTTTTCATAGCAATTGGATTGTTAACTGTATTCCTCATACTCAACCTCATTGACAAAGAAGAGCATTTCGTAGATGAAATGGTCTATTTTGCGCTATTTCTAACGGTATCCGTGCTATATACCTCTTTTGTAAATATTCATATCTACTTCTTAGATCTCGATCAATTAAATGCATTTTATGCCATATTGATATCTGTACTCTTTGGTCTTGGCTTCTATGGATTTTTTACCATTGTATCTAAGGTTTTTGATAAAGCGAATGATTCTATCAGGTATGTACAGCCTGTTGCATTCTTACTACTATTAGGTACTGGTATATTTATTACGGGAGGTATAAAGGTTGAAAAAACTCTTCCGCAAACTATGCCTGAGGGTTTCTTTAATGCTTATTACAATATCATTCATGATAGGCTTCCTTATACATATGCTACTGTAAGTCCGCCAATTGATGATGCGTTAGCTCAAAACCGTCATTACTTTATGAACTATGAGTTTTTTCTGAATTCATATTCAGAAATTGATCAAGAATACAATCAGTATTTAGAGATTCCCGAAGAACTTAGAAGTGATTCCGTTTCGATTCCACCTGCTAGTATTTTTGTGTTCGTTCAAAAGCCACCTTATACCTCGATTCAACAAGGTATTTTATATGATTCTCAACGCTTAATGGCCCAACTCGATGACTGGGTTTTAAACTATAGATCAATGGATGGTAGGGAAGTTGAAATTTATTACGAAGATGATTCGGCACGTATTTATGAATTGATTAATCGACGTGGTGAATCTTCATTAAATAAGATCCTGATGAATGTATATCCTAAGAAGGAGGGACGTGCTGCAGACTTATTTAAATAATATTGTATTCAAAATAAGCTTTGGCCTTGTTGCTGCACTTTTGTTTTTCTCAATTGAAGCGAAAGCACAAGGCATGGTAGAACGGTTTAAAAACTCTGAAATCATTGTTATATCTGATTCCAACGATGACTTTTCATTAGAACTGTCTGAGCAGTTATCACAAATATTTAGATACACAAAGTTTCCTAATAAATTTATAGACCTATATAAAGGTGATACGCTTAAAGTTAACACAGATACTCCATTAGTGATCTCAACGGCTTATAGTTTATCGGAGCTGCCAAATACAAAAATTTTTGAGCTCGAAAATTACATTAGAAAGGGCGGAAAACTAATATTTCTAGGACCTATAACAGATATAAAGCTCGCATTTCTTCAAGGAATAGAACAAGAAGCTGAATTTTCAACAGATTCTACTGTACGGGGTATCACAGCAATTCATGATATATATCCATCATTTAAAGGGAAATCATTTTATAGTCCAAATACGATTGCACATAAAGGTTTAAAACGTGAAAACCTGCACTCATCCATTAGAGTGTTAGCTACGGGGTACACCAACACCCAATATCCCTTTATGTATGAACACCAGATAGGTAAAGGGCATGTCCTGGTGGTGAATAGTTTATCTATTTACGATAAAATGTATAGAGGTATCATGTTTTCAGCCATGATTAAATACCTCCCAAATATGCCCTATAGAGTAGCAAATGTAGGTACTATATTTTTAGATGATTTCCCTGCGCCTTTATACAACGTTAAAATAGAACCTATTGCTACAGAGTATGATATAGAACAAGCAGAATTTGTGGTTAATGAATGGTGGCCAGATATGAAATATGTAGCCGATTCATTATACATTACATATTCCGCTATGACCGCCTTCAACTATAATGCCAATGTGGTTCCACCATTTGATTTTAGTGAATGGGAATCAGGTAAATTAACTGTAAAAAATAAAGCGGTAGATGCCAGTGTCTATGTTGCTCAAGACATTCTTAAAACAAGGCATGAATTAGCATTTCACGGTTATAACCATTTTTCATTATTAACTTCTGATTGGCCCAATAAACAATTCATGGTATCGAGTTTAAAGGCCACTGATAAAAGATGGAAGATAGATGACTTAGGTCCATTACCTGTAAGCTATGTTCCCCCAACAAATTACATCGATTCAGTTGGCGTTCAAGCTTTAAAAACAGGGATGCCGTCTATTAAGTATTTAAGTTCCCTTTATTTAGGGGATGTTGAATTTGGGGGAGGTCGTGAATTTGGAATAGATCCATATCACTACGGTATTTTTGATTATCCACGAAGTACCTCTGGTTTTACAATGAAAGAGAATTCCTTGTTCGATCAACATGGGATGCAATTATTAACGGGTATTTGGAATCATTTTGTTCACCCTGATGATGTTTTCCAAGTTGTACAAAGAGATGCTGATGCTTTTGATAGTAGAAACCCAGATGGTTTAGGGTGGAAAACGAGTTCGAATAGTCCTACTGGTTTATATCATGAATATCTTAAGAGACTAAGCTATACAAGAACTAATTATCCCTTTATTAGATTGGTATCAGCTTCGTATGGTGCACCCATTGCTAGATCGTTTGTTAACTCAAATTCATCCTATTATCGAAACAACGATGAGTTATTGGTTACGGTCAATAAAGCTTCTGAAACTTTTAAACAGAATAAGTCCAATCGCGAAAATCATTGGTTTATGTATGTGCATGCTCAAGATTTTCAGAAGGTCCGAAATATATTATCACAACAAGTTGAAGGAGTGGCATTTTCTAAAATTTGGGACGGTTATCTGGTACAATTTTATGAGTCAAAAAATGTAATCAAAGTACCTTTACCTACTATTATTGATATTAAGCCTTTTATTGCGAAAGAATATATAGCAGAACCAATAGTATTCATTGATCCAGAAACCCTATTACAAGAAGCTTTAGATAAGTATGCGCGAAATTCGAATAGTAGAAGCCTTCAAAATAGAATTATTAATCTTGGTTTAGAAACAGGTAGTTATAAACCAGCTATAGAAATTTTAGAAAAACGAATTCTTTCAACAGGTAATTGGGTACTGAGCGATCAATCCCAGCTTATCACTTTTTATGGATATACAAGTGATTTAGAACGAGCCGAAAATTTCTTAGAACAACTATGGATGCGCTATCCAACTCAAAGAACAATTGCATTTAAGAATGAAGCGGTAAATAGAATTGGTGTTTATTCGGAAGGCTTTGAGGCGAGATGGGCGAAGAGAGAGATTGAAGTGTTTGGCTTCACAGAAGAGCGTGTAATGCCTTATATACGCCTTATAGAGTCTCCAAATACCTGGCCTGAAGTGAAACCTATGCTTGTTGAACTTATAGATAAGAATGCAACGAGCGATAGTTTATACACATACACCTTACAACGTTCGTTTTTTTATGATTCAGCGGATGTGACCATAGAGTTACTTGAAACATTTCCTCCATCTTCACACCCACAACTATCTACATTCGCTACCAAATTAGCTAATATTTATGCGTATCAGTTAAGTGATTTTGAAAGTGCATTGTATTGGTCTAATTATGGGGCCGATATACCCGTATCCGAAAAACTTAATTGGATTGCTGAGTTAGGACAATTCGAACGTTACTATTTAGAATCAAAATCTGAATTGAGGCAAAACCCGAATAATGATTCCTTGAGGGTACAAACAGGTACTCGCCTTTATTACGAAGGATATCAGCAACGAGCATACGAACTATTATACCCCTTATTTGAAGCTAGAAATCACACAAATACAGCAGCGGATACGCTAATTACGGAAGAATTACGATTCAAAAGTTATGATGAGCGCTTATCTTTTTATGATACATATCCTGCATTCTTTAGTAGTACTGAGCAAACAAGATTATTAGAAGATTTACGGTGGAATGAAGGTCTCAAAGCTAGTATTGGGGGGAGTTACTTCTACGACAACTTTGATAACTCAACTTTAGAAGGAGACTTATCTATTCAGTGGGGAAATAGAACTGATATCATTCATCAGTTAAGTACTAGGGAAATCATAGTGCAAAATAGAAGAAATAATTCTACAGCTACTTCTAATTTACATGGACTGGGATACTTATTTGAACATAGAGATTCCTCACAGACCAAAACCTTTAAATTTGGCACCTCCATTTCTGCAAATTCATCCAGCGTATTTGGTTCAGCACTTATTGGTGGTACCATCAGTTACGATTCTACCTTTACCTCCGCAACCTTATCATTTGAGCCAGTTTTAACATTAAGTGCTATAAATAGGAATATTTATAAAGGTAAATTGGAATTCTATAGAGAAGATCCGTGGCTCAATTCAAAGATATTAACCACTGTTTTTGGGAACACACAGTACTATACCAATAATGTATATGATGGCACCGTAAGTGGTAGGCTATATATTCAGCCTAGCAATCGTTCATTTAGAATGAGAGCCATAACCGAATTAAGTTATGCGGATGCTTCTAAAGAGTTTTTAAATGCCATTCCTTATTTCACCCAGAATGATTATTTCTTGAAAGGAGTGGGCTTAGATCTTCGTTACAGATCACCAAATACTTTTGACTATAAAACTTTATTTGAAGCAGAGCTGATGGGTAAGCATGCTCAACGGGATGGTTATTTTATGACGGGAAGGGTAAATATTGAACACAAATTCGATAACCATTGGTTCTTAAAGATTGGAACGGAATATTCTACAAGTTCAATCTATCAATCCAATAGAATCTTCCTTACTATCTCTCATTATTTTCGAAAAACATTGAAATAATCTAAACATCGTAGGAAGTATCTCGTAATTGGTTTCATGAAAAAGTTTAAGGCACATATTGAATGGATGGTATTCTTTTTTGGCTTAGTTGCATTAGCCATGATGGATCCCACTACTAAAGGAACTTCAATTTGTTTGTTCGACTTAGTAGGTATTTCATTTTGTCCAGGAGAGGGCTTAGGGCACTCCATCGCATACTTTTTTAGAGGCGAATTCTTGATGTCTTTTAAGACGCATCTTTTTGGTCTATTGGCCGTAGCTGTACTATCGTTTAGAATACTAGCTATTTGGAAAAATTTATTAGAAAAAAATCAAACTACAGGAGTAAATGATGCCACATATATATGATTACCTACCGGAAGTAGAAGGGGACGAAGCTCTATATCTCGATAAGTTAATTGCAGACCTATCAGATGATGAGAAAAATAAATTTTCAAATATCTACAGAAATAGAAGAAAAGACCCACAAACTATTCTCTTAACCTGTTTGCTGGGTTTGTTTTTAGTAGCTGGTATTCACCGCATACTGCTTAACCAAGTTGGAATGGGAATACTTTATATTTTAACTGGTGGTTTATGCTTAATTGGTACTATCGTAGATTTAGTGAACTACAAGGATCTTACATTCCAATATAACCGTGAAATTGCTCGCGAAGTAAGATCACTCTTATAATAGACCAAATACTCTATTTACATTGAACCCGAATCTAAAGTCGGGTTCAAATATATTTGTGGTAGTTCGAGTTAATAAATGTTGCTCGGTAAACCATCTGCCACTCATAAAAAACATTTGAAATACATGTCCGCCCGTTTCTATTTCATAGACAATGGCTCCGTGTGCTTGGGTACCCGACCATTTATTGTAAACAGGAGGGATAAACTCAAATGAAATGGCCTTTCTTTCTGATAACTTAATGACACCCCCAATTCCCAAACCAACGGTTGTGTTATAAAGATCGGAGTTATCGTCTTCGCGTACCACTGTATTAAAATGGGCCACCATAGGTGTGGTGAACAAAGATACATTCTCACTAAATGTTCTACCGATAGTAAATGAGCCCAAATAGTTCAGTCGTTCTGTAAAGTTTAAAGAATAAGATTCCTTTTGAGTACGAATGCCCATATTTGTTTTAAGTACCACAGATAATGGAGTGGAGTTACTTATTGTTTGTTGAATAAGCCCATACCTCATAGTGAAATCAATATTGTCTTCCCGACTCGTTCGGCCTATGCCAATATTCAACTTATCGGTCAATCCATACCCAAATGCGATTCTGACAGCAGCTCCTTCATCCAGACCAAAAAAGGTGTCAATTCCACCCGATACAGTCCCAAAATTATGCATAATCATGGAGTTCAGGTCGCCTTTAGCCAGTAGTTGAGTGGTACTTAAACCCGCAATATTTGTAGCAAAGTACGCATCCTGAATGGGAGCATTAGGATTGGCTCTTGTTCTTTTCATTTGGGCATCTACGCTGCTTACACTAAGTAAGTGAATGCTTATACATAAACTAATTACAACTATCTTATTCATTGATCTAAGGGCTTTAATAGTGCTTCAATTTCTATTTCTTGGTTTTCATCAACTTTGATGAAAAGAATTTTGGGAGGTACAATGTTGTAGTCTTTTAAATTAAGAATCCACGAAGCATTGAGTTTAAGGCCTTCATTTGTTCGGCTCAGCGTTCCTGATACCTCAATATTTCTCGTTACTCCGTGTATGGTAAAATCACCTTTTACAGTTACTTCTGTTGGAGTATTATCTAATACTAAATCTTGATTTTGAATCTGACCGTAAAACTCAGCAAAGGGGTATTCCTTTGTTTCTAAGGTCAACCTCATATCTTTATCACGCTTACCATTGCCCGTGTCTAAGGTCTCCAAGTCGATATAAAAGTCCACAATTAGTGAATCCAGATCAATAAGTCCAACAAGTTTATCTGAATTTCCTTCAAAACTGTGTAATGGTACTTTAGAATAAAAAGTAGCTCTACCGTTTTCGGTTATGAATTTTTGAGCATGGAGGGAAGTAGCCCCAAGTGCAATAATAAATATGGCAAAAAATAAATGTCTCATATCAATTATCCTCCGCTCCTTGATTAATCCATGCTTTTATAAGGGCAATTTCAGTTGCAGATAAACTACCACCTAACGGCATTCTAGATCCAAATTCAGGATTGGCTTCTATTTTATCTACCAGCGGACTATTTGCAGCATCATCGGGTACCACAATCAATCGATTATAATTTGCTCCTACACTCGCCATCGTAGCTTGATAACTGCTTAGGTTAACACCATTTTGATTACCGCCATTGGTATGGCACGAGCTTCCGCCACAACTAACATTGAATATGGTTTGAACTTGTGCACTATAGCTAACCGGTTCTGTAATTTCATCCGGTACTTGGTCTTCAACATTGTTAATGCAAGACATAGAAATGATAAGAATGCAAGAAATAAAGAGCTTGGTGGGTCTCATGACAATATATATTTGAATAGTAGTGAGAATGATTATGGGTTAACTATACTCATTCTATTTCACTATTCAATAAAAAAGAAACCCGAGCCGTTCAAAGCTCGGGTTTTTCTTTAGGGCATTTGGTGCTTGTGCAGCATCCAAAAGCTCGATTGCTCTTCGTGGGCAACAATTACGTGCTAACCCTTCTTTAGTTACATACTTTTTGTTCTTCATAAGTTTTAAATCATAAACATTGTGTAGTTATTCCAACTCATTAGTATCTTTTGGCATGCATTATTTCATGAAATTTGGTTTTACTATAAAAGAGCTAGTTCTACTGGCCTCGCTTTTTGTAGGTGTATGTGTACTCACTTTTGGAAGCCGAACACTACGATTATCTAGTTCTGCACTACAATTTGACCAACCCGTATCTATCTACCTAGAATCAAGTACTGATTTAGATGGTTTAATTGACACGTTAACTTCTGCTCCAGCAGAGATAAATGAAGATGAGTTTAGATGGGCAAGTAGGCTTCTTGGTTGGCGTACTTTTAGAGCAGGGCATTACAAATTTGAGGGTGCTTATTCCTATGATGAGTTGTTAACTAAAATCGCTTATGGAAGTCAAGATCCAGTAAACGTTACCATACTTCCTGGATTAACAAGAAACCGATTAGCTCGTGATTTAGGAAGACAGTTAAAATTAGATAGTCTTGATATCGAACAGGTATTTGAAGACTCGTTGTATTTAAATGATAAGGCATTGAGTAAGGAACAATTGTTTGGTAGGATGTTACCTAATACCTATAGCATGTATTGGACGATCTCAGCATCAAATGTAATCGATCGTGTATTGACGGAATTTGAAGATGCAGTTATTGAAGCTTATACCTCTGAATTTTCAAATTTAGAGTACACGGTAGATGATATAGTGGCATTAGCTAGTATCGTTGAGTGGGAAGCCAATATAGAGGACGAGAAACCAATCATAGCTGGCTTATATTGGAATAGATTAAAGAAACGAATGCATTTAAATGCCGACCCTACTATTAATTTTGCCGTAGGTGAGAGGCGAAGATTACTCCTCAAAGATTATAAAGTCGAACATCCCTATAATACATATATCCATTATGGCTTACCTCCAGGACCGGTTACAAACCCATCGTTATCTACGATAAGAGCAACATTAAATCCACAAGACCATGACTATATCTACATGGTTGCTAGCCCAGAGGGTGGACATGTATTCAACAAAACTTACCAAGGTCATTTAGCCGATTCTGAAAAATGGAGAAAATGGATTCAGGAGCAATATAGAATCAAGAGGCAAAGAGAACGCGAAGCAACAGGCGGGTAGAGGTTGGTCGTTTTTCAGATATATAGTTTCTGGATTAAATTTCTACCTATTGTTTAAAGGGATAGTTAAAAACAAATATAACTAGCAGGTACCTATAAAGTCAGAAACTAAAATTCTGACTTCACAAGGGATTTAATTTTCACCGCTTGGTTAATCTGATAGCCATTAAAATCTACATCGGTACTTAAGCCCATATAGTTGCGTAGATTTCTTAACCCTTCTTTTAAGTTTCTAGGGTTTTGGACGCGTTTAATGGTATCCAGAACTACTTTTCCTACATCATACCCTATATAAGCAAAGCGAGTTGGGTCTGTTTGAAAGCGAACTCTAAAATTACTTTCAAAATTTTGAGTAGGGGAGTCTTCATACTTCACTTCAAACCCTTGAGAATAATGAATGGAAGTATTTTCTAATCGAATTCCTTCTACATCAGTGTCTTCCCATTCTTGTGAACCAAGTAGCGTATAATCGCTTCGTGTGGCTTCTAAATCGGTAAGTAAGTTACGTATTAGGGTTGGCGCTGCGGAGCCCGTAAATGGCGCATATACTGCATCTAGGCCAGGGGCAGGGTTCAAGGTATCAGTTTTTGATAAATACGCGGTGTATTCAAAAATATCATATCCATTCGATTCAAGATCTTCTAAAAAGAAATGTTGAATTACGGCACCTAGTCGTTCGGCTTCATGCCTAAAAGCGAGTGCTGATGCTTCACCTAGTGAATTTAATTCAGCTAACACAGCTAGTGTATCAAAGCCTAAAGTATTAACGGCATATTGAGCCATTTTTTTCCCACGTGCTGCGAAGGTAGGGTTCAATTGAAAGAGGTAATTATTAGACTCGTTAATCTCATCAGAATTGGCTAATGGTGTGATTACAGGAACCTCATACTTTTGAGCCGTTTCAGCAAAAACTTTGGCCTTTTCCGAGAATAAAGGACCAATGATAGCATCTACATTTTTATTCCAAATTAGATCAGCTATTTGTTCATCGAGGCTAATAGAATCTTGATTGGTATTCTTGTAATGTAAAAATGCTTTTTTATAGCTCTCTTCAGAATTGAATTCTTCAACAGCTAGTTGAATACCAAAATATAGGTGCTGAGCAATTTCATATTCCTGCTCATTCATCTCAAATGCAGGTAAGGCCACCCCTAGATGGTAAGCCATGCCTTTTGGAGCAGTAGGATATTTAGGAGCAGAAGCATATCGACTATTGTAGGTAACAGAATCTCTTAATTGCGACTCAATCTGGTATAGATCAACTTCTGTTTTAGGTGGACTCATCTCTTTTAATTGAGCAAGTACTGCTTTTGCAGAAGAGTAGTCAATTCGGCCTAATGAGGCAGTAAGAGCATCTACTTTAACATCCAATTGAACAGACTGATTTATCACTTCTTTTAAATCATCTTCACTTAAATAATTTAAAATTTCATCATACAGCGTCGCTGATCTAGGATAAATTCTACTCTGGGTATAAGTAGTGTTGATGTAGTATAAATGATCTAAAACCTGAGCATAATTCTTTAGCTGAAATTGAACCAGAGCTTTTGTGAAAGCAGCCTCGGCAATTACTTCTGTATCATTAGTTTCTGCATTAATAGCAGATAGGTATGCATTGGCTTTATAATAACGACCTAAGGCATACAAACTTTTAGCGGCGAATAAATGCGCTTCAGTTGATTCAGATTGTTCAAATATGCGTAAAGCTCTTTCGTAATCTCCATTTCTGTATAACTCAATGCCCGAATCCAATGATTGAGCCTGAGATATTGAACACAAGAATAGTGATAAAAAGAGAGGGAGTAGTATTCTTTTCATAATGCTTTAAGATTGGTACACCAGCTTACACCTAAGATAAGCTAAAATGTTCTCAGTTATTCCCACTCGATAGTAGCGGGTGGTTTAGAACTGATATCATAAACTACGCGGTTAATGCCTTTCACTTCATTAATTATTCGCCCAGAAACATGACTTAAGAACTCGTAGGGTAGATGCGCCCAATCAGCAGTCATTCCATCAATACTAGTTACAGCTCTTAAGGCTACGGTGAATTCATAGGTTCTTTCATCACCCATAACACCTACACTTTGAACTGGAAGTAATACAGCTAGTGCTTGCCATACTTCATCATAAAGGCCTTTGTCTTTAAGCTCATCAATGAAAATACGGTCTGCATTGCGCAATAAGTCTAATCTCTCTTTACTTAAATCACCGATTACTCGGATACCTAAGCCAGGACCAGGGAAAGGATGACGCGAAATAAAGTGCTCAGGGATGCCAAGTTCTCTACCTACGTCACGCACTTCATCTTTAAACAATTCACGAACAGGCTCGATTAAATCCAGCTTCATTTTTTCGGGAAGTCCACCCACATTATGGTGAGATTTAATGGTAGCTGAAGGCCCTTTAAAGGAAACACTTTCAATTACATCCGGATATAGAGTTCCTTGTGCTAAGTATTTAAAGTCGGCATCGTCGCCAATTTCTTTTTCAAATACATCAATGAAAGATACACCGATGATCTTGCGCTTTTTTTCTGGGTCTGAAACGCCTGTTAAGCGACTCAAAAATAATTCTGAAGCGTCTACACCACGAACGGGTAACTTTAGGTCTTTGATATATAGATCTAACACTTCGTTGAATTCACCTTTACGAAGTAAGCCATTATCAACAAATACACACTCAAGTTGATCGCCAATGGCTTTGTGAATGATGGTAGCAACAACGGTAGAATCAACACCACCTGACAGGGCACAAAGCACCTTATCGTTACCTACTTTTTTACGAATTGCTTCAATTTGTTCATCTATAAAAGAGGATGCGGTCCAGTCGCCGGAAAGTCCACAGATATCAAATGCGAAATTATGCAGAATTTGCTTACCACAGGCTGTATGTGCAACCTCTGGATGAAATTGAACACCATAGATTTGCTCTTCTGTATGGCGAACAGCAGCTACACTCGCATTGTTAGTGTGAGCTATAATCTTGTAGGAGGAGGGTAGTTCTTTAATATGATCACCATGACTCATCCAAACTACGGCTTGGTCGTCTACATCTTTTAAAAGACCACCTTCTTCATCAATAATTAGATGTGCTCTACCAAATTCACGCTTTTCGGCTTTTTCAACGGAACCTGGGATCTCGGTGTGAGCAAGTAGTTGTAATCCATAGCACACACCAAGAATAGGAACGCCCCATTCCTTAATTTCAGTTTGAAGGTGAGGGGCGTCAGTGTCGTTTACACTTTTAGGGCTACCTGCAAGGATGATTCCTTTGGGTACAGGTTTAGAAACTTCTTTGAGATCGACATTGTAAGGATGAATTTCACAGTAAATGTTGAACTCACGTAATCTCCTAGCGATTAGCTGTGTGAATTGAGATCCGTAATCAAGGATTAAAATCCATTCGTTATGTCGACTCATTAATTTCTAACTATTTAACCTATTATTTCTTTGTAATCGTCTGCAGATAGTAGTCCTTCTACTTGAGAAGGATCTGATACTTTAATTTTAACCATCCATCCGTTGCCGAATGGGTCTTCGTTTACGATTTCAGGATTATCTTCGAGTTCTTCGTTGATTTCTAAAATTTCACCATCTACAGGGGCAAATAATTCAGATACGGTTTTTACAGCTTCAACGGTTCCAAAAGTGTCATCAGCTGAAAACTCAAACCCTTCATCTTCAATCTCTACAAATACGATATCACCTAATTCGCCTTGAGCGAAATCCGTAATACCTATTGTGGCGGTACCATCACCATTGTCTTTAATCCACTCGTGTTCGCGTGTGTATTTTAAATCAGCAGGTACATTCATTGTTATTTCTCCACGTTAAATTTGAATGAGTTTTCGAGATATTTGGTTGTAAATTTTCCAGCGATAAAATTCGGGTCATCCATCAACTGAATGTGATAAGGAATCGTAGTTTTAACACCTTCGATGATGAATTCTTGAAGAGCACGTTTCATTTTTGCAATCGCTTCATCACGCGTTTTAGCTTTTACGATGAGCTTTGCAATCATGGAATCGTAGTTAGGCGGAATTCTATAGCCTGAATATGCATGAGTGTCTAATCGAACACCTAAACCACCAGGAGGGTGGAATACGGTAATTTCGCCAGCGGATGGTCTGAAATTAAACTCAGGATCTTCAGCATTAATTCTACACTCGATAGAATGGCCTTCAATTTCAACTTCACGCTCTTCTAGCTTATGACCAGCTGCTGCTTTGATCTGCTCTTCAATTAAGTCATAACCCGTTACTTCTTCAGAAACAGGATGCTCTACCTGAATACGAGTATTCATTTCCATGAAGTAGAAGTTGTGGTTGTCGTCAACCAAAAACTCAACGGTACCAGCACCTTCATAATTCACAGAACGAGCAGCATTAATTGCAGCATCACCCATGCGTTTTCTAAGTTCTGGTGTCATCAGTGGGGAAGGAGCTTCCTCTAAAATCTTTTGATGGCGACGTTGTAACGAACAATCTCTTTCACCTAGGTGAATAACATTGCCATGTTGATCTGCCATTACTTGGATTTCAACATGATGAGGGTTTTGAACAAAACGCTCGATGTATACTTCAGGATTGTTGAAGGCAGTCTCAGCTTCGTTACGACACATTTCGTAACTCTTTTTAAGCTGTTCAGCTTCTTCTACAACACGCATCCCACGGCCACCACCACCGGCAGATGCTTTGATGATTAATGGGTAGCCAATTTCATCAGCTACTTTCTTAGCATCTTCAAATGAGTCTACAACACCATCGCTACCAGGAACTACAGGAACGTTATTAGCAATCATTGTTGCTTTAGCTACTGCTTTATCTCCCATTGAGTTAATGGCTTCAGGTGATGGACCAATAAACTTAAGGTCGTGTTCAGAACATATTCTTGAAAACTCAGCGTTTTCTGCTAAGAACCCATAACCAGGGTGAATAGCTTCTGCATTGGTAATTTCTGCAGCGGCTAAAATACTTGGGATTTTTAAATAACTGTCTTTACTAATAGGAGGGCCAATACATACGGCTTCATCGGCAAATTTAACGTGTAAACTGTCTCTATCTGCTGTTGAGTAAACCGCTACCGTTTTGATACCCATTTCGCGACATGTTCGAATGATGCGTAATGCGATTTCGCCACGGTTGGCAACTAATATTTTTTTAAACATAATTGTCTAGTCTTTACTGATGATGAAAAGCGGCTGATCAAACTCAACTGCTTGTCCATCAGATACAAGAATTTCTTTTAAGGTACCGTTGAATTCTGCTTCAATCTCGTTCATAATCTTCATGGCTTCAATGATGCATAAAGTTTGACCTTTAGCCACTTTGTCGCCCACTTTAATAAATGGATCTGAATCTGGAGATGGTGCTTGGTAATACGTACCAACAATAGGAGAGGTAACAGTTTCGCCTGCTGCTGTAGGTGCCTTATCTTCTTGAGCAGGCGCAGCTGGAGTAGCAGGTGCCGCAGGTTGAGCGGGAGCACTTTGCATCTGAGGAGCAGCCATTGGTTGAGTATATGTAACCTGCTCTACAGTTCCTGTTTTCTTAACTTTAATTTTAAAATCACCTTCTTCGATAGCTACTTCATCTACGTCGCTATCAGAAATTAGATTAATGATGTTTTTAATTAGTTTTAAATCCATAATATATTATTTAGCTCGTTCTATATAAGTTCCTGTTCTAGTATCTACTCGAATTTGTTCACCTTCGTTAATGAATAGGGGTACATTAACTACAGCGCCAGATTCTAAGGTTGCAGGCTTACTACCACCTTGGGCTGTGTCACCTTTTACACCGGGGTCTGTTTGGCTTACTGTAAGCACTAATTGATCGGGTGGCTGAGCGTATAGTACTTGCTCATCATCTGCATTAAAAAGTATTGAACAGGTTTGCCCTTCAATTAAATAGTCTTGGCGCTCTACCTGATTTGAGTTCACGGGTATTTGTTCGAAGGTTTCGTTGTTCATAAAGAAGAACATCTCACCATCTTGGTAAAGAAATTGGTACTCACGGTTCTCAACACGAACGGCTTCTGTATTTTCACCAGAACGCCAGGTTTTATCGATGTTTTTACCGTTTACAATTCCCCTAAGTTTAGTACGAACAAAGGCCGGGCCTTTGCCCGGCTTAACATGTTGAAACTCTGTGATTGAATATAACTCGCCGTCCATATTCAGAACCAATCCGTTTCTGAAATCGGATGTTGATACTTTTGCCATTAAATAAGATCTCCGTTATTAATTGCCCAAAAATACTACGAGTCTATTATGATAACAAGCTAATTAAATAAAATTGGTGATGATATTATATAAAATTGCCAAAGGGCAGATTACATAGATAAACATTGGCCAAACTTTAGAAAACAAAGTTTGACGAATGCCCGCGAAACCATATTCCATTTCTGTTATAGCTGAGTCTGTTTTCCATACAAAGGCAACAAAAATACAGGTTAGCAAACCACCAATTGGTAATCCCAGATTGCTAAAGATGTAATCAAAAGTTCCGATTAGTGAAGTATTAAAAGCCACTATGGTAGAAACTACCAATACTCCAAGGCCAACGCCCCAAGATGCTTTCTTTCGTGGAACTTTATATTCATCAATTACAAAAGATACTGGAACCTCAAGTAGAGAGATAGTAGAAGTTAATGCGGCGATACTTAACAGTAAGAAAAATACAACACCGAGGATTAAGCCTGCAGCGCCACCAATAGAATGGAATAAAGCAGGTAGAATTTGAAATACAAGATCAGTACTTGAAGCGAGTTGGTCTCCTACAAAAATTTCGATACCAGCATTTTTAGCCACATACATAGCTGGAATAATCAATAGTCCGGCTAGGAAAGCAATCCCAACATCAGCTAATGTTACCATTGCCGCCGCTTGTGGAATATTCTCTTTTTTGTTTAGGTATGAACCATAAGTGATAAGTGCACCCATACCTAATGATAGAGAGAAGAAAGCCTGCCCCATAGCAGAAAAGATTAAACCAGTTGTAATCTTAGAGAAGTCAGGTAGTAAATACTCACGAACACCTTCAGTAGCACCTGGTTGAGTCATTACATAACCAATCATGATGATGATGATACCAATAAGAAGAGGCATCATAGTTTTGGTAGCTTTTTCGATACCATCACTTACACCACCAACAATAATTTTGATGGTACCAATCATAAATACAGCAGCTATAATAGCATTTCTGAAGCCATTACTCGTGTCTGTAAGCCAATTAGCTCCTGCATCCCATCCGAAATAAAAGAAAATCTCTTCGAAAGCATATCCAAATGCCCAACCTGCAATAACGGTGTAGAAAGAGAGAATCATTACACCACAGATTACTCCCCATAAACCTACAAGAGGGAAGAATTTATTGGAACTCAATGATTTGAATGCTCCAACTGGGTTTTTACCAGACTTTCTACCGATAGCTAATTCTGCTACCATTACAGGGAAGCCGATTAAAAATGTACAAACCAAATACACTAATAAATATGCACCACCACCTTCAGTGGCTACTTTTGTTGGGAATGCCCAGATATTTCCTAAACCTACTGCAGAACCTGCTGCAGCTAAGATAAATCCCAATTTTGAATTCCATGAACCACGTTCAGTTGATGATGTACCGGCCAAAAGTTGTCCTCCTATTTGGTTGTTTTAAATTTCTAAAATATTTGAAGAATGATTGATTAGCAACAGTCTTCAAATAACATCTATTGATGAAGGCAGAGTATAAGAATTTTCAATACTTAATCTATTTTTATTTAAGACCCTTTCATTTTTGCTCCTAATAACGAAATTCTAGTTTCTGTATTAATTAGGTTATCACCATTTGTTTCGTATATATAACTGTTTTATTCACCCTAATGCCTTATATAATCTTGAGTTCCACAATGGATATGTTGTAAATAGAGGGCATTAAAATCTTATCGAACAGGGTGGTAAATTTTTGTAAACAGAATAGAATGTAGCGTATAAAAAAAGCCTTCACTCGATGAATGAAGGCTTTTAAGGATACTCTTAATGTGTTTAAGTAATCGTGCTACCTGCTTCAGATGCAGTTTCTACAAACCATAACTTACCATCGGAATCTTCAGCCATTAGAATCATACCTTCGCTTTGAACTCCCATAAGCTTTTTAGGAGCAAGATTTGCCACCACACTTATTTTTTGCCCTTTGAGCTGATCTATATCTACGTGCTTTGCGATACCTGAAACAATAGTTCGAGTCTCTACACCTATATCAACGGTGAGTTTTAGGAGTTTATCTGACTTCTCGATTTTCTCAGCAGTTAAAATCTCCCCAGCACGAATGTCCATCTTCATAAAATCAGGAAATTCTATGTTTTCCTTAAGTGGCTCGAACTTGGATGCAGGGTTATTAGCCGCAGCTCTTTCTTCTAATTTGGTCATTTGTGATTCGATTTCAGAGTCTTCGATTTTAGAGAATAATACTTCGCCTGGCTGAATGTCATTTCCGCTTGTTAGCATTGAGCTATTAACCGCATCCCAATTCACTTCACCTTCAAAGCCTAGTTGTTTTCTAAGCACCTTCATTGAATCAGGTAAAATTGGATCCATTAACACAGAGAGCGCTGCACAGATTTGTAAACTTACATATAAAGAATTGTTGCATGCCTCAGGGTCAGAATTTCTCGTTTTCCAAGGCTCTGTTTCGGTAAAATATTTGTTACCAATACGAGCTAACTGCATAGTCTCTGATATCGCTTCCTTGAATCTAAAAGCTTCATAAGCTTTAGTAATTTTTTCTTTTTGAACCTCAATAGCATTAAGAGCATCGTTATCTATCTGCTTTAACTCATTGCTGTTGGGTACTTTAGAGTCGGCATATTTGGATGTAAACGAAAGTGCTCTGAATGCGAAATTTCCTAGCACAGCAGCTAGTTCATTATTTACACGGGCTTGAAAATCTTTCCATGAGAAATCGGAGTCTTTACTTTCAGGCAATGTAGCCCCTAAAGCATAGCGAAGTAAATCTGGACTGAAATCTTCTAAATACTCGTGCAGCCAAACAGCCCAACCTCTAGATGTTGAAAGTTTTTGGCCCTCAAGATTTAAAAATTCATTCGCTGGTA
>Ga0098059_1000330_pt1 | contig 31826 bp, 12 predicted proteins | sample 20_taG_FD_92580 | JGI IMG/M metagenome (GOLD analysis project Ga0098059, IMG submission 92580) | Marine viral communities from the Subarctic Pacific Ocean - 20_ETSP_OMZ_AT15318 metaG | ecosystem: Environmental > Aquatic > Marine > Oceanic | place: Subarctic Pacific Ocean | collected 2015-01-19
ATATTCTTTGTTTATTCCTATGGAATGGAATTACGAAGGCTTCATTGATGAATACGGACAACCTGTATTCAGCACTCCTAGAGAGTCCGCATTTGATCCACAAGGATTAGAGATAGATTATGGCGTTATAGACCACTGGGAAAATGAAGCTGAAGGCTTGAAAGATGATCAAGATGCCTTGAATGAATTTTATCGCCAATTTCCAAGAACAGAAGAGCACGCATTTAGAGATGAGACTGGTAATAGCTTATTTAACTTGGTCAAAATATATGAGCAAATAGATTATAACGAAGGAAATAGAAATTCGTCTGTATTAACAACTGGTAATTTTCAATGGCAAAACGGTGTTAAAGATACTCAAGTAACTTTTAATCCAGACCCAAAAGGAAGATTTAAAGTAAGTTGGGTACCAAATAAAAGATTACAAAATAACGTTATATTAAAACATGGCGTAAAATATCCGGGTAATGAGCACATGGGGGCGTTTGGTTGTGACTCATATGATATATCTGGAACAGTAGATAGTAAAGGATCTAAAGGAGCTTTACATGGGTTAACGAAATACTCAATGGAAGATTCTCCGGCTAATACTTTTTTTTTAGAATACATAGCAAGACCACAAACAGCTGAAATATTTTTTGAAGATGTTTTAATGGCATTAGTATTTTATGGTATGCCGATACTTGCGGAAAATAATAAACCAAGATTATTGTACTATTTACGAAGAAGAGGTTATAGAGGGTTTAGCATGAATAGACCAGATAAGATTTGGAACAAACTATCCGTAGCAGAAAAGGAAGTTGGTGGAATACCAAACTCTAGTGAAGATATAAAACAGGCTCATGCTGCCGCTATAGAAATGTATATTAATGATCACGTTGGTTTACTAGAAGATGGCACTTATGGCGCTGTGTATTTTAACGAAACACTAAACGATTGGTCTAAGTTTGATATAAATAAAAGAACAAAACATGACGCTTCTATTAGTTCTGGTTTGGCAATAATGGCTTGCAATAGACATTTATATAGACCAAATCCAAAAAGAGAAAAAAGATCATTAAACTTAAATATAGCAAAATATAATAACAAAGGATTTTCATCACAGATAATTAAAAGTAAAATATGAGATTAGAACACTCCATGCATTTTCCATCACAGGCAGTTAGCGATTTAGAGAAACTAAGTGAGGAATACGGTTTAAAAGTAGCAAAGGCAATAAGACACGAATGGTTTTCAGGCACGACGTCTAAATATAATAGTCATAAAAATAATTTCCATACACTGCGTTTATATGCTAGAGGTGAACAATCTGTACAAAAATATAAAAATGAATTATCTATAAACGGTGATTTATCATATCTTAACTTAGACTGGAAACCTGTTCCAATTATTCCTAAGTTTGTCGATATTGTGGTAAACGGTATGGCACAAAGATCGTATGAAATAAATTGTTTTTCTCAAGATCAATTTGGTGTTAGTAAAAGAACTGAGTACATGGAATCCATGTTACGCGACATGCGGGCTAAAGAATTTGATAAAATAGCTAGAGAACAATTTGAAGTAGAATTAACAGAAAATGATCCAGAAACATTACCAGATACTGAAGAAGAATTAGCACTTCACATGCAACTTAATTATAAACAAGCTGTTGAACTAGCAGAAGAGCAAGCTATTAATACTTTAATGGAAAACAGCGATTATGACTTAATACGAAGAAGATGTTTATATGACTTAACCGTATTAGGTGTTGCGGCAACAAAAACTACTTTTGATTTTAGTAGTGGTGCTGAGGCTAAATACGTAGATCCAGCGAGTTTAATATACTCATACACTGAATCTCCGTACTTTGAAGATATATATTATATTGGTGAGGTGAAAGAATTACCAATAAATGAATTAGTAAAAGAATTTCCTGAGTTAACGGAAGGAGATATAAAAGATTTAATTGACAAAAGATACTATCCTTATAGTTATAATCGTAATGATGATAAAAACAAAGTACAAGTAATATATTTTAATTATAAAACGCACATGAATAATGTGTATAAACTAAAGACTACTGGATCTGGCGGTGATAAAATTATAAAAAAAGATGATACATTTAATCCACCAAAAGATAAAGATGGTAAATTTCAAAAATTAGAAAGAGTTGTTGAAGCTTTATATGAAGGTGTTTATGTAATTGGAGCAGACAAGATGCTAAGATGGAGAATGTGCCCTAATATGATGCGATCAGATTCCGATTTTAATAAAGTAAAAATGAACTACCAAGTTGTGGCACCTAGAATGTACGAAGGTAGAATAGAATCTTTAGTTGGTAGAATAACTAGTTTTGCTGATATGATTCAACTTACTCATTTAAAGCTACAACAAGTTATGGCAAGAATGGTACCCGATGGTGTTTACCTTGATGTGGATGGTTTAGCTGAAGTTGATTTAGGTAATGGTACAAATTACAATCCACAAGAAGCTTTAAACATGTTTTTCCAAACAGGTAGTATAGTTGGTAGAAGTTTTACATCTGAGGGTGACATGAACCCAGGTAAAGTACCAATACAACAAATAAGTAATGGGGTAAATAGCGGTAAGTTACAAAGTTTAATAACTACTTATAATTATTATTTACAGATGATAAGAGATACTACAGGGCTTAATGAAGCTAGAGACGCTAGTACTCCAGATAGAAACGCTTTAGTTGGTGTTCAAAAAATAGCAGCTGCTAATTCTAATACAGCAACAAGACATATATTACAATCTATGTTGTATATAACGGCTGAATTAGCCGAGTGTTTATCTCTTAGAATATCCGATATTATAGAATACTCTCCTACGAAAGATGCTTTTGTAAGAGCACTAGGTGCTCACAACGTTGCTACACTGCATGAAATGAAAAATTTACATCTTTATGACTTTGGTATATTTATAGAATTATTACCAGATGAAGAAGAGAAAGCTATATTAGAAAATAATATACAAGCTGCCTTACAGCAGCAATCAATAGATTTAGATGATGCTATTGATTTGCGTAATGTTAGAAATTTAAAATTAGCTAATCAGCTTCTTAAAGTTAAAAGAAAAAAGAAGCAAGAGAGAGATCAACAGATGCAACAACAAAATATACAAGCTCAATCTCAAGCAAATCAACAAGCCCAACAAGCAGCCGCTCAAGCTGAAATGCAAAAGAACCAACAAAAAATGCAAATGGATGCTCAAATGGAGCAAGCTAGAAACGAAATGAAAATACAATACTTACAACAAGAAGTTGCTTCTAAAAAAGAACTTATGCAGTTTGAGTTTGAATTAAATTCAAAGTTAGAACAAATGAAGCAATTTAGCAACAGTCAAGTAGAGAGTGGTAGAGAAAATAGAAAAGATCAAAGAATTGAAAGACAAGCTGAACATCAAAAAGATATGATAGATAGAAGAAAAGAGGGTGATTCACTTAATAATTTCGAATCCTCAGGTAATGATATACTTACAGGGGGAGCCAATATGGAAAGATTCCAAGTTTAATATTTTATAAAATTTTATTATGATAGAACAAAATGAAGAAGTTGTTGAAGAAACAACTGACTCTGTAGAACAAACAACAGAGGATAATATAGAACAACCTGTAGAAGAGGTTGTCGAAGAAACAATAGACGAGTCTAAATTTGAAAGCGCTGGAGATGATAGCGTTATAAAAGTAGATTTAGACAAACCTCTTAAGCAAAATAAAGAGGAAGATATAACAAAAGTAAATATAGTTGAAGAGTCAAGGGTTGAAGAACCCGCAAAGATTACTTCTGAAGAAACTCCAGTAATGGAAGAAATTACAGAAGAAGTCACAGGGCAGGTTCAAGAAGTTGTTGAAGAAGTTATAACTGAGGCAGAAAAAACTGGTGAACCACTTCCTGAGAATATACAGAAACTTGTAAATTTTATAGATGAAACAGGTGGTGATATAAATGACTATGTCAATTTAAACAGAGATGTTGAAAAAATGGACGACTCTGATGTATTAGACGAATACTATCGTGAAACAAAATCTCATTTAACTTCAGAAGAAAGATCTTATTTATTAGAAGATTCTTTTGGGATTAATGAAGAGGTAGACGATGAGAGGACATCACGAATGAAAAAGATAGCCCTTAAAGAGCAAGTTGCCGAGGCTAGAGCCTTTTTAGACGGGCAAAAGTCTAAGTACTATGAAGAAATCAAAGCTGGGTCAAAGTTGACCGATGAACAACAGAAAGCTATTGACTTCTTTAATAGACACAATCAAGAATCTGAAGAACAGAAGAAATTAACTGAAGCAAGTAAAAGATCGTTTTTAAATAAAACTAATAGTCTATTCAATAAAGATTTCAAAGGTTTTGAATATAATGTTGGAGACAAGAAGTATAGGTTTAACGTAAAAGATGCTGATAAAGTAAAGACAACTCAAAGTGATATTAATAATCTTGTCAACAAGTTTGTTGGTGAAGATAAATCGACTTTGGAAGATGCCGCTGGGTATCATAGATCTTTATTTACAGCTATGAATGCTGATAAAATTGCTCAACATTTTTACGAGCAAGGTAAAGCTGATGCGATAAAAAATCAAGTTGCTAAAGATAAAAATATTAACTTAGATCCTAGAAAAACACACGGCGAAGTAAACGTTGATGGTATTAAAGTTAGGGCTATAGGTGAATCTTCTTCTGATATCAAAAACAGATCCTTTAAAATTAAAAAGAAAAATTAACTTTAAAAATTTATAATTATGGCAATTACAGGTGGAAGTTTGCTGAACAGTGTTCCGGCACCTACTAAGGCAACTTTACAATCAAACTATTTAGACTTAGCCAACAGTACAAATGCTGGCTGGAGTCAACAATACATTCCTGATCTAATGGAGAAAGAAGCAGAGGTTTTCGGACCGAGAACTATTTCTGGTTTCTTATCTAAAGTTGGAGCAGAAGAGGCTATGCAAGCTGATCAAGTTGTATGGTCTGAACAAGGTAGATTACATTTATCATATACTGGGGAAATCACTGATGGTGATGCTGGTACTGTAGCTGGTGGACAAATTACATTAGCTAAAGATATTGATGGTGTAGGATTATCAGGTAATAATCACGGTATTAGAATTAACGATTTAGTTATCGTTGCTTCTTCAGAAGCTGTAGCAAAATGTATCGTTACTAAAACTAACGTTGGATCAAGTTACGTTATTGAAGTAGCTCCATATGGTGCTGCTACTTTAAACGCTGCTGGTTTTACTGATGATCAAGGAACTAATTCTGTTACTGTATTAGTTTACGGTTCTGAATACAGAAAAGGTGATAACTATCAAGGAAATTCAACAAGACAAGCTAATGAGCCTGACTTTAAGTCATTCTCTAACAAACCAATCATATTAAAAGATTACTACGAAGTATCAGGATCTGACACTTCTAAAATTGGTTGGGTTGAAGTTTCTACTGAAGCTGGACAAAACGGTTTCCTTTGGTATTTAAAAGCTGAATCTGACACAAGAGCTAGATTTACTGATTACTTAGAAATGGCAATGTTAGAAGCAACTATGGGTGGTGACGCTTCAGACGTTATGTCTGGTGCTGCTGTCGCTGCAGATGATTTAGTTGATGATTACTTAGAAGGTGAATCAGCTACTTTCTCTGGAGCTCTTCACGGAACTCAAGGTTTATTTGATGCTATTACAACTAGAGGTAATGTTACTTCAGGTGTAACTGGTGTTAACGCTGCTACTGACTTAGCTGAATTCGATGCTATATTAGCTGAATTTGACAAACAAGGTGCTATTGAAGAATACATGATGTTTGTTAACAGATCAACTAGTCTAGCAATCGATGACATGTTAGCTTCTATGAATTCTTATGGAGCTGGAGGTACTTCTTATGGAGTATTCGACAACTCAGAAGATATGGCATTAAATTTAGGTTTCTCAGGATTTAGAAGAGGTTCTTATGACTTCTACAAATCTGATTTTAGATACTTAAATGATAAAGCTACAAGAGGTGGTATTAACGATGCGGCTGGAGCAAACGCAATTAGAGGTGTTATGATTCCTGCTGGTGTATCTACTGTATACGACCAAGCTGTAGGTAAGAATATAAAAAGACCATTCTTACACGTTAGATATAGAGCTTCTCAAACAGACAATAGAAAAATGAAAACTTGGACTACTGGTTCTGTTGGTGCTGCTACATCTGCGCTTGATGCTATGCAATTACACTTCTTATCAGAAAGATGTTTAATTACACAAGGTGCAAATAACTTTATGTTAATGCAGTAAACTATTTATTTATAAGGGCGGTCTAGTATCGCCCTTATATTTTTATTAATTATATTATATATTATATTATGGCAAAGAAAAAAGTAACAACTAAGGTTGAGGAACCTGTAGTTGAAGAAACGGTTATTATGGAAGAACCTGCGATTGAAACTCCTAAGATAAAAAAAGAAGTTAAATCCGAACCAAAAGAAGAAAAGTGGGAAATAAAAGATAGAACTTACTTTTTAAAAGGAAGAACAAGACCACTAACAAGAAGTATAAAATCAGCTAATATATATTGGTTTGACGAAGAAAAGGGTTACGAAAGAGAACTAAAATACTGTGAAAATCAAAGAACATGCTTTGTTGACGAAATGAAAGGTGATCAAAGATTAGCACATATAGTTTTTAAAAATGGAGTTCTTCATGTCCCTAAAAATAAAACAATACTTCAAAAGCTAATGTCTTTATACCATCCATTAAAAGACAAAATCTATCATGAGCATAAACCAAAGGTTATAGCTGAAAACCATTTAGAAATACTTGAGATGCAGACAGACGCACTCATAACAGCTAGACAAATGGATATTGATATGGCTGAAGCGATAATGAGAGTTGAAATGGGTTCTAGAGTATCAGAGATGAGCTCTAAAGAACTTAAAAGAGATCTACTATTATTTGCTAGAAATAACCCTAGATTGTTATTAGAACTAGCTAATGATAGTAACGTTCAACTTAGAAACTTTGGTATTAAAGCTGTTGAGGCTAATATATTAAAATTGTCACAAGACCAAAGGTATTTTATGTGGGGATCTACTGATAGAAAAGTAATGACAGTTCCTTTTGACGAACACCCATATACAGCATTAGCTCATTGGTTTAAAACTGATGAAGGTATGGAAGTATATTCAAATATAGAAAAAAGAATGAATTAAAAATAAATTACTAGTTAATTCGAATTAACAAAACTATAGCCACCTTAACGGGTGGCTATTTTTATTTAAGTGCTAACCTTTCACTTTATTATGTAACTATAATATAGTAAAATATATTATAAAGAAATGGTAAATATAAATAGTGTATATCAAAAGGTTTTAGCTTTAGCAAATAAGGAACAAAGAGGTTATGTAACACCTCAAGAGTTTAACTTATTCGCTGATAAAGCTCAACTTGAGATATTTGAAAATTATTTTCATAAAATAAAAATGTCTGAAGTAAAACCAAAAAATCAAATGGACTACGCGGATGAATTGGAAATGACAGAGGAAAAACTACACGCTTTTCATGTAGACGCATTTGTTAACTGGGACACAACAAATAATTATTTATCTTTACCTACTATTGATGGAAATTCTAATGTATACAAAATAATTAGTATAACAAGAAATGGTAATAAGGTTACGCAAGTAAATAAGAATGAAGTAGCATATACTCAAAATCATCCGTTATTAAAAGCTAATAAAACAAGATCTGTTTTTGTTAGAGAGGATTCTGGTATAATATCTATACATCCACAATCTACAGAATCTGATTACAATTGGAATACTATTACTGCGTCAAATACTGAACCTAATGATACAGAGCGATTTGAAGTTAGTTATTATAAAAAACCCTCTCAACCAAAATGGACATATACTATTATCCAACAACAAGCATTATTCAATGCTTCATCTCCTGGTTTGCAACATTTTGAATTACATTTTTCAGAAGAAGAGAACTTAGTATATAAAATACTAATGCTAGCTGGGTTAACAATAAAACAACCTGAAGTGCAACAAAGCGCCGCGGCAGGTATAGAAATGAATCAACGAGAACAAAATAGTTAATTATGGGATTACTAGACGGAACAACTCAAGCTCAGTATTACGCATCAAGTAATAGCGGTAATTATGGTAATTATCAGTTTACTACATTAGAAAATATAATAAATGCATTTATGTATATTTACGTAGGTGAAGGAAAGATAATATCTAAAGCTAATAGAACTGATATTCAATTTCACGCTATGAGAGCTATACAAGAATTATCTTATGATGTTCTTAAATCTTTTAAATCCCAGGAAATAGAAGTACCAAATACTTTATCAATGATACTCCCACAAGATTACGTTAATTATATTAAGTTAGTTAGAGTAGGTACTGATGGTATAGAAAGAAGATTATATCCAGCTAATAAAACATCTGATCCTTTTGCTATAACGCAAGTGGATGGTGTTTATCAATATACAGATACAGATGACGACGAAATTACAGATACTTTAACGGAACAAACACCAAGTAATACATCTGATAATTTTGATGATGCAACGCCTACTAATTACCATTTATATGATATTAATTATTCTTCTGATATAGATATATCTGTAGAAGGTAGAAGATATGGATTAGATCCTCAACACGCTCAAATAAACGGTAGTTTCTTTATAGATAACTTAAGGGGTTTAATTAAGTTTGGCTCTACATTAGCTGGGGAAACAGTAACATTACATTACGTAAGTGATGGGTTAGGAACGGATAGTGAAATGATTGTGCATAAGTTTTGTGAAGAAGCTTGTTATAAACATATAGCGTATGGCATGTTATCCACTCGATCTAATGTGCCAGAGTATTTAGTCCAAAGATATAAAAAAGAAAGATTTGCTGAAACTAGAAAAGCAAAAATAAGATTATCAAATATTAAAATAGAAGAGTTCACTCAAGTACTTAAAGGTATGAGTAAGCAAATAAAATAATAAAGTATGCCTGAGATTAAACACAATTTTACATCCGGGAAAATGAACAAAGATCTCGATGAGAGACTTGTTCAAAACGGCGAATATAGAGACGCTTTGAATATCCAAGTTAGGACTACTGATGGTGCGGGCTCTGGTATAGGTGAAGCCGGTACAGCTCAAAATATTCAAGGTAATACAAATATAGCAGAAGCATATTTAACTAAAGGTTATGAATATACTGAAGATTGGAATACCACTAGATTCGTGGGTAGTGTTGCTGATGAGAAAACTGATAAAGCATATTTCTTTGCTGCGGCTCCTACTCCAGAATCTGATAAAGGTTGGTTGACTGAGATCATAAACCCAATAACTGCTCTTAATTTAATATCTAGTGATCAAATAGACGAAGATGATTTTCCTAACGCTCAGTGGATAACTGATTACCAAGAAGTGTTACCAGGAATGAATGGTCCTGGTAATTTTGACTCTAATGATAACTACTGGGACGCTTATGCTCAATCTATATATTCTGGTGATACTAAAAAACATTGGATAGATAGTATAATAGAAGTTGATGCTAAAATAGAAGAAGGTGAGCATATATTTGTTGATAAGTTTGCTGTAACGGGTAGATGGATAGATGTTATGGGGGTAGCACTACCATCAATAGTAGGTCCCGGATCTGGAGTTAATCAAATTACAGTTACAAATGGTTCTCATTATAGAGTAGGAATGATTGTTAGATTTTTTAATGACGGCAATCAGGATTTATTTTTTGAAAATGGTGTAGACTCAAGTGATGGCGTAGGGGTGGAAATAGTTAATATACAAGGAAATGTACTATCTTTTGCCACACCACAGCAAGTTAATATAAATGGCTTAGCAAGTATGACTAATCCAACGGTAACTTGGAAAAGCGCTTTTGTATTCGAATACAGAGAAAGAGTATTACAGTTTAATCCCTTTAGATTAATATCTAGTATAAATATTATTGATAAATTATTATTCTGGACAGATGGTTTTACTGAACCTAAAAAAATTAATATTGAAAGATCTAAAGAAGGTACAGAACCAGTTAGTAATATAGAGCCAGTTCCAAAGCATACTAAACTTACCGTTTACGATAATGAAGAAAATGAACCCGATTTAGTAGAAGTCATGGACATGGAGTGGAGTTTAAAAACTTCAGATATAAAGAGAGAACACGTTACAGTAATAAGACGAGCACCAATTTCTGCGCCAACTTTAGAAATGCGGGATACGGATAGATTAGGTGATATTAGCTTTAGTATTGTAAACAACTTTATTGATGGTGAAAATTATACACCAGCCGTTCCTCAAGCAGGGGACACAAGAATAATAGATTTTGATATAAATCCAGATATTAGAGTAGGAGATATTTTAATATTTACTAGTGCTAATAATACTTTAGATCCGGTAATAATAACAGCTAGAGTAAAGATAATTACAGATGACGCTGTTGAAGGATATGTACATTTTGAAATTCTGTATGTTGACCCAGAATTATCAATTTATAACCCACAAGAATGGAACGTGGAGTTACAGCAGCAAAAAGCTTTGTTTGAAACTAAATTTGGTAGAGTTGGTTATAGATATAAATATGAAGATGGTGAATATTCTTCTTTTTCACCTTGGTCTGAATTAGCGTTTTTACCTGGAGAATTCTCTTATACTCCAAGTCAAGGCTTTAATAATGGTATGGAAAACCAACTTAGATACTTAGCTATTAAAGATTTTATACCAGACGATTCTATAAGACCAAATGATGTTAGATCAATAGATTTACTTTGGAAAACCACAGATGATCAAAATGTCTATATTATAAAAAGTATATCAAGAGGTAGAAGTAGAGAATGGAAAGATTTTGATGCGGAGGAATTAGAAACAACTGGAAAAGTTATAGTAACATCTGAGATGATACACAAGGTGTTATCTTCAAATCAATTGTTTAGAGCATGGGATAACGTGCCTAAGACCGCGGTGACTCAAGAAATAACAGCTAATAGATTAGTTTATGGAAATTATAAACAAGGTTATGATATAAGTAAAGATGTTGGCTTAATTCAAAATATAATATCATCACCAGTTACTTTTCCTTTTCCAAGAAAATCTGTAAAATCAATAAGAAAATATAAATGGGGAATTGTACTTGGAGATAAATACGGAAGAGAGACATCTGTATTAGTAGATGGTTATGAAAGTGGTAATAATGAAGTTATAACTGGGGATATAACTGTTGACAAATCATTAGCTCATTTAAAAAATAAATTCCAATTACAGCAAGATTGGGGGTTTTCGCCTGGTAATATACTTTATTGGGCAGAATACGTTAAGTATTATGTTAAAGAAACGTCTAATGAATATTATAGCTTAGTATTAGATAGATGGTATGATGCTGGTGATGGTAATATATGGTTAGCATTTCCATCTGTTGACAGAAATAAAATTGACGAAGAAACTTATCTTATACTTAAAAACCAACATGGTTCTCAAAAACCAGTAGAAGTTGAGGCTAGATATAAAGTTTTAGCAATAGCTAGTGAAGCACCTGATCATGTTAAAACTAGATACAATAAATTTGAAAGAGTAGAAATAGATCAATTTGGTGTTTATGGTGTTGGGGAAAATGGAACAGATCTTGAGCCAAATGAAAGTACTGGTGAGATAACGGATGGTATTCCAAGTAATTTAATTGGTAAAATAAAAATAAGGACTACTAAAACTCTTTGGGACGACGTAGATATAGATAACAACAATTTTAAGGGTAACAAAAAAGTAAGAATAGTAGGTGTCAACGAATATTACAGTGTAGAGGCGTTTAGTCCGTGGAGAGATGTTAGTAGAATAAAAAGAGCGTGGCAAGCAGGAGCTAGGAGTGGTTGCGACTTACCCTACCCATTTGAATCAGGAGAAGTTAACATGTACACCAAAATCTCTGCTATGTTACCACCTGGTGAAATAATCTCTCAAACATCAGTTGACGATGGCCCTTGGGATGATAATCCAGGTAGCAATAGTTATATAAAATATTACATGGAGTTTAGAGATGAGGTTGTAGAAAATAGACCTCAATTTGACGGTAGATTTTTTGTAAAAATAGAAAAAGATGACATACTAACCGAGCAAGTTTTAAACCAAGCTGGAGCCAATGGTGTTGATTATGTTGTTGATGTGGATGCTGGCGTCGCCGTTTATGAAATAGCTTATATAGATAATAGAACAACTAATCCAGGTGTTGGTGGTGGTTTTGGTGGTGATAACTGGGAGAGTTATATGGAGACAAATGGTTTTTCGGATTCTTTAATTGGATACGTAACACCTCCTATACCACTTCCGTGGAATCCAGGTGATAGTCAACCAAGTTCGTTTTACAATTACCCTCTTTGGGGGTCAACACAAACAAATCCTTGGTCAATGGATGGATATTGGGGGGACGTTGCTATGAACGTGGCTGCTAACTTTACATCAGATGGTGTTCCATGGTTTGGACCTGGTGGTCCTGTAGACACAGAAAACTTTTGGTACTGGTGGTTAGAACAAGGTGAAGGAGATAGTCCAGCAAGAACAGCAAGTATATTTTTAGATTCAGCACCTGCGTTTGCCGCATTTCATTGGTGGGGTAAAGTATATGCAGAATATACCTCGATGGAGGGAGGATTTTCTGAGTATCAACCAAGGTATTACCCTACTGCTCTAAGTCATTTTGATTGTGATATAATAAGTAATTATGTTGGTAATCCATCTCTCGTTAATTTTGGCGATACTTATCTTAATAGTAATGGGGTTTATGACGCATCTTTAAATGGTACTGGTATATATGGTAACGATAGTGGCTTTTGGCCAGGATACAGGGACGGTAATGCTGTTATTGATGGAGATTATTATCCAGAAAATTTTAAGTCAACATTAAATTATAATCCACCAGGATTATCACAAGGTAAAGCAATTGACGGTGAATTAGGGCAAATGTGTTTTTCTATGATTAATATAGAACCAGGTGCTTTTGGTTTTGGTCCAGAGGGTTTGTTTAAAGCTAAAATGCAAACACCGGGTACTTTTTTTAGATTTGTGGAAGATCCATATCAAACTGTTTATAAAGTAACAGAAATTGATGAGCCAACACCTAACTACCAACAAACTGGTATTCAAGATGACGATGGTGATGGATTTCCGCAAGGGATTGATTATACAGAGTACGCTAATATGAAAGGTCCTATATCTATAGATAGTATAAACTTCCCTGATAATGATACTAGTAATTTAGTTAGAAACAGGCACTCTATAATAGTTCAATTTGCAAGGGTAGAAGATAATGTTCAAATACCTGGAAGTGGTATAAAAACAGATTCATGGGATCCAAGAGGTGCGGTAAAACATAATGGTTTAGGTAGTTTTTCTATAGAATTTTTATTAAAAGCTAATGAAGGTGAATTAGCTTCAGATGAAGTTATAACAGAGGGTGCTTGTTGGGAAACGGAACCTAAAGAAGATATAGATGTAGATATATACTACGAGGCTAGTAATGCTATACCTATGAAATTAAAACAAAATAATATTAAATTATACGTTGATCCAAGTAGTGATAGAGCAGAAGCTAGTACAATTAATATACAGTCTAGGACACTTTCAAGTACCGATATAAACGGTAATGCTATTATAGAGCCTGTGAATTTAAATGGTTATTATAAAATAAATAATTATTCTACTGTTAGTGCTTTTGGTGGTGATGGAGGAAACACGTATGTATATAGAACTATTAGTGACGATGTTATAAATATTAAAGGTGGTACTTTAAATTATGATTTTCAATATCTTGCTACACCAATTGGATATGATACGGATTCACCATGGTCTATGTGGGGTATAGCAATAGGTGATATAATTTCTTTTACACATACGGATGGTACTATTACTAGATCTAAAATATTAGATCACGTATTACCTATTGATTCTACTAGCACATATGCTTGGGATTTAACCTCACAAGACTACACGGCGTTAAATAGTTTCGATACTTACACACCTACGGATAGATATACCCTTACTGATGCTACTTCAATAGATACAATTACTAATCCAAATCATCCTATAATAAATTTCCCAAGTAATCAACTTGATGATTTTTTTGCTATAGGAGGAAATAATATACAGGTTGGAATGGAAGTGATAGGTAATGGTGTAGAAAAAGGTACATTTGTTAAAGAAGTTGATATAGCGAATTTTGGAATTTACGAGCCACCTCATAAAATACATTTAAGTAAACCTCTTGTGTCAACTGCTTTACCTAACGATTTTACTTTTATTAGTGTTACAGGGTGGTACCAAATAGATAGAGATGTTTGGAGATATCCAGTTGATCTACCTTGGTTTAATTGTTATTCATTTGGTAACGGCGTTGAGTCAGATAGAATAAGAGATGATTTTAACGCTCCTCAAATAAATAATGGAGTTAAAGCTTCTTCTACATTTTTAGAATACGGCGAAGAGCGTATGGGTAGTGGACTAATACATTCTTCAGAATTATATAATGCAACATCTAGTATAAATGGTTTAAATGAGTTTAGCATGGCTCAAAAAATAACTAAAAATTTAAATCCAATATATGGTTCTATACAAGCTTTAAAAACTAGAGATACTGATGTTGTTGTATTAGCAGAAGATAAGATACTAAAGGTTTTAGCTAATAAAGATGCCGTTTACAATGCTGATGGTAATATGCAATTAACAGCTACTGATAATGTATTAGGTCAAACTATACCATTTGTTGGTGATTATGGTATATCTAAAAACCCAGAGTCACTAGCTTGGGATCAGTATAGAATATATTTTGCTGATAAGCAAAGAGGCGCTGTATTAAGATTATCGCGAGACGGGTTAACGCCTATATCTAATGTAGGTATGAAAACTTACTTTAGAGAGTTTATGCCTAAATGTGATAATCTAGTTGGTACATTTGATGTTGTAAGTGGAGAATATAATCTTAAGCTTGGAACAAATGAAATAAACGAAACTGAGATGGTGTGTACCCCAGCTGGGTGTAATGTCGCTGCTCAACCAATAACCGTGACGTTTAATGAAGGTTCTAAGGGTTGGGTTAGTTTTAAGTCATTCATGCATTCATGTGGTGTCTCTGTAACCGGTAAGTATATTACCGCTCCAACAAATAAGCACAGCAACACTCATAAAATATGGAAACATCATGACAAAGATGTTGGTAGAAATAACTTTTATGGATCTGGTAATGCCTCTACAATAGACATATTATTCAATGATTTACCTTCTACAGTCAAATCTTTTAAAACTATTAATTACGAAGGTTCTAGAGCAAGAGTAAATGTTAGCTTACAAGATAATAATTATTACAACTTACAAAGTAGTTCTGGATGGTATGTGTCAAGTATTATTACAGACTTACAATCTGGTAGTGTGCCTGAGTTTATTAAAAAAGAAAGCAAGTTTTTCAACTATATAGTAGGAGAAGAAACAACTTATGATAACATGGATACTAGTGATATCTCTGTACTAGGAATAGGTTATCCTATACAAATAGGTGCAACAACTGATGATTCCACAACTTCAGTATCTAATATTCAAACAGGTACTATTAGTATAGGTGGCGAACCTGATCTTGGTAGTACTGAGAGTGGTGGTGAGGTTGTTACTGGCGGTGGCTCTGAAGAAGGTAGTGAGGGTGTTGTTGTTGGTAACGACCCTAATACAGAGGAGACACAAGAAGATGTTGACACTGAAATAGAAATCGAGGAAACAGAATCTGAAGACAGTCTTCCAACTATTAATGAAGTTGGGTTTATGACTGCGTATAATAACGAAGACGGCGAAAATAAAGGTACTTTTCTATTTAAAGTTTCTGGTGGTAGTGGTAATTACGTATTTAGATTGCATGCTAGGTATGCAAACGGTATTAATATGCCTACTCCTTTTCCTAATGGTATAAATTATAGCGCAAACACTTGGGACGATACAGAAATTAATCAAGTTAATAATTTTTGGTGGACGGATCAATTGCTTTCTACAGGAGAAATGCAAGTTCCAGATGATTTTGATTGGAGCTATGGCGAATGGGATTTCGCTGCTCATATACAGTTTCCAACTGGACTTAGTCTAGATCCTTATGGCTTGGGGATTGATGGAGTAGAATATAAACTTTGGATTTATGATGCGGCTAATTCTTATGACGTAGAAAATCCTGATGGAAGTATATCTAACTGGCCTGTACCTGTATACTTGGATGATGATGGACTTCCATCTATTTTAGCACCATCATTCCCATCGGGACCTCAAACTTACTTCACTTTTAGTGATTTAATTGATCCACCTAATGGCCCAAATCAACTTGGAGTGGGTGATGATGCATTACAAATTGATGGTATACCACTAGCGAATCTAGACAATATATCTAATTTCCCTGCCACAGAGGAAGAAGATCCCGATTTTGCGCAAGTGAAATTTACTATAAACTTTCAAGAAGCATACCCTCAAACGGATGATAATGGTGTTGCCACTGGCGAGTTCCAAAACTATTTCAATGTAGATATAGATACTATAAACGGTCAAATTTTAGGCGCGATGAATATGTATTTACAAGAGAATAACATACAGATTAATTTAAGTGGTGGTAATTTAGATGGAAATGAAACACTTAGTAATGGTATTTCAAGCTTCGGTTCAGCGGAAGCATGGCTAGTTCCAGGTGATTATATGTGGTCATTTAATACGGCAGGTGCTGGAACACCGTGGGTTTTCGTGCAATTTACTATAACAGATGATCCTAGCGTTTATCCACAAACTATAATTAGCACTCCAGTAACATTACAAGAATTAATTTAATAATAAATAGATGGCTAAGAATTATACTGCAACAAAATTTAAAGTACGTAATAAAAAAGGAAGTTCTAGTTTTTTAAATAATTTAAATAAAACTAGCGGAACTATGCGTATTACTCCTAACGGTGGATATGTTGTATCAGCTTCTGATTTTTCAATATCTAATATACCTACTGCTTTGTCTTCTGTTGCATTTTCTGATTCAACTACAGCTGGTACAATTGGTAATAAGGTTTTAGTAACAGCTGTTTTCTCTGATACTTTTGTTGCTAATAAAAATACTAAGATTTCTTTAAAATTAATAGGTAGTGCTAAAAAATGGAAACCAGAAGTTACTAACATATCTATTGGTACTACAATTATTGATGATAGAAATAAAAGTAGTAATGGTACAGCTATAATTACAGCCGCAGATAATTATACTACTGAAACTACTAGCGATATAGGTACTAATGGTAGATATGATATTATAACAAATAAAATAACTGGTAATTCTACTAAAAATAAATTAACTAAAGTAGGGGAATTAGTTGTTTCTGCTAATACTGATTATAAATTTTTAAGTGAGCCTTATTTAAAACATGGTGGAATAGATGCTAGCATTAAACTTAAAAAAACTAAAACAACTAAAGATTCAAATAAAAATATAATTAGTTATACGTTTGATATAATGTATAAAGACAGTTTAAACGTAAGTTCAAATAATATAGTATATATAATATATAATGCTAAAGTTATACCTACTATTAATAAGGAAATCAGAAGTGTAACGTTTGGTAGCAACGAAGTATCAGATTTAGGAGAAACTAGGGAAATTATAGTAAATGGAATAAGTGATGCAGCATTTTCATTAACTATTACTAAAGATAGCGATGGTACTAGTATAATAAGTGACGAGGTTAGCAATTTTGAAACGATTACACCAAGTGGTACTTTAAAAAGTATTGCTTACGCATTTAATGGCGATAGACCTGGAATACAATCCGCATCGTTTCTTCAAAAGTTTCCAGCACCTACTGTTTTAAGTACAACATTAAGTAGCGGTATGAGTGATACAACAACAATGAATATAGCTAGTAAAGAAGATTTAGCTGTTGGAGATAAAATTAATATGGGACAAATAAAAGGTGGAAAAATTATTAAAATTGTTTCAATTCACGGCAGCCACAGTCAAGTTACAACAAGTGAAAACATTACAGCTCCATCCGGAGCTCCGGTTACATTTGTTAGAAAAGAAAAATACTACATTAATCTGTACCCGCGTGAAGGAACTACTTTAGGGCCTAATATACCAACAATAGAACCTAGATACACGATAACGCAAAACGTAAGACCAGTATTAACACTGAAGTGTACATCGACACATGCTGCAGCTAATCCAGCTGATATTATATTCGCTGGAAAGGCTAATGCCAAAGGAACTGAATTACGTAATATTAGAGGCGCTTCAGGTAGTACAGCAACAATAACTAATAGAAAAAATTACTTTAAAATAAGTTATTCTTTTACGGCGTCAAGTGGTAATTGGACAGATAGCGGTAAAACCGTACCAACTTGGTCTAGCACTGATTCATCTAGTTCTAGCTGGACAAACTCTGTCCACGGTGACACGGTACCCGCTCATGGTGGCGTTATAGTAGCTGGTAATGGTGGTACTCATATAGAAATATCTAATATAAAAGTTGGTGGAATGGCTAGTAATACAGCAACGCTTACAGCAAATGTTTTAGTCAAAAAGTGGGGAACCGATGATGTTACTATGACTTTAGATATAGATTCAGCATTTATTGATGGTGCTTAAAATTAACAATATAAAATTTAAATTATGCCAGCATTTACATTACAATTTCCAAGATCACAATATCCTTCTTTACAGATAGGAGATTTAGGATATTATGCTATCATGAATAGTGAAGATATACTTGATGAAAATGGCGAACCTACTGGCGATGCTGTAATAGTTAACACGGGTGGTTTTCAAACAAATAATCCAGGAGAAGATTTTATGGATTTAGGGCCAATACTATCAATAGATCACACTACATCTTTAGCAGATGGTACGTTGACTACTAGTATAACGTTTGATAAACCAGGTAACATAGAAGATCCTACACTTATAGATTTTATATTTTTCTCTAAAAACGATAAATCAACTGGTGCAGGGCCCGCTACCAATATTAATAAGAGTTCGTTACTTGGTTATTATGCTAAAGCTAAGTTTGTTTGTGGTGATGGTGGTAAAGCTGAAATGTTTTCTACTAGCTGTGAGATAAGTGAAAGTAGTAAATAATCACTAAAAAATGTAACTATTATAATGATAAATATAAATAAATTATGTCACTAATAAGAAAATCAGCTTTTAAGAAAGTATCACCATTTAAACAAACTGAAGAACAAACTACAGAGTCTGGACTACTTGGCGGTGTGTCTTCGTTTTTAGGTTCCGCTGGTACACCTATAGGTATAGCTATGTCTTTAGGTTCTAGTATATTTGGCGCTATAAAAGCGAAGAAAGAAGAAAGAAGAGCTAGAAGGAAGATGAAAAAAGAAGAAGCTAAGATGAAAGAAATGGAAGATATATATGCTAATCTTGACACTAGTAATCCATATCTTAATTTAGAAAATACAATGGAAGATCTAACTGTTAATCAACAACAGGCAGATTTTCAAAGACAATCATTTCAACAAACTCAAGCTAATATAATGAATAATCTTAGTGCTGCCGCAGGTGGTAGTGGTATAGCTAATTTAGCGCAATCGTTAGCTCAACAAGGTCAGATAGCATCACAACAACAATCAGTAGATATAGGTAGACAAGAGAGCGCAAATCAACAAGCTGAAAGGCAAATGGCGGGGTCAATACAGTTACAAGAAAGACAGGGTGAAATAATATCTAGAGATTTGAAGAGAGAACAAACGGGTACTTTATTAGGTATGGCACAACAAAGAACAGCAGCAGCGGCAGGTCAAGTAGCGTCAGCTCAAGAAGCTAAATGGGGCGCTATATCAGGTGGTATAACTGGAGCAGCTAAGATGTTCGCTGGATTTGGTGATGGTACAAATGTAACACCTGGAGGAATAAAAAATGAGTCAGGAGCTGGTACAACTAGTCAACAAGGCGACAACACGGCTTATTATAACTCTTCAGGACAAAGAATAAATGCGAGTGGGCAAAGAATAGATGAAAACGGAAACGTAATATCATAAATAATATAATATGGCAGATCAATTTTTAGCAAAAGGCGCTGGTCAAGTAGCAGCGACAAAAGGTTCAGGTAATTTAGCAGCATCGAGAGCTGGTACTGGTGTTGGTGCTTTCTTAGCTGAAGGCATAGGTAAAGTCGTTCAAAAAAGAAACCGTGAGTTTAATAAATTAATGGAAGCGGAGTTAGCGGCTCATGGAGACTTGAGCGAAGAAGAGTATCAAAAATTATTTAAGCGTTTACAGAAAAAAAGAGGTGGTTTTGTATATTTAAATAAAAGAGGTAAAATAAATGCGCAAAAAGAACTCATGAAAGAAGCTGACGCGATGAAAAAAGATCCTACACCTGATATTATAGAAGATGTATTAGACAAGGGGCAAGAGGGAGGACAGCAAGAAATAATTTTAAAAAATACAAATAAAAAAATAGTAGACGGAAAAACGGTGTACGAAATAGACGAAAGAACTAAAAAAGCTTTAGAAACAAACCCTGATGAAGTAATGTATCGTAAAAATGAGGAAGGGCAAGACGAGCCGTACTTGTTGTCTTATAATATGGCTTGGAACAATGAGGATCCAGATGGTAATCAATTAGACTCGCCTAGATTTACTACATCGGCTGATGGTAAAATTAAAACCTCTATACATGGCCATATATATCCTAACACACCAGAAGGTCAAGCTATATATGAAGCACACGCTGAGTCTGACTGGCAACAGATGGGTGGGCAAGTTCTTGATTTCACTAATGAAGAAACTTTAAAAGAAACTTGGTATAAACACCCTTCTAAAGAAGATTATGAAAAGGGTAATATTAAAATATTTGAATCACATGCACAGTCTAAAGATAAGCCTGGGGATTTAGTAGATATGGACGAGTTAGAACTTAAAGGATTATTGAACCAGTTTAACATGGATCAAGATAGTCAGAAAAAATTTGCAACAGTTGTAACCGCTGTTACTAATGATGCTACAGCATTTAATGGTGGAGATCCTAATAAGGCTTTCAATAAAGATTCTGTTAAAATGAATATTACAAATAATATTCTTAATAGTAAAGATGTTAATATAAGATCTTTAGCAAAACATAATATATGGGGTAGTACTTCATGGGAGACAGATATGCAAGAAGCTTTAACAAAAGGCACATATCAAAGCTTAGGTATAACGCAAGAACAAGCTAAAAGTTTAGATCCAAATGGTGGTAATATAACAGCTGAAGATGCTAAAGTTATAACACAAGCTATTATGAAAGACGATACTTTATTAAAAGAAACTTTAGCGGATTATTATACTGGTATAGCAGAAAAAAATTACAATGCTACAGTTAATACTAATAATAAAGAAGACGAGGACGAGTTTAATTAGAATACAAACATTTAATAACGGGTAACTAACGATACAGTATGACAAAAAGATATAAATTCACCGTCAATGGTGAGGTGAAATATAGAAATGTTTCGCCAGAAAAAGAGCAAGCATTTTTTGATAAATACGGGCAATACAATCCGATTATAGTAACTGATGAGCCGGGAAAGCAGGAGAGCTCCTCGGCGAAACCAGAGAACGTAATAGAGAATCAATCTATAGTTCAGCCGACGGGGCAACAATCAACAGAAGAGATAGATCTATCTCAAAACAATCAACAACAAGATACGGGTTTGAATTTGGGCGATGGTTCTTCGGAGTCATTGTTAAAAGAAAAAAGTAATTTAGAGAAAGCTGAAATTAGAGTTAGCGATAATCAACCTTTACCTTCTGATTACGAGGTAAAAGCTAGTCAAGAATATTTAGATAAAATTTCTGGACCAATGCCTGAGATAACTTCAGACCTTACTAGTCAAAAGGAAGATCCAGCATTTGATATTTTACAAGATAATTACATCCAGTATGGATTTAATTTTGATAAGTCATTTGATGGCGTATCTGAAATAATAGTTCATTCATCAATGGACTTAGATGGTGATGGTGTAAATGATTTTAAAGAATTTTCATTTAATGACGCTGATTCTGCCACTGAAATGGATAAGTGGATGAGAAGTCGAGCGCTTAACCCAAAAGAAAGGTTTTTAGTAATCCATGATTTGGCTCAACCTAAAGATGAACAGCTTAGTAATATACCAACTTACTTAAGTAACGCTAAGAATGTTATACAGTCAGTAAGAGATGCTTGGGGTTTGGATGAGAGGTGGAATGATACTCAAGTTATACAAGAGTATCAAGCACATATTCAAAGGCATGCTGATATACAAGACTTTGCTGTAGATACTGGTGGTGGTTTTGGTGGTATTATTTCTGAACAATTAGAAAAAGAACAAGCAGAAGCTGAGGGTAGGGAAGTGAAAGAAAGGCACGGTGATTTAGTAGCTTGGAATAATAAAAATAATTTATTAAAAGAATTTTGGCCAGAAGGTGTAGAATTTGAAGGTACGTATGGGATTGCACATAAAAATAAAAAAGACACCGATATATTAATAGAAGCGCAAAACGAGTATATTCTTAATGAGGCTTTAAAAGAGTATAATAGACAAACAGGGGTTAGTATAAGTAATATACATCACGAGGAAGGCGGATATACACAACATGGTGCTGATATATTGAATAGTAAAGAATATCAAATTATTAAACAAAATTTAGTAATAGATGAAGATAGTTTTAATACTTATGTTAATAGAAAGTTTGAACGAAGTTATATTACAGAATTTTATGAAAATAATATAGGCGCTGAGGCTGCTAAAATGGGTGATAGCTTTTTTTTCAAATCTGCCACACAAAAAGAAATTGAATCAGAAATAGTTACATATAGTGAAGAGCTTAGTAACAAAGTGAATAAAATTAATATAACATACGAAAAATATGAAACTAGTGTAAATAGATTATTAGATTTAAATAAAGATTTAAATAATAATTATACTACTGATCTAGTTAACAATAGGGTAGAAGAATTAAAATCAGTATACAATATTAGAACTGATCAAGAAATAAAACAGGAGGTTGAAAGAATAAAGTCTTTATACAATTTAAATACTCAAGAAGGCGTTGACAAGGCTAATGAAGCAATAAAATTACTGCAACAAGAGGAAAAAAATAAAATAGATTCACTAAATCAAGATGAGTATTTTACTTTATATAAAGAAAAAATAAATCAATTTAATTACTTGAAAGATGAAATATTACCTATTCAAGAGGAGTTATTAAAAAAATACGAACAAGAAATTAGCACTTTAGAGATTAGTGAATCTGAATTAGCTACCTTAGCGTCTGTATTTGATCAAAATCACCAATTAGGAACCGTATTAGCGCAAACACTTAAGCATTCAATTATTGATTTGTTTCAAACAACAGTTATTGATGTTGGTGATATGATAATATCATTTCCTAGTAACGTGGTAGATGATTTAACAAATAATAATCCAGTTGTAGATGCTTATCTTAAAACACAGCCTATAATTAAAACAAGAAAACAAATATATGAAGACAAGAGCCTATTAGCTAAATGGAGTCAAGATATTAATGAGTGGCAAGAAGAAGACAAAAAAACTTTTAGAAAGTCTATTGCATTTGGTGAAATATCTAATGGTTGGGAGGCTGGTGAGTGGGCTTTAACTACTTTAGTTCAACAAGCACCACAATTAGCAACATTATATTTTACTGGTGGCGCTAGTCTATACGTGTTAGGTGCATCTAGTGCTGGTAGTAAATGGAGGGAATTAAATGACCAGAAAGATTTATATCTACAAACAGGAGGATTCCATGGACAAAATTATAGCTTTGCTAATATGTATGCTAACGCTATATTTACTGGTACCATGGAGGGTTTGTCTGAAAAAATAACACTTGGACAAGTAAATAGATTAAGAGGTTTTGTGGGTTCTAACTGGAAGCTTGGGTTTAAAAATGGTATAAAAAAGAATTTCTTTAGTTATAGTGGGCTTAAAAAAAACGGTGGTATATATTTAAAAGATGGTTTTAATGAAGGTTTTTCAGAAGTAGTAGCTCAGTTATCTAGTAATGCCGCGGATATAGTTAGCGGCTCAGAAGAAGTTAACATATGGGATGGGATACCGGAATCTTTTTTCTCTGGTTGGGTTGTTTCTACTGGACTTAAAATACCTAGTGTTGCTAAAAGATTAACAGCACCATTTAGATCAAAAGATACTAATCAAAAGTTAGGTGAAATAGCTACCGAGATACAGTCTTTAACTAGAAAGTTAGGTAATTTAGATATATCACCAATAGAAAGATCTAATATAGAAAGTAAAATAGCTTTATTAACACAGCGAAGTAATAATATATTACAAACAGATATTAAGAGAATAGATCTATTAAGCGATAAAGATAAAAAAGCTTTAGTAAACATAGAGAAAAGAAATTTTGAGGCTCGTAAAGAAGCTGAAAAAACAATGTTAAATAATAAGCTAACTAGTAAACAAAAGAAAGCTGCTATAAAAAAACTACAAAATTCTGTTGATACTAGAGATAAAGCTAAAGACGCTATATTAAGTAAGTTACCTCCAGGAACTGTAGATAGACATTACAAAAATAAAATACAAACCATGAGAACTATGGCTGAGTTAGCTGAGCAACATGGTGCACCAAAGGTTGAAATAGAAGAAGTTAGTGGTAAGGAGATGGCTAAGAAAAGGTCTAAACACGAGCAAAACATGTCAGCTGGAAGAGTTAGTAAAATTGCTAAAAGAAATGAAGGTGTAATAAAGGCTATGGAAGCAATAATAGCTGATCCTAAATCTACTAAAGCGGAGGTTGCTGATGCTAAAGCTAAATTAAAAGATGCTAAACAACAAGTTAGTATAGCTTACAATCTGCTTAGATCAGATACAAATGGTGTTATGCAAGCTACGTTTGATAAAAAAGGTAACATAGCTAGCATCAAGATATTACTAAATAAAGATGCCATGATAAAAAATGGTAGAATTAATACGGCTGCTCACGAATTTATACACGCTGTATTCGCTAATACACTTAAGTTTGATCCTCAAATGAGGGAGATACTCGGTAATAAGTTAATTGATATATTAACTAATGATAAAAACGTTTCGTTTAAATCTGATATGGCTCGTAGAACTTTTATCAAAAGAGTTTCTGTGTATAGTAAAGAAAAACAGGGTGAAGAGATGTTAGCAATAGCCGCTGAAATGTTGATTGATGGGGATATAATAATAAAAAAACCAGGTTTAAAAAGATTAGCAAAGCTATTTAACGATTTTGTACTACGAATGTTTGGTTACGACTTAAAGTGGGGTAGAGAAATAGAGGTTGACGAAATAAGTTTTGATACAGCGGAAGACATTAAACAATTTTTAATATTATATAGAGACTCTATAATCAATAATAAACCTAGCGCTGCTATAGCTAAGATGTTAGCTAAAGGCGCTAATGGTAAAATGTTTGAAGATGCTAAAAATCCAGATGAAAGAAAAAATATTTCTATGGAAAGTAAAGCAGTTGAAGTTGCTTTAGATAATAATGAAGACTTGATGTTTAATAAAAATAAAACGGGTTTTGATGATATAATATGGAACACAACATTTAATGAAGATCAGTGGGTAAAAGAGGATTTAAAGTATAAAAATGATGAGGAGTTTAAGGTGTCTCAAGGTTTTTGGAGCGGCTATTCTAAAATAGTAGATACTAAAGATTTAGACGGGATTATAATGTCACATGTACACGAGGGTACTCCTTTGTATGACGTGATACAACCTACTAAAGGATTAAGTAAGAAACAAGCTATAGATAGATTTATAAGACAAGTAAAAGAAAGAGCCGGTGAAAAATACATTTCTGAATTTAGTATTGATAAACTTAAAGAAAAATATGGAGAAAATGCTGATATTAGTTTATTTGGATGGTTAACTGGTTCAGGTGGTGGACAAGGTAAGTCTATAATATATAGATCTAGAGGTGACGTAATGAACAAAATGAAGCAAGAGCCGGATGCGTTTGGATTTTCTCTTGATACAACTGTGACAGAAGAAACTGGTACTACAAGGGCTGATATGATAGAAGATACTAAATCAGAATACATATCAAGATTAGAAAAAGCTGATTTATCTGTTAACGCTAAAAAAGAATCTACAGAAACTATCGAAAAGTTATCTATGGTTATGGACTCTATAGATATACCTAGTGATATTAAAGATGCTGTTAGAACCATTGTAAGGACTTCTAACGTACCTTTAACTGATTTAACATATAAAGGTATTAGGGATTTATTATTATCAATAGAAGGCAAAGCAACTTCAGAAAAAAATATAATACCAACAGGTCCTTTATTTGAGGTATTAAATTCTATATCTGCAGAATTTGGTGTTGATCCACTTCGAATATTAGCTAAACAAGATTTAAACGCAGAGCAAAGACAATCAGCGCAGACATATATATTTGACAAAGCAGTTAATGAAGATGGATCATTTAATACTAGTTTATTAGAAGCATTACCAGAAGGACAAGATAGAGATGGTAAAGCTACTGGTGTTGCTAATACTAAATTAGGGCAATTATACACTAAAGGAGAAAGAGCTAAATATAAACAAGGTGCTACAGCCGCTGGTTTAGCCACTCAAAATAAAAGAACAGATATAACTAAAGAAGAGTTTTTAAGTTTATTTGGTATAAATCCGGATGGATCATTTCAACCAGGTACTAAAGCTGATGGAGCTATAAGAGAGTTGGTGGTTCAAATAGCACAATTAGCTGCTAACCAAGAAATAAGACTAAATGCTATAGATAATACATTGGAAAAATCTTCTATTATAGCTAAATTAGGTGATGGTAAATCTGAGTCAATGTTTAGCGAAGAAGGCAATAAATCTTCTCTAATAAAGAACGATTATCAAATGACTGCTAAAGATATAGCTAATTTACTAGAACAAAGATTAATCCCAGGCAGTGGTGAAAATAAAAGGCTAGGGGAAATGTATAACAAGAAGGAAACCTTCGCGCAGGCTAGAGATAGAATAATAATAAAATTTTCAAAACAGTTTCCTCAACTAAGATACATACTAGCATTAGGTTTGACTGGTGGACCTAGATCTACAGCTAAAACAATGGAACATTTTGAGAGTTTAGTCGAACCTATTGAAGGAGAGCGTAGAGATGTAAGAACTCAATACACAGATAAGGGCATATTAACGTTACCTACTAAAACTATTGAAGATGCAGATGGAAATAAAATAAAAGTAGACGTTAATAGTAAAGAGTTTTATGAAATTGAATTAAATAAACTAGCAATATTAAAAGAGCTTTTCTTAGCCATACAAGAATACATTAACACTAACCCTAAAGATACGTGGTTATTTTTAGAGATGTTAAGAGATAGTGGCGCGGCTGGGCAAAATCACGTTATTAGAAGACTGGCTCCTTTTCTTTTTTATCCAGTAAATCCTAAAGATGATTCACCTGTTAAAAATACAAAAATTAGAGAAGAACACACTGATCCTCAAAACCAAGTGGGTACAGGATTAATGATGGCAGCTATAAGAGGTAATGTGAATGAAGTGTTCGACACTGTTATAGGTCAATCATATATGCAAGGAGGTTTAATAATGAAGCATGATGATATGGTAAATGATGCTGGATATAAAAATACCATGCCAAATATTTATTTTAAACTTGTAATACCTAGATTAAAATCTGGTGAATTAAAATTAAATCCAGGTATGTCATCAGTAATTAGAATGGCTGTTAGTGGAGTGGATTTAAACAACTCAATGTTAGTGGGCTTTAATCAAACTATAGTTGAATACTTTGGTTTACCAAGAATAAGGAACGCTTCTCAAGATGTTGTAGAAGCTCAGAACCAATTAATAACAATGAATTTAGCTGGGCAAATAGAATCAATGGACGACGCTGTTGCGGAATTCAATGACAAGTATTTATCATTAAATCCTAACGGAAACACGTTGGCATCAGAAAGTAAAAACTTTGAAGATAACGAGATTAACATGAGTAACTCTATAAACTTAGTTAGTTTATCCTTAAGTCAAAATAACTCTTTACTTAGTTTAGAGCCACCTAAAGTAAAAGGTATGTCAACGTTTGATTTTGATGATACTTTGGCTAGAACTAAATCAGGTGTTAGATATAGAATACCTAATGAAACGGGTGAACCAGCGCCTGGTAGAAAGGTTATATTCTTAGCTGGTAGTGCTGGTAGCGGTAAATCTAATGTTGTAGAAAAATTAGGATTAAAAGAAAAAGGATTTAAAATTGTTAATCAAGATATATCTTTAGAGTGGCTGGTTAAGAATAGTGGTTTACCTACAGATATGAGAGACTTTACACCTGAGCAAGCTAGTAAATGGGGTAGTTTACAATGGGAAGCTAGAGATATAGCACAGCGTAAACGAATGAAGTTTCAAGGTAGAGGTGATGGTATAGTTGTAGATGGAACTGGTGCTAGCGCTATATCAATGGGTACGCAGGCTATGCGGTTTAGAAACGCTGGATACGATGTGCATATGTTATTTGTCGATAGTTCTTTGGAAACATCATTAGAAAGGAACAGGGCTAGAAAAGAAAGATCGTTAAAAGATTTTATAGTTGAACGTAATTGGAAAGCTGTACAGGAAAATAAAAAAGTTTTTAAAGAAGATTTTGGAAATAATTTTACTGAAGTAAATACTGATAATTTAAAGCAAGAAGATCCTATGCCAAATGAACTGGTTGATAAAATAAACGAGTTTACTGATGGTTACATTAAAGGTAGACTAACGGCGGAAGAGTTTGCTAGCCAAGGTTCTGAACTACGAGACAAAGGAGCCGAATTTGATTTTTCAGAATTTAATAAAGTAGTAGATGGAACACCTGGGCCATTACTTGATAAAGCTAGAAACAGGGCTAAAAAGTTTGGTACAAAAGATATGTTTGTTTTAACAGCCCGACCTCAAGCTTCAGCTGTTGCTATACATGAGTTTTTAAAATCACAGGGATTAAATATACCTTTAGAAAATATAACTGGTCTTGCTAATAGTACTGGTGAAGCTAAGGCTCAGTGGATGTTAGATAAGTTTGCTGAAGGTTATAATGATATGTATTTTGTAGATGACGCTATGCAGAACGTTGCTGCGGTTAGAGATGTGTTAAATCAACTTGATATTAAATCTAAAGTTGTGCAAGCTAAATTAAAACAAGTTGATAGATTAGTTGAGACTAATTCTATCACTATGGAAAGTAAAGTGGTTAATCCTAAAACAGAAAAGAGATTAGACAATAAGTTTAATCAAATGATCGAACGTAGAAAAGGTGTTAAATTTGAAAAAGTTTTTTCTGCCGCCGAAGCTAGAAAAAGAGGATCACAATCTAATATTGTTAGATTTTTAAAGAGTTTATATATACCACCATCAGCTGAGGATTTTAAAGGTTTATTATATTACTTCTTAGGCTCTGGTAAGCAAGGTGAAGCTGATATGAAGTTTTTTGCTGATAAGTTAATAACACCCTTCGCTAAAGGAATAAAAGCTTGGAATATATATAAACAAAATATGGTTGATGAGTATAAAGCTTTGAAAAAACGAATTCCTAGTGTTGGTAAACAATTAAATGCTAAAGTTTTAGGAACTAATTTTACAAATGATACAGCTATTAGAGTTTACTTATGGACAAAAGCTGGATTTGAAATACCAGGTATATCTAAAAGATTACAAAATAAATTAGTAAAACACGTTAACAATAATCCTGATTTAAAACTTTTTGCTGATTCATTATCAAAGATAAGCCGTAGGAAAGACGGGTATATTCAACCTAGTGAAAATTGGATGATGGAAACTATACCTACAGATTTAAGAAATATTGTAGAAAGAGTTGGTAGAAAAGAATTTTTATCTGAATGGATTAATAATAAAAATATAATATTTTCTCAAAAAAACTTAAATAAAATAGAAGCTTTATATGGAGCTAGATTCTTAGAGGCTTTAGAAAATATATTGTATCGTATGGAAAACGGTACCAATAGGGTATACAGTAAAGATGGGGACGTTAATTGGTTTACTAATTGGATAAATAGCTCTGTTGGTGCTATCATGTTCTTTAACATGAGATCTGCTTTACTACAAACTATATCTACTGTTAACTTTATAAACTGGAGTGATAATAATATATTCAAAGCATCAGCAGCATTTGCTAATCAAGATCAATTTTGGAAAGATTTCTCTATGTTATTTAATTCGCCGCAATTAAAACAAAGAAGAAGAGGTTTGCAAACAGACGTATCCGCCTCAGAGTTAACAAAAACATTTGCGGAAAATGGATATACTCCTCAAACTTTAATTAATTATTTATTACAAATAGGTTTTACACCAACACAAATAGCGGATAGTTTTGCTATAGCATTTGGTGGTGCTAGTTTTTATAGAAATAGATACAATAAATATGTAAGACAAGGAATGTCTCCTAAAAGAGCTCATAATAGAACTATGTTAGAGTTTCAAGAGATTGCTGAAGAAACACAACAATCATCAAGAGAAGATTTAATATCACAACAACAGGCCAGTCCACTTGGCCGTATAATATTAGCCTTCCAAAATGTTACAATGCAATACGGTAGGTTAACTAAAAAAGCTTTGTCTGATATAGTTAATGGTAGAGGCGATATGAAAACTAATGTATCGAAAGTTATATATTACGGAGCTGTACAAAATATAATATTCGCATCATTACAAAGCGCCCTTGCTTTTATAATGTGGGGAGATGATGAAGAGGAAATAGAAAAGAAAACTACTAGAACATTTAACAGTGTTTTAGATTCATTCTTAAGAGGTACAGGTTTGTACGGCGCTTTGGTATCTACCCTTAAAAATACTGTTATACAATGGAACTTACAAAAAGATAAACCTTGGGGTAAAGAGCGTATAGAAAAAATAGCCCTTGAAGTAATAAATCTTTCCCCACCAATTGGTAGTAAAGTTAGGAAAATTGTAAATGCTTACTATGCAGATTCTTGGAATGAAGGTGTATCTGAAGAATTAGGTTGGAGAATAGAGAATCCTAAAGTTTCTATGTGGGCAAATATAGTTGAAGCTGTATTTAATATTCCTCTTGCTAGAATACAAAGTAAAGCAAATAATTTAGAAGAAGCTATAACTGGAGATCATGATACGTGGAAAAAAGTTGCTATGTTATTTGGTTGGAATTATTGGAATTTAGGAGTTGAAGATGAAGAGTTAGAAGAAGCTAAAGATAGAGCTGAAGAAAAAAATAAAGAAGAAAAGAAAGAAGAAAAAGAAAAAGAAAAGGAAGAGGAAAAGAAAGCTGAAGAAGAAGAAAAAAAGAAAAAAGGTATCAAAACAGTGCAGTGCTCTGGAGTTAATTCAGCTGGGCAAAGATGTGGAATGACTACTGAAACTGCAGCTAAAACGTGGAAGTGTATGCATCACATGAACTTCACAGATGGAATGGATAGAGATGGTGATGGTGCTAAAGAGTATAGATGTACAGCTACTAAAACTAATGGCAAAAGATGCAAGAACAAAACCGAGAATAAGAATAAAAGATGTTATGCTCACCAATAAACGTGTGATTATATTAGAGAAACAATAAATTAAAAATATGGTAAATTGGATAAATTCTTGGAAATCAAGTAACAAAAAGAACAAAATAGATTTTACATTCAGATTTGGGTGGCTAACAATATGGGAGATAAAGTGGTGCGCTTCTTGTAAGAAAGATGAAGTGTGTTGTAAAAACAAATTTAGATTAATGCTATTAAACTTTGGATTTGAAATATAAAAAATATGGCTTTTAAACTAAAAGGATGGTCCGCTTTTACGAAG